>Ga0187771_10002026_pt1 | contig 13898 bp, 16 predicted proteins | sample 0116_SJ02_MP15_1_FD_133139 | JGI IMG/M metagenome (GOLD analysis project Ga0187771, IMG submission 133139) | Tropical peat soil microbial communities from peatlands in Department of Meta, Colombia - 0116_SJ02_MP15_10_MG | ecosystem: Environmental > Terrestrial > Soil > Wetlands > Peat | place... | reverse complement strand
GAAACAAATCATCGCTCGCCCCGAACATTTGTCTCCGATAAGTTGAGTGAACACTTTGCCGAGGAAGATCGTCGACTCCAAACCCACGCCTACAGCCGAAGCGAGGAAAATACTGGAAAAGGCCAAAGAAGAGGAGCTTGGTGAATTCCAGAGGCGCACTCTTGATTATACCTCCAAGTTCTCCAAGATCCCCCCACAAAAGGCTGAGAAGCTAGTAAAGGAACTAGGAGAAAAGTTCCAATTGGACCGTAAGGACGCAATACAAATCGCCAACACTATGCCACAATATATCGAAGAGCTCCGAACGATCCTCACAGTTAAGGGCAGGATAGTCGGGGGCAGTCAGCTAGAGGACATGCTTAAGTTGGTCAACGGGTACAGAGAGGCCTAACCGCACTTATAGAAGCCAGCCGGGTTGAGACAGGAAGACTTTTTTTCCTCCCAGAGCAATTCCTAAGCGGATATGCTGAACCTTGTCAGATTTTGGCCATCCTTCTAACCTAGTTTTCACTGAGAAGGCGATTAGGCCAAAGAACCACTCGCGGCTTTAGCCCAAGAAGAAAACGCGCGGGCATTTCTGGAGAAATAAGAAATGAGTGAGAATGCAAGAAATTCAGAGTTCGAGCGAGGCAACGGCTCAAATGATTCAAGGGTCAGGCCCGCAGCACGTAGTGCCGAAAGTGGCTTGCCCCCTAGGTTGTATGAAGAGTACGCGTACGTCTTAGACTACTTGCAATTTGGAAGGCCCGCACCGGATAAGCCCCGACACTTGGCCCTTCCAACCGTTCAAGTCATTGGAGAGACATACTTCACATTGCTTGAAGCAGAAGTCCGGGCGGGCACGCAAGCCAACCTTCACGAGAGAGTCTACATAGGCAAAGACCGCCGGGAAAAGATTAATCGAATAATCGGACGAATAGGATACAACGACTTAACCGCCAACGCAAAGGCAGAGTTACTCTCGGTGTTGGAGGAACTAATCACCCGCCAAGAACAGCGATTCGTGGCCTTCTTCAACAATTCCCAGGCGATCACCCCCCGAATGCATGCATTGGAGCTACTGCCGGGTATCGGTAAGAAATCCATGTGGCAGATAATCAACGCCCGAGAAAGGAAGCCATTCATGAGTTTCAAGGACATTCAGGAACGCACGAGTGTGGGTGACCCGATTAAGGTAATTGCGAAGCGAATATTAGACGAGCTAACGGGCGGTGAAAAATACCGCATCTTCTCCAGGGCAATGTAGAGCGAGCCAGGATTGCCGACCCGGGTAATCATGCATCTTGACCTCGACTCGTTCTATGCCCAATGCGAGGAAAACGCGAATCCGAGCCTCAAGGGAAAACCAGTTGTCGTATGCGTGTACTCTGGGAGGACGGAAGACAGCGGAGCAGTTAGCACAGCAAATTATGAAGCAAGAAAATACGGCGTCAAGGCAGGAATACCCATAGCCCGAGCTAAGAAACTACTTGAATCCGTAGACGCAGCCTTCGTCCCAACGAACCACCCGTATTACGAACAAGTGTCTGAAAGGATCATGGAGACTCTAAGAAGTCAAGCCGACACCTTTGAGCAAACCAGTATAGATGAGGCATTCTTAGACGTTTCCAGCCGAAATGCCGCCAACTTTGACTCCGCGCGGGAGACGGCGCTCGAGATCAAGAAGCAGCTGCTCACGCAAGAAAACGTAACAGCCTCCATCGGGATCGGACCTAACAAGGTCATTGCGAAGATAGCATCGGATCAATGTAAACCGAATGGTCTCACAATTGTGAGACCCGAAGATGTCACGAATTTTCTATTCCCACTGCCCGTCAATCGGATTCCAGGCGTAGGAAAGAAGGCAGAGGAGAAACTTACGCAACTAAACGCCTCAACCATTGCGCAACTCTCAACTCTAAGCCCGGCCACCCTCGTTGAAGTGTTCGGAAAGAGCGTTGGAGCTTACTTGTACCATGTCTCCAGAGGCGAGGATGACGAACCTGTCAAGGGGAGAGAACAGCCAACCCAATTCAGCCGTATAGCAACGCTGAAACAGAACACGCGTCGAGCAGAAGAGACATTCCCGCTTCTCACCGACCTCGCCAAATCTGTCTCCGATAAATTGAAAGAACAAGGGATGTCCTGCAAGTCGGTTGCGATCATCGCCATACTCACCGACCTGAGCATTCATAGCAGATCGACAATGTTAGAGTCACCTTCGTCAGACGGAAAACTCATCGAAAGCACCGCAAGGGTATTGGCTCAAGAGTTCCTCCAATCAAACCCGGAAGCAGTCCTTCGCAGACTCGGTGTCAAAGCCTCAGGCCTGACAAGAGAGAGCGGCCAAACGGATATCTCCAAATTCCTAACTGCACAATGAACGCCGAACCCATGGTAGCAGTTCGAGGGCTTGGTTTTGGGTTGGGTACGCCGTGAGCTTCGTGAACTAGGTATCCCACCGCTAAAAAAGTACGGGCAACACTTCCTTCTCAGCCAAGAGGCACGCGACAGACTTATCGACGAAGCTGAACTGTCGCCGGAGGACACTGTTATTGAAGTGGGCGCTGGGCTAGGTTTCGTAACCGACGCCTTAGCGTCAAGGGCCGGAAACGTAGTAGCTATCGAGAAAGATAGGACGCTCGCCAAGCATCTTGAGAATAAATTCTCAACCAACCATAAAGTGCAAGTCATTCAAGAAGACGCACTGACCGTCCCAATTCCTACCAATGCAAAGATCGTTTCAAGCCCTCCTTACAACATCTCCTCAAAGCTAGTCCTGCGAATTCTCAGCAGCAAATTCAGATTGGCCAGCCTACTATTGCAGGAAGATTTCGTCAAGAGGTTGATAGCGTCAAGCGCTTCCCGAGATTACGGACGATTAACAGTCATGCTACAAACCCGCGCCCAAGCCGAATATGTTTCCAAGGTTCCAAGATCCGCATTCTACCCGGAACCCAGAGTAGACTCTGCAATAGCCACAATCCGCCCAATCTCTCAAACTCCAGTCATGAATGACGATAAGATATTCGACGACTTAGTTCGAGCCTTGTTCACCCAACGCCGCCGCAAATTACACGGGGTACTGTCCAGATACTTGGCGGCGAATTACAGCAACCAGAAGGATGAGATTCTGACTAGGGCAAACTTGGACGATAAGAGGGTCTATGAACTGACTCCCGTTGAATTCGTTAGGTTATCTAACTTAATTGCTGACTCGATCAAGGACTGAATTGGGATCTGATCGGCATGGCAGTCAGAGTAATCTTGGTAGAACCGGAAAAAGCTGGGAACATCGGCGCGGTAGCTCGTTCAATGAAGAACTTCGCACTATCGGATCTATGGATTGTCAACCCAAAGACGCCCGTGACGATGGAAGCGAGAGCATTTGCTATGCATGGCTACGACGTCCTCAAGAAAGCGAAAAGGGTGAAGACTGTGAAGCAAGCACTCGGAGAGTTGGACCTCGTCGTAGGTACAAGTGCAATAGTCGCAACCAGCAGATCAAACGTTACACGGGTTCCAATAACTCCGCTTGAGCTGGCGCACCGAATAGCAACCTTCGAAGGAAATGTTGGAATCCTCTTCGGACGGGAGAGCTCGGGATTAAGCAGTGAGGAGGTAGATTATTGCGACCTCATGGTAACCATACCCGCCAACCGCAACTACAACATCCTGAACATAGCATCGGCCGCATCCATCATATTCTACGAACTCTTCCGAACCCGGATGATTCGCCCCGGTCCGCCGCTGGCATCGCAGGCTGTAAAAACTCGACTACTGCTTGAGTTCTCCAAGTTGGCGACTGGGGGTGGAGTGCAGGCACACAAACGAAGCCTCGTGCAACGCTCATTCCGCAACATAATCTCCCGCTCCTTCATTACTAGACGTGAAGCCTCACTTCTCGTCGGCGTATTCAGGAGAGCATCGGCGAAACTCATCTAAACTTAAGTAACACCGCAACAATCTCGGCCTCTCTCTGCGAGGAGATGGCGATGAGAGGTAGAAACTACCGACAGCCGAAGGGGCAACCGTACACGAGGAACAAGTACATCCATGGAGCCCCTCCCCCCAAGATCTCAAAGTTCATGATGGGCGACCTCAAGGCCAAATTCGAGCATAGAGTTTCACTCGTAGCCCGAGGGCCGGCTCAGATTAGGCATAATGCACTTGAGGCCGCACGTGTAGCCGGGAACAAAGTCCTCTTTGACGCGTTGGGAGACACGGGCTACAAGATCCACCTGAGAATTTACCCACACATTATCCTACGCGAGAACCGCATGATCGCAACGGCGGGGGCCGATAGGCTTCAGGAGGGAATGCGTAGGTCGTTCGGGAAACCATCAGGCCGAGCGGCTAGGATTAAGACGGGACAATCGATTCTGGACATTTACGTGAACAGCAACGCAGTCGAAACCGCGAAACAGGCTCTCCGAGTCGGATCAACGAAGCTACCAGTTGCGTGCATCATTACGCAAGAGACGCTTGCCGTCCCCGTTCCAGCAGCTTAGCGAGAGCACTTTTGCGCCGCTACGTCGGCGTACCTGTTTCTCTGAGATTATTCCAGAACCATTGCATCTTAGGCGGCTCAACGTTACCCTGCCATAACAGTGCGATGAGTTCGCCAATGTGATATAGCTGCTCGGTAAACGATTGGAATAGGCACTCTTCGACAGAAAGGTTGAACGTCCCCCCGAGGCAAGCGTGAAATCAACGCGTCTGCCGAAATCCTTCTGAGCCAAGCGCTCTAGGTAGGCACGGGTTCCTTTCTCAACTTCGTTGAGATGGCTGAGGACAGCCGCCATGTCCGCGTACTCTTCTCATTTCCTTCGTACATAGGCTCGCGACTTACTAGGGATCACCCAGTTAACTATCCAATCCTCATTATCGATCATGTGAAGCAGAATGTTCTTCATGCTGTAGATTCCTGTCGTCCCGACATGAATCTGCGTCTCCGGCCTAATAATAGGATTGACGTAACGGATGTTTGGGCGCAAGATTCGGAGTCAACCCACTTATCCCCACAATGGGTACTGGTGAGCTCGTGAAACCGTTGTTCGCAGGGAAATTTCGAAGATGGGCGGGTGTTCTGGACCTAGTGTCTGCGATGCCCCGACAAACTCAGGCCACCACGCCAACGCCAAGCAGCGCGGTAAAACGAAAACCCAATAATCGCTGTTTCGGCCGACGTTGGTACCCCACCGCAGAGAACGAAGAATTTCGCAATGACCAACATGCAAGACGGCCATGGACGGAATCAGCAGAATTGACTCGCCCGATTGTGAGGTAGATACAAATCTTGCCACTATCAGCTGTAGAAACTGAGTTGAAACAGAACAGAGCATAGGAAGGTCAGGAAATTGCTGACAGAAGAGGAAAAATGGGATGCAGTACGCAGCCGGAATCGGCTTTGTGACGGTAGCTTCGTGTTCGCCGTTCGGTCCACCGGCATCTATTGTAATCCTTCCTGCCCCGCCAAACGCCCGGCGATGAGACAGGTCCTCTTCTTCTCAACTTCCGCAGAGGCTAAACGCTCAGGTTTCCGTCCGTGCCGGAGATGCAAGCCCAACGAAAACGTAAAGTCTCCACAGGTGCTAATGGTTGACCGACTGCGCATCTACATTGAGAACAACCTCGACAAGAAGTTGACCCTTTCAACCCTAAGCGCCGAGGCAGGCGTCAGCCCATATCATTTACAACGAACCTTCAAACGAATCGTTGGGGCCTCCCCGCGCAAGTACATTGAAGGCCTCCGCTTGGCAAAGATGAAGCGCTCACTCCTAAGCGGCGAAACAGTAACGAAAGCGATTTACAGTGCCGGCTTCAGCTCGAGAAGTAGATTTTACGAGAATGGCTCCTACCGATTCGGAATGAGCCCCGGCGTGCTGCGCCGTGGCGGATTGGGAATGCGGATTAGATACACGATTGTTAACTGCTCTCTAGGGAAACTGCTGGTTGCCGGTACAGAGTTCGGCATCTGCGCCGTCTGCATAGGAGATTCCGATAGCGCCGTAGAGAGAGCGCTCTCAGAACAGTACCCATCCGCCATCCATCAGCGGAGTGAAGAATCAATGCGTGAATGGGTGCAGCAAATCACAAAATACCTTTCGGGAGAGACATACAATCTCAACCTTCCACTCGACATACAAGCAACCACATTTCAATCGCGCGTCTGGAGAGAGATCAAATCGATCCCATACGGCGCTACCGCCTCGTACAGCAAAATCGCGCTTGCTATCGGCAACCCCAAAGCGGCAAGAGCCGTGGCCCGAGCATGTGCGACCAACCCCGTCGCGCTCATCGTCCCATGCCACAGAATGGTTGGGGAAGACGGAAAACTACACGGTTACCGTTGGGGCAAAGGGAGAAAACAGCAACTCTTACGCCTTGAAGAACGTACAAACACATCGACACCACTAGGCCCGGAAAACTGCTATTCCGACGCTCAAAGTGCCAAGAGGATCCGTTCCGTTGCAGACTCAGAGGCAGTTTTTTTTGGCGACCGCTCTTAAACGTCTATCCCGAACAGTCGCTTATGAGTACATGCAGAGTTCTACCTGGACAGTCTTCGCCAGACCGATGCATTAGCGATTGGCATGATAATACTGAAAATTAGACGGCAACCATTTACTTCTGAGCTCCAATCAACGCAACAATCCCCAGACTCATCTTCTCCAAGAATGTGCGACGAAAACCAACCTCGCTAAGATGCCTACACACTTCCCCGGGTGGCACCGCGAGCATTATCGAGTTTGCTAAGTAGATCAGAGTACTCTTCCAATGTGAGGAAACCGCTCGGCCGATTGTGGGGAGAACATGAAAGATATGAAAATGGTAAAGCGACCATACGCGTGAGCTATCCGGTCGGATAAAGTCAACGGAAAGAAAACATCCGGTCGGCCTCAGGGTTCTCTGCGATTCCTTGAAGACGGCTAGCTTGTCGGCAAAGTTCCGCATTGCTAAACCGACTGTGATATAGTCAAACAGTTCGCCGCGAAAGGGCAAGAATTCCGCTGCCGCCCTTACGAATTCTATTGGACAATCGCTTCGTTCTCTCAATTTGTTTCTCCTCGCTATGCTCAGCATGGCTGGGCTCAAGTCTAGTCCCACAACCATCCGTGGTCTCGGTGTGGAGCGGACAACCTCAAACGTGACCAGCCCTGTCCCGCATGCTAGATCCAACACCCTAACTTCGCCAGAGAAATTCATCTTAGATAGGATTCGATGTCGCCAAACGGAGTCGAATGTAAGCGTCATGAGGTGCAAGAGTGAATCGTATTCTGTCTCAACGCCCGTGAAGACCCTCAAAACGAACTTTGCTTTGTCGACGAATTTCGTTGGAATCTCCATTTTTGACATGGCTTAGGCCTTCCTGCGGCGAGGGAACGGTTAAGTTGGGCAGTTTGCAGGCTAAATGCTTGTTTAATCATGTATCAAGTAGAAGAAGCGAGGATCATCGAAGAGATAAGGCGGCGGGGATCAAAGCGTGTCCTCCTCCAAATGCCTGAAGGGCTAAAGCCGCTAGGGTTCCGACTTGCCAAACTCCTCGAAGGACAGAAACAGAAAGGGGTTGAGGTCTTCGTATCAGGAGATCCATGTTACGGGGCCTGTGACCTGGCGTTAGGCCCGAAGTCGCAGGTTGAAGCTGACCTGCTCATACATGTGGGGCATGCAGAGATACCTGGCGGATTTACTGAGGAGAATGTTCTCTACGTCGAAGCGCGATCCGACGCTCCCATAGACGACCTGATGGAGCAGGCTGCAAAAATGTTGAACGCGGAGCATACGATCGGACTAGCGTCCAATATCCAACACATCCACCAGCTTGATACGGCCAAAGAGATTCTTGAGAGGTACGGTAAGGAGGTGCTTATTGGTAGAGCTTCGGGTTGGCTTCGGTATCCAGGCCAAGTGCTTGGCTGCGATTACGGGAGCGTCCGGGCAATCGCGGATAAGGTTGATGCCATCGTAGTGTTGAGTGGTGGTGATTTTCATGCGGTAGGTATTCCGCTGGCCACAGGGAAGCGAACTATCGTCGTTGACCCCTTTGAAAGAACCGCCCGGGATCTGACGGAGGCTTGTAAGAAACTTCTTCGAAAGAGATGGGTTAACATAGAGAGGTTCAAGGAAGCAAAAAGAGTCGGGATAATCGTAGGCCTGAAGAGCAGTCAAATGAACATGGCCTTAGCCCGTCGTATCAAACAGCTGCTGGAAGCGAACGGCCAATCTGCAATTTTAATTTGCGCTATCGAAGTGATCCCTGAAACGTTGGGGTGTTTCATAGATTTGGAGGGCTACGTTGAAGTATCCTGCCCGAGGATCAGCACGGATGACCAAGAACGCTACAGGAAACCCATCCTGAACCCCGAGGAGCTTATGATTGCTCTAGGCAGGAAGAGTTGGGAAGACTACACGAAGGGCATGACATTAGAAGAATGGCACTAGGCAGTATTAGTTGCCAGCGCGCCCCATCCAGATTCGTAAGCATGATTTGGCGATCACACTTCAGAATATCGGCTCCCATCCTAGGCCACAGGTTGCCCTTGAGCAGTATACGACCCCAGCTGATTTGGCCGCTGAAATTCTCTTCACGGCATGCTACGTTCATGACGACATTCAAAGCAAGCGGGTATTGGACCTCGGCACGGGGACTGGCAGACTAGCGATAGGCGCCTCAATCCTAGGGGCCCGGTATGTTGTGGGGATCGACGTGGACCCGGCGAGCATAGCATACGCCTCTGTCGCCCGAAAATCATTTCGTGCGGACGTCGACTTTGTTCTTGGGGAGATAGAGACCATTCGCGGACCAGTAGAGACGGTGCTGATGAACCCCCCTTTCGGCACGAAGAAAGCTCATGCTGACCTACGTTTTCTTGATTGCGCACTTCGACTTGGAAAGGTCGTCTACAGCATCCACAAATCCTCCACCCGTGGATTTCTGAAAGATTGGTTGCGCAACCGGGGGTTCAATTGTGAACGAATCATTGCGACAAGCATTGAGATCCCTTATCAGTTTAGTTTTCACCGGAAGCCAAAACGAACGGTTGAGGTTGACGCAATTAGGATCACGAAATGACAATCCAATACCATGGCGCCCAATCACACTGCCTAGAGCGTACTGCCGACTGCGGTGTGATTATGTGGCGAATGAGTCACGCAACCCTCTATCTGGAGCCGCCTCCAAGGACTTTAGCGATCCGAAATCCGTCCTTATATAGCGGGCATACGCTGCTAGGAATCTGAGGAAATCACTGACGGAACTTCGCCCGAATAAGGTGGCTTATTCGCAGCGTTCAAGGAGTGGTTTCGAGGTTAGGTCGAGAAAGATTGAGCAAAACGCAAACTGAATTAGTTCAGCCCGTGCTGCCGGGCGACAAGCTAGGTGTCATAGAACAATACCTCCCCGGAGCAGGCACTTACGAGAAGGATGGTACGATCTACGCCAACTTCACAGGTGGCGCGCGGATCGACCTCAGAAACAAGAGGGTGACCGTCGTTCCCGCTACGAGAGTGGCACCCCTTCCGAAAGAGGGAACAACGGTAGTCGCCTCGGTTATTCATACGTCAGACAAGATGGCTACGGTGAACATCTGGAAAATCAATGATAAAACCATCCAGAACCCGTTCACGGCGATGCTGCACATATCCTCGTCTAGCCCACGGTACGAACGGAACATGTCGGATGTCTGTAAGGCGGGGGACATCTTACGCGCTAGGGTGATTGAGATGAGCAGAATCCCTCAGCTAACGACCGCAGGTCGAGGACTAGGTGTGATCAAAGCATTCTGTTCAAAATGTGGAGCCACGCTCGAGTTCAAGAACCGACGATTGCAGTGTCCTTCATGCGGAAACATTGAAAGGAGAAGACTCGCAGAGGATTACGAAAACCAAGCCTAGGTGTGAATAGAATGGAAGTAAAGGTAATTTCGAAGTCCAAGAACGAACTTAGACTGGAAATAATAGGCGAGGACCATACATTCTGCAACCTCCTACAGAACGTTCTTCTTGAGGACAAGAACGTTGAACTGGCCGGATACGATCAGCCTCACCCACTAATGAGATCGAGCATCATATACCTAAAGACGCGACGCGAAGTCTCACCTGAAAAGACGTTGTTGAACGCGCTGGGAAACATGCAGGACCTTAACAAGGAGTTCGATGAGAAGTTCGCCGAGGCCGTCGGGCCTTCCTGATGAATTCAGAAACAATTCATCGTGTCATTCGAGACAAACAGCTTGCGAGTTTGGGCGACGCGTTCGTCAATTTCGTTTACTCTCTAGCTTTGACGGAGATCAACGGTCGCCCCGAAGGGACTAAAGTAAGTGATAGAATTCTTTCGGAAGCGTTCAGGCTCGCAGATTTGCGCCGGCACTTAGGAACGCGACGGGCGAGAAAGGATTTGGCTAACGCTGCGGAATCCTTGCTGGCAGAGGCTTACCGCAGGCACCTAATATCAATCGATGAAAGCGTCGGAACCCTAACCCAAAACCCCGACGGGCTCCTGGCGGGTTTATCGAACCTCCTCAAAACGGCGGTTGACCGTATATCTAAATCTAGCTAGCGGACAAAGTTTGCTCAAGAGAGAAGCGCGAGTCCTTGGATTGAGCGGCACCACTGTCCGCGGTAGAACAATTGTTGTAAGCGTGGTCTTTAGGGGAGCGTTGTGGTTGGATGGGATTGCCACCTGCGTGATGGATGCGAGGGAACGAAATTACCTTCCTAAAGTCTCCGATTTGATTAAGAAATCCAAGCAGTTTTCACAGCTGCACGCCATCCTAATCAGCAGTCGATTCGGCCGGAACCGGGAATTGTCGATTCAGGATTTGGCTAGAAAACTGAAACTGCCTGTTATAGCCATCAAGTCGGGTAAGGGGAGAACGACAGGGAAGCAAGGTGTAAACAACTTCGACATTGAAGCCAACGGGAAACGTGTTCTCGTCTCGGCCGCGGGGGTGGATAGAGACGGAGCCGAGAGACTATATGCAATCGGATGCAGCAAACGCGGTAAGACGCCCGAAGCGGTTAGGGTTGCTGACTTACTGGCGAAGGAATTAACCCGGATATTCCCTAATAGAGGGCCACAGCCCGGAACGAAGTAACTCTACACGACAGCATTAAAGCCATAAACCCGTGCAAGGAGGAAGAATCAATCTGGCTCGAACAAGTTTGTGAGAGCTGCGGGTCAGTCGGCACTGGCTGGCACGCCGGCCCTTGAATCGGCCTCTCTTTCGAGACCCCCTGATTCCACAACGTAAAATAACCACTACCAGCCCCCCTAAGCGGCTTAAACACAACGGAAGAATGAAGGAAAGTGCAGTTTTGCCCTAAATGCGGGCTGGCGCTTCTGCCTACAAAGAAGCAAAAGGCGGTTGTGCTTAGCTGCCCGAAATGCGGCTACGAGACGAAACGGTCAGACCGCACTGTGCAAAAGCTTGAGCAACAGAAGGAGAACGTGGTTGTTATTGGCAAGGAGGAGCAGAAGATTCGAACCTTGCCTAAAACCAAAGTGGACTGCCCGAAATGCGGGCACCGGGAAGCGTACTATTGGTTGGTGCAAACGCGGGGCGCGGATGAATCGTCAACGCAGTTCTTTCGATGTGCAAGTTGCGGGACGACCTGGCGTGAGAACTCCTAGCCCCCGCGGCTACGACCCACCGCTCAATTAAAATGCATAATGCTTCACTAGGGCACTGTAGAATACTTGGTGATAGGTGATTGTTCAAGGCTACGATTAGCGACGCTAGGCTTTGGAGAAATATGCTCGCGGCCATTTCGACGCTAATAGAGGAGGCCGACGTAAACGCTTCTCCTGACGGCATCAAGCTCCGCTCCATGGACCCGTCCCACGTGGCGATGGTGGACTTCGAGTGGAACAAGTCTGCCTTCCAAGAATACACGTGCCCTCAACCAACGAAGATACGGCTTAACGTCACGGACATTGTCAAGAAACTTCGCGGGGCGGGACAAGAGCCTCTTGAAATGGCGTACGACGACAGCACCCGGAAATTGAACATGGTGATCAAGGGTAAATGGAAAACAACGTTCACATTACCCACTCTCGACCCGGGAGACGAGGAAGTCCCGACGCCTAAGATCGCTTTCAACACCAAAATCAAGATGATTAGTTCAAGCTTCAAAGACATAATTGACCAAATCCAAACCGTCAGTGACAATGTCAAGTTCGAAACTACGACGGAGAAGTTCATCGCCGAGGCTATCACTGAATTGAGTGGGGCAAAAATTGAGCTCGAGAAGGGTAGCGACGTTCTGTTGGAACTCGAAGTAAAAGAACCATGCAAGGCAACATTCAATCTCAACTATCTAGCCGAAATCTCAAAGGCGGGTTCGTCAGCTGCGGAGCTTGTTACACTCGAGTTTTCAACAAATATGCCGGTGAAGCTTGAGTACGAAATGCCCCAGCAAGGAAAATTACTCTACTACTTGGCACCCAGAATAGAGGCGGAATAGAAAGCCTGACACCAGCGCGTGAACGAGCATCACTCTCATTCACCGGCTAGAAGCGGGTAAAATGCAGACGCTTCTCACGAAGCTTGATTTCGCGAAGTTCCCCTTCACGTCAGAAGCTTCTAGCTACATAAAGTCTCGAAACATTGACCCTTTAGAACTGACTAGGCCGGAACTCGCCCCCATCCTCGATAGGGCGATGGACCGCATTAGACAAGGAGTTTTTCAAGGTAAAATAGCGGCTGAGCTAACGCAAGAGGATGTTGATATCCTCGCGTACCCGACCGCCCTGATGTTGATCAGTTCTGTGGGCGATGACAGAACTCGACGTCGGTACGCACTTGCCGAAGCGAAGAGAGCTTATGAATTACTTCGCTATGAGAACCCCGACAAGTTGCTGCAGATCGCCACTGGTTCATTTGGCTGGGATGCAAAACTCGTCGAACGAGACGTTGGTGACACACGCTTCGAGTTTGCTGTACACTTTACGTTCTACATTCGGAACGCAGCGCGCATTCACGACCTGAGGTGGAAGCTCGTCAACCGGGTCTTAACGGAAGGGTACGTGTTACTTCCCCGCGAGGATTTCGCTAGGCTACTTGAGGAAGAGGTTCAGGTTCGGATCTTGGAGAAGACGACTGACGTGACCGTGGAGCTACCTAAAGAGTTAAGGAGGCGAGTTGAACCGCTCTGCTCCACCCTCAGAGCTCGGTCTCAACATCTAGCCGCTGACGAAATGCCACACGCAGTGATGGCTTCAGCTATGCCGCCGTGTATGAAGAACCTCCTCAGTCTTCTTCAAACTAGCAAACACATCTCACATATGGGACGATTCGCTATGGCTGCGTTCCTTCTCAATATAGGGATAAACGAGGAAGACCTGCTCAAGATGTTCAAAGCATTCAGCGACTTTGATGAACGGGTAGCCCGCTACCAAGTGGAGCACATTGCGGGCAAGCGTGGTTCAAGGAGAAAATATACAGCACCCAATTGCGCTACGATGCGAACTCATGGCATTTGCATTAACCCCGACGAACTCTGCGCAACCATAACACATCCATTATCCTATTATCGTAGGAAAGCACGTGCCCTTCTGCGCCGCGAACCTCAAAGAAAACTTCGAGAGCAGACCACAAGATAAACGGCGGGTGGCAAGTGAGAACGAGAAGCCTAGTCCTTGCTGCCGCAGCGTTCTTAATGCTGCTCGGCACGCTGCTACCCACTGTCCCTTCGCACCAAGCTTCAATAATCCTCCAACATGCAATTTCAGCTGATGGTCAGGTTTCTGTCCTTGTGGAGGGGCAGCATGACCTTACATCCTCAGACGTAGAACTCCTCCAAAGCTACGGTGCAGTTACGACCGTCGCGGGACCGGTCGCTGTCCTCCACACAAACTCAGAGTACCTACCCGAGATTGCACGGCTCAGCTTCATAATTAGAGTTGAGAAATCATT
>Ga0187771_10002025_pt1 | contig 13901 bp, 9 predicted proteins | sample 0116_SJ02_MP15_1_FD_133139 | JGI IMG/M metagenome (GOLD analysis project Ga0187771, IMG submission 133139) | Tropical peat soil microbial communities from peatlands in Department of Meta, Colombia - 0116_SJ02_MP15_10_MG | ecosystem: Environmental > Terrestrial > Soil > Wetlands > Peat | place... | reverse complement strand
CCTTGCGAGTGCGCCCGTCCTTCTTGTAGATGGTGCACACCTCATTCCCAAGGATCCAAGTCATCCCACTGTAGTTGTACAGCCCTTCGGGCCCTGGCCGGAGCTTCGACTTGAGCTCTGCGAACCACTTTGGGTGCGAGAAGTCCCCCGTCGAAAGCAGGGTCAGCCCCTTCAGTTTCGCCCCTGCGGCCAGGTGCTCCAGATCCGTGTCCTTGCTAGTGGCCCTGGAGTACTTCGAATGAAGGTGGAGGTCTGCTACCAGTCGCAAGCCAATCGGCTGGGCCTGCTGGCCTAATTAACAGGCCGTGCTCGTGAACGCCGGAGCAGAAGCCGATGCCGAGGCTGGGGCGAGAGTTCTACGGGCGGTACACGCCGTCTGTGGCGAAAGATCTCCTCGGCTGCACCCTCGTCAGGGTCGACAGGGGCAGGAGGCTGTCGGGGATCATAGTGGAGACTGAAGCGTACCGGGGAAGCGGCGACCCAGCCAGCCACGCCTACCCAGGGAGGACCGCTCGCAATGCTGTGATGTTCGGAGAGCCGGGCCACGCCTACCTTTACTTCATCTACGGGTTCCATCACTGCCTTAACGTCACCACCGAGGGGCACGGAACCCCAGGGGCCGTTCTCCTGAGGGCCGTAGAACCCTCAGAGGGCGCGGATGAGATGGTGCGGAATAGGGGGGTGAAGGGTGGGGCGCACATCGCGGACGGGCCCGGGAGGCTGACACAGGCGCTGGGCATCGACAGGCGATTGAACGGCGAGGACATGGTGGCGTCGGAGACACTGTTCATAGAGGAGGGGACCAGCCCGAGGAGGATAGGGAGGAGCAGCAGGGTCGGGATTAAGGTCGCCACCGAACGCAGATGGAGATTCTTCGTCGCCGGGAGCAGGTTCGTCTCTCAGGGAAGGCCGTCCACTCCCACAGAACCCATAACTAAGCCATAGCCTGACGGCGACATTGTGGGGTCGTCGGCTAGTCTGGTCTAGGCTTCAACCACCATCGGAAGACGCCTTGGGCGCTTGAGATCCCCGGTTCAAATCCGGGCGACCCCATATCAGAATAGCTTGGATTTGCTGTTCTTTTGCTGATAATGGCATCACGGTCCTGAGCAACCAACTAGACCCGCCGTCTTAGTTCGTACAGTCTCTGCTTATTTCCGGTCGCCATCCCCCCCTGCCAGAATCACCGAACGAAGTTCCGCACCTCCCGTACGCCTCCCCTTCGGGCCGTTCTCGTAACTCCCTTAAGACCGGCTGACACCCGAACAGGTCAATGAAACTAGCTCGGCTGGGGCTGGCAATTCTCATCGGCGGCATAGCTCTGTTCATATTGGGATACTATCTCTTTCCTCCGTGCATTTGCCCGCCTCCTGTTTATGTCCCCTCTTGCCCGTGCCCGTCACCAAACCCATCTCAAGTCATGATGGATAGTGGGGCTCTAATGGCCGCTGTCGGATTTGTCGTCTGGTGGTGGTTTAGATTCATGAAGCCATCGAACCCGAAGGAGGTTAACAGAGAGACGAATCCGCCGTCAGGTTAACAGAACCCACTCGGTCGATGAATTCGTCCAGCCCCACCAAAATCGCTCCGCAACTGCCGCACGCACAGCCTAGCACAGCTTGGCACAACTAAGCACAACTCGTGCGCCATTCTACGCACGGGGCACGCTCGGCCAAGATGCAAAACATGGTAAACCCATCGAATCCGGGCGAACCCTACCTTTGCAAGCTCGGAAGAGCACTCGGCGAACACTGGGATTTCACCATGGGCGAGCAGGCCATGGGGTTCCGTGGGGGTGTGCCTAGAAATAATCGGGAAAGTAACCCGAACGCTCGCGACTGCGCACTAGGATGCGAAAGGCTGTTCGAGCTTCCTGCGAAGCCTCGAATAGACCGAGACGAGCTCTAGGTTCTGCCTGTGGCCGATCTCCCCCTTTGCCAACCTTTCCCCCGAAAAGAAGGCGGCCGCATCAGATTCGCTTTCTACCGTGACCTGCGGCACTGTCTCTCTAAGTGCCTGTAGGACGAAGGCCGTCTGGCCCAGGCACTCCCAGATTTTGTCGTAGTTCTCCTTTACCCAGGCCCAAGTTGCTTCCCGGGCGAACGGGTTCGTCGCCGCGTACACCAGCTGATAGAACAGATCGGTACGGCTTACCCTGCCGCTTGCGCTAAGCTCAAGCATCTGCTGTATTAGAGAGGGGTCTCGTGATGCAGAAAGGCCCAGGTATAGGTACTCTCTTTCGGTCTCGTCCTCAGCACCAACAATCATGTTCAACAGCCTGTACCCTGCGCCTTCCCCCGCAGTCAGTACGTAGGCCGCCACAACCCCTGGCTTCAGGTTGGGATCGAGCGACCCGTACTGCTCGAACCGCGCTGCCAGCGTCTTCGCGAAACTTTGATCGAGTCTAGCGAGCAAATACACTATGTTCCCGCGGAGCAGGCCGTTGATTTCGGGTTCGCCTTCCTGTTTCGAAAGCTTGAGTCGCTCCAGCTGAGCGTTGAGGAACTTTAGACTCGCTTCCACGACCGCTTTGGAAGTGTTGGCTATGCTGTTCAGCAACCTGAGCTGTCGGAACACCGTCAGGGCGGTTGTGTAGTCGTCCACGGTATCGCAGAGCCCCACGAACCTGAAGTAGACTTTCGGGTCGACCAGGCCTGCCTTCAGGAGCTGGAAGAGGTCGTTCAATAGGCCCGCCTTGTCGATGCCTTCCAGCGAGGCGAACCGGGACGCTAGAAGCTCGTAGGTCTCGTAGTCGTACCGGACACAATAGTAGCCCGTCTGGCCGACGTTTACCTTCAGGTGCAGGAGACTCTCTCCCTTGTACTCCACTTCCTGGGTCCTTCCTTCGAAGAGGAGCTTGACGAGCTCCCCATTGATGTTGGCTGTGAGCGGGATGGGCCATGGCCGCGAGTCCTCCGATTCCTCTCCCGTGGTAAACCGCCTCTGTTCCAAGACGAGCTTCTCCCCCTGCCTGCTCACGGTGACGAGGGGGAATCCGCTTCTCGTTACCCAAGCTCCCATTATTCGACCGACAGGCTGTCCCGAGGAATTCTCGAGCGAATTCCATAGGTCCTCGCTGGCTGCGTTCGAGTAGGAGAACCTCTTGATGTAGTCGTTTATCCCTCTTCTGAAAGCGTCTTCCCCCAGGAACGCCTCAATCATCCTGATGACGCTCGCACCCTTGCCATAGCTGATCTGGTCGAAGACCTCGGTGATCTCGGAGGGCCTGCTGAACGTAGCCTGGATAGGGTGGGTCGCCCGGAGCTGGTCTGCCCTCATCGACTCGAACCCGATGTTGCTCAGGAAGTCCCCCCAGCAGTTCCATTCGGGATGGAGCCGGTCCAGTATCTTGAACGACATGAAGGTCGCGAAGCTTTCGTTGAGCCAGATGTCGTTCCACCACTTCATGGTGACGAGGTCCCCGAACCACTGGTGCTGAATCTCATGGGCCTGGGTAATCGCTCCGCTCCTTCGTGAGTAGGCACTTGCGGACTCGCCAATCAGGATGCCCCCCTCGTACGATGTGATGGCTCCCCAGTTCTCCATTGCACCGCCATATTCGGGGAGAGCGATGAGGTGAAGCTTCTTCAGGGGATAAGGAACCCCGAAGTACTCCCCGCTCTCTTTCAGGACGCTCGAAGCCGTTTCGAGGATGAATTCTGTCCTCTCTGATGTTCCCGGCCTGCTTGCGGCAATGATCTCTATCTCCCCTTTTGCCCTGTTCTTCCTCGTTTCCACGAACTTCCCCACCCCCAGGAAGAAGAGGTAGGTAGACATCCGTGGCGTAGGTTCGAAGATGAAGAGTTTCCTATTGACGTCTCCTGTGTCCTCGATGCGGATGACGGGGGAGTTGGAGATGACCCGCAAGTCACTATCGGCGACCACCCTGAGGTTGAAGACCGCTTTCCAAGAGGGGTCGTCTTTGCAGGGGAAGAACTCCTTTGCCCTGTCCGGCTCGAAGTCGGTCGCGATGAAGTATTCTGTTCCGTACCTGGCCTTGTAGACACCCGTGGTCGACTTTTCTGAGACCCTCTTCTCATACTCGACGACTAGAGCGGTCTTCTCCGACTTCGGGAAAGGGGAAATGCGAATCTGGTCCTTCTCGTGGACGAATTGAACGGGCTTTCCATCTACGCTCACTCTTGTCACCGTCATTCCCTTCGCGTCTAGCTCGAAGGCCTCTCCCAGGTTCTCGGCGTGAATCGTGACGGAACCGTGAATCAGTGCCTGCCTGAAGTCGACATCCAGGTCGAGATCATATGACCTGATCAATGAAGCTGACGCCTACCCACGTAGGATGTAGGCACCCCCCCGTCATAAGTGTTAGAATTATGCCCATGTGGCCGAACCTCGTTGACAACGGCGTTCACTGGATTGGCGATTTCCTGGCCCCAACCGCGAGGTTAGGGACAGGATTTCCGGCGGACTTCCCGGCTAACGGAACTTCTTTTGACCAACTGTCCACATAGATTGATATAGTTTTGGCATCGACGTGTCCGGCGCATTGCAGGCAGCCCCTCGAAGGGTCAAGACCATCTACAGTGTGATCGCTTCTCCGCAGAGGTTGGAGATACTTCGCATACTCAACATTAAGGGTCCGCTCACCTACAGTGCCCTGAAGACCCTGGCTGGGTTCAAGTCGAAGAAGGAGTCAGGGAAGTTCGCTTACCACCTGAGGAAGTTGGTGAAGCAGTTGCTAATCCAGCTCAACAGGCAGGAGCGGAAGTACACGGTGACTAACCTGGGGAGGCTGGTGCTCAACCTCACGCGGCAAATCGAGGAGCAGTCGCTCGTCGAGAGTGGAAAGCTCTACGTGAGGACGTCTCATCAGACCATGGAGGAGTTCAACGCCAACAAGATCCTCCAGTCTCTCGTGAAAGAGGCGGGGATGCCGGTCGAGCTGGCTCAGAAGATAACGAGTGAGACAGAGTCCCGGCTCTACAAGTTCCAGACCCAGTATCTCACTGCTCCTCTCATACGGGAGATAGTCAACGCCCTGCTTGTGGAGCACAGTATGGAGGAGTACAGGCACAAGCTCACCAGGCTAGGGATGCCAATCTACGACGTCACCCAGTTGCTTGGAAAGGCCGGAGACGACGGGGGAAACGTCGAGTCACTCATCCACCAGACGGGGAAGCAGGTGTTTTCGGAGTACCTCCTGCTCGAGCAGCTCCCGAGGGACGTTGCAGACGCCCATCTTTCGGGCGACATCCACATAACCAACGCCGGGTCCTGGGGGCTCACTCCAGACACGGTGTTCGTCGACCTCCTCTCCATGAGGAACGCGGGACTGAACCCGAGGGGTAAAATCCCCAACACCTCCATGATACCCAGCCCCGAGAACGCTGAGAGGGCTCTGAACATAGTACTGAACATGGCTTCCATGATGACACGTGAGGTCTCCGATGAGGTAACCTTCCGGAACTTCCTCCAGTTCCTAGGGCCCTACTGCAAGTCGAGGGGGAAGAGGGAGCTGGAGTCGGTACTGCTCAGATTCTTCGAGACCATTGGATCCCCTGTCGCGGGGTCTGTCGGACCTGGCATAAGTCTCGATCTCAACCCCCACAGGCATGATGACGTCCCTCGGGATGTCATGGACAAGACCCTCGATGCGGTCCTGGGGGCCTACAAGAGCTACGTCGCGGAGACGCCGAGGCCGGACGTCAGGTTGCTGTTGGCAAAGCCCAGCAGGGTGGACGACACAAAGGTCCTGAAGGACGCAGCCTCGATAATCTTCAACGGAGGAAGGATAGCATTCTTCTCAGCGGACCAGCGGAGGAGCTTCCTCGGTCTCAACGCCAACGTGCTCTCGCCAGAGTCTCAGGCCGACAACGTCAGTGTGCTTCACGGGTTGAGCCTCAACCTCCCAAGGCTGGCCTACGATTCGAACCAGGATGAGACCTACTTCAGGGCCAAGCTGGCGCTTCTCATTGGGGTTGCTGTGGACGCCCTCTCTACCAGGAGGAGGCTTATCGAGAGGACTCTCAAGCGGGGCCTGCTTCCGTCCCTTGCCGCCGGCTCCGACGCCGTGACGTCCGACACAATGCCTCTCATCATGAACCTGGTAGGCCTCGACGAGACACTCGCGAGCCTCATCCGGGATCCTACGACCGGCTCCCGCTACGAGCTGGCAGACAAGATTGTGGGGACGGCCTCGCAGGTGGCTGACGACAAATCCACAAAGATTGACAGGCTGGGCGTAGCGATGCTTGACCTCGACGGGGCGCTGAGGCTTGCGACCCTGGACTCGGAGAAGTATGGGAAGGCGAACCTCCAGCCCCTTCAGAAGGGAACCTACACCCAGGCCCCTAGGCTGCAGCTGACTGACCTGGAGAACCAGGAGAAGATGGACTACCTCTCGAAGCTCTCTGTCGGGCTCCACGGCGGCGTGTCCATGACCCTTGATGGTTCTTCGGACGAAGTGAGAGGGATCTACAACCTTGTTCTGAACGCGACGCCCAAGCTCCCATACTTCAAGGTCGACAGGACGATTTCTGTGTGCAAAAATTGTGGGGCCAAGCTTCCGCAGGGGTCCGCGCGCTGCCCGCGATGCAAGTCTGTGGCCATGACACAGTATTCGACAGCGGCATAGTCCGAGAGAACCGCCCGATATCTTGTCAAGAAGAGTTAACCGCAGAACGCCTCATGTTGCGTCTTCCGGTGGAGAAGTCCACGGGTGCAGGTTAACTTGGGCTAAGCCATGGTTGAAATATATGTGTGGGGCGATGGGGTCGAGGTTAAAGTTATGACGTCAATCGTTGAACAACCACGTGACTCTCCGGACGCAGGAGAGCAGGCCAAGGGAGAAGTGATCCTTCCTCCGGAAACTCTCGCCGCGTTCGGTGGAGATGAATTGCGCGCCAGGGTCTTCTACGAGAAGTATGCGCTGAGGGACGCGCAGGGGATGCAGGTAGAGAAGCGCCCAGAGGACATGTGGCGCAGGGTCGCCAGGGAGCTCGCCTCACCAGAGATGGACGACGAGAAGCGGAAGGAATGGGCTTCGAAGTTCTATTGGCTCCTTGAGGACTACCGCTTCGTGCCTGGGGGGAGGGTCCTCTTCGGCGCTGGACAGACCCGGAAGTCGACGCTCCTCAACTGCTACTTCTTCAAGATCAGAGAGGACTCCATAGAGGCGATCTTCGACTGGTGCAAGGAGGCCGCAAGGACGTACAGCTTCGGAGGAGGGGTCGGCACTGACATCTCCGTGCTTAGGCCCCGCGGGGCGCCAGTGAACAACTCCGCAATCTACAGCTCAGGGGCGGTGTCCTTCATGGAGCTCCTTTCCACCACCACAGGGACCATCGGCCAGGCAGGAAGGCGGGGGGCCCTGATGATCACCATCCGGGTGGATCACCCCGATGTGATGGAGTTCATCGGCGTCAAGAGGGACCTGAAGAAGGTGAACTACGCCAACATTTCTGTGAAGATTTCTGACGACTTCATGAGGGCCGTCGAGACCGATGGAGACTTCATGCTCCACTTCAAGAACGAGAAGGTCGAAATGAACAGGACAGTGAGGGCGAGGGACGTCTGGAAGTCGCTGATCCAGGGGGCCTGGCAGTCTGCTGAACCGGGCGTGCTCTTCTGGGACACCATCAAGCGGGACTCGACCACAGAGTACAATGGGATGGAGGTCCAGGGGGTCAACCCCTGCAGTGAGCAGACCCTTGAAAGCTACGGCTGCTGCTGCCTGGGCTCGGTCAACCTCAGTGCCTTCGTGAAGGAGCCCTTCACCGAGAGGGCCAGCATCGACTGGGACGGGCTCACCAGAGCAACCCAGTATGGGGTGAGGTTCCTGGACAACGTCCTCGACTACAACGCCGAGCGGCACCCGCTCCACCAGCAGAAGGACGCTTCGCTCCACAGCAGGAGGGTGGGGGTCGGCATCACCGGCCTCGGCGACATGCTGATCAAGCTGGGGCTGAAGTATGACGATGACTCCACCATCGAGTTCGTCGACCATCTTTTCGAGAGAATCAAGAACGTCATCTACGACTATTCCACCGACCTGGCTAAGGAGAAGGGGAGCTTCCCGGCCTTCGACGCCGAGAAGCACCTGGCGCAGCCGTTCGTTTCAAGGCTCGATGAGAAGGTGAAGGAGAGGATCAGGACCCAGGGGATCCGGAACGCGGCAATCACGACCATCCCGCCGGTGGGCTCGGGTTCGATCCTCGCGGGGACGAGCAGTGGTGTGGAGCCGGTCTTCGCCCTCTTCTACACGAGGAGGAGCAAGTCCCTGAGCGAGGGGGAGTTCAAGGTCTTCCACCCGTTGGTGGGGGAGTACATGGGCGCTACCGGGGCGAAGAACGAGGGGGAACTCCCTAACTACTTCGTCACGGCCCACCAGATCAAGCCCGAGATGAGGGTGAAGATGCAGGCCACCATCCAGAAGCACATCGACACTGCGATTTCGAGCACGGTCAACCTCCCGGAGGAGATAACCCCCGAGGAGGTGGAGAAGGTCTACCTGCTCGCCTGGAGAATGGGGTGCAAGGGCATCACCGTCTACAGGGAGGGGAGCAGAGAGGGGATCCTCGAGACCGACAAGGCGGTGAAGAAGGTCGAAGCACCGAAAACGGACTTCGAGCGCCCGAAGATGATGGAAGGGAGGACCCTCAAGCTGAGGCTGCCCCAGGGAGGGCTCTACGTTACGGCCAACCTGGACAACGGCGAGCTGAAGGAGGTCTTCGTAACCCTCGGGAAGTCGGGGGGAGACGAGAAGGCGGACGCCGAGGCCCTCGGGAGGCTCATCAGCCTCTACCTCCAGCACGGAGGGGACATCAAGAACGTCGTGTCCACGCTCAAGGGGATCAAGGGGAAGTACGTCTCGTGGGACGAGGGGACGCAGCTGCAATCCATCCCGGACGCCATAGCGAAAGCTCTGGAGCTCCTGACCCTGAACCACGTGGTGAAGGAGTCAGGCTTCCCGACCGAGGGGAACCCAAAGTCCCTTGGAGGGACGTGTCCAGACTGCCATGAGAACACCCTCGTGTTCGAGAATGGCTGTTACCATTGCGGCTCCTGCGGCTACTCAAAGTGCGAGTAGCTCCAGGGCCCCCACAATGATTTTACACGCGCCCCTAGGGCCGGTGCTCGTTGAGCAAGGGGAGGAGGGCGCTCCTGATAGTAGTGGTGGTAACGGCGCTGGTGCTCACTCCTCTCATCCTCGGCGGCGCCATCCTCGGGCTATACATGGGGGGCCAAGTGGGCTACTCGGGGAGCATTCTCGCAATCGCCTTCTCCACCGTGGGGTTCGTGGTGGGGATGCTGGTGGTATGGAAAGTAATCAGGGCGGTCGCGGGAAGCACCGACCGGCCTACTGGCTGATCTTTTTCAGCGCCTCTGACTTCGCCTTTTCGACCTTCCCCTTCAGGTCGGTGGCCGCCTGGTCGTAGGCATCCTCCACCCGCTTCGTCGCGGACTTGAACGGTTCGTCTACCAGGTCTTCGCTCATTGTGCCACCTTCTTCTCCAAGACCTTCTTCACGTGCTTCAGCCTCGAGAACTCCTCCCTCTCCCTCTCCTCGAGGGTGGCTTGGATGTATCTGATGGAGCTCTCGTAGCGTGGAATGATCATGTACTCCAGGGCGTTGAGGAGCCGCTGGGTCTTTTCGAGCTCCTTGGCGAGCCTGAAGATGGCGTTCTCGTACTCGGCGGCCCTGAATATCGACGGGAGGACCTTCCTCATCTGCCTTGATGCCCTGTCGACGGCCACGTTGCTGTCCGCAAACCCGTAGGTCATGCCGACGTCTTTTTCGGAGAGCTTTATGGAAGGGATGTCGACGTCAACTATCCTACGGACGTTCACGTCAGCCTCGACCATGGGAGGCGTATTCGAAGCGATGCCCTCCAGCCTGAGAGGGCCGAGCTTGAGGTAGGCGTCGTAGAGAGCGAGGTAGGCGTCAGAAAGGGGCTGCGAGATCTCATCCCTGGCCGTGGTTGCCTGCTCGATCATCTCGTCCAGGCGCTTCAGCAGGACGTCCCTCTTGTCGTCTAGGACCTTCTTGACCCTGACCGCTGTCTGGAGACGCTTCCTCGTCCCGATTAGCTCAATCTTTGTCGGGAGGACATTGCCGCCTGACGCTACTGACATTGGCTACCCAGCCGACTTCCCTTTGATGTAGTGGTCCTTGATGAACTCTTCCTTGATGTTCGTCAGCTCGCTCTCAGGGAGGACAGAAAGAACCTCCCAGGCAATCCGGTGGGTGTCCTCGAAGGTCCTGTTCTCGTCGTACCCTTGGTTGAGGAACTTCTGCTCGAACTCGTCCCCGAACTGCAGGTACTTCAAATCAGATCCGGTGAGGCCTGACTTGCCCACGATTTCGGCCAGAGCTCTGAGCTCGACCGCCCTTGCGTAAGCGTTGTAGAGCTGGTTCCCTACCTGGTGGTGGTCAGGGCGGGCTTTCCCCTGTTTGATGACGTAGCCGAGGGCCGGGCCCATGAGCCTGCTGAGGCTCGAAAGGACATAGACGGGAGGATAGACACCCTTCCTGAAGAGGTCCCTGCCAAGGAAGATCTGACCTTCGGTGATGTAGCCAGTGAGGTCTGGAATAGGGTGGGTCACATCGTCGCTTGGCATCGAGAGGATGGGCATCTGCGTTATGCTCCCCTTCTTCCCCTTGATCCTCCCCGCCCTCTCGTAGTTGGTGGCGAGGTCGGTGTATAGGTAGCCAGGGAACCCCTTCCTTCCGGGGACCTCCTCCCTCGCAGCTGAGATTTCTCTCAGCGCTTCCGCGTAGTTGGTGATGTCTGTTATGATAACTAGGACGTGCATCCCGAGCTCGAACGCCAGGTATTCGGCGGCAGTCAGCGCGACCCTCGGCGTGATTATCCTCTCGATGGCCGGGTCGTCGGCCAGGTTAAGGTAGAGGATGCTCCTGCGGATGGCACCCGATTCAGCGAGGGTTCGCTGGAAGAAGGAAGCCTCGCTGTGGGACACCCCCACGGCCGCGAACACCACTGCGAACTCCTCCCCCTCGCCCACCACGGTCGCCTGACGGGCAATCTGTGCGGCGAGCATGTTGTGGGGCATCCCCGCACCCGAGAAGATGGGGAGCTTCTGCCCCCTCACCAGGGTAAGCATGCCGTCGATGACTGAGACACCGGTCTGAATCAGATCTGTAGGATACTCGCGCCTCTCGGGGTTGATGGGCGCTCCGTTGACGTCGAGGAAGGTCTTGGCGACCGGCTCGGGGAGCCCGTCCTGGGGCCTGCCGAGGCCATCGAAAACCCTGCCCAGGAGCTGGTCCGAGACCGGGAGCTCCATGGTCTTGCCGAGGAAGCGTGCCCGGGTTCCGCTCACCGAAAGCCCTGAAGTTCCCTCGAAGACCTGGACCACGGCCTTGCCGAAACCCGTCTCGAGCACCCTCGCGAGCCTCCGGTTCCCCGTGTTGTCTTCGATCTCGACGAGCTCGTCGAAGGCTGCCCTGTCGACGCCATCGACTACGAGAAGCGGGCCCCTGATTTCTGCGACCTTGCTGTACTCGAGACCTGATGAGGACCTGCTCATGCAGCCGTGACCTCCGGGGCGCCCGAGATGGACGAGAACTCATCGAGCATCTGCTTCTGGAGAGACTCGAGCTTGTCGAGATCCTCGCTCTTGATCGCGAACTTGGCCCTGAGCATCGGCGCGATTATCTGCATTCCCCTTATCTTGGCGAGTGGGGTGCCGTTCCTGAGAGCCCTGAGTGCCTCCTGGTGATACTGCACGAACATCCTCATCATAATGAACTGCTTCTGCGGACTGCAGTAGGCATCAACGTCGTCGTAGGCGTTCTGCTGCAGGAACCCAATCTGAATCATCCTGGCGACGTCGAGGATCAGCTTCTCCTCGTCCGGAAGCGCCTCGGGGCCGAGCAGGCGGACGATTTCTTTGAGGGCGTCCTCGCGCTGGAGGATACCGTAGGCGTCAGCCCTCACCTTCAACCATTCCTTGTCCACCCTCTCCGCCCACCACTTGCTGACCGAGTCGACGTAGCCGGAGTAGGAGCTCATCCAGTTGATGGATGGGTAATGGCGAGAGTATGCGAGCCTTGCGTCAAGAGCCCAGAAGTTCTTGACGAAGCGTATGGTCTGCGACGTGACCGGCTCCGTGAAGTCCCCTCCTGCCGGTGAGACCGCGCCGATGAGAGTGATCGATCCTGTCCTCTGGGGAGTGCCGAGGATGTCAGCGCGCCCTGCCCTTTCGTAGAACTCAGCAAGCCTCGAGGCCAGGTAGGACGGGTACCCTTCCTCTGCGGGCATCTCCTCAAGCCTTCCGCTGATCTCGCGCAGCGCCTCTGCCCATCGGCTCGTGGAGTCCGCGACCAGGACGGTGTCATACCCCATGTCCCTGTAGTATTCGGCCATGGTTACGCCCGTGTAGATGCTCGCCTCCCTGGCGGCGACGGGCATGTTGCTGACGTTCGCGATCAGGATTGTCCTTTCCATTAGGGGGCGGCCGCTCTGGGGGTCGATTAGCTCTGGGAATTCGACGAGGACCTCGGTCATCTCGTTGCCTCGCTCTCCGCAACCGATGTGGAACACGACCTTCGCGTCGGCCCATTTGGCGACGCTGTGGAGGGTCACGGTCTTTCCCGTTCCAAAGGCACCCGGAATCGATCCCGTACCTCCCTTGGACATCGGGAAGAACGAGTCCAGCACCCTCTGGCCGGTCAGTAGGGGGATCTCGGGGTCGAGTCTCTCTCTAATGGGCCTGGGGGTCCTGACGGGCCACCTGTGGTAGAGCTTAAGCTCCTGCTTCTTCCCAGACTTCTCCTCGGCCGTAACGACTACATCGTCCACCTTGTACTTCCCTTCCTTGGCGACATCCTTCACCACCGACTTCGCGATGGCGGGGGGAACCAGTATCCTGTGCTCGATCAGGGGAGTCTCCTGGACCAACCCGAGGATGCTCCCTCCCATGATGTCATCTCCCTTCTTCACAGCCGGGACGAAGTCCCACTCCCTGTCGAACGGGATCGAGTCAGCAAACACTCCCCTCGTGATGAACGCACCGGCCTTGCTGGCGATGACGTCTAGGGGCCTCTGGAGGCCGTCATAGATCGTTCCAATCATGCCCGGTCCAAGGGTTGTCGAAAGCGGCTGCCCTGTCCCGAGGACCGGCTCTCCCGGTCTGAGGCCGCTGGTCGATTCGTAGACCTGGACGAACGCTATGTCCCCTGTGAGCTTGATGACCTCTCCGACTAGCTTCTCCTCCCCTACCTGCGTCACCTCGTACATTTTCGAGGAGGCCATGCCAGAGGCTTTGACGGCCGGGCCGGAAATCCACTCGATCTTCCCTTTGGCTGGCAACAGAGAACCTGCTCGAGCGCCGATTTTGGCGGCCTTATAACGTTTAGACGACGTTAGAGGTCTAGACTTCCTCCTTTCAGTTTTCAATCAAGTCCGTGAGTGAGGAACAGAGAGGGGACTTCGCCGCTTCGTTGCCGTGGTACTTGGTCCACTCGTACCCGCAGGTCGCGGTGAACGAGAACCTGACTGCGGTGACGCTCTTTGTAGACGTCTGAAGCTGGGGTCAGCAGAGGCGCTAGGCGCTTCCTGTAAGAATCGATGCGACGTCTTTCCGGAGGGTTGGCCTCATCCTCTCCAGCCTGGCCTCGAACGTGTTGTCGAACCTCACGGTACCGTCGGGAGTGCTCAGCACAACTCCACCCATTGTGTCAATCCCCTTCTCGTCAAGGGTTACCTTCGCCTTTGTCCCGAGTTTCCTGATTGCCGACGTCACAGCCTTCCGGTCCTTCGCGGCGCACTGCACCTTCGCTCGGAGGCCGATAACGTCGAGCCCCTCCTGGATGAGTGTAGCCAGGGCCTTCTCCTGCGACGCTCCCGAGACCGAGGAGATCTGCTTTGCTGCGAGTTCGAAGGCCTCGTTGACCGCCCTCTCCAAGGACCTAAGCTGGG
>Ga0187771_10002024_pt1 | contig 13901 bp, 10 predicted proteins | sample 0116_SJ02_MP15_1_FD_133139 | JGI IMG/M metagenome (GOLD analysis project Ga0187771, IMG submission 133139) | Tropical peat soil microbial communities from peatlands in Department of Meta, Colombia - 0116_SJ02_MP15_10_MG | ecosystem: Environmental > Terrestrial > Soil > Wetlands > Peat | place... | reverse complement strand
GATCCGTTCGTACTCGCGCTTCAGCCGGGTCTGGAACTTCTGGTAGCTCTCCTCGAGGTCGTCGGAGAGGCCGAGGTCCATGCCGGCCTCGTAGTAGTTGATCTTCTGACGGGAGGCGAGCTTCCGCCGGAGCGTCGTCGCGACCGGGACCCGGAAGTAGAACGCGAGGTCCGGCCGCGGGGCGAAGGAGTAGATCGTCCGGACCCAGTTGGGGTCGCACCCCCGCGCCGCGTCCCGGACGAACGCGGTGTGGGCGTACCGGTCGCAGACGACCAGGTAGCCGGCCCGCAGCGGCGGAAGGATCCTCCGCTCGAACCGGTCGGCAAAGTCGGTCGCATGGAGCAGGCTGAACGTGGTCGGGGTGAGCAGGCCCTTCTTCTTCCCCCGCTTGATCACGCTCGAGACGAGCTCCGAGGAGTTCCACTCGGTCGAGAAGACCCGGTAGCCCTGAGCGGCGAGCCATTTGCCGATCAGCGCCGCCTGGGTCGACTTCCCGCTCCCGTCCAGCCCCTCGAAGATGAGCAGGCGGCCGGGGAAGCCGTGGGCCGGGCTCGGCGTCTCACCCATCGCGCACCCGGACCTCGAGGTCGAAGACCCGTTCCATCGCCTTGCGAACCTTCTCCTGCCAGCGGGAAGGGAGCGTGACATCGGCTCCCGAAGAAAAGGCCACCGCTAGCCGTTCGCCGCCGCCGGCGAGCGAGAGGAGCGTCCTCGGACTGGCGACGGTCTTCGCGACCTCCAGGATCGCCCCGAGCCGGACCGCCGTCGCCACCTCGGCGCTCCCCGCGAGGGGAAGGTACCGCTTCTTCCAGACGGACGGAGGGTCGTCGCCGTCCTGCAGGTAGGCCGTCATCGACGCGAGCAGGATCTCCCGTTGGTCGAGGCCCCAGATCGGGTAGTTGCGGACGAGGTACGAGGAGTGTTGAGGGTGGTTCCAGATGTCGATCGAGACCCCCGCGTCGTGCATCCCGGACGCCGCGCGCAGGGCGAGACGCTCCCCCCGGCCCCAGCCGTACCGGCCGGCGAGCAGGCCGAAGAGGCGGTCGGCGACCTCGGCGACCTCGCGGGCGCGCTCGAGGTCGAAGCCGAACGAACCGCTCGCCGCGGCGACGGAGCGGTCGACCAGCTCCTCCGCGGAGACCGGCAGCTTCGCCCGGATCGCTTCGAGGGCGACCCCCTCCCGGATCCCGGCGCCCGAGACGAGGACATGGTCGAGGCCGAGGGCGCGCTCGAGCTCGACAAAGACGGTGATCCCGGCGAGGACAACGTCCGCCCGGTCGGAGCCGATCCCGGGGACGGCCCGGCGTTTGCTCGTCGGCATCTCCCCCAGGAGCTCGTCCAACGCCTCGATTGCCCGGTCGTAGAGGCGGTAGCCGTGGACGCGGCGCACGGGGAACTCGGTGATGTCGATCGAGGCCCGGGCGAGGGCCCGGACCGTGCCGCCGACCGCGATCAGTCGGTCGTGGTGCCCGCCGAGCGCTTCGACCGCCGAGCGGATCGCGGTCCGGGCGTGGTCGCGGAGCTGGTCCCGCTCCCGCCGCTTCGGTGGGTCATGCTCGAGGAACCGCTTGGAGAGACGGAGCGCCCCGAGCGGGAGGCTGACGGAGTTCCGCAACAGCCCGTCCCGGACCTCGGCGAGCTGGAGCGAGCCGCCCCCGAGGTCGCAGACGAGGTCGTTGTGGAGCTCGAGCGTGCCGGCGACCCCGAGGTAGGCGTACCGGGCCTCCTCGGCCCCGGAGAGGATCCGGAGGCGGACGGCGGTCGCGCGCTCGACCTCCTGGACGAACGCCGGGCCGTTCGGGGCGTCCCGGACCGCGCTGGTCGCCACCCCGATCACCTTGCGGACCCCGAGGTGGCGGAGGGGCTTCGCGAACCGACGGATGGCATGGACCCCCCGGGCGACCGCGGCCTCTGGGAGCGAGCCGTCCGGACCGGTCTCGAGCCCGAGGCGGGGGGACTCCTTGGTCTCGTAGACCGCGTGGATGATCCCCCCGGGGGAGGTGTCGAAGACGACGCACCGGGCGGTGTTCGACCCAAGGTCGATCACCCCGACCGAGGGCCCTTCGCGGGCCTGGTCGGCGGAGGCGAGAGCGGATCGGACGCGCTGCCGGGGCACGACTCCCCGGACCCTCACAGAGGTAAAGGCGTTCGGGCTGACCGGTCCGCCAAGTCGGGTTGACCTAACCGCTAACTAGCGCGGGACCGTCCGGGGGGCGGTGCCGCGACCTGCGCGCGCGACCTCGGAGCCCCAAGGACCGCTCCGGTTGAGGGTCGAGCTGCTCCGGACGCTCGCGGCGCTCGTCGCGGAGATCGACCGGGGGCTGGAGCACGGCGTCCTCTCCTCGGAGGACATCCACGACCTCCACCGGGACATGCGACGCGTCGCGAGCGGCCTCGCCGTCTGGGGCCGGCTCGTCCCGGCGGGCCAGCAGGAGGCGACCGAGGAGGTCGTCCGGCGGCTCCGACGTCTCGCCCGCCTGGTGGGCCGCGTCCGCGACCGGGACGTGACCACGGAGCTGTTCACCCCGTCCGGCCGGCGCGATCCCCGCTCCCGGGAGCTCGCGCCCTGGCACGAGTTCCTCGGGCGGCTCCGGGACGATACCCACACCGGTCGCGAGCTCCTCCGGGCGTTCCTCCGGACCGAGCGCCAAGCCGGCCTCTTCGACCGAGCGCGGTCCGTGCTCGAGACGACCCCCCGGCCCGACGCGGCCCAAGGGCTGCACCGCATCCTCGGCGAGGAGCGCCGGCTCCGACAAGGGCGGGTCCGCAAGGCCCATCGCAAGGCCCGCCGGCGCCCGACCAGTGAACGGCTGCACCGGCTGAGGATCCGGATCCGCCAGTGGCGCCACCTCGCCTCCCTCGAGCTCGCTGCGAGGGCGACCGCCGCCCAGCCGACCCCGTCCTGGCAACGTCTCCAGGACCGGCTCGGCCAGCTGCACGACCTGGACGTCGCGCTCGCCACAGTACCCGAGGAGCTCACCGACCTGAGCCCTCCTCAGCGGCTGAAGACGACCCGACGCCAGCTCCGGGAGTCGGTGCGCACGTCGCTCGAACGGATCGCCGAGCGGCCGGAGCGGGTGACCGCACGGGCGAGGGCTCGGGGGAGGCGGTGACGGCGTCCCCTGCGGTACCGGGCGAGCTCGGGGCAGGCGGGAGGGTCGCCCTTCGGGAGGCGCTGGGCGCGACCGGAGCGATCGGCGCCACGTACCGTCAGCTCGCGTCCGTCCTCTCGGTCCCGGTCGACCAGGTCCAGGAGGCGCTGGAGGCGTGGGAGCGCGACGGCGCGGTCCACCGGATCGGACGGGGGCTTTGGGTGCTGCAGGAGTACGCGGCGCTGCACGAGCGGGACGACTTCGTGGAGCCGAGAGCGTTCGACGAACGGTTCCTCCGCGAGAACGGCGTGGCGATCGGGCGGTATCGGGGGCCGATCACCTTCCGTTCCAACGATACGGAGCCGGTCCACCGCTGGTGGCCGTACGTCCAAGGGTACTCGGCGGAGTTCGTCCGAGGGGTCCTCCGCGCCATGGACGTCGGCGCGGGGGGTACGGTCCTAGACCCGTTCGCCGGGAGCGGCACCACCCTCGTGGAGGCCCGGCGTGCCGGGGCGCGGGCGGTCGGGATCGAGCTCCTCGCCCCCGCGGTGCTCGCCGCCCGGGTGAAGACGACGTTCGAGCTCGACCCCGACCGGCTCGTCGACCGGGCCCGGGCCGTCGTTCGCGCCCGACGGCCTCGGCCGTCGGGCCGGTTGCCGTTCCTGCGCGAGACCCGCCGTCAGTTCTCGAAGGTGGCGCTCGGCGAGCTGCTCCGGCTGCGCGAGGCGCTGCCGGAAGGCCACGGCCCGATCTCGGAGGCGGTCCGGCTCGCGTTCGGTCGGATCCTGATCCCGTCGAGCCGCCTGCACCGTTCCCCCTGCCTCGGCTACCGCCGGGGCGTCTCCGAGCCGGGGCCCGCACCGGTCGCCCGGTTCCTCGACGCGGTCGCGATCATGGCCGGGGACCTCCGAGAGCTCCGCCGGGAGCGGGACCGATGGGGGCCCCGGGCGCGGGTCGAGCAGCGCGACGCTCGCACGCTGGAGCTCCCGCCGGAATCGGTCGACCTCGCCGTGACGAGCCCTCCGTACGTCAACGGGATGGACTACGTGATGAACTACAAGGTCGACCTGGCCTGGCTCGGCTACGCCCGGTCGTACGCCGAACTCCGGGCCCTTCGGGGGGCCGAGGTCGCATGCGACAACCTCCCCCGCTCGGAGACCGCCCGCTACGCCTCCGTCCACGAGGCGCCGGACCCGTGGCTCCGAGAGATCCTGGCGCGCATCCGGGAGAACGTCCGCCGCAAGGGGACGTACCGCCGGGACGACATGCACGCGGTCGTCCACCGGTACTTCGCGGACCTCGTTCCGGTCCTGGCGCGGGTCCGCGACGCCCTCCGACCGAACGGGCGGTTCGTCCTCGTGGTCGGCGACTCGCTCCTCGCCGGCGCCTACGTCCCGGGGGACCTCCTCCTCGCGCGGATCGCCGAACGTCTCGGGTTCGAGATCGTTTCGGTCGACGTCGCCCGTACCCGCCGGAGCGGTCAGCGCCGCTCGTTCGGGCTGAGAGAGTCGGTCCTGACGTTGCGGCGCCCGGCCGGGACGCCCTCGGCCTAGCCGGACGGTCCCGCGGTACGCGTTTCCAAGCAAACGCTTATTCCGAGCCCGCGGCCAGCGTCATCGGCTGGAGGGTGCGCATGCCCGATCTCTCGTCCGAGCCGAAGTTCCTCGAGCCGATCCTCGGCATCGTCTTCGACCTGGACGGGACGCTCGTCCTCTCCCACCACGACTTCGGGCGGATCCGGGCCGAGGTCGTCCGGATCGCCGAACGCCACGGCGTCGTCCCCGGCCACCTCTCCGTCCACGAGCCGGTCCACCGCATCGTCGAGACGGCCCGGGAGGAGCTGCAGGCCGGTCACGCCCCGGAGGGGGAGCTCTGGCGGTTCGAGGCGGAGTACCAGAAGGCGATCGACCAGATCGAGCTCGAGGCGCTGCCGAGGACGACCGCCCGCCCGGGAGCGGAGGAGCTGCTCCGGGGGCTGCAGCGCCGAGAGTTCCGTCTCGGCATCCTCACGCGCAGCTCGGGGGCGTTCGCCCGGGCTGCCCTCGTCCGCACGGCGCTCGGCACGTTCTTCCCGTACCTCCGCTCCCGCAGCACCCCGGGACCGGCGAAGCCGTCTCCCGAGGCGCTCCTCGAGCTGCTGCGCGAGATGGAGGTCCCGACGGAGCGCGCGCTCTACGTCGGCGACCACCTCCTCGACGCCGAGTGCGCCATCGCGGCGCGGGTGCGGTTCTACGCCGTGCTGCCCGACCCGAGCGAGAAGGAGGACCTGGCTGTCGCCGCGGAGCGGTTCCGCACCGCCGGGGCGAGCGCCGTCGCCGAGGACCTCGGCGCCCTCGCCCGCTTCCTCTCGGTCGCCCCCGCCGCGCGGTTCGCCTGAGCGCTACAGGTACTCGGCCCAAGCGTGGAGGACGGCCCGTTCGGCCGACGCCCACGCCTCGGGAATCTGGTTCCAACCGCTCTTCTGGTCCCCGATGACGTACAGCCCCGGGATCGGACGCCCGTCCGCCGCCGAGATGGCCCGGGAGTCGTCGTCGACCTGGACGAACCCTTCGGGGTCGAACCGGCAGCCGAGCGCGCGCGGCAGCTCCTGGTGCATGTCGTACCACCCGAGCGCCGAGAAGCCGCGGTCGTAAGAGCGGTGGCTCCCGTCCGCGAACCGGACCCCGAACCGGTGCTCGCGGATCTCGTCGAAGCCGGCGATCGTTCCCTCGACGACGGTGACGTGGCGGTCGGCGAGCTCGCGCTCGAGCCTCGCGCGCTCCTCCGGGGTCGCCCCGAACGCCGGCGGGTGCCCGTGGGTGAGGACCTCGACCGTGCTCGGAGAGAACTCGAACAGGTCGAGCGCGGTCCGCGCCGCGAACGCGTCGTGGCCGATCACGCCGACCGACCTGCCGACGAGCTCATGGCCGTCACAGACGAGACAGAAGTCGACGAGCGCCTGGTTCGCCCACGGGAAGATCGGGTCGATCTTCCCCCCGACCTCGACGATCCGGTCGACGACGCCCATCGCGAGGATCAGGGCGCGGCCTCGGGCGCGGAGCTGCTGCCGGAGCGAGTCGAAACCGACCTCGTAGCCGTCGGCGGTCGCCCGAGCGTCGCCCGCCCGCGCTGGCGTGAAGTAATCGACCCACTCGGCGAGGCGTCGCACCGCGGCGACCTGCTGGTCGAGGAGCTTGTGCCCCGAGATTCCGTCCGGGAAGCCGGGGATGTTGTCCATCCGCGGGGCGTAGTACGACCTCGAGTACTTCGGACCGCGGTCGATCACCGCGGCCGTCCGACGCAGGAGCCCCGCCTTCGTGGCTGCCTGGAGCCCGGCGTGACCCCCGCCGATGATGACGAGGTCGTAGCGCTCGCGCAGGCGCGGAGGTCCGACCACCCGGAGCGCATCGGCGGCCGGGATTTGACGCCGCAGGGGCTGCGCGGCGGGCCCGGAGCGACGCAGCGGCCGACCCGGCGACGGAAAATCTTATGGACCGACGCTCTCCTGCTTCGCGTCGGGTTCCCTAGCCCGTGCCGTCCGCCGCGCAAGAACGACCGCGCGCGGGGACGGTCTATTTGGAGGACGGGACGCGGTTCGACGGCGGCGGGCTCGGCGCGACCGGTCGTCGGGTCGGGGAGGTCGTCTTCACCACCGGGATGGTCGGCTACCCGGAGTCGCTCACCGACCCGTCGTTCCGCGGGCAGATCCTCACGTTCACCTACCCGCTGCTCGGCAACTACGGCGCGCCACCCCAGGGCGCCCACGATCCAGACGGGCTCCCGCTCCTCGAAAGCGAGGGGGTCCAGGTCCGGGGCGTGGTGATCCGGGGAACGAGCCGGCCGAACCACTGGGCGATGGACCGCTCGCTCGACGCCTGGCTGCGCGACGAGGGCGTGCCGGCCGTCGTCGGGGTCGACACCCGGCACCTCACCCAGCACCTGAGGAGCCGGGGGGTCCTGCGCGGGGTGATCGACGTCACTCGGGACGCGCGGCGACCGTCCACCGAGGAGCTTGCGCAGGCGGTCGCGCGAGCGCCCGCCTACGCCCACGAGGACCTCGTCGGCGAGGTCGCCCCGTCGCGCCCGACCGTCCACTCCCGCAACGGAGGACCCCTGATCGCGTTCGTCGACTGCGGAGCGAAGGCGAGCATCGTCCGGGCCCTGCTCGACCGGGGCGTGAGCGTCCTCCGCCTTCCCCCGGACCACGAGGTCCCGACCCGCTGGCACGGGCGGCGGGTCGCCGGCGTTCTGGTGAGCAACGGACCCGGCGACCCGGCGACCCTCGCCTCGACGATCGAGGAGCTCGGTCGGAGCTCGAACCGGGGGCTCCCGACCCTCGGGATCTGCCTCGGCCACCAGCTCCTCGCGCTCTCCCGGGGGGGCCGGACGTTCAAGCTGAAGTACGGTCACCGCGGTCAGAACAAGACCGTCTCCTTCCCCGACGGGCGGGCGCTCATCGTCAGCGAGAACCACGGCTACGCCGTCGACCCGGCGTCGCTCCGCGGCACCGGCCTCGAGCCGTGGGCGACCAACCCGGACGACGGCACGCTGGAGGGGCTGCGCGACCCCCCCGGCCGCGTCCTCGCGCTCCAAGGGCACCCGGAGGGCCACCCCGGACCCCAGGAGGCCGGGTTCGTCTTCGACGAGTTCGTCCGCAAGGTGAGGCGACGGGGTTGACGCGCGCGCTACCGGACAAGGCCGTCCTGCTCGGGAGCGGGGCGCTGAAGATCGGCGAGGCTGGGGAGTTCGACTACTCCGGCAGCCAGTGCCTGAAGGCGTTGGACGAGGACGGGGTCTACGCGATCGTCGTCAACCCCAACATCGCGACACTGCAGACCGACCCACCCCGCCACGGCAAGGTCTACTTCCAGCCGCTCGTCGCCGAGTTCGTCGCGCCGATCCTGGAGGCCGAGCGACCGGACGGTCTCCTCCTCTCCTTCGGAGGCCAGACCGCCCTCAACTGCGGGGTCCGGCTGAGCGACCTCGGCGTCCTCTCTCGGACCGGCACGGCGGTCCTCGGTACGCCGCTCGCCGGGATCCGGGCGACCGAGGACCGGGCCAAGTTCGTCCGGGCGATGGCCCGCGCCCGCGTCCCGACCCTTCCGAGCCGGGCGGTGCGTTCGCTCGAGGAGGCGTTGCGCGTCGCCGGTGACCTCGGCTTCCCGCTCATGGTCCGGGTCGCCTTCACCCTCGGCGGCAAGGGGGGTGGCGTCGCGCGCGACGCGGCCGAGCTGCGCGAGGTGGTCGCCCGCGGCCTCCGCGCGAGCCCGGTCCGCCAGGTCCTCCTCGAACGGTACGTCGGCTCGTTCAAGCAGATCGAGTACGAGGTCGTTCGCGACGCGCGGGGCAACGCGCTGACGGTCTGCAACATGGAGAACGTCCTCGGCATGCGCGTCCACACCGGGGACAACATCGTCATCGCCCCGAGCCAGACGCTGACCGACCAGGAGTACCAGATGCTCCGCCAGGCGGCGCTCCGCGCCGTCGCGGAGTGCGGGATCGTCGGCGAGTGCAACATCCAGTTCTGCCTCGATCCCCAGAGCCTCGAGTACTACGCGATCGAGATCAACGCCCGGCTCTCCCGGTCCAGCGCGCTCGCGAGCAAGGCGACCGGCTATCCGCTCGCGTACGTCGCGGCGAAGCTCGCCCTCGGCTACACGCTCCCGGAGCTGAAGAACCGGGTCACCGGTGTCACGACGGCCTGCTTCGAGCCGTCGCTCGACTACGTCGTCGTCAAGCTGCCGCGGTGGGACCTCGACAAGTTCGCCCGGGCCGACCCGAGGCTCGGACCCGCGATGAAGTCGGTCGGGGAGGCGATGGGGATCGGGGCGTCGTTCCCGGAGGCGGTCTCGAAGGCCTACCGCATGGCCGACCCCCGGGCCGACCTCCTCCCGCCGCCCTCCGTCCGGCCGCGGGAGGCGATCCTCGCCGACCTGGCGGCGCCGACGCCGGCGGTCCTCGGGCACGTCCTCGAGGCGCTGCGAGCCGGCGTCGCCCCGGAGACGATCGCCTCCGTCTCCTGGATCGACCGGTGGTTCGTCGACGCGCTCGCCGAGATCGAGGAGGCCCACCGGGCGCTCGGCGCGGCCCCCGGGGGCCGTCTCCCGAAGGAGCTCCTGCGCCGCGCCAAGGAGCTCGGGCTCTCCGACCGGGCCGTCGGGCGCGCGGCGCGGATGGACGAGGAGGAGGTCCGCCGCCAGCGCCTCGATCACGGGATCCGCCCTCGGGTCCGGATGATCGACACCCTCGCCGGGGAGTGGCCGTCCCGGACGAACTACCTCTACCTGACCTACCGGGCCGACGCCGACGACGTCCGGCCGATGGCCGAGGGCTCGGCGCTCGTCATCGGGGCGGGCCCGTACCGGATCGGCTCCAGCGTCGAGTTCGACTGGTCGACGATGAACCTCGTCGACGGCCTCCGGGCCGAGGGCCTCGGCGGGGTCGCGCTCCTCAACTCGAACCCGGAGACCGTCTCGACCGACTACGACCGCTCCGACCGGCTCTACTTCGAGGAGATCACGCTCGAACGGGTCCGGGACCTCTGCGATTTCGAGAGGTTCCGCGGGGTCGTCACATGCGTCGGGAGCCAGCTCGCGCAGAACCTGACCCCGCTGCTCTCGATGTGCGGCATCCCCGTCCTCGGCACCTCCCCCGAGTCGATCGACACCGCCGAGGACCGCGCTCGGTTCGCCCGGCTCCTGGAGCGGCTCAAGATCCCGCAGCCGGCCTGGCGCGCCTTCACGACGAGCGAGGAGGCGGCCGCGTTCGCCGAGGAGGTCGGCTACCCCGTCCTCGTGCGGCCGTCCTACGTCCTGAGCGGTCAGGCGATGCGGGTGATCTCGGGGCGGGCCGACCTCGGCCGGTTCCTCTCCGAGGCCGCCCGCGTCTCTCCCGAGCACCCGGTGGTGATCACGAAGTTCGTCGAGGGGGCCGACGAGATCGAGCTGGATGCGATCTCCGACGGGCAGCGGGTCCTGGTCGCCGGCATCCTCGAGCACGTCGAGCACGCGGGGGTGCACTCCGGGGACGCGATCTTCTGCCTGCCGCCGCGCCACACGCCGAAGGACGTCCAGGACGGACTGCTCGACACCGCGCGGCGGCTCGCGACGACCCTCCAGATCCGCGGACCGTTCAACGTCCAGTTCCTCGTCAAGGACCGGGCCTACCAGATCATCGAGCTCAACCTCCGGGCGAGCCGGTCCCTGCCGTTCCTGACGAAGGCGACCGGGGTCCCCCTGCTCCGGGAGGCGGCGCGGGCGCTCCTCGGACGGCGGCTCTCGAGGGAGGGGGTCGCGCCGCTACCGGCCGGGCGGTTCGGCGTGAAGGTCCCCCAGTTCTCGTTCCTCCAGCTCACCGGCTCCGACCCGCTCCTCGGGGTCGAGATGCAGTCGACGGGGGAGGTCGCCTGCTTCGGCCCGACGTTCTCGGACGCGCTGGTCAAGGCGCTCGTCGCCACGGGCGTGCGCCTCGTCCCCCGGAGGGGCTCGGCGTTCCTCTCCGTCGGCGGTCCCCGGCTCAAGGAGCAGCTCCTCCCCGTCGCGCGGCGGCTGCGCGAGCTCGGCCTCCGGCTCTCGGCGACCGAGGACACCGGGGCGTTCCTCGGCGCGCGCGGGCTGCGGGGCGTGCGGACCTTGCACAAGGTCTCCGAGCCGGACCGGCACCCGAACGTCCTCGAGGCGATCGACCGAGGCGAGGTCGACCTCCTCCTCAACGTCCCGGCGTCGCTCACCCAGGAGAAGTTCGAGCGGATGCTGGAGGACGACTACGTCCTCCGGCGGAGGGCGGTCGAGCTCGGGATCCCCCTCTTCACGAGCCTGGAGACGTTCTCGGCGTACGTCGAGGGGGTCGCCTGGTTGGAGGAGCACCCGCTCACCGTCGAGCCGCTCTACGGGACCCCGGAGCCGGGCGCGGTCGGCCGGTCGAGCGGCGGGCGGATCCCCGTGGTCCCCCGCCGGCGGCGGGGGCGGCGCGCGGCCTAGACGGTTACGGGAACTTCGTCACCGAGTACTCGGGGACGAGGGTCGAGGTGTCCAGGACCTCGGGGATCCCGCGGATCCGCTCGGTGACGAAGTCGAGGACGCGCCGCTTGTTCGTCGTCGTCGGGGGGAACTGGAGGACGACCAGGATGTCCCAGTCGCCGGTGAGGAAGTGGAGCTCCTTGACCTCGGCGAGGTCCTCGAGCATCTGGCGGATCCGGTCGAGGTCGCCGCCCTTGACCTTGATGTAGGTGAGGGCACGGACGCTCTTCAGCTCGGTCGGCATGACCGCCGCGAGGTTCTCCTCGGTGAACTGCTCGCAGCCGACGAGCCGGAACCCGGACGGGGCGACGAGGACCGGGAACGTCTGCACGCCGCGAAGGTGCTCGGTGACGAGCCGCTCCAAGCGCCCGGCCTTCTCGACGTCCACGACCTTGATCCGGTAGCCGCGCCGCAGCGCGATCTCCTCCGATAGCGCGAGCGAGCGAGATTGGTCGTCGGAGAGGAAGTAGACCGGCGCGTCCGCCGCGGTCGCGTCGGCCTCCGCCCGGGTCGAAGGGGCGCCGCCGACCGGCGTCGAGGTCATCGGCCCCACGCCCGCCGGGTTGACGGAAGGGCGGTAGAAGGTGGTCACGGTCTTCTTCGACTGGACGTAGAGCGTGAGCTCTCGAGTCAGCTCGACCATCGCCGGGCCGAGGACGGGCCCGCTATTTAGAAAACCCCCCGCTCGCGCGGGGGGAGGGAAGAGGGGGAAAGGGTTCGCGCGAAGCTAGGGCGGGGCCCTAGTACCGCTTGTAGGACTCGGAGCGCTCGCGGCCCTGGCCGCCGCCTCCGCCGCCCCCACCGCCGTAGCGGCCGCCACCGTAGCCGCCGCCGCCCCGGTCGCGGTAGCCTCCGCCCCCGAAGGAGCGGCGCTCGCTCTCGAACTCCTGCTGGCTCATGTCGAGCGACTGGTTGATCTCCCCCAGCGCCTCCGCCGACTTCGACAGGTTGCCGTAGCGCCCGACGTTGAGGCGCATGTGGCCTCGCACGAGGGAGACGTACCCGTTGTCGACGAGGACGACCTCGTCCTTCGTGATCGATCCGATCTGCTCGTTCCAGAGGGAGAGGATGATCGTCGCCGTGTCGTCGCCGACGACGGCCTCGCAGACCTTCCTCGGGTCGCCGAACTTGCCCATCACTTCCTTCGGCTCACCTATGTTCAGCACCTTCGCGAGCACGTTCACTTGCTTCGAGTTCGGCGTTAGGTCTCGCACTTTCGTCAGGGGTTTGTCCACCATGGTCGCTGGTCGCCTCGTCCGCGTTTCGCGTTCGTTCTTTTCGGAATCGACGAACGACCTCGATTCGTGCGAACACTCGTCGCAAAATACGGACGAAGGGGACGCTCGATTCGGGCCGACTCGCGGATTCCTTGCGGGCTCCATCGACGGAGGTCCATATAAGGGAAGCGGCACCCCGGCTCCACCCCCCCGGGAGCGCCGGCGAGCCCCGGGGGCCTCGGGATCCCGGGGGCGACGCTCGGGCCCGGGGCGGCCCGTCCATCGCTAGCCTTTTGGGCCAGCGAGGGCGTCCCTCGCCGCCGGGATGAACCAGCAGTTCCGCCTGGGCGTTCAGCACCTTCTGCACCAGGAGTACGACCGCGCCGCGACCGCCTTCGGCCGGATCCTCCAGGACGACCCGAGCGACGCCCGGGCGTGGTCGAACTACGGTCTCGCCCTCACCCATCTCGGCAAGGCCGCCGAGGCGGAGATGGCCCTCTCCAAGGCGGTCGCGCTCGCTCCGAAGAACGGCGAGGCGTGGTTCCACCTCGGGGTCGTCCGGGCGCTCCGGGACGAGTGGAGCGACGCGGCGAGCGCCTATCGCCGGGCGGTCGCCCTGGAGCCGACCGACATGATCGCCTGGCACCGGTTGGGCGTCGCGCTCGCCGAGGCGGGCGACGAGCCGTCGGCGTCGGTCGCGTTCGAGCGGGCCCTCGTCCTCTCCCGCGACGTCCCGACGGCGGCCGCGATGCCGACCGCCGCGCTTCCCCGGGCCGACGACCACTCCCTGGAAGGGGCCGAGCGGGAAGGGTCGAGAGAGGCGAAGAGCTGGCTCGACCTCGCGCTCTCGCTGTTGGCGCTCGGGGACGAGGACGAGGCGATCGCCGCCTACGAACGGGCGTTCACGCTCGACCCGGAACGCGCAGCGCGGTCGCTGTTCCGCCCGATGCTCCGGCTCCTCGCGACGGTCGGCGAGGAAGGCGGAGCGACCCAAGCCGAGCCGGCGCTCCCTCCGGGAGGCCCCCCTCGTCCCGAGGCGGTCCGACCCCCGCGACGGCCCGAGGTCGGTTAGGCGCGGACCGGCTCAGCCGTCGACGTTCGACGGTGGCGCCGTCACGATCGTCGACTCCGCCCACGCCTTGACCTTCTCCCGGGCCTCGGCGTGCTCGCGGAGGAACCGCTGGACCCTCTCGAGCAGGAGCCCCTTGCACTCCCCGCAGAGCATCTTCCCGGAGCGGCAGTCGGCGGTGATCCGCTGGAACGTCTCCTCCGACTCGGCGAACCGGCTCTTCCAGAGCGCCCAGACGGAGCAGACCTCGGGGGTCGCGCCGAGCCGGCGTTGCTCCTCGACCGTCGCGCGTCCTCCCGTGAACGCGTTGCGGACCTTGCGCTCGACGACCTTGGGCGGGTCGTCCAGAAACAGGGCGTTGTCGGGAGAGGCGCCGGTTGTCGACATCGCCGCCTCTCCGAGAAGGCCCGGGACCATCCGGCTGTGGAGCAGCGCGGGCTTCGGGTACCCCAACCCCTCGGCGATGTCCCGCGTCAGGCGGAAGTGCGGGTCCTGGTCGATCCCGCAAGGGATGAGGCAGGGGACG
>Ga0187771_10002023_pt1 | contig 13902 bp, 11 predicted proteins | sample 0116_SJ02_MP15_1_FD_133139 | JGI IMG/M metagenome (GOLD analysis project Ga0187771, IMG submission 133139) | Tropical peat soil microbial communities from peatlands in Department of Meta, Colombia - 0116_SJ02_MP15_10_MG | ecosystem: Environmental > Terrestrial > Soil > Wetlands > Peat | place... | reverse complement strand
GATGTTTGATGTGATTGAAAAAGCGAGAGAAACCAAGGACACGAACGAAATAGAAGCTATAAGGGAGACACAAGTAGTCGTCGAAGAGGCAACACAAAAAATAATCGACTTCATCGCCGAGACAGATGTGGACAAAAAGGATACTCTTGTCTTTACAGAAGACGGCAAGAAGAGACCGTTGACAGTAGGCAAAATAAAATCACTCTTCGGTCACTACTTCATCGAAAGAGAAGTAGTTACCGAGACACCGCTGATAGTCGCTTGTGGTCCAAAGGGCGCGAATCCGCATTATGACGGTGAACCGAACGATCTCTTGAAGGCTAATCAGCCCATAATCTTGGACATACCGCCGCGGCATCTCCGAAGCCGTTACTGGAGCGACATGACGCGCACGGTTGTTAAGGGTAAGGCTTCTAAGGCGATCAAGAAAATGTTCGAAACCGTGTTGGACGCCAAAAATGCAGCCACGGACGCGCTACATGCGGGAGTCCTCGGCAGCGAAATGCAGTTGCGATGCTTTAGAAATTTTGAAAAAGCCGGATACGACACGATACGCGGTGGAAAACAGATAGCCAAAGGCTACATTCATGGATTAGGCCATGGTGTAGGCTTGGATATTCATGAAGGTCCGCGGATGAGCGAGTTCTATCCGTACCCCTTGGAAGAGTACAACGTGATCACCGATGAACCTGGACTTTACGACCCTGAGATTGGTGGCGTAAGAATAGAAGATATAGTCGAGATTACCAAGAAAGGCTGCAACAACTTTACAAAGATGGAGATCTGCCTGGAGATTTAGGCGACTAACCACCACTCATAAGAGACATCAGGATTATGTGGTCGCCGCTCTTCAGTTGAGTCTCAACGCCGCGAAGTTGATCCATCAAAACTCCGTTCACCGTGACCACGAACCCGTATTTGACATCTTTTTGCCCAGGCTCGTAGACTTGTTTTTTGAAATCCTCGCCGTATCGTTCCGACAGTTTGCTTAGCAGTTCCCTCAGCCTAGTGCCTTCCCGAAGTTCAAGTTCATCGGTTCTCTTGCTGAGCATGTTACGAATAAAGCCCAAGTACTCGACAGTAACCTTCACAGGATCCCTCTGCATAAGGCATTTCGTCATTTTTTCACTTCAAACAATGCTGCAGAACGATATTTATCGGTTTCTTGGCACAGAACAGGCGTTTAGCATATTTCTCTCCAAAAAATAGCGAAAAACGACAAACTTTTATTAGGTCGACAAGTTTATGTGATATTCCCAATCAATCTGCCACACCTCGGAGAGGGAACGCGTGTTAGGCTACGCAGGACGAGTGTTACGTGTCGACTTGACGAGTGGAAAGACTGAGACCGAACCATTGAATGAAGAACTCGCAAAGAAATACATCGGCGGCATCGGGCTTGGAATGCGGCTTTATCTAGACAACTCAAAACAAGGCTTAGACCCGTTTAGCCCTGAAAACCCCCTGATTGTCACCACAGGACCGTTAAGCGGCACCATGGTACCGACAGGCGGCAACGGGCATGCATTCGTTTCAAAGTCACCGGCTTCTTTTGGCGTAGGAGAGGCAAAATCGCACGGGACTTTCGGTACCGAAATGAAACGCGCGGGATACGATGCCATCATAATCACTGGCAGGGCGGAGAAACCCGTTTACATCTGGATAGACGACGACGCCGTGCGCATTATGGATGCCCAGTATCTGTGGGGAAAGTCACCCCAAGATACGGAAGACACGCTGCAGAAAGACCTCGGCGACTTCTACATCCGCGTTGCGTCAATAGGTCCCGCGGGCGAAAACCTCGCACGATTCGCGTGCATAATCAACGAAAAGACAAGAGCCGCAGGAAGATGCGGACTCGGCGCAATAATGGGTTCTAAAAAACTGAAGGCCATCGCCATCAGGGGAACAAAAGACGTCCAAGTAGCAAAACTAGAAGACCTGAAAGCTTTCATCAAAGTTATTCATGAAAGAATGAAGGGACCGGCAGCGCGCAAGTACAGAACCTTAGGAACATCAGAAAACGTTCTGGTTCTGAACGCGCTCGGAGCTTTGCCCAACAACAATTTCACGTATGGCTATTTCAAAAACGCAGACAGAATAAGCGGCGAGTACCTGAACGAACGCTTCGTCGCCAAGATAATAGGCTGCAACTCCTGTGCAATGCGCTGCGAGCACATCGTTGTTGTTCCCGAAGGTCCTTACAAGGGAGTCACCACCAGAATGGAATATGAATCCCTCTGGGCGCTCGGACCTAACTGCGGCATCGACCGCTTGGATGCCATCAGCAAGGCAATGGACTTGTGCAACCAGTATGGCATGGACAGCATCTCAGCAGGCGGTGTGGTTGGTTTCGCAATGGATCTGTACGAGCATGGCATACTCACAAGTCAAGACACTGGCGGCTTGGAATTACGTTTCGGAAACCACGAAGCAGAGTTTGAGTTATTGAAGAAGATCGCGCACAGGGAAGGAGTGGGTAATATACTCGCTGACGGTACAAGAATGGCGGCAGAGAAAATCGGTAAGGGTGCAGAGAAATACGCGCCGCAGATCAAAGGCGTAGAAATGTCTGGGTACGACATCAGAGGGATGAAAACCGCCGCGTTAGGCTATGCAGTTTCTTTCCGAGGCGCAGACCATAACAGACATGGTGCTTATGGGCCTGACGTTAAGGGCTCGGTCAACCGGTTCAAGGCGGAAAAGGGACGAGGAAAACTGGTGAGAGAAACCGAAGACGTGTACACGATAATTGACTCGCTTATCGTCTGCAAGTTTTCGAGAGGAACATACTACGACGGCTACAAAGACTTGGCTAAATATTACGCGCTGGTCACGGGTTATGAGATGACACCCGACGAACTAGCCCTTGCAGGCGAGAGAATAAACAACCTTGGAAGACTCTTCAACATTCGCGAAGGCTTCACGAGAAAAGACGACACTTTACCCTGGAAGATCATGAATGTCCCCATTCCTGATGAGGGAGTTTCGAAAGGTTCCCGCGTGACTCAAGAGGATCTGGATCTGCTCCTCGACGATTATTATGAGACCCGCGGATGGACCAAAGAAGGCGTCCCAACGATGGAGAAGCTCAAGGCTCTGGGAATGGAAGATTTGGCCCATATAATCGGAGGCAAGTAACAGTGTCCGCCAAGACCAAGATTTCACCCGCGAAGAGAAAGTTCGTTTCCGCTGACCCAGACAAGTGCGTCGGCTGCGGCGTCTGCGAATACGCCTGTTCTATGTCAAAGGAGAAACTGTTCAATCCGCTTAAATCGCGCATTAGAGTGGTGCGTTTGCATCAGCTGATTAACATGTCCATAACGTGTAGGCTCTGCGAAGATCCGGCATGCGTTGCGGCCTGTCCCAGAGATGCGTTGAAGCAGTCGGAAGAGAACGGGACGATTATAGTGGATGAAGAGAAATGCAACGGCTGCGGGTGGTGTATCGAGGCGTGCGATTACGGTGCAATTACACTGCATCCGGAGAAGAAAGTCGTGTTCCTGTGCGACCTGTGCAAGGATAAGGATAAACCTCAGTGCATCGCGTGGTGTCCAGAGGAAGCCCTAGACTTAGAGACAAGCGAGACCTTATCTCAGAAAGCACGAGTGACAGCGGTCAAGAAACTGTTCCAAGAAGCAATGGAGAAGGCAGAAGAGAAAAAGTAAAGCCTCTCTTTTCATCCCATTTCTTACGTTGCAAGGTAACACAACAACGTTTCGCTTTGCGATGCCTCAACCTAAAGATTATCTTCTGACGATCATGCTTCCGGCTTTTCAAGCTCTCTTGCGTTGTCTATGCTTTTCAGAATTAGCTATCGCCTTACCGTTCTTATTAGGTTGTGGCTGGAGTCGTAGATGTTTACTTCCATCGACGTCTGGCCGAGTGCAAAGTGTGTTGCGCAGCCCATGCATGGGTCGTACGCCCTGAATGCCATTTCCACCATGTTTAGTAAGCCTTCGGTGATGTTTCCGCCTTTTATTAGTCCTTTTGCAGCGTCCCGGATTGACATGTCAATTGCTGCTGAATTGTTTGTGGTGGCCACTATGAGGTTGACTTTCTCGATGAGGGCATCTTTGTCTAGTTTGTAATGATGAATCAGTGTTCCTCTTGCGGCTTCAACTATGCCCACGCCTTCGCCTGGTTCTCCTACTTTGTTGCGCACGTTTTTGCTCGTTATCTCTGGGTCTTGACTCAGTTCTAAAGTGCGCTCAGTGGCGTACTGCAGTTCGATTAGTCGTGCCCAGTGGAACGCTAATGTGTTGTGAACGGGTTTGCCGCCTAGCGTTGAGTACATTTGTTTGTATTCTTCGTTCGCTAGAGGCGTTGCCATGCCTTCCGAAGCGTTCAATCGTCCAAGCGGACCAACACGATAGACGCCGCTCTGTGGACCGTCTTCGAAACCATGCCAGCCTACCTTCTTCAAGTATGGGAATTTTACGTACGACCACGGTTCGACGTGTTCTTCGATGTTGTCTAAGTACTGTGAAGGCTGAAACTTGGTGAATTCCTTGCCGTTAGGGTCCACGACGCGTACGTCGCCGTCATAGAAGTTGACTTTGTTGTCCTTGTCCACTAAGCCCATGTAGTAGGTCTTGTGTGAATAAGGCCCTTGGGTTATCAGGTTGACGTATTTCTCGTTCTTCAATACAATGTCGTGAAAGATCTGCAGAGTGAACTGAGCGAATTCGACGCTCTCCTTGGCCATGTTCTCGATTTCTTTCCTGTCCTCTTCGCATAACGCTTTCGAGATTCCGCCGGGCAGACCACACACTGGATGCGTTGCCTTGCCGCCTATAATAGCCGTGATCTTTTGTCCATAAGCTCGGTACTTTATCACTTGCTTGCCAATGTCCAGGCCGACCTTGTTTATGACGCCTATTATGTTTCTTTCAGCGGGCGGTGCATCTGGACCCACAATGAAGTCTGGTCCTCCTAAGAAGTAGAAGTGGAGAATGTGGTCGTAAATGTAGTAGGCGCTGTACATAAGTTCGCGGAGTTTCTTAGCTGCCGAAGGTGGTTCAACGTGAAAAGCGGCATCCAAGGCTTTTGTGGCTGCAAAGTGATGCGCTACGGGACACACGCCACATATTCTCGTTGTCAACTGCGGCATGTCTTCCGCTTTTCTTCCTTCGCAGAATTTCTCAAAACCTCTTAATTCGGGAACTGCGAGATAGGCGTTTTCTACGTCGCCTGCGTCGTTCAGGAACAGGTCAATTTTCCCGTGGCCTTCCAGTCGAGTGATCGGGTCGATGCTTACTTTTCGCATTTCTGGATCGCCTTCCTCTTCAGAATTGATGCTGGCAATGAGTAACGATAGAACGTGCCTACAGGGTCTTTAATCTGCTTAATCAGCTTCTGTGGGTCATAGTCTTCTTTCTTCTCTTCCTCAACGCCGAGTATTGAGGCTAGAGCGCTTATCATAGCCGCGCCCTGTTCCATTTCACCAGGACAAGGCCCACCGCAACCCGTGCACGGCATATCTACCTTCAGACACTGCGCTCCGCAGCCTGAGCGTGTCGCGGGTCCGATGCAGATTATTCCTTGCTCGAGAAGGCATCTCTCAGGCTCTGGCTCCTTCTCATAAACGCGGTAAATTTTCGAGACGATTTTCTTCTCTCTCTTACGTGGGCATTCATCGCAGACGGATTTTTCGGGTGCCAGCACCGAACCTTTCGGAGGCAACTTGTTCGCAGCTATGGCTTGGACGGCTTTCCCGATCAAATCAACAGGAGGAGGACAACCGGGCAGGTAATAGTCAACGTCAACCGTCTGATCCAACGTTTTGACGGTATCGTAAAGTTCCGCGATATGAATTTCGCCCTCTTTGACCTTCGTCGAAGTGCTCGGTGTTACGTGCTCGTCATTCTTAACCGAGGGACACTCGCTGTAAACTCTGCGAAAGATCTCTTCTTTGTTGTGCAGGTTTGCAAGTCCTGGGATGCAGCCTTCTTGTGCACACGAGCCGAAAGCAACTAGGACCTTGGCTTTGTCACGAAGAAGCTTTGCCATCGCTTCGTTCTCTGAGTTCCTTATGGCGCCGTTGAAGAAAACAACATCGATACTTTTGTCGGGCATGGCTTCGACATCTTTGTATTTGATGTCCATAGCCACAGGCCAAAAGACAATGTCCGCCAAGCCGATGACGTCCAAGATTTTGTCGTTTATGTCCAGTACTGAAATTTCGCAGCCGCCACAACTCGCTGCCCAGTAAAAGCCAAATTTAAGTTTAGCCATTCGTTTTCATCCTCTAATTTCCAATAACGGTCATGATCTTTGAGGCGTCAACCCTTAGTTCTTTTATCGCCAGTTCTTCTGGGTTGAATCCCATAGCAAGTCCTAGGAGTTGAGTATAGTGTAGAGCTGGGAGTTCGAACTTTTTGTTCGAAGTGCGCTCGATTCTCGGTTGGTTGGTATCGAACATCAGGTGACAGAACGGACAGACCGTAATGACTGCCTGTGCACCCGCTTCCTTCATATTTGCAAGTTTTTCGCCCGTCAGGTTCATCGGGATGTCTTGGTTGATACCGATTATAGACGCGCCGCAGCATTGTGTTTCATTCTTGTAATCGACAACCTTTGCGCCTGTTGCCCTGATAAGGTTCTTCAGAATTTGCGGGTTTTCCGGGTCGTCAAAACCAATGTATTTAATCGGGCGCAACACGTGGCATCCGCTGTGTTCGGCAACGCAGAGGCTCTTTAGAGGTTTTTTCACCGAGGCCTTCAGTTTGTCAAAGCCTATATCTTCTGCCAAAACCTGCATGATGTGCTTGGCTTCGATTGTGCCCTTGAATTCCAAGTTGATTTCTTTCAGGAAATGGTTTACTTCTTCCTTTGTTTTCTTGTCTTCTTTCAGCGTTTTGTTGACCTTGCGCAGAGTGCCCCCGCAACCTGGGCAAAGAGTAATTATGTTCGCGCCTTTTTGTTCGGCCATGCAGAGGTTTCTCGCTGCCAGTGCAAGCATTGCTTCGTGGCTGACTGGATCTATCGGTAGTCCGCAGCAGTTGAATTCGGGCATTTCGACAATTTCCAGCCCAAGTCCTGTGAGGACCTTTCTGGCAGATATCTCGTACGCACTCTCGCGGTACGGTATTGCGCAGCCGAGGAAGAGCACGTATTTGTTGCTTTTCTTTTCTGTTTTCTTCTCTGTCATTTTAGGTGCTGCCTCCTTTGTTTGCTTCGAGAGTTTTCGCGAAGCCGGTGACCTTGAACAGTTTTTCGATATCTGGAATATTGCCCTTGGGTAGGGGTGGCAAACCTGTTTCTTCGCGTTTCTTCATTCGTAACTCGGGGATTTTGTAAGCATAACCTGTCTGCAGAATAGCTGAAGCCAATTCCTTGAAGTTAAGCGGCATACAGCCTTCTTGCACAGCCATATTTCGAAGGGCCCGCAATACGTTCGCTATTTCTACGTCCTGCGGGCAATGGTCAACGCATGTGTAGCAGGCGGCGCAAAGCCATATCGTGTCGCTCTTTAGGACTTGATCCTTCATGCCCAGTTGTGCCATTCGTAGTATTTTGCGTGGTCTATATGTCTCGTTGTAGCGTGAGATGGGGCAGTCTGCGGTGCAAGTGCCACATTGGAAGCACATCATGAGTCTTTCGGCGCCTGGCACCTTCTTAAGCTCATACTTGAAACGTGCATTTTCTGGAGTAATTTTTAGGATGGTTTTCTTGCCCGTGTCGTGTGTTTGGGTTTGTTTGGACTCCATCTTCCTAGGCTCCCTTTGTTTTTAATGGGCTTGGGCCGAGTTTCTTGATTTGTTCGGTCATATCCCTAATAACCGTTGCGAACCTGTCGCCTTCCGACGCAGAGACCCATTCCAGACGCAATCTCTCGGGCTCAATGCCGAATTGTTCGAGCACTTTCTTCAACAACTGAATTCTCCTTTGGGCTTTGAAGTTGCCGCTCAGATAGTGGCAGTCGGATGGGAGGTGGCAACCGGCGACAAGTACGCCGTCAGCACCGTTTTTGAAGGCTTCAAGTACAAACGCTGGGTCGACTCTTCCGCTGCACATGACCCGGATGATTCGAATGTTGGGTGGGTATTGAATCCTGCTCACTCCTGCGAGGTCGGCACCAGCGTAGCTGCACCAGTTACAGAGGAAGCCGATTATTTTTGGTTCAAATTCTTCTTTCTGCATGGTCATGCTTTCACCTCGAGAAGCGCGGCTTTAACCTGCGCAAGTATCTCTTCGTTCGTGAAGTGCCCTAGGTTGATGGCTTTTGTTGGACACGCGGTGCCGCATACGCCACAGCCTTTGCAGAGGGCTTCGATCACGTGTGCTTTGAGCTTGCCGTCTTTCTCGTTCATCTCGATTGCATTGTATGGACAGAGGGATTCACAAACCCTGCAGCTGCTGCACAGGTCTTCGTTCACCACTGCAATGATGCCCTCCATCTCCAATGTTTTCTTTGAAAGAATGGTCGTGGCTCGGGCAGCCGCAGCATAAGCTTGAGCAATACTTTCGTCGATGTATTTTGGCGAATGCGCCATTCCGCATACGAAGACACCTTCTGTTGCAAAATCAACCGGTCGAAGCTTCATGTGTGCTTCGAGGAAGTAACCTTCCTTGATGAGCGGGACTTTGAGCATTTCAGCAATGCGTTTATTGTCTGGGTTGGGGATTGTTGCTGCGCTCAATATGACCAAGTCGGGTTGGATCTCGATTTCTTCTTTCAGCACAGGTTCCCAGAATTCCACCATTAGCTTGCCACCCTCAGTTGTGACTTTGGGTTTTCTCTGATCGTCATAGTTTACGAACAAGACGCCTTCGTCAGCAGCTTCTCTGTAGTAGTCTTCCTTAAAGCCGTACGTCCTGATGTCTTTGTAAAGCACGAATACTTCCGTGTCAGGGCTTATTTCCTTAATTTTCAACGCATTTTTGATTGCTCGTCCACAACAGATTCTGCTGCAGTTAGGTCTTTCCTCGTTTCTGGCGCCGATGCATTGAATCATGACGATGCTTTTGGCCTTGAAGTTGCCTTCTGAGATTTCTTCTTCTAGTTCATGCTGGGTCAGCACACGTGGGTCTTTATTGTACAAATACTCTGTCGGCTGATACTCGACTGCACCAGTGGCGATGATCACTATTCCGTGTTCGACCTCTTTCGTTTCTTTGCCTTGCTTTATCTTGGCCTTGAAGTTGCCGACGAAACCTGAAATTTCAGCCAGTTCCGCACCAAGGTAGATGTGTATCTTGTCATTTGTCACGACTTGATGGACTAGCGCGTCGAGTTTTTCTTTCGGGTTATCATCTTCCTGAAGATAGGGAAGCACGCGCAAGTGTCCGCCTAGTTCTCGTTCCTTTTCGATTATGTGTACTTCGAAGCCTTGTCTAGCGAGTTCTAGAGCCGCGGTCATGCCTGAGACTCCTCCGCCCAATACCAAGCCTGATGGTGTGACGCCGATCACGGGTTTTTCCAAGGATTTTAGAAGTTTTGCTTTGGCCACTGTCGACCTGACTAGTGCTTTGGCTTTTTCTGTGGCTTTTTCGGGTTGATGCATGTGCACCCAACTGCACTGATCGCGGATGTTGGTCATTTCAAACAGGTAGGGGTTCAGCCCTGCTTCTTGCACGGTTTCTCTGAATAGTGGCTCGTGCGTTCTCGGAGTACACGAGGCTACGATGACGCGATTAAGGTTATTTGCCTTGATTTTCTCTAGAATTAGCTTCTGCGTATCTTGCGAGCACGTGTAAAGATTCGCTTCAGCGTAGACTACGTAAGGCAAGGTCTTGGCGTACTCGACGACTTCAGGAACGTTAACTACTCCGCCTATGTTAATGCCACAGTGACAGACGAAGACGCCGATACGAGGTTCTTCTTTACACACATCCCTTTGTGGGGGGTATATCTTTGCTGTTACTTGAGTATGCCTTTCTGAAGCGATGATGCTCATAGCCTTCGCTGCAGCGCCGCTTGCTTGTGCGACGCTTTCAGGAATGTCCTTAGGCGCTGCGAACGCGCCGCAGACGTAAATTCCCTGTCTAGATGTTTCAAAGGGTGAGAAACTGTTGGTCTGGCAGAAATTGTATTTGTTGAGTTCTATGCCCAAAACTTGTGCGAGTTTCTTCGCTTCTTTGGGGGGCGTCATGCCTGTTGATAGAACAACCATGTCGAACTCTTCGGTTTTGGGTTCCTCATTCTCGACGTACTGAACCAGCAGGTTGTGGGTTGCTGGATCTTCGTCCACGCTGGCTACCCGAGATCTTATGAATTTTATGCCCCACTCGTTTCTTGCGCGGTTGTAGTAGGCGTCGAATTCTTTCCCGTAGGCACGGATGTCCATGTAGAAGATTTTGCAGTCCAGTTTTGTCGGGGTGTGTTCTTTGGCTATGACTGCTTCTTTTATGCCGTACATGCAGCACGCAGCAGAGCAGTAGTTGTTGCCGATCTTAGCGTCTCGCGAGCCCACGCATTGTATGAATGCAATTTTCTTCGGAATCTCGCCATCCGTTGGCCTTAGAACCAGACCGCCGTAAGGTCCGGAGGCGCTCAGGATACGCTCGAATTCAATGCTTGTAACGACGTTCTTGAAACGGCCGTAGCCATACTCGCTTTTTTGTGACGCGTCGAAGGGTTCGAAGCCAGGTGCAAGGACTATTGAGCCTACTTTCAACGTTGTTTCGTGGTCTTTCTCTTCGTATTCGATGGCTTTAGCCTTGCAGATTTCTGCGCATGTGTTGCAACCTATGCATTTCTCGCGGTCGATCATATACTTGAGCGGAACTGCTTGTGGATATTTCACGTATATGGCCGCTCTGCCACTCAAACATTGGTTGAACGTGTCTACGGCTTCGATTGGGCATTTTTGTGCGCACAGGCCGCATCCGTTGCATTTCTCTTCGTTTATGTAACGACTTTTTCTGTGAAGTTTTACTTCGAAGTTGCCCGCTTCTCCTGAGAGTCCCGCTATTTCAGCGTTTGTTAGAATGGTAATGTTTGGGTGTCTTCCTGTCGCCACGAGTTTTGGTGAAAGAATGCACATGGAGCAGTCGTTTGTGGGAAAAGTCTTGTCAAGCTGGGCCATCACTCCGCCGACGCTTGGTTCTTTGTCGATTAGATAGACTTTGAAACCTGAATCGGCCATGTCTAGGGATGCTTGTATTCCTGCAACTCCGCCGCCTACCACGAGCACGGCGCCTACTTTTTTATTTGGCATTATTACTTTACCTCCAAAGCTTTGTAAATCGGAGTAGTACCCTCCACGTGATCCAGGGCGATCATATTTTTCCTTCGTAGCTCCACGATGTGACAGAGCACGTCTGAGGGCTTCAAATCGACCTGTTCTGCCAAGGCTTTTACAGAAAGCGGCTTTGCCCTGGTCAAGAGGTGAATTTTGTGACGAACAAACTCTGTTTCCGCGATGTCGTTTAATAATACGTCGAATTCTCCTTGCGGAACTTTCTCGCCGTACGCGTTGACGATTTCAGTCAATTGTTCCTCTCTGCCCAGTAACACTCGCAGTCTGAAATCTGAGGCGGCACTTTTTGCCGCCATTAGGTTTAGCAGAGTCTTAGAATTCAGTTTTCCGCCTTTTAAAGGTGACCCGCCGAACTCTTTCAATTCTTCGGAGAACGTTTTCACGTAGTCGCTGAGGTCTCCAGAGTCTAAAGGCGAAACCCACACTAGTTTAACTCGCTCGGGGTCTAAGCCGCTCAGAGAGATGAGTTTTTTGATCATCTTGACCGCACGTTCGGCTTGAAGATTACCATCAACAAAGTGACAGTCGGGTGGTCTGCACCCAGCTAGCATGACGCCGCCAACTCCGTTGGCGAAAACGTCCAGAACGACCGTTGGGTCCATCTGTCCAATACATTGCACGCGCGCAACGTTGGTATTCTCCGGAACCTGCAGTTCGTTTGTGCAGAAGACCATGTTGCACATGAAGCAAACAATCTTTTTTTCTTGCATGTTCTAGGCATCCTCCTGTGCATTTAGGGCAAGGCTTAAGATTCTCTGGTTGGTGAGTTTTTTCATTGTGATTGCGTTTTGCGGGCATCGCGCTGCACAGACGCCGCAGCCTTTACACAGGGTTTCGTCTACCTGCGCGATCTCATTCTCATTCTTTTTTATCGCTTCGTAGGGACAGATCACGGCGCACACGTTGCAGCCTATGCATTGACTTTCTTCAACCACTGCCTTGTCGCCCTCACACAACTCGTGGCTGGCGAGACATTCGGCGCATGGTCCGCAGCCTAGACATCGGAAGGATTCGAACATTGCATTCCTTTTTGCCGAATCCAAATATTGAACAACTTCTTCGAGGCTCAAATGTGGCTTCTCTTCTCTAGCTTCATATCGGCGTTGTTTCTTCTTGAGCCCACTGAGATTCTTTGCCCATATGGTTTCCTCGATGTTTTCGTCTCTTGCTTTCCGCAAGTCCTTTCCTGAAAGGTAAAGATGAATTGAAGCTGCTGCCTTCTTTCCGGCGCTGACGGCTTCGATGATGCTTGCCGGTCCGGTGGCAATGTCGCCCCCTGCAAAGATGCCTGGAACCTTAGTCTCAAAGGTTAGTGGGTCGACTTGTACAAGCCTGCCTTTCTCGTCCAAAAGTTCTGGCGGTAGACAGGAGGTTTCGGCGGTTTGTCCGAGTGCTGGGATTATTAGATTTACCGCGTACTGATGCTCGGAAGAGCTAACGGGAACCGGGCGTCTTCTTCCGCTTTCGTCGGGTTCGCCTAGTTTCATGTGTAGGCATTCGACGGCTTTTACTTTGCCGTTCTCTCCGATGATCTGCTTAGGTGCGACGAGAAATTGGAATTTTATTCCTTCTTTCTCGGTAGCTGCCACTTCGTCTGGAAGGGCTGGCATTTCTTCGCGTGAGCGTCTGTAGAGAACGGTCACTTCGTCGGCGCCGAGGCGTTTTGCCACTCTCGCGGCGTCCATGGCGCTGTTTCCGCCTCCGATGATGGCGACTTTCTTGCTTACTTCGAGGTTTTCTCCGCGTGCTATGGCGCCTAAGAAATCCACGGCGTCGATTACGCCTTCTAGGTCTTCGCCTGGGATGTTTAGTCCCATGCCTTTTTGTGTGCCTATGGATATGAAAACGGCTTTGTAGCCTTCGTTTTTGAGGCTTTCGAGCGTGCAGCTCTTTCCGGACTTGCAGGTCCTTCCAAATTCTGTTCCTGTTTCTATGTGAACGCCCAAATCTCTGATGTATGCGATTTCGTTGGCCACAACGAATTTCTCAAGCCTAAAATCAGGGATACAATAACGCATCATGCCTCCAGCTTCGGGCATGCGTTCAAAAATCGTCACGGGATATCCGAGTTTTGCGAGTTCATAGCCAGCTGCTAGGCCTGCAGGTCCGCCTCCGATTACGGCGACCTTTTCACCATGTTTTTTTGGGATTCGTTCTGGTTTTACTCTTCCTTGTTCGTGTTCTGCGTCCGCGACTGCTCGTTTCAGTATTCTTATAGCTACGGCTTGGTCAACGTCTACTCTTTTGCAGGAGTCTTCGCAGGGGCTGAAACAGACTCGTCCGCAGATGGCTGGGAATGGCATGTCTTCACGTATGAGCTCGACTGCTTCTTTGAATTTACCTCGCTGTATTAGCGAAACATATCCTTGGACATTGACCCGAGCAGGGCATGCTGCTCTGCATGGTGGATAGTGTTTCTTTACATTTGTGCTAATATTAGTTGCCATTGTCAACCATCACCTGAAAGTAAAGTTATGGTTGGCCGATTATATTAGGATGTTCACATTATAATTGGCGCAAGCTTAACATAAGAATATGGAGAATAGGGAACTAGTTTAGCCGGTAAGTCTGTCTTCGAGTTTCGTGGCAAGCTTGTTATATTCTCTAGCGCTCTGCAGAGTTTTGAGCTCTTCCTCTAACGTCAGCGAATTGTTGGGTTGGATCTCCACGATCCAACCTTTGTTGTATGGGTCTT
>Ga0187771_10002022_pt1 | contig 13903 bp, 5 predicted proteins | sample 0116_SJ02_MP15_1_FD_133139 | JGI IMG/M metagenome (GOLD analysis project Ga0187771, IMG submission 133139) | Tropical peat soil microbial communities from peatlands in Department of Meta, Colombia - 0116_SJ02_MP15_10_MG | ecosystem: Environmental > Terrestrial > Soil > Wetlands > Peat | place... | reverse complement strand
CCCCCTCCTCCTCCGCCACCACCAGACGATGAACTCGTAATGGTGATCGTCTGGCTGACCGTTGGCGCCGGAAGCCAGGTTGTGTTGCCTGCCTGATTTGCGTTGATCACGCAGGTGCCGGCCGAAACGAAAGTAACGGAGGCGCCGGAAACAGTACAGGCGCTCGATGAAGTGGAGAAGACGACCGTGAGCCCGGAACTGGCCGTCGCCATGAGCGATACGGTCCCGCTGCTCAGCGCGGCGCTTGCCGGCGCCGTGAAGCTGATGGTTTGTGCGGTGTATGGAAGCGTTACCCCTGTGGACGTAACCGCTGTCTCCGCACCCGTGGGACCGGTTCCGTCGACATTCGAAAGGGACAGAGGATAGCTGCCGGCGCTGGCGCTGTTGGAGTACGTGATGGCAAGGTCCGCCACATCTCCATCCCCGATCACATTCTGATTGACACCGACTATAAGAATTCGCGTGACACCGGGCGATGGATTGCTCGTTAACAATGACTTTCCCGCCGCATTGGCCACCGCGCCGAGCGTCGGAACGATCGTGATCGCCGTCGAGTCGTAGGAAATGTCAAACTGCAGGCCGCTGACGCTGTCCGCGCCCGTTGCGAACTGAACGCTCACGGACGCCCCGGATGCGGTCGCGCTCGCGGTGGTCAGGGTGATACTCGGGCCGGAACCGGACACGGTCCCGGCCGTCAGGGCCGACAAAGGCAGCAGCGCCAGGCATCCCGCCCAAAAGACTCTGGAAGAACGAGCCACTGCTGCCTTCAGCGAACGGTCCGTTCCGGCTCCCGCAGAGCCACAGCGACCGGCGTCCCGTCACGCGTGGTACCGACTGGCGCGGCAAGGCGGATCCGCATTCCGGCAGCCGGCGCGGCGCCGTTTTTCCCTGTCACATGCACGATCGCAACCGGTCCGTCCGTCAGGCCGATCTGATTGAATCCGATGATGATCACTCTCAGGCCGCGTGTCCCCACCGGTGCGGTCGTGATCGTTTTCCCGGCGCCTTCCGCCGCCGCGCCCAGGTTGACGGTCACGTCGAGTGCAGTCGTGTCGTAAGTGAGATCGAACTGAACGCCTGTCAGTGAACTCGCGGGGACGGCGCCCGTTGAAGTCAGGTTCACAGTCAGCGCTTGATTCGGAACGCCGGAGGAGGCTGCGCCGGTAAAACTGAGTTCGGCGGCGCCGCAGTGCATGGCGAACAGCAAGGCAATCGTGGCAACTCGGCTCTGGATCTTCACCGTTCCGCTTTCGAACCCTGGAATCACTTCGTCCCCGGATTTTAGCAAAAGATAAAGGTCCATTTCTCAAAAATCCGGTTTAACGCAGATTCGATTGTGCTTCGGGTACCACGACGGTCGCCAGAAACAGCCCTTGCCACACGTACTTTATTATTTGTATATTCGTATTCTCAGTAATCGGGGGACCCGTCTGCCGAAATCAGCCACCACCATGAGGTGCGGAAGCGAAGTGTGCCCTGTCCTGCGTACATTTTTCGCTTTTCTGCTGATTTTGGCCTGCGTTACCGCGGCGCAGGGAGCAGCCACGTTGTCGCCGTCATCGACGACGGTTCCACCGACAGCGGGTAGTTCATCATTCACAATCTCTCCCGCAGCCGCCTGGACCGCGACAAGCAGCGCCACGTGGCTCACTCTTACGTCGGGCAGCGGAGCCTCCGGGACGGCGATTGCTTACTCGTGGTCGGCAAACACATCGACAGCTGCCCGCATGGCGGTCATCACCGTCAACGGAGTAAATTTCGATGTGCTGCAGGTGGGAGCCACCGGGCTCTATACACCGTGGGGCACCACATTCAGCGGTCAGATCCAAACGGTAGTCGGTAACGGCACGGTAGCCATCCCGGCGGACGGATCAACAGCCGCGACGTCCCCCTTAACTGGTCCGCAGTCCGTCGCGGTCGATCACAATGGGAACCTGTACATTGCGGCCTACCAGGAATACCGTGTCCGGAAAGTCGACCCTTCGACGGGGCTAATCACAACATTCGCGGGTAGCGGCGGCTGCTGCGGTGGTACCGGAGACAACGGCCCGGCGACTCAAGCAACTCTTGGCCCGACTCTCGGCGTCTCCCTGGACGCAAACGGCAACCTGTTCATCGCGGATCAAGACAGCCAGACCGTCCGCCGGGTGGATGCGGTAACTGGGGTTATAAAAACGGTTGCCGGCTCTGGCGCCTATGGCTTCTCGGGCGACAACGGACTGGCCACGGCAGCAGCCCTGGGTTACCCCTCATACGCTGCGGCCGACGCAAATGGCAACCTCTTCATTCTTGACGCCAATAACTATCGAATCCGCCGCGTGGATGCGAGTACCCAAATCATCACGACGATCGCAGGCACCGGAACCTCGGGATACTCCGGTGATGGCGGGCTGGCGACCCAAGCAGAGATCTCGATTAGTAACGTCGGCCAGATAGCGATAGACTCAGCCGGAAATATATATTTCACGGACACGGGTAACGCTCGGATTCGGCGAATCGATGCCAGCACCAACGTGATCAGCACCGTGGCTGGGGGAGGCCCTTGCTGCAACAGCAATTACCCGGTCATTCCTACGGCTACATACCTGTCTGAGCCAGAAGGTCTCGCGTTTGATGGGCTCGGCGACATGTTTATCGCGGACTACTCCAAACGGCAGGTTTACCGCGTGGATGCGACGACGGGTTTGCTTTCGCCCGTCGCCGGAAGCGGGGCCTTCGGCTTCAGCGGGGACGGCGGTCCGGCTATCTCTGCTGGGTTCGAAGGCTTGTCCGGCATTGCCGTCGACAGCCTCGGCAACCTGCTCCTGGCGGATCAATACAACTATCGCGTCAGGTTCGTTGATCTCTCCTCGCCTGCGCTAATCATCAATCCGGCTTTGGCTAATCAGCCAAGCTCGGCAGGGCCGGGCAGCATGGCGATCACAGCTCCAGGCCCAAACACTTTCTGGGCCGCCTCCAGTAACGCAGCGTGGCTTACGCTCAGCTCGTCCTCAGGCACTGGGAGCGGCACGCTCAACTACACGGTTGCCTCTAACGCGAGTTCAGCCTCCCCAAGATCAGGCGTGATTACGATCAACGGCCGCGCCTACCTCGTTGTACAGACGGCTGCCGCCCTATCCCTCTCGTCTGCTTTCGCCGTCGTCGGGGCGGCCATGGGCAGCGGGAGCCTGACCGTTACGACGGGTGCCGCGTGGAGTGCCGCCAGCAGCGCTTCGTGGCTCACGGTGCTGCCCGCGAGCGGCACTGGAACGGCCTCTCTGACCTATAGCTACACGGCCAACACAGGAACTGCTGCCCGGATGGCCACCCTCTCCATCGGCGGTCAATCGTTCACCGTGATGCAGAACGGAGCATCGACGCAATATACGCCGTGGGGGGCAGGCAGTTTCGGCCAGATCCGAACCATTGCTGGATATGGCAGCTCGACATATAGCGGTGACGGTGAACCGGCGACCTCCGCTGGTCTCTACGCGCTTGGAACCGCGGTCGATGGCAACGGGGACGTTTACATCGTGGATGAGGAGCAGTGCTGCTGCTGCGGTGGGAACAACCGCATCCGGCGAGTGGACGCATCTACCGGGCTCATTTCAACTGCCGTCGGAAATGGTGTCGCGGGTTACGGCGGCGATGGGGGTCTTGCCTCGCAAACCTTACTGAATAACCCGGTGGCAGTCGCGACCGACAAGAGCGGCAATTTGTATATTGCGGATCAGGGGAATTACCGGGTCCGGATGGTCAACATTTCGACAGGGAACATTTCGACTGTCGCAGGCACCGGTGTCCAGGGCTACAGTGGCGATGGGGCTGCGGCCACATCCGCGCAGTTCGGGTCCATCTCAGCAGTAGCTGTCGACGCATTCGGCAATCTATTCGTCGCCGACAGCACCTATAGTGTGGTGCGCCGAGTGGATTTCGCGACCGGAATCATCGCCACTATAGCGGGCAACGGCACTGCAGGGTTTGCCGGCGACACAGGCCCAGCATCGGCCGCGAAATTGAACAGCCCGAAAGGGCTCGCGCTGGACCGAGCGGGCAATCTCTTCATTGCCGACTACGGCAACTACCGCATACGCCGCGTCGACGCGGTAACCGGCAACATCACGACAGTCGCCGGAAACGGCTGCTGCGGTTCCCTTGGCGACGGTGGTCTCGCAACAGCAGCTCTGCTCGATAACCCGAGCGCTGTCGCACTCGACGCTGCAGGCAACCTCTACATTGCGGATACAAACGGCAACAAAATCCGGCGTGTCAACGCATTGAGCGGGATCATCACTACAGTCGCTGGCAACGGTTCCACCGGTTACAACGGAGACGGGATCGCAGCGACATCTGCCTCGATCAGCGGTCCCACAGGCATCGCTGTGGACCCATTGGGCAATCTCTACATTGCTGACTACGGCAACAACCGCGTTCGCTTTGTCGATGAGACAACACCGCAGGCCAGTCTTTCGGGATCGACTGCGGCCGAAGGTTTTGCTGCCGGAACCGACAGCGTCGGCTTGACCGTCGCGGCAGGCGCGGCCTGGAACGCCGCGAGCAGCGCCGGCTGGCTAACGGTCACGAATCCCACGGGAACAGGACCCGCAACGATAAGCTTCTCTTTCTCGGCCAATAGCTCCTTGAGCGCACGACAGGCCACGATTACCGTACTCGGCCAGAACCTCACCGTGACCCAGGCTGGCGTGACGGCCAGTCTGTCCTCCAATTCAACCATCGCGTCGTCCACCGCCGGAAGCGCCTCCGTGGCGCTTTCGCTTGGAGGAACCGCTGCATGGACCGCGAGCACGAATGCGACCTGGTTGTCGGTTTTGCCGACGAGCGGGAGCGCCCGCACGACCCTCACCGTTTCGTGGACCGCAAGCACCGGGGCAAGCCCGAGAATTGGCCAGGTCCAGATTGCCGGACAAATGTTTGGGGTAACGCAGTTAGGCACATCCGGAAGCTATACCGATTGGGGTACGACCGCCTACGGGCAGATCAGGACGATTGCCGGCACAGGGGTCGCCGGTTTCAGCGGGGATCTGGGGCCTGCGACAGCGGCTCAGATCTCGAACCCGGCTGGAGTCGCGGTCGATTCTTCTGGCAACGTTTACATCTCTGACAGTCAGAACAATCGAATTCGCTTTGTCAATGCGGCGACGGGAGTGATCACGACTTTTGCCGGGAATGGAAGCTCGGGCTTCAGTGGCGACGGAGGCCCTGCGTTTTCGGCCCAGTTGAACGGCCCCACTGGCGTGACGCTGGACACAAGCGGTAATCTGTTCATCGCCGACACCAGTAATTTCAGAGTCCGCCGCGTCGATGCAGCTACCGGCGTAATAACGACCGTCGCCGGGGGTACATGTTGTCCCACAGCGATAGGTGATGGAGGTCTCGCCACCTCTGCGTCCCTGTACCCGCGCGGGGTTGCGGTGGATTCGGCAGGAAACCTCTACATCGCAGACGCCGACAACGAGAGAGTTCGGAGGGTGGACGCGGGAACGCACATCATCACAACTATCGCCGGGAACGGTTCTGCCGCTTTTTCAGGCGACGGCGGCCTCGCCACAAGCGCGAGCCTCCTTTCTCCGACCGGCGTTGCGCTCGATGCCTCCGGGGACATCTATATAGCGGATTTCTTCAATGGCCGTGTCCGCCGCGTGGACGCCCTTACAGGAATCATTACTACCGTCGCCGGCAACGGGACATGCTGCTCGACCGTCTACGGGGTTGCTGCGACCGCGACCAGCGTCGCTCCTCAGGGCCTCACGATCGACCCCTCAGGGAACCTGATCGTTGCCGACAACCGCTCACGGGTGTACAGGGTGAGCCTTAGCACCGGCATTATTTCCGCAGTCGCGGGAACGGGCAGCAACGGCTTCAGCGGCGATGGCGGCGCTGCGGCTAACGCGCAGCTGACCAATCCGGAGGGCGTCGCAGTGGACGCGAATGGCAGCGTATACATAGCCGACTCCGGCAACAACCGGGTCCGCTTTGTCGACCTCGTGACCCCGCAGGTCACGCTGGCAGCCAGTTCCGCTCAGGTTGGTGCCGCCGCGGGGAGCGGAAATGTCGGGATCACGATATTGCCCGCGGGTTCGGCATGGACCGCCGGATCAACCGCTCCCTGGCTGACGCTCGTCAATGCCAATGCGGGAGCCGTGAACCCCAGCACGGGGCAACCGGTTCCGATCGGTGCCGCATATAACTCCGGGGTTGGCAGCGGCGCAATCGGTTACACCTATACAGCGAATCCCTCGACCGTGCCGCGGAGCGCGCTGATTTCGGCATTCGGCCAGACTTTTCTCGTTATTCAGGCGGGCATCAGCGTCTCGCTCTCTGCTCCGTCCGCGGTTGTGACCGCATCGGCAGGCAACGGCTCGTTCAATATCACAACCGGCGCAGCCCTGAACTGGACGGCAACCAGCAATGCCGCGTGGCTCACCGTGGGAACCCCGAGTGGCAACGGCGGCGGCGCGGTGAATTACAGCTTCACCGCCAACACCGGAACCAGCGCGCGCCTCGGCGCGATCACAATCGCGGGCCTGACCTTCACTGTTCTGCAGCGCGGCACATCCGGCGGTTACTCCATCTGGGGTCCGAGTTCCCAGGGCACGATCATGACAATCGCCGGCAATGGCACCGCCGGATTCAGTGGCGATCAGGGCGCAGCCGGATCAGCGACAAATTCGATGCTCCACGCACCGAGGGGCACAGCGGTCGATGCCGCAGGAAACGTCTTCATCGCCGACTCCGGGAACAGCCGCATTCGCCGCCTCGCCGCGGCCAACCAGAACCTCACCACCGTGGCCGGCAGCAATCTGACAGGATTTTGCTGCGACAATGGCCCGGCGACTTCAGCCGCGCTCAGCGTGCCCGTCGCGGTCTCGGTGGATGCTTCGGAAGACCTGTTTATCGGCGACCCCGGCGCGAGTGTCGTACGGCGCGTGGATGGCACGACGGGCATCATCACGACCGTAAATCAATCGACCGCCTCGCTTTCCGATTACGGCGTCGCCAACGACTCCGCAGGGAACCTCTATATATCCGACACCGCCAATAATCGCGTCCTGCGATGGGACGTAAACACGGGGACCACCACGGTCTTCGCGGGTACCGGCACGAATGGCTTCGGCGGAGATGGCGGCCTGGCATACCAGGCATTCCTCAACGGTCCGCAGGCCCTCGCCGTCGATGCGTTGGGCGATGTCTACATCGCCGATACCAGGAACAACCGCATACGCGAAGTAAACGCATCCACCGGCATCATTACGACCGTCGCCGGCGGGGGCGCGGGCAGCGATGGCAGCCTGGCTACCGCGGCTGCAATTCCCTCACCGATGGGCCTGGCCATCGATCCGAGCGGCAACTTGTTTATTGGAGTCAACTGCTGGGTCCGCCGCGTCGATGCAATAACGGGAATCCTTTCCACTGTGGCCGGCACAGGCGCTTGTGGATATGGCGGCGATGGCGGACCCGCAAGAGCCGCACTGCTGAATGGTACGACCGGCATTTCCGTAGACGGTCTCGGCAACTTGTATATCCCCGACAACGGCAACAATCGGGTCCGCTTCGTGGATCTCACCAGCCCGGCCGGACCTGTCATCACCGGCATCGCCAATGTGGATTTCTCCGCGCCTCCGCTTGCGCCGGGATCTCTCGCGTCCGTTTCGGGCCTGTCACTTGCGCCAACGACGATGGCGTCCTCGACCCTCCCGGTCCCGACGACACTCGCCGGGGTGACCGTGATGGTGAACGGCGTAGCCGCGCCGATTCAATGGGTCAGTCCGACGCAGATCAACATTCTCATTCCTTACGAGACAGCAACGGGAACAGCTTCAGTGACTGTGAGCTATAACGGCCTCACGTCGAATGCATTCACCTTCTCTGTCGCTACCGCCGACCCGGCGATTCTGTACATTTCGAACCCGGACGGGTCCACCAACGCTTTCGGCGCGGCGGCCTTGCCGGGCGCTGTGGCCACGGTCTACTTCACCGGCGGCGGAGCTGCGACGCCGGCTGTTGCGGATGGTGCGGCTGCGCCCTCAGCGTCGCTCGCGATATTGAATGCGACCGTCCTCGCATCCATCAACGGCACAACCACAGGCGTTTCCGCCAACCTGCTTCCCGGCGCGGTGGGAATCGCCGAGGCGCACTTCACTGTGCCCTCCAATCTCATTCCGGGCCTTTATTCGTTCGTCGTCGTTGTAAATGGAAAGCCCAGCGGGAGCCGGACGCTTTATGTCGGCGGAGCGGCGCCTGTGGTGACAACCGTAACCCCAGGCTACGCCGTAGCGGGCGCATCTTCGGCGAACACAACGATCGTCGGTGCGAACTTCACCAGCGGTTCCAACGTGGTCTGGACCACGCCAGGCGGACAGTCCGTTACCATCAGCCCGAGTCTGCTGCAGGCCGCGGAAATTCAGGCGACGATTCCAGCCAACCTTCTCACCACGCCCGGCGCAGCTCAGATCGCCATCGCCAACCCCGTCGGAACGCTGTCGAACAGCGTGCCGTTCATTATCGCTCCCTTTGCGATCACCGGAGCCAATCCGAACTTTGCCCAGGTGAATTCGGCAAACACGCCGATCGTGGTCAGCGGATCCAATCTGGGCACCGCCGCGAGCGTCAATTTCATTGCCCCCGGAGGGGCGGTCTCAAGCATCCCGCTTACGCTGGTTCAGGCCGCGCAGGCGCAAGCCACGCTGCCCGCTTTGGCGCTGACATCGGCGGGTACCGCGCAACTCGCACTTATGAACGGGTCCGGCGCGGCTTCGAATTCGCTCCCGTTCTACGTCACACCATTTACCCTCAGCAGTCTTTCGCCCTCGCCCATCCTCGCCGGCAGCGCCGCGACCACGATCACCATCACCGGACAGAACCTGTCCACAGCCATGACGCTTTACTTCACGTCACCCGGCGGGCAGGTGACCGGGGTGACTCCCATCCAGGCGCAGGCAACCCAGGTGACCGCATCGATCCCGGCGAATCTTCTGACAACCGCCGGAACCGCCCGGATCACGCTGGCCGATGCGAACGGCAATTTATCCAATGCCCTGAGCCTCACCATCCAGCCCTTCACCATCTCGACCGTGACGCCGAACTCAGTGAACGTCGGCAGCCCCGCGACATCTGTCACCGTAACCGGAACCAGCCTGAGCAACGCCGCCAGCCTGTATTTCATTACCCCGAGTGGCGTGCCGGTTCCGCTGAGCCCGAGTCTTGTCGAAGCCGCCGAAGTGCAGGCGACGCTTCCCGCTGTACTGATGAGTTCACCGGGAACGGCGCAGATTGCTCTGGCTGACCCGAATGGTGCTCTGTCAAACGAACTGCCGTTCTCCATCGTGACTCCCGTCTCGGTATTGATTTCCGCGTCAGGCCAAAGCGGCTTCGCGGGCCAGAACGTCCAGATCCCGATTCTGATCGCGATGCCGGGTTCAGCCTCGCCCGCTGGCTTCCAGGCCGATCTGAGTTTCGACGCGACGAAGCTCACGTTCGTCTCGGCGAGCGCCGGTCCGCAAGCTACCGCCGCGGGCAAGTCGATCACGACCAGTACGCTCGATGGCGGAGCCATCCGTCTGCTGGCCAGCGGACTCAACCAGAACGCGATCGCCGGGGGAACCGTGGCATACGCGACGTTCACTGTGAACGCCGCATTCGCTCGCGGATCGACTTCTCTCACGGTATCCAACTGCGCAGCCACCGACGCATCCGGCAACAGCCTCGCGACGGGCTGCGGCGCTCCTGTTCCCGTCGAGACCCCATGCAATTGCGACATCAACGGCGACGGGAAAGTGGATGTATCTGACGTTCAGCTCATCATCAATGAAGCTCTGGGCATCATACCCGCGGTCAATGATCTGAATCATGACGGCGTTGTCAATATCGCCGACGTGCAGATCGTGATCAATTCCGTGCTTGGCTTTGGTTGCCCGGCTCCCTGAGGTCCGCCTGACTCTTCGCTCCCGCCAGCTGAACGCCGCGTTGTTGCTCCGCCGCGGCTTCCGCGGTGCGCCCATAAGCCGCGAGGATCTGCGCGAGGAACAGATGGGGCTTGTACCAGTTCGGCGCGAGGGCGATGGCTTTCCGCGTTTCGGACTCGGCGCCTGCAAGATTCCCGTTCGCGATGGACAACACGGCTGATTGATAAGCCGCGCTGGCTCGCTCCTCGCCACTTCGTTCCGCACTGGCGGCTGCCTCAGCCGAAACCGCCCACAGCCTCCGGCCCTCCGGTGTATTCCCCGCAGAACGCGCCAGAATGGCAAGCTCGCGCGATCCGTAAAGGTCATAACCGGCGAAGGGAATCAGGCGATTCCATCGGGAAGCGGAGCGGTAGATCTCCTCAGCCTGAGCCGCGTCCTTCCGCGAGACAGCTTCGGCCAGTCGCACCCAGACAGCATCCGGCGCCGCCAGAACCAGCGCCGCAACGAGGAACATGACGGCCGGTATCCCCAGGAGCGCGGACCAGGCCGGAGGCGTTTCTTCCTGCCCGGTATCGACAGAACCCGAGCATGCGGCCGCGATTCCCGCGATGCACCACAGGCATAATCCGGAAACGATAGTGAGGGATGCAAACAGCCCGGCAACTGCTAACGCCACCAGCGCGGCGGCGAACCCCGCATTGGACGTATTTGTCTGACTGCGTCCAGCGAAAATCCCGGTGCAAATCAGACCGCAAAGGATCAGAACGCCCGGAATACCTTCCCCCGTTGCTGCGTCGAGAAAAACATTATGCGGCGTTTCGTTGAAAAAATCCGGGTAGGCGCGGGAGAGCGCCTCGGACTGTATCACGCGAAACTCCTCGCCAAATGTCTCTGGACCAGTACCGAGAAGCGGATGCGTGGCAATCAGAGACGCCGTTTCCTTCCACATCGCAAGGCGAGGACCACCGGGATCTTCAAACCATTGACGAAACCGGTGACGCAGCGGCTCGCCCGCCGGAGAGACTGCGAGTAAGACGACGCTGCCGCTGAGGACGACTGCCGCTAACGCGAACTTCCCCTGATACCGATCGCGAATGGCGCGCTCGAAGAGCAGGAGCGCCCCCGCAATCACGACTGCGAGTGCCGATCCGCGGCTTCCTGAAAGGATCACGGAAACAAAGCCGATAGCCGCAGCACTGACGTGAACCCGCTTCCAGAACCCGTGCGGGTCGACTGCGAAGGAACTCGCGGCGAAAACTGTTACGGCGGCCATCCAGGATCCGAAGTAAATCGCGCTGCCCATGGTAGCTGGAGGGCGTGCGATCCCGCCGAGATAGTCCAGCCGGTAGAGAGAAGGATCGAGGAACGGATCGACGCCGAAAAACTGCAGACACGCATACAGAGCCGCGAGCGCTCCGCACACAGAAACAGCACGCCGCATCCAGATCAGCCAACTGCGATCGGCGGCTGTCCATGCGGCCGCTGCGAGGGCGATCACGAGCACGGCCGCCTGTTCCACCCAACCGAAGCGTCTCCATGTGACCCCGGCGAAGGAAAGGCTCGGATGACCGGACACGGCTGTCGATGCAGTCAGTGATACAAATTGTCCAGCCACTAACAGCAGAAAAGCTTTGCCCCAGGTTTGCCCCCACAGCCGTCGCACACGCTGGATCCACTGAGTTCCAACGAAAAGAAGGATGGCCGCTCCGCAAAGGATCAGCACGACCTTGGGCATCACGTCATGACTGATGAAAATCCCGTTCAGCAAACCCAGCGGCGTGACAGCAACCAGAACCGCAAGAACGAACGGAACAATCGAACCCCTCCCACGCTGCGGTGTATCCTTCACCGCCGCCAGCTCTGGAGACCCCCTTGAAGATCCCGGAGCTCGAATTTTCTCTTTCGTCTTCCCCATTCGCCCGATCCAGACCAGCGTACAACCTGAAACTGCGCCTTTCGACATCCGCGCATCCGTACGAGAAAGGATTCACGGGAGCCGCTTGCAAAAGTGACCCGCGGCAGAAAGAGCGGGAAATCATTGTAGGCGGTGGGAAATTCGGACTACCCTGGGGTATGAGACTAACGCTCATTGCACAGCTCAGCCGGTTCCATCATGTGTTACAGAACGAGCTGTTTCCAGCGCTGGAGTCCGAAGTCGGCGAACTGACACCCATGGCGCGTCGCCTGGTGGCGATTCTGGAACTGATTCCCCTCGACCGGTTCATACCGTGTTCGCGGGGCTGGAACGGTCGTCCGCCACGCAGCCGTCAGGCGATTGCCAGCGCCTTCGTCGCCAAAGCGGTCTACAATCTGGCGCGCACGTCGGATCTTCTCGATCGCCTGGCCAGCGACGAGCAGTTGCGCCTGATCTGCGGCTGGAAACGTGGCGAACCGCTGCCGCATGAATCGACCTTCTCCCGCGCCTTCGCGGAGTTTGCGGAAATGGAACTGGCGCAGTTCGTGCATGAGGCGCTGATTCTGGAAACGCAGAAGGGCCGGTTGATCGGCCACATTGCGCGCGATGCGACGGCGATCGAGGCGCGCGAGAAGTTTCCGCTGACGCGGCAGCAGGTCGCCGCAGCGAAGCAGAGGGCGAAAACCGCGCGTCAGAGCAGGAAGGGCATCCGGCTGGGGCCGTCGAAACGCTACCAGGGCGGCAAAGCGCCGCGCCGGCCCGCCAAACCTGATACCCGGCTGCACCGGCAGCGATCCATGCAACTCGACTCGATGTTGCGGGAATTGCCGAGCGCCTGCGCCATCGGCAGCAAGACGAGCAGTAAAGGCCATACCCATTACTGGCGCGGATACCAGCTGCACCTCGACGTCGCCGATGGACAGATCCCCATCAGCGCCGTGTTGACCGGAGCCGGCGTACACGACTCGCAGGTTGCAATCCCGCTCGCCGCCATGACGTCGAAGCGGGTCACTTACTGCTACGAACTGACTGATGGATGCGGCGTACGACGCGGCCGAGATCATCGATCACGCGCGCGGCATGGGGCACGTGCCGATCATCGACCCGAAAAACGCGGGTCGCAAGGTGAACAGCACGTTTCTGCCCGGCAAGCCACCGCGCGAACTGACCTGGGCCGAACGCCAGCGATATGCGGAACGCACCATGGTCGAACGCGTTTATGCGCGCCTGAAGGATGAGTTCGGTGGCAGGCATCTGCGCGTGCGCGGAGCAGCCAAAGTGATGGCGCATCTGATGTTCGGCGTGCTGGCCCTGACTGCCGACCAGATTCTGCGGCTCGCTCCTGCCATCGCCTGCTGCATCTGTCGACGGATTTTTCTGTTCTCCGCGACCGCTCGAGGGCGGAGCTGCGCTCTAAAGCAAGCGAAAGGAGGTCCGGCCGCATCATGACTGCTATCCGCAGCCCCGCTTAGGCACGCAGCTCTCCAAAACTCGACGCAAAATCGGGTTCCATGCGAAGCTCAGCCGCTTTTTGAGAAGAGTTTTGCAAGCCGGTGACCGCATTTTTCGCGCAGTTTTCCCCGCACCCACAACAACTTGCCTCGTGCCCACCTCTCCAGCTCGGCGAACCCGTACTATCCTCGAATCGCCTGAGGCCCATGCACGCTCTTTGACAACCTGTTTTCTCGTTCTGCCGGCCGCATTCGTTGTGTGTCCGCCTGACGCCGGCCTCAGGCGGACCTCACGACGCGAAAAAAAACGAAATTTCCAGACGAACCCACCACTGCGTTGAAAACAAAGGACCGCGCCAGAGAATCTCACTCGAAAGCGAACCCAGGCGAACCCAAGCGAACCAAAAATTCAGCGCTCAAAGCCCTTCCGTTGAGGCGCGAACCCAGCCTGGAGTTCGTTTGTTCGAACAGCCCGCCGCCCAAAATACGAAGGGCCACCGGTCTCCCGATGGGTAAGCGTCCGGTGAATACCGTCTTCCTTTGAGTGGTTGGGTTCGCAGATGCTGATAACAGCCTGCGACGATGCGGAACGATCGGAACAAAGAAGCAGAAGTCAGCGGTATTGAAGTAGCCGT
>Ga0187771_10002021_pt1 | contig 13905 bp, 21 predicted proteins | sample 0116_SJ02_MP15_1_FD_133139 | JGI IMG/M metagenome (GOLD analysis project Ga0187771, IMG submission 133139) | Tropical peat soil microbial communities from peatlands in Department of Meta, Colombia - 0116_SJ02_MP15_10_MG | ecosystem: Environmental > Terrestrial > Soil > Wetlands > Peat | place... | reverse complement strand
GCAAATCGCACCTGCCTTGACCGCCAAGGTCCGCGACATCAGCCTCCAGGCCCCTATAATTCAATCGCCCAAACCTGAAAATCTTGCCAAATCAAACGCATCGGCTCCCCGCGCACAGGTCTCGTTTACACCCCGGCTTTGGAGTTCTCTCAACTGGCATGTTGCGCGTTCACGAGGTTGGGGCGTTCAAATTTTCCGGAACAAAAGAAAAGAAAGCGCCACATCACGAAGATGAACTCGCTCTGGTGCTAGAACGCACCCTCGGAAAGAATTCGACGACGAAGCGCCTAACAAGGGCAATTATCGATCGTGTAACCCTTCACAGATTTAAAGAAGGCTCCGGAAAAGAAAAAAATCATTCCCGATCTCGCCCGAGCCGACGTAGCGGGCCCTATGTTCGTTCGAGAAGCTATTATTTTTGTGCTTCGTAACCTAGTGCCTTCCTTTACGCCGACGGCTGATTTTCGACTTGAACTTTTCGATACTGAAAACGGGTACGCTGTAGACACTAACCTTGACTTTACGAAATTGAACGAGGCGTATCACCAAATCGTGCCTCCAACTCATAGCTCGATTAGCGCCGAATACTTATTGTCCCATATTATCGATGCACAATTAGACAGCTATTTTGCAGCTCACTACTTAGCTGAAATTGTGGCCACGCCGGTCTACAGCCAGCTAATACGTCTGAAGCACTTCGACTTCTTGAAAAGACGCCTCGCAAACGAACGCGAGCTGAATATTTTTCAGGAGGAACTGTTACAAGACGTGCCGACACTTCGCGAGGTGATCAACAAAAGCGAACGCAGTGTAGCCGATTTTCTAAAGCTTCTGGATGAAGCTGAGCGTTTTCGTGAATGGCTACAAAACACAAATGCGGATGCAGGCTTGATTCGCAGCTACTACCAAGATTCGATCAAAGAAACTTGGGCAGACAAGCTACCAACGAAATCTATTCGCTTTGTTATAGCGACAGGTTGGGATTGGCGGCTGACTTGGTGATGCCAACTGGACTTGGCACCTGCAACAGGTATCGGACTTGGAGCATTAGATAATCTGTATCTTGATAAATTCTTGAAGGGTGGCACCCAAACCAATTTATCGAAGGTCCGTACCACGAATTTTTTTTCTGGCGAACCAGACAAAACATGACCGCCCATCTTTCGAAGAGAAGCTCTTCGAAACCGCGCGGGTTCGGATCGTGTCCCATCGGCGCGCATCCAGCGAAATGCCAGTAAGGGTGGGCTAAGCTTCACACATGCCCCCTACCTCCTACTCCCCAAGCCACACGCGGCAGGCGCCTTTTTTCTCCGGAATGACGATCGCGCGCGGCAATTCCGCGCCGGCCCTGCACCTTCCGAGCGATTCGCCTGCTCCAGGTCGATCGATACATAGCGTCCGACTCACCTTCACGCGGTCCGGCTGCGACGCGTTAAACGGCGACGCGTTCGCAATCAGCGTCGCGCGCCCTCGTCTGACCATTTGGAGTCTTGATCGTTTCGCGACGAATCGATGGTGCAGCTATAGGCCAGCCGGCCGCTCGCCGCACCAAATGACATTGACCTCGACCCGCTGGATCGCGCCGTCGGCCAGCGTGATGCGTGCGTCGCCGGAAACGCAGCGCGCTTTCACTTGAAAATCGCAGGCGCGGATCTCGTCCGCATGGACGCCGGCGACGCCGCCCAGCGCCGCTATGCCAAGAAGAATGGCCAGGTGCATGAGTTGCTTCATAGCGCCCTAACGTCATGCAGATTTCCGGCTAATATTAGCAAATGTAGCCCGGATGAGCGTTAGCGAATCCGGGGCAAACCTCCCCGCATTCGCTTCGCTCATGCGGGCTACGGCGCCACCCCCTTGACCCACATTAATGTCTCGCCGCGGCTTTGCGGCTTGCATGAAACCCAAGCTCATGGAGGATGTCATGGCCAGTGCTCCCGCCCATGCGCGCCTCAGCATCAGCGGTCTCGGCTGGGGCTTTTCCGCCGCCCTCCTCGTGCTGTTCGTGCTGTGCATGCTCGCCGCCTGGCTCCTCCCGATGCGGCTCGCACACGGCTATGTGGCGCTATTTTCCGACGCCCCGTTCGGCTCCGGGCGGCTCTGGATCGATGGGCTGGTGTGGAGCTTCATCATCGGCTGGGTGCTCGCACTGGTGTTGGGCACGGTCTATAATTGCATTGTTGCGCGCCGCACGCTGCGCGAGATGCGTGGCTGACGGCGCGGGCCGAACACCGCCCATGCTTTACCTCGCCCTCAAGGCCATCCTGTCCGGCATCGTTGTCGCCGCCGCCTCCGAGCTCGCGCGCCGCTCGCCCGCGCTCGGCGGCTTGATTGTCTCGCTGCCGCTCGTCTCGCTGCTCGCCTTCATCTGGCTGTGGCAGGACACCGGCGACAATGCGCGCATTGCCACGCTCTCGGAGTCGACCTTCTGGTACATACTGCCGACGCTGCCGATGTTCCTGGTGCTGCCGGCGCTGTTACGCCTGGGGGTGAGTTTCTGGCTAGCGATTGTCGCCTGCTGCGCGCTCACCTTTGCGCTTTACCTGCTGACCGTCTGGATCCTCGGTAAATTCGGCGTCGCGCTGTAACGGCCGATCGCCATCTTGACTTTATTCCCAATTACGTAGTTACACGTGCCAACTACTGGTGGGACTCTATTCCTATTACGGCTTATAGTCCTATCACCCTGCTCGGCGGGAGGGGCGCCTTCTAGAGGCGATCCTGAAGGCGGAGCGGCGGAAGGCTTAACGTGCCGGAGATGCGGCACGAAAGCCTTCCGGACCGGAAAGCCGGGCAACCGGCTTGAAGGTCGGCGCGGCGCCTGCGGGCGAGAGTCGCTCCTCGCACTCGGGAGGCCCCGGGGAACCGACGGGGCAATACGACCCCTCCGCACGGAGCCTGCTGGACTAGGGACTAGCCTCGCGCCTCGTCCCAGGAAACGCGGACCCGAGGGACAGAAATCGCCGCACACGGAGCGCCGAGAGGCGACGCGCCTTGCCGCACAAGGCGCGCAACGCCGAAAGGCGTTTGTTGGATAAAGCGCCTCCCGGCGCTCCGTGCCCTCCCCGCTTTTTTCGGGAGGGCGACTCCCCTGGTCCCTGGGGAGGGACGGCGGAAACCGAAGCAAAGCTCGCGCGCAAAGCTGCGCCGCGAGACAGGAGGTTTATTGCCCGATGAGTAAACGGACGCGCGAAGACCCCGAGGAAAAGAAGAAACGCGCGCGCGAGGAAGCCATCCGCGAGCAGGAGGAGTGCGACCGCGCCCGGGCCGAATGGCGGCGCAAGCTCGGCACCGCGCTGTATTTCCCGGTCGCCTGCACCGACCCGCGCTGCATGCGCGCGCCGCTGTGCCGGCGACGTCGACGCTTGCTTTCCCTATTTCTGGCGGCTCCTGTCGGAGGATGCCAAGAACGAGATCCGGCATGCGATGAAGCTCGTCCGCGAGGACGTGCCGGCGCACGAGGCCATGCGCGAGGCACAGGCCTATGTCGAGCAGCGCAAGCGCATCGCTGAGGCGATGGGGCTCCGCGCGGCCGTCCCGGCCGAAGCAGCGGACAGCGAAGCCGCGATCGCGGCGGCGCCCGCGCCGGTCGCCGTCACGCGCAGGCACCCGCCGGCGCGCGGCCACGGCCCGCGCATCAGGGGACTATGAGGCATGGCTCAATCGCTGCTGTTTTTTTCGCTTGGCGAAAACGGGGTGCGTGGCGCGCCGGCCACCTACGGAACTTTCCTGAGTTGCTGGCTTTCGCTCGTACCGCCACCTTGGCAGCATGGCGGTAAAGTTCCACCAGTTGCCCGAACACTGTACCTGTCTGGGGGAAGGCCTCACTCCGGTCAGCCGCGTGCCGCGCGTCGGCGCGATGCCCGAGCTCGTCACCTATCAGTGTCCGGCCTGCGGACACGTCGAGACCATCGAGAACCTGCCGGATCCGCCGCCGCCACCGCGCCGGCAGATGTGAGCCCGCCCCGCGCCGCCCAACTGGCGCTACAACGGCAGCACCGGGTTAGTCAGCAGGACGATCAGCAGCAACGCGGCGATGATGATGACCAGCGTATAGCCGACCACGCGGCCGTAACCGCGCGACGGCTCGCTCAACTGATGATGTGTTTGGCTGCTCATGAGACTCCCCCGTTTTTTCCGCGGGACACCGACAGCATCCGGTATTGCAAGACCAATTCGTCAGCTGCCGCAATGATTTGGATCAAAAGCGGTATGCCCTCGCCAACGCGCTCGGTTGATCTGCGTCAACGCAGTTGCGACGCGGACCGCGCTTAAATGTCCTCCAGTTTTTCAAAGGAGGTTGCCATGCTCCGCAAAATCATTCCCGCCACCGTCTTGGCGCTCGCCGCGCTCATGCCACTGCAAGGCGCGCAGGCGCAAGGGGGACCGCTCGGCGGCGCCATCATCGGCGGCGGCGCCGGTGCCATCATCGGCGGCGCGGCGGGCGGCACCCGCGGCGCCATCATCGGCGGCGTGATCGGCGCCACCGCCGGCGCCGTGATCGCAGCGGAAGGCGAGCGGCGCGGCGACTACTGGTACTACGACCGCGGCTGCTACCTGCAGCGCCGTGACGGCAGCTATGTGCGCGTGTCGCCGCGCTACTGCGCCGTCGCCGAAGAGCCGGAGGCCGGCAGCTCCTGGTGTGCGCGCCATTATCGCTCCTACGATCCGGCGACCGACACCTTTGTCGGCCGCGACGGCCGGCGGCATCCTTGCTCGGATTGACCGCGCGCCATCGGCGGCGACCGACCATGCCGCCGCCATATTCGCTCGTGTAGACAAGCGCCATGCCGCGCACGTTCTGCCGTCTGCTCGCGATCGCTCTTGCTGTCTCTCTCGCCACGGCTACGTCCGCCGCGCCGGCGCACAAGAAGAAGCACGTGACCAGGCACTGGCACGGCTACGGCTTTCTGCCCGGCTACCGCCCGCCCGAGGTGGTGGAGTACGAGCGCTGGCGGCACTACGAACGCGTCTACGGCCCCCACTACTACGGGCCGGCCTGGCCCGGCTTCTATCGCGGACGCTGGAACGGCGGCGGCTTCGGCCCCTGCTGGACCCAGACGCCGATCGGCTACATGTGGAATTGCGGGCCATAAGTGCGGGCCGCGTGCAGGCCTCTGCGCGCGTTGCGCGATGCGACGTCCTCCACCACCCTCAGTGAATGAATCGCTCCGCCCAAGCGATGAAGGCGGTGAACTTTTCCGGATAGGCGATGAAGAAACCGATCGCCGCCACCGGCGCCACCGGCCAGAACCACTCTCGCACGGGTACCCCTCTTGCAAGACAAGCTGGCGGTAGCATGCTGCTCCAGCCGTATAGATTTACCTGCGGCGCAACCGAGGATTTTCGCAAAAGTTAAGCGAAAGGCGCGTCAGGCGCGCTGGCGGTCGTTGTCGATCGGGATCACCTGGCCGGAGATCGCTTTCGCCGCGTCGGAGGCGAGGAACACGGCAAGCTGCGCAATGTCCTTCGGATCGACCATCGCCTGAATCGACTGCGCGGCCATCGCCTCGGCCTTGATCTCCTCGAACGAGCGCCCGCTTATCTGCGCGCGGCCGCGGAACACACGCACGATGCGGTCGCCCTCGACCGCGCCGGGCGCGATCGCATTGGCGCGGATGCCCCAGGCGCCGAGTTCCATGGCGAGCGTCTTGGTCAAGCCGATTACGCCCCACTTGGTCGCGGAATAAGGGCTGCGGTTCTGGAAGCCGAAGCGACCGGCGATCGACGACATGTTGATGATGACGCCGGCTTTCGACTGCTTGAGATGGGGGATGGCAAGCCGCGTCACGTCGAACATGGCGGTGAGATTGACGGCGACCACTTTGTCCCAGTCGTCGGGCGGATATTGCTCGACCGGCAAGGTCAGCCCGGCGATGCCGGCATTGTTGATGAGCACGTCGAGACCGCCCAGCGCTTCGACCGCCTCTGGCACCATGCGGGTGATCTCGGCGCGCGAGGACATATCGCAGCGCTTGGCGACCAAGCCGGGGATCTCCTTGGCGATTTGCGCCAGCGCCGCCTTGTCAATGTCGCAGACGAACACCTTGGCGCCGTTGGCGGAAAACGCGCGCGCGAATTCGCGGCCGATCCCGGCCGCGCCGGCGGTGATCAAGACTTTTTGCGACATGATTTCTTGCTCCCCTGACATCACCGGACTTATCCGGTGATCCCGATGATGTTGGCACGATGCGTCCCCAAGCGGGATGGCCGAGTCAAGTTGACGACCGGGCCGGCCGAAGGCCGGACCCGGTTGCCAGCCATGACAGACGGCTACTCTTCCTTCTCCGTGGTGAAATAGAGCGGATAGCCCTTGGCCTTGCCCATCTCGGTGCCTTCCTCGGCCTTGGTTTCCGCCACGTCCTTTGTGTAGACGGCGATCACGCAGGCGCCTTTCTGGTGCGCCGTCATCATCACGCGGTAGGCGTGGCTGTCGTTCATGCGGAACACGGCCTTGAGCACCTGCACGACGAACTCGCGCGGGGTGAAATCGTCGTTGAGCAGGATCACCTTCCACAGCGGCGGCTTTTGCACCGCCGTCTTGGTCTTGGTGCGCGGCTCCTCCAGGATTTTCTGGCTCATCGCGCTCCCCTAGCCGCCGCGCGCCGCGAGCTTCGCTTCTTCCTCCGCCAGCAGCCGCTCGATCGAGCGCCGCTGCGTATCGTCGATGTCGGCCAGCTCCAGCCGCGCGCGATAATGCGCCACGTTCTGCCGAATGATGAAGACTTCCGGCGTCTCGCGGCCGAGCGCGTTACCGCGGCGCCCGCGCTGGCTCAGCAATTCGGCAAAGCGCTGCTCGGCGCTGGCTGCCGCGCCGAGCGCGCCGGCATAAAGCCGCGCCATCTCGACCAGCAAGGTGATCAGCAGAAAACTCGCCGCGACCAATCCGAAAATACGGCCGGCGTAAAAGCCGAGATCGAAACGCGCCGAACCGATCACGGCGGAGAGCGCGATGTCGAACAGCCAGACCCACATCACCACCATCAGCCAAAGATCGATCACCCGCGGCTGTTTCTGCCAAAGCATGACCAGTGCGAGCAGCGTGAGCGCCCAGACTGCCGGGCTGATGCCTTTGCGCACCAGCAAGGAGTAGTCGGAACCCTGCATGACGACCGGCAGAGTGTCGTGGCCGACCGTCGTCAGCAACGTGAGCCCAGCCGCCAGCGCGACGACGCCGGCGACGGCGGCGGCGATCGCGAGACGCACGCGCGGTAGCGGCACATCCTCGCGCCGGCGCAGCAAGGCATAGCCCATCACGAAGAACGGAAACCCGCCGTGCCAGAACACGTAAAGCCAGGCCGTGGTCTGCGGTTTGGCGCCGAGCAGACCGGTTGCGAAAAACGCGCCCGGAAAGGTCAAGGCATGCGGCACGATCATGCAGGCGTCGAACAGATAGCCCGCGGCCAGGACCAGGACCGCGGCGGAGCGCAGCCGCACGAACTGGTCGAACAGGACCAGCGCCGTGAACAAATCGATGAAGAACAGTCCCGCCTCGTAGCTCGGAATAAACGACGGGACCGGAGCAAGTGGCGTGCGCGCGAACGGCACAATGGCGACCGCCGCCAGAAAAGCTGCGGCGCCGATCGCGGCGGCGAGCAATTGCTGATGTCGGGTTGCAAGCGCCGTGGCCAGGAAATGCTGACGCGGGTACGGGCTGCCGACGTTTCTCATGCCGGTGTGTCCGAGCGGGCAAACATGCGTAACCGCCAGTAAAATATCACAGGGCCGAACGCCGGTCCAAAGCCCCAAGGTTACGGGACATGAGATAAATTGATTAAAACGCGAGGATCACATGGGGTGACACAATTCCACCTGATCACCGATTGGGCCTTTGACGCGCCGGTCGAACCGGTATGGAAGGCGCTGATGGCGCCGGAAGAATGGCCGTCCTGGTGGCGCGCGGTTGAACGCGTCGAGCGCTTAGCGGAGGGCGATGCAAGCGGCGTCGATGCCGTGCGCCGCATCACCTGGCGCACCGCCCTGCCCTATACTTAAGCTTCTCCATGCGTGTCACCCGCGTCGAGCCGATGACGCTGATCGAAGGCCGCGCCGAAGGCGAGCTCGCCGGCCTCGGGCGCTGGACGCTGCGTCCCGAGGGCGCGCGCGCATGTGCGCTACGATTGGATCGTCGAGGTGACCAAGCCGTGGATGCGCCTTAGCGCACCGCTGTTGCGGCCGGTGTTCGCCTGGAACCACGGCAAGGTGATGGGCTGGGGCTACCAAGGCCTCACCCGCAAGCTCGCCGCGGGCTAAACGCGTTTGCGCCGGATGAGCGCATCGAGGCTCCACGGGCCTCCGCCGGCGACGGCGAGATAGAGGAACACGAAGCAATAAAGGATCGCCGCGTCGCCCCGGTTGAGGATCGGGAAGAAGCTGTGCGGCGCATGACTAAGAAAATAGGCGAACGCCATTTCGCCCGACATGATGAAGGCCGCAAACCTCGTGAACAGACCGAGCGCGAGCAGCGCGCCGCCAACGAATTCGATCGCGCCGGCGAACCAGTGCAGGCTGAACAGCTCGGACGGCGGCAGTGGTGACGGGAACGCGAACAGGCGCGACAGGCCGTGCTCGAAGAACAACAGCGCGACCATAATGCGCACGATGCACAAAACGTAAGGTTCGTAACGCGCGATCCTATGCAGAGATTGGCGCGCGGCAGCTTGCGGCGCACTCGTTCGGTCGACGTGGAGCACTGTGATTCCTGGATTTCAACGCCCCGCTCGCGATATAATGGCCGGCGCCCGGCCCGCCACATCACAAAATGCTGAACACGTCCGATTTTACGTAGCAGCTATGCGCAGTAGCGGACGGTATGGAGGTATGGACGCAAGCTTGACTCAATCTGTTGCGGCCCGTCGCACAAATTTCATCGAACTCTGGCTTTGTTACGTCAGCCTTGCTGCTTCACTCTTGGCCGCATCGCGATACCGTGGCGCAAAGACAAGAATGGGCTGGGCGCGCGATAACAGAATCGGAGGAGCCCCATGGATGGATACATGCGCGACGCCGTGAGGGCGCGGCGTCCCCATTCGCAAATCGCTTGCGCACAGTGCGGCGAAGCCTTGTTCATGCCGGAATGGTCGGAACTCGTCGACGAACGCCGCGTGCGTCACCTGTGGCAGTGCGACACTTGCGGCTACGCCTTCGAGACTACCGTTCGCTTCGCCGAGGTCGCGGAAGCCGCCTGACGGCGGTCGCACCAAGCGCTCACGGAATTTTGCGCGCGCGCATGCGGGCGGCACCGCTATAGTGCGCCACATGATGAACCGCCGAGATTGGCTCGTGGGCGCCGCACTCGTCGCGCTTGCCCCTTGTCTGGCAAGCGCCAGCACTATGAGCCGCGTCACCGCCTACGCCTTCACCTTCAAGGGACTGGACGGCAGCGATATCCTGCTCGCCTCTTACGCCGGCCATCCGATCCTGGTGGTCAATACCGCGTCGCTATGCGGCTATACTCCGCAATATGCCGGCCTGCAGGCGCTTTGGCTGCGCTACCGCGCGCAAGGGCTGATGGTGCTCGGCGTGCCGTCGAACGACTTCGGCGGTCAGGAGCCCGGCGGCAAAGCCGAGATCCTTAAGACCGCGCAAGGCGACTACCATGTCACCTTCCCGCTCACCGAAAAGGTCGCGGTGAAAGGCGCCGACGCCCACCCGTTCTACAAATGGGCGGCGCAGGAGCGCCCGCTCGACGCCCCGCGCTGGAACTTCCACAAATACCTGATCGGCCGCGACGGCCGGCTGAAGGCCGCGTTTACCTCCGCCACCGAGCCCAACGATCCGCGGCTGATCGCGGCGATCGAGCAGGAATTGGCCGGCGAATAGTGCACAGGATTATTATTGTGATCCAATGGTCACATTCTGCGGTTATCGTCACAAGATCGGTAAATTTGCGATTGACGAATCATCGCGCGCATGACGAATTCATGACCGAATTCTAGTCACGCAGGCTTGCGGGTTTCGCTGGCCTCTTACGAGGTTCCTCCCGCGTGGCGTTTAGACTGGGCGGCCCAATTGGCCGCCCCTTTTCATGATCATCCGTCATGACTTCATGACCAACCGCGATAATCGGCCGGTTTAAGCGGCGTTGGCCTGGGCGACGGCCAAGCTCGTCTCCGGCTCGGCGGCGGTGAGCGGATCAAGCGCCTCGATGAGCTGCAGGAAGGCCTTGCCCGGCAGCGGCGGCGCAAACACATAGCCTTGCGCCGAGCGAACGCCGAGTTCGCGCAGATAGACCACTTGCTCGAAGTTCTCCACGCCCTCGGCCACCACGTCCATGCGCATGTTGTGGGCGAGATCGACCAGCGTCTCGACGATGGTGGTGGAGTTGCGGTCGGTGCCGATAGCGTCGACGAACATCTTGTCGATCTTGATGATGTCGACGCCGAGCTTGAGCAAATAGGAGAGGCCGCTATGGCCGGTGCCGACATCGTCGATGGCAATGCGCACGCCCAGCCCCTGGAACGCGGCGATGGTCTGCCGCGTCGCGGTGAAATTCTCGATCGGGTCGCGCTCGGTCACTTCCAGCACCACTTGCGACAGCTTGATCGGCGAGCCGGAAAAGATCTTGCGCACGTCTTTAACGATCGACTCGTCGCCGAACAATTGACCGGCGAAATTGAACGAGACTTTCATCGCCGGACGACTGCCGATGGCGCTGCCAGCTTCGACGCAGACCCGCCGCATCAGATCGCGCGTCATCTCGCGGATCAGCCCGCTTGATTCAGCGAGCGGAATGAACGAGCCCGGCAGCACCAGCGTGCCGTCGCCCTTGCGCCAGCGCACCAGCACTTCGGCGCCGCGCAACTGGCCGGAGCGAATGTCGACGATCGGCTGGTAATAGGGCACGAACTCGCCGGCTTTGAGCGCGTTTTCGATGTCGGCCACCGGATTGCCGGGCGAGCGCCGCGGCATCAGCATGGAGAACATGCCGAGGATCATCATCGCGGCGCCGGTGGCGAATAGGCCGAGCCACTCCAGCTCGCTGCGCCCGGCAATGATGCGGCCGCGTGGCATGGCGACTTCGGCGTCGAAGCCGAATTTCTCCGACTTGCTGTTGGCGGTGAAAACCGCATCGGCCGTGTCCGGCCGCACGCCGATATCGCCGATCGGCATGCCGTTCGCGGTGGCGATGTGCGCATAGGCGCTGAACAGATCGCCATGGCTCGACACCTGCGGCAGGAACAGCACCGCCGGCACCACCGCGGCAATGTCGTTCGGCCCGGTGCCCGCCTTGCGGCGCAGGCGCACCATGGACTGGCCGTTCTCGAGTTGGACGACCTCGAACGAATACCAATTGGCGCCGCTGAGCGGCTCGGAGGCGATCAGCTTGCGCTGACCGAGCGGCAGGCCGAGGTCGGTGCATAACGTCTGCCCGTCCGCGCCGACAATGGCGATTTCCTTGATCGGGGTGGTGTCGAAGGAGGCCTGCCGCATGGCCGCAATGTCGGCCGGCCGGCAGCTATCGATGCCGCGCGCCGCCAGGCCGTCGAGCGTTGCGATCACTTGGCTCACGCGGAATTCAGCAAGCGCGATGGCGCGCTTGACGGAGGTGTCAACCTCCTCCTGCCCCTGGTGATCGATCAAGCCGGACAGCCAGAAATCGAACGCAAGCAAGGGAGCGCCGGCAAGCACCACGCCAACGACGATCGCGACGACGTTTTTGCGCGTGAAAGCGCGCACAATGAGACCCATCCTGGCGCCCGGGCGGTCAACCCCGTTCTGGTTGTCCGGCCAGAGAGCCACGACCCGCGTAAAGGCCCGCTTAAGCCTAACGCGGGCGCGGTCATAAAACGGGCAAATGGGAACCGCGCGGGCCCATATGGTTAACGAAGTATTGACGGCGCGAGCGTGGATCGGCGGGCGCCTTGTCCGCTACCATGCCCGCAACGAAAGCGTGGCCGCCCGGCCGCCGGTGTCACTATCCGACTATTCAATGAGGGGGAACCGCAATGAAGCTTTACATGCATCCAGTGTCGATGACCTGCCGTCCGGTGCGGCTGTTTGCCGCCGATAACAACATCGCCATGGAGGAGGAATTCATCGACCTGATGACTGGGGCCCATCTGCAGCCGCCCTACTCGACGATCAATCCCAATTGCCTGGTGCCGATGCTGGAGGACGGCGACCTCAAGCTCACCGAAAGCTCGGCCATCCTGAAATATGTCGCCGACAAGATCGGCTCGCCCGCCTATCCGAAGGATTTGAAGCAGCGCGCCAAGGTCAACGAGGTCATGGACTGGATCAACACCAATTTCTATCGCGAATGGGGCTACAATCTGTGCTATCCGCAGTTGTTCCCGCATCTGAAGCGGCGCAGCGAGGAAGCGCAGGCGGCCACGCTCGAATTCGGCAAGGCCAACGCCAAGCGCTGGCTGCAACTGCTCAACGACTATTGGATCGGGCCGAACAAGACCTATCTTTGCGGCGATACGATCACCGTCGCGGACTATTTCGGCGCCGGCATCGTCACGCTGGGCGAGATCATCGGTGTCGATTTTTCGCCCTATCCGAACGTGCAGCGCTGGCTCGCCGCCATGAAGAAGTCGCCGAACTGGGACAAGGTCAACGAAGCATTCAACGGTTTGCGCGAGACGGTGAAGGGGCAGTCATTCGTCACGCTGGCGTAAGGCACATGAGGATTAGAGCATGAGTTTCTTCCCCGGCAAGGACCCGCGGGCCGGCGACGCCTATGCCTGCGAGGCGATCGCGCATGTGGTCGTGCCGCGCACGGTCGATCTCGGCGATGGCTTCTCGGTGCGGCGCGCCCTGCCCTCGGCGCGCTCGCGCATGGTCGGGCCGTTCATCTTCTTCGATCATTTCGGGCCGGCGGAATTCCGCGCCGGCAACGGGCTCGACGTGCGGCCGCATCCGCATATCGGGCTCGCCACCGTCACCTATCTATTCGACGGCGAGATAATACATCGCGACTCGCTCGGCACCGCGGTGGCGATCCGCCCCGGCGAAGTGAACTGGATGACGGCCGGGCGCGGCATTGTGCATTCCGAGCGCACCGGCGCGGAGAAACGCGCCGCCGGCGGGCCGATCCATGGCCTGCAGATGTGGGTGGCGCTGCCCGCGGCGAAAGAGGAGAGCGACCCGGCTTTCGCGCATCACGAGACGGAGGAGTTCCCCTTCGTCAACGATGACGGCGCCTTCGTGCGCGTCGTCGTTGGCTCGCTTTACGGCGAAACCTCGCCGGTGCCGACCGTGCACGACACCTTCTTCGGCAATATCGCGCTGCGCGCCGGAGCGGTGCTACCGCTTGATCCGACCTACGAGGAGCGCGCGCTTTATGTTGTCGACGGCGCTGTCGATATCGCCGGCGACAAATTCGACAACGGGCGTCTCTTGGTGTTCAAGCCAGGCGATCGCGTGACCGTCACGGCCGCGACCGACGCGCATTTCGTCATCCTCGGCGGCGCACCGATGGACGGCCCGCGCCACATCTGGTGGAACTTCGTTTCCTCGCGCAAGGACCGCATCGAAGAGGCCAAGGCCGACTGGAAGGCCGGCCACTTCGGCAAGGTGCCGGGCGACGAGATCGAGTTCATTCCGTTGCCGGAGAAATAGCGAACTCGTGTCCCGGATACGGTGCAGCGCGAAACGAAGTGAAGCGGTGCACCGCTGATCCGGAACCCCGGTTTCTTTGCTGAGCAAGAAAGCTGGGTCCTGGGTATGCAGCGGACCATTGCGTGCTGCGCTGCGCCCGGGACACGCGCAATCACTTCTTCGGCAAATCCAACCGGATGTGCAGCTCCTTGAGCTGCTTCGGCGTCACTTCCGAGGGCGCGCCCATCATGAGGTCCTCGGCGCGTTGGTTCATCGGGAACAGCACCACCTCGCGCAGGTTCTCCTCGCCGGCCAGCAGCATGACGATGCGGTCGATGCCGGGGGCGATGCCGCCGTGCG
>Ga0187771_10002020_pt1 | contig 13908 bp, 12 predicted proteins | sample 0116_SJ02_MP15_1_FD_133139 | JGI IMG/M metagenome (GOLD analysis project Ga0187771, IMG submission 133139) | Tropical peat soil microbial communities from peatlands in Department of Meta, Colombia - 0116_SJ02_MP15_10_MG | ecosystem: Environmental > Terrestrial > Soil > Wetlands > Peat | place... | reverse complement strand
CTGTCGCTGCGCTACCTCAGGGCACGGCGCAAGGAAGGATTCATCTCGGTGATCGCCGGGTTCTCCTTCCTCGGCATCATGCTCGGCGTCGCCACCCTAATCATCGTCATGGCGGTGATGAACGGCTTCCGCAAGGAACTGCTCGACAAGATCCTGGGCCTCAACGGCCATCTCTTGATCCAGCCGCTTGAGAAGCCACTCACCGACTGGGCCGAGGTCGCCGCGCGCATCGACAACGTCGCCGGCATCAAGCTCGCCGCGCCGATCGTCGAGGGCCAGGCGCTGGCATCCTCGCCGTTCAACGCCGGCGGCGTGCTGATCCGCGGCATCCGCCTCGCTGACCTCGAGAAGCTTCCCTCGGTCGCCAAGAACATCAAGCAGGGCACGCTGCAGGGCTTTGACGAAGGGCAGGGCGTGGCGATTGGCCGTAGGCTCGCCGACCAGCTTTCGTTGCGCGCGGGCGACAACATCACGCTGGTCGCGCCGCGCGGGGCGGTGACGCCGATGGGCACCACGCCGCGCATCAAGGTCTACAAGATTGCCGCCGTGTTCGAGATCGGCATGTCGGAATACGACTCGGCCTTTGTGTTCATGCCGCTGAAGGAGGCGCAGGCCTATTTCAACCGCGCCGGCGACGTCACCGCCATCGAGGTCTATACCGACAATCCCGACCGCGTCGACGCCTACCGCAAGGCGGTGCAGGACGCCGCGCAACGGCCGATCTTTGTGATCGACTGGCGCCAGCGCAACGCCACCTTCTTCAACGCGCTGCAAGTCGAACGCAACGTGATGTTCTTGATCCTTACGCTGATCGTGTTGGTCGCCGCGCTCAATATCGTCTCGGGCCTGATCATGCTGGTGAAGGACAAAGGGCAGGACATCGCCATCCTGCGCACCATGGGGGCGACGCAAGGTGCGATCATGCGCGTGTTCCTGATCACTGGTGCCTCGATCGGCGTGGTCGGCACGCTGGTCGGCTTTTTGCTCGGCGTGGTGATCTGCCTCAACATCGAGAGTATCCGCCAGTTCCTCTCCTGGCTCACCAACACCGAGCTGTTCTCGCCCGAGCTCTATTTCCTTTCGCATCTGCCGGCCGAGATGAACGCCGGCGAAACCAGTGCAGTGGTGGTGATGGCGCTGGTGCTGTCGTTCCTGGCCACGCTCTATCCGTCCTGGCGGGCGGCGCGCCTCGATCCGGTGGAGGCGCTGCGCTATGAGTGACACCGTGGTCGCCGCCGGCGTCGAGGTGACGCAAGAGCGGGGCGAGGATATCCCCATCCTATTCCTGCACGACATCGAGCGCACGTACCGGCAGGGCGACGAGGCGTTGCATGTGCTCAGCGGCGCGGAGCTGGCGATCTGGCCGGGTCAGTCGGTGGCGCTGGTTGCGCCCTCCGGCGCCGGCAAGTCGACGCTTCTGCACATCGCGGGCCTGCTCGAGCATGCCGACCACGGCGAGGTCTATATCGACGGCCGCGCCACCGCGATCCTGCCCGACCACGAGCGCACGCGCATCCGCCGCCTGGAGATAGGCTTCGTCTACCAGTCGCACCATCTGTTGCCGGAATTCACCGCACTGGAGAACGTGCTGCTGCCGCAGATGATCCGCGGGCTTTCGCGCGGCGAGGCGAAGAAGCGCGCGACGGAACTGCTCGGCTATCTCGGCTTGCGCAACCGGCTCAGTCACCGGCCGGCGGAACTCTCCGGCGGCGAGCAACAGCGCGTCGCCATCGCGCGCGCGGTCGCCAATGCGCCGCGTATCCTACTCGCCGACGAGCCGACCGGGAACCTCGACGTGCACACCTCCGACCACGTGTTCGCCGCGCTGATGCAGCTCGTGCGCGCCTCCGGGCTCGCCACCATCATCGCTACCCACAACATGGAACTCGCTGCCCGCATGGACCGGCGCGTGACGTTGCGGGAGGGGAAGGTCGTGGAGTTGGCGTGACGCGGGGCGTGAGGAAGCGCATCTAACGCCCTGAATTAACTACGTTTCCCGCTGCACCGATCAGGGTTCTAAGCGAAGCTTGACCAGGGAACATAACATGAACTATGTTCTCTCTGTGTTCCGGGGGAGAGAACCATGTTCAAAGCCGTGATCCAAGACGCCGCCGCGCTCGCCTCGCTCGCGCTGTTCGTGGGCATGATCGCCATCTGGTCGCAGGTGCTGGGGAGCCTTTAGCCCCTATCATTCCGGGCTCGCCCCTTCGCGGCGCCCCGTATGATTAAGGCGAAATGGCCTGCGAAATGCGGGCATAGCAGGCCGTGCTGGGACTTTGACTGTAGACGAGGGGGCTGACAGTCCGCAGTCTGGGTGCCTGTAAGGAATCACCCATGCCCGCGCTCGATTTCGTGCACTTGCACGTGCACTCGTCCTATTCGCTGCTGGAAGGCGCGCTCACCATCGCGCGGCTGGGCGAGCTCGCCAAGGCCGACAAGCAGGCGGCGCTCGCGCTGACCGACACCGACAATATGTTCGGTGTGCTGGAATTCTCCGAGAAGATGGCAGGGGCGGGCATTCAGCCAATCGTCGGCTGCGCGCTGGCGATCGATTTCGGCGATACCGATCACGGCGCGCGCAACAGCAATGCGCCGGTTCCGCGTGAGCGCATCGTGCTGTTGGCCGCGCGCGAGGGCGGCTATCGCAGCCTGATGCGGCTCAATTCGCGCGCTTTCCTCGACACGCCGGCGAACGAGCCGCGGCTCAAGCTCGGTTGGCTCGAGGGCGAGACCGACGGCCTCATCGCGCTCACCGGGGGCCCAAGCGGGCCGCTCGATGGCGCGATCGCCGCGGGGCAGAGCCATCTCGCCACCACGCGGCTCGATGCGCTCGTCCGCCTGTTCGGCGACCGGCTCTATGTCGAATTGCAGCGGCATGGCATGCCGAACGAGCGCATGAGCGAGCCGGTGCTGATCGATCTCGCCTACGAGAAGGGCCTCCCGCTGGTCGCCACCAACGAGCCTTATTTCGCCACCGCCGCCGACCACGAGTCGCATGATGCGCTGATCTGCATTGCCGAAGGCAAGCTCATCGCAGAGACCGACCGGCGCCAGTTCAATGCCGAGCACCGCTTCAAATCGCGGCGCGAGATGGTCGAGCTCTTCGCCGACCTGCCGGAGGCGCTGGCCTCGACCGTCGAGATCGCTGAGAGCTGCGCCTTCCGTCCGCGCACGCGGGCGCCGATCCTGCCGCGTTTCTCGGTCGGCGACAGCGTGGTCGACGAACCGAGCGAATTGCGCAAGCGTGCGCAAGAGGGCCTGGCGTGGCGACTCGCCACTGCCGGCCTCGCGCCCGGGCGCAGCGAGCAGGAATACCGCGAGCGACTCGACTTCGAGCTCGATGTCATCGAACGCATGAAGTACCCGGGCTACTTCCTCATCGTCGCCGATTTCATCCAACGGGCGAAGGCGCAAGGGATTCCGGTCGGTCCCGGCCGCGGCTCCGGCGCAGGGTCTTTAGTCGCCTATTCGCTCACCATCACCGATCTCGACCCGATCCGCTTCGGCCTGCTGTTCGAGCGCTTTCTCAATCCCGAGCGCGTGTCGATGCCGGACTTCGACGTCGACTTCTGCCAGGACCGGCGCGACGAGGTGATCCGCTACGTGCAGGAGCGCTACGGCCGCGACCAGGTGGCGCAGATCATCACTTTCGGCACCTTGCAGGCGCGCGGCGTGCTGCGCGACGTCGGCCGCGTCCTGCAGATGCCCTATGGGCAGATCGACAAGCTGTGCAAGCTGGTGCCGCAGAACGCGGCCAACCCGATCAGCCTGGCCAAGGCGATCGACGACGAGCCCAAGCTGCAGGCGGAAGCCGAGGGCGACCCGGTGGTCAAGCGCGCCTTCGACATCGCCAAGAAGCTGGAGGGTCTGACCCGCCACGCCTCGACGCACGCCGCCGGCATCGTCATCGGCGACCGGCCGCTGTCGGAGCTGGTGCCGCTCTACCGCGATCCGAAATCGGACATGCCGGTCACCCAGTTCAACATGAAATGGGTGGAGCAGGCGGGGCTGGTGAAATTCGACTTCCTCGGGCTGAAGACTTTGACCGTCTTGCAGACTGCGGTCGCACTGGTGAAACGGCGCGGCATCGACATCGATCTCGCCGCCATCCCGCTCGACGATCCGAAGACCTACGACCTCCTGGCCAAGGCCGAAGCGGTCGGCGTGTTCCAATTGGAAAGCGCGGGCATGCGGCGCGCGCTGCTCGACATGCGGCCCGACCGCTTCGAGGACATCATCGCGCTGGTCGCGCTCTACCGCCCGGGTCCGATGGCCAACATCCCGACCTATTGCGCGCGCAAGCATGGGCTGGAACCGCCCGACTACATCCATCCCAAGCTCGAGCCGGTTCTGAAAGAGACCTTCGGCGTCATCGTCTATCAGGAACAGGTGATGCAGGCCGCGCAGATCCTCGCCGGCTACACGCTCGGCCAGGCCGACCTGCTGCGGCGCGCCATGGGCAAGAAGATCAGGAAGGAGATGCAGGCGCAGCGCGCGATCTTCGTCGAGGGCGCGCTGAAGAACGGCATCGAGCGGCATCAGGCCGACGCCATCTTCGATCTGCTCGAGCGCTTTGCCGAATACGGCTTCAACAAGAGCCACGCCGCGGCTTATGCGCTGGTCGCCTACCAGACCGCCTATATGAAGGCGAATTATCCGGTCGAGTTCCTGGCCGCCACTATGACGCTCGACATGGGCAATACCGACAAGCTCGCCGAATTCCGCGCCGAGGCCGAACGGCTCGGTATCGCCGTCGATCCGCCCTCGATCAACCGCTCGAGCGTCAATTTCGAGGCCGACGGCAACACCATCATCTACGCGCTCGCCGCGCTCAAAGGCGTTGGCAAGCAGGCGGTCGACGCCATCGTGGAGGCGCGCGGCGACAGGAAATTCGCCGATCTCGCCGATTTTGCCGAGCGCATCAATCCGCGCGCCGTCAACAAACGCGTGCTGGAAAGCCTGGCGGCGGCCGGCGCCTTCGACGAATTCGAGGCCAATCGCGCGCGCGTCTTTCCCGCGATGGACATGGTGCTCGCGCGCGCGCAGCGTTCACACGACGCGGCAAGCGTGGGGCAAAATGAATTGTTCGGCGGCGCCGCCGCGCGCGAGCCAATTACGTTGCCGAACGTCGAGCCATGGCTGCCGGCCGAGCGGCTGCGCCGCGAATACGAGGCGGTCGGATTTTTCCTTTCCGGCCACCCGCTCGACGATTACGCGGCGGTGCTGAAGAAACTGCGCGTACAGCCCTGGGCCGATTTCGCCCGCGCGGTGAAGGCGGGCGCCACCGCCGGCCGCGTCGCCGGCACCGTGGTGTCGCGGCAGGAGCGGCGCACCCGCACCGGCAGCAAGATGGGCATCATCGGCCTTTCCGATCCGAGCGGCGCCTATGAGGCAGTAATCTTCTCGGAGGGTTTGGCCGAACATCGCGACCTGCTCGATCCCGGCACCGTGGTGCTCTTGTTCCTCTCGGCCGAGGTGCAGGGCGACGATGTGCGGGCGCGCATCCAGTCGGTCGAGCCGCTCGATGCCGCCGCCGCCAATCTCGCCAAGGGTCTGCGTGTGTTTCTACGTAGCGCGGCGCCGCTCGAAGGCGTCGCCAAGCGGCTGGAGCCGATCGCGCGCACCGCCGCGGCGAACGGCGACGGCGAGGTGAGCATGGTGCTGATGCTCGAGCGCGGCACCGAGGTGGAGGTCAAGCTGCCCGGCCGCTTCAAGGTTTCGCCGCAGATCGCCGGCGCCATCAAGGCGGTGCCCGGGGTGGTCCAGGTCGAGGCGCTGTAGCGCGGTCGTTAGCCGGCATGCGGCACGTCGAGAAAGAACACCAGGCCGAAGATGAACATGCCGATCGATACCGCGGCGATCGGAAGCAGGATCTGCATAGCGGCTTCGCGTCCGCTCAGCCGACCGGTCGAGGTGGCGAAGTCCTGCGACGCCCAGGCGCCAAAGCTTTCCGTCGGTGGGTGCGTCTCGGACGGCGGCGCATTGTGCTGCCAGGTCTTGCCGATGAGGAGTGGGATTCCCACGGCGATGACAAAGAACAAGGTGACCACCGCGAGAATCAGGCCGACATAGGGGCTGCGGTTGAAAAAGGCCCACGCCGACAGCACCAGCCACACCGTGAGTGCGATGATGGTGCGGTAGACGGAAGGATGCAGGCCCTCGCCGTCGTGGCCAGGCCGACTGGGTTCGACCTGTTGGACATGCGTCACCATGGCGTCCTCCGGGTTCATTGAGGTCGCCTCCCTTTAGTCCAACGCACGGCCACCGATCAGGTTCGTGCCTTCGGCTCCGATGGTGTTATTGTACCTGTCCGCATGGTCCAGTGGGCTCGTAAAGAATGCGAGGGAGGCTGCCTTGCATCCGTCATAGGGCACCTATATAAGCCCCGCATCACTCACGCGGACCTTTTGGCTTTCGGCCCCGACAATGGGCTGCAAAGGCCGTCCGGTGGCCCTCGAAACGGCTCACACGCGTCCGCGGCGGATTAACCGGAGAAGACCATGGCGCTACCTGAATTCACCATGCGCCAGCTCTTGGAAGCTGGCGTGCATTTCGGCCATCAGGCCCACCGCTGGAACCCGAAGATGGGGCAATACATCTTCGGCACCCGCAGCAACATCCACATCGTCGATCTCGCTCAGACCGTGCCGATGCTGCATCGCGCGCTGCAGGCAGTGAGCGACACCGTCGCCAAAGGCGGCCGCATTCTGTTCGTCGGCACCAAACGGCAGGCGCAAGACGCGATCGCCACGGCGGCCAAGCAGTCGGCCCAGTATTACGTCAATTCGCGCTGGCTCGGCGGCACGCTGACCAACTGGAAGACCATCTCCGGCTCGATCCAGCGCCTGCGCAAGCTCGACGAGATGCTCTCCTCCGGCGAGGCCGCCGGCTATACCAAGAAAGAGCGCCTAACCATGCAGCGCGAGCGCGACAAGCTCGATCGCTCGCTTGGCGGCATCAAGGACATGGGCGGCGTGCCTGACTTGTTGTTCGTGATCGACACCAACAAGGAAGACATCGCCATCAAGGAGGCGCAGCGCCTCGGCATCCCGGTTGCCGCGATCGTCGACACCAACTGCGATCCGGCCGGCATCACCTACGTCGTGCCCGGCAATGACGACGCCAGCCGCGCCGTGTCGCTTTACTGCGACCTGGTGGCGAAGGCTGCCATCGACGGCATCTCGCGCGCGCAGGGCGAAGTGGGCATCGACATTGGCGCGGCGGAGAAGCCGATCGTCGAGGAAGTGCCGACGGCGCCCGCCTTGGGCGACCTCGGCTTCGAGCAACTGCCCGGACCGCGCGGCGTCGCCGACGACCTCAAGAAGCTACCAGGTGTTTCGCCGGCGATCGAGAAGCAACTCAACGATCTCGGCATCTTCCACTATTCGCAGATCGCCGAGCTGAGCGAGCAGGCCGCGCACAATGTCGGCGAAGAGGTGGGCCTGCCGGGCCGCATTCCCGGCTGGATCGCCAAGGCCAAGCAACTGACCGCGGAGTAACGACGAGATGGCGAATATCACGGCCCAGATGGTCAAGGAGCTGCGCGAGACGACTGGCGCCGGCATGATGGATTGTAAGGCCGCGCTCACCGAAACCGGCGGCGATATGACGGCTGCGCAGGACTGGCTGCGCAAGAAGGGTCTGTCGAAGGCGGCCAAGAAGGCGAGCCGCGTCGCGGCCGAGGGCCTGGTCGGCGTGCTGGTGCAAGGCAACAAAGGCGTCGCGGTTGAGGTCAATTCGGAGACCGACTTCGTCGCCCGCAACGATCTGTTCCAGGGTCTGGTCAAGATGATCGCCGATGTCGCGCTCACCGCCGGCAACGACGTGGAAAAGATCAAGGCCGCCAAGGCCGGCAGCATTACGGTCGCCGACGCCATCGCCGACACCATCGCCAAGATCGGCGAGAACATGACGCTGCGCCGCGCCGCGTCTTTGTCGGTCGGCATGGGCGCGATCGGCTCTTACGTGCACAGCTCGGTGGTCGACGGCCTCGGCAAGATCGGCGTGCTCGTCGCGCTCGAGTCGGACGGAAAGACTGACGAACTCGTGACGCTCGGCCGCATGGTCGCCATGCACGTCGCAGCCTCCAATCCGCAGGCGATCGATCCCGCTGGTCTCGACCCTGCGCTGGTCAAGCGCGAGAAAGATGTGCTTGCCGACAAATTCCGCCAGCAGGGTAAGCGGGAGAATATCATCGAGAAGATCGTCGAGTCCGGTCTCAAGACCTTCTACAAGGAAGTCTGCCTGCTCGATCAACCCTATGTGCACGACGACAAGAAGACCGTCGCGCAGGCGCTGAAGGAAGCGGAAGGCAAGGTCGGCGGCGCGATCAAAGTCTCCGGCTTCGTCCGCTTCGCGCTCGGCGAAGGCATCGAGAAGCAGCAAAGCGATTTCGCCGCCGAAGTCGCGGCCGCCGCCGGACAAAGCTGATGGCGGGCCTCGCGCATGATCCCGAAAGCGGTAACCGTGTTTCGGATAGGATCATGCATCGAAACGAGGATCGCAACGCATGAGTGACCCGCTCTACCGACGCGTCATCGTCAAGCTTTCCGGCGAGGCGCTGACCGGCGAGCAAGGCTTCGGCATCGAGCAGGCGATCGTCGATCGCCTGGCAGCGGATTTGGTGGCCGCGGCCAAGCTCGACGTCGAGCTTGGCGTGGTGATGGGCGGCGGCAACATCTTCCGCGGCGTCGAGGTGTCGGCGCGCGGGGTGGACCGGCCGGTCGGCGACACCATGGGCATGCTGGCCACGGTGATGAATTGCCTGGTGCTGGAGGCGGCGATCGAGCGCGCCGGCCGCGAGGCGCGCACGCTGTCGGCGCTCGCGATGCCCTCGGTCTGCGAGACCTATAACCGCAAGCGCGCGCAGAAGAACCTCGGCAAGGGCCGCATCGTGCTGCTGGCGGCGGGAACCGGCAATCCTTTCTTTACGACGGACACCACGGCGGTCCTGCGCGCGGCCGAGCTCGATTGCCAGGCGGTACTCAAGGCCACCAATGTGGATGGGGTTTATACCGCCGACCCCAAGAAGGACCCGAAAGCCAAGCGCTACGACAAGCTCAGCCACCAGGAGGCGCTCGAGAAGGACTTGAAGGTGATGGATTCCACCGCCTTCGCGCTTGCCCGGGAAAATCACATGCCTATCATTGTGTTCTCAATCGCCGACAAGGGCGCCATCGAAGCCGTGCTGCGTGGCAAGGGCCGCTCGACCGTGATCGGATAGGCGCAGCATTCGCCTTTGAACTAGCGGCGGCGTGTCCGGGGGATTGCCATGACAAGCGCAACGTACGATATCAACGAAATCAAGCGCCGCATGCAGGGCGCGAGCGCCGTGTTGAAGACCGAATTGTCCGGCCTGCGCACCGGCCGCGCCTCCGCCCATATGCTCGATCCGGTCATGGTCGACGCTTATGGCGCGCAGATGCCGCTCAACCAGGTTGCCAGCGTCAGCGTGCCCGAGCCGCGCCTGATCAGCGTCAATGTGTGGGACCGCTCGCTGGTGCACGCGGTGGAAAAGGCGATCGTCAATTCCAATCTCGGCCTGTCGCCGGCGACCGAGGGTCAGGTGCTGCGGCTGCGCATCCCCGAGCTCAACGAGGAGCGGCGCAAGGAACTGGTCAAGATCGCGCACAAATACGCCGAAACCGCGCGCGTGGCCGTGCGCCACGTGCGCCGCGACGCCATGGACGTGATCAAGAAGCTGGAAAAGGACCACAAGATCAGCAAGGACGATCATGAACGCTTTTCGGGCGACATCCAAAAAGCGACAGATTCTGGGATCAGCGAGATCGATCACCTGCTGGCGGCAAAGGAAAAGGAGATCCTCACGGTCTGAGGTAACCCATGCCCGAGGCCGAAGTCCCGCAAAGCGCCGCGCCAGTGTTTGACGCCCCGCGCCACGTCGCCATTATCATGGACGGCAACGGGCGCTGGGCGGCGGCGCGCGGCTTACCGCGCGCGGAGGGGCATCGCCGCGGCGTCGAGGCCCTGCGGCGCACCATCCGTGCGGCGAGCGATCTCGGCATCAAGTTCATCACCATCTTCTCCTTCAGCGCGGAGAACTGGTCGCGGCCGGCCAAGGAGGTCGGGGAGTTGATGGGTCTCTTGCGCCGCTTCGTGCGCAACGACCTCGCCGACCTGCACCGCAGCGGCGTGCGCGTGCGGGTGATCGGCGAGCGCGAGGGACTCGATCCGGACATCGGTCGTCTGCTGATCGAGGCGGAAGAACTCACCAAGGACAACGACGGCCTCACGCTGGTCGTCGCCTTCAATTACGGCGCGCGCCAGGAAATCACCCGGGCGGCGCGCCGCATCGCCGAACAGGTCGCGCAAGGAAAGCTCTCGCCGGCCGAGATCAGCATGGACAGCGTCACTGCTTGTCTCGATGCGCCGGATATTCCCGATCCCGATCTCATCATCCGCACCAGCGGCGAGCAGCGGTTGTCGAATTTTCTGCTCTGGCAATCGGCCTATAGTGAGCTCGTGTTTGTGCCGACCTATTGGCCCGATTTCGACCGCGCCGCGCTCGAGGCGGCGATTCGCGAATACCAGCAGCGCGAGCGCCGGTTCGGCGGCTTGGTCGCCAAGACCGGATCTTGACCCCCGTGCCCGAGGCCAACCCCGTCAGCGGACCGAGCAATGTCAGCACGCCCGCGAACAATCTGCCCCTGCGCGTGGCCTCGGCCGTGGTGCTGGCGCCGCTCGCGCTGATCACCGCCTATCTCGGCGACTGGCCATTCGCGCTGTTCTGGGGTCTCGCCGCGCTTGCCGTGTTGTGGGAATGGACCACGCTGGTTGCCGGCGCGCACCACCGGCTGATGGTATTGACGACGGCCAGCGCGATCGGCGCCGCCGCGCTGGTTGTTTGGCTCGGCCGGCCGATCACGGCGATGCTGCTGGTTGGGCTCGGCGCGCTTGCCGCGCTGATTTTTGCTCCGCGCGAACGGCGGCTATGGATTACCGCCGGGATCGCCTATGCCGGGTCCATGCTGCTTGCGCCGATGTATTTGCGCGCCGATGAGAGTGACGGCTTTTTCGCGATGACCATTTTGTTTGCGATCGTGTGGACGACCGACGTGCTCGGCTATTTCGCCGGCCGTGCCTTCGGCGGGCCGAAGCTCTTGCCCAAGGTCAGCCCGAAAAAAACCTGGTCGGGCGCTATCGCCGGGGCGCTCGGCGCCGTGATCGTGGCCGTGCTCGTCGCCGGCGCATTCGGTTCGTTCAACCGGCCGGCGATCGCCATCCTTGCTGTGCTGCTGTCGGTGGTGGCCCAGCTTGGTGACCTCTTGGAATCCTGGGTCAAGCGCCAGTTCGGCGCCAAGGACACCAGCGCGCTCATTCCTGGCCATGGCGGCGTGATGGACCGGCTCGACGGCTTCTGGGCGGCGGCCATGCTCGGCTGCCTGATCGGGTTGCTGCGTGGCGGTTTCGACGGCGCCGCACGCGGGCTCTTGGTGTGGTGACAGCATGACCGTTCCCGGCCTCGCGCGCGCAAAAGCATCGCCGGCCCCGGCCGTGCGCAGCGTCACCATTCTCGGCGCCACCGGCTCGATCGGCGCGAGTACGGTCGATCTGATCAAGCGCGCGCCCGAGCGCTACCGGGTCGAGGCGATCAGCGCGCACCGCAATGCGGCGGCGTTGGCTAAAATCGCACGCGAAGTCGGCGCCCGCCTAGCCGTGGTCGCCGATCCGGCGGCATATGACGAGCTTAAAGAGGCCCTGACCGGCAGTGGCGTCGAGGCGGCGGCGGGCGAGGGCGCTCTCATCGAAGCCGCGCAGCGTCCGGCCGACTGGCTGATGGCGGCGATCACCGGCGCGGTCGGCCTCAAGCCAACGCTTGCCGCGATCGAACGCGGCGCGACCGTCGCGCTTGCAAATAAGGAGTGCCTTGTCTGCGCCGGCGGCTTGTTCATGCGGCGCGCGGCGATCACCGGCGCGACCGTGCTGCCGGTCGACTCCGAGCACAACGCGATCTTCCAGGCGCTCGGCGCTGGCAGCCGCGAAGACATCAAGCGTATCATCCTCACCGCCTCGGGCGGTCCGTTCCGTACCTGGTCGCTTGAGGAGATCAAGGCGGCGACGCCGGAACAGGCGCTGCGCCATCCCAACTGGTCGATGGGGCCGAAGATCACCATCGACTCCGCGAGTCTGATGAACAAGGGCCTCGAAGTGATCGAGGCCTATCATCTGTTTGCGCTCAAGCCGGAGGAGATCGACGTGCTCGTGCACCCGCAATCGGTAGTGCATGGGCTTGTCGAATATCGGGATGGGTCGGTGGTGGCGCAGCTCGGCTCGCCGGACATGCGCATTCCCATCGCACATTGCCTCGCCTGGCCGCGGCGTATCGATGGGCCGGCGGCGCAGCTCGATCTGGCGCGCGTGCGCGAATTGACCTTCGAGGCGCCCGACCTGGTCCGCTTTCCGGCGTTGGCGATCGCCCGGCGCGTGTTGCAAACCGGCGGCGCGGCGCCGACCATCTTCAATGCCGCCAATGAAGTCGCGGTCGGCGAATTCCTCGCCCGCCGCATCAGCTTCCCGGCGATTGCGGCGCTGGTCGAGGCGACGCTGGACGCGGCGGCCGGCCGCGGCCTGCTGGCGGAGCCGGCCGATATCGATGCCGCGCTCGCCGTTGACCATAATGCGAGAAGTTTAGCCTTGGCCCTCTTGCCCGAAATTGCCTTAAAGTCATCCTAGTAACCTTTGGCTAACGACGTGGCGCCATTTTGGCGGGACGAGGGTGCGATGAGTTTGGACACTGTGGGGGGCATCGGGGCGTTTGGCGGCCACCTCGTCGGCTATATCGTCCCGTTCCTGTTCGTACTGACAATTGTCGTTTTCTTTCATGAGCTTGGCCACTTCCTGGTGGCTCGCTGGTGTGGCATCAAAGTCGTGGTGTTCTCGATTGGTTTCGGCCCCGAGATCATCGGCTTTTATGACCGCTACGGCACGCGCTGGAAGATCGCCGCGGTTCCCCTCGGCGGCTATGTGAAATTCTTCGGCGACGAGAACGCGGCGAGCGTGCCCGATCACGAGGCCGCCGCCGAGATGACCGAGGCTGAGAAAAAGGTCAGCTTCATCCACCAAAAAGTAGGCCCGCGCGCCGCCGTGGTGGTGGCCGGACCGGTCGCCAATTTCATCTTGGCCATCGCAATTTTCGCCGCCGTGTTCATGACGGTCGGCAAGCAGACCACCAGCGCGCGCGTCGACACGGTGCAGCCCAACAGCGCCGCGCAGGCCGCCGGCTTCATGCCGGGCGACCTCGTGGTGGCGATCGACGGCGAGAAGATCGACAATTTCGCCGACATGCAGCGAATCGTCAGCGTCAGCGCCGGCGAGACGCTCGATATCGAGGTTGAGCGTGGCGGCGCGCATGTGATGCTGAAGGCGACGCCGGAGCTGCGCGAGCTCAAGGATGCGTTCGGCAATACGCACCGGCTCGGCGTACTCGGCATCAGCCGCTCGATGGCGCCCGGCGACATCAAGACGGAAAAAATGGGGCCGTTGAAAGCGGTGGCCGAAGGCGCGCGCGAGACGTGGTTCGTGGTCGACCGCACGCTGTCCTATATCGGCGGCGTCTTCACCGGCCGGGAGGCGGCCGACCAGCTCGGCGGACCCATTCGCATCGCGCAGGTGTCTGGCGAGGTCGCCACGTTCGGCTTCGTGGCGCTCATCCATCTTACCGCCGTGCTGTCGGTGTCGATCGGCCTTCTGAACCTCTTCCCGATCCCGCTGCTCGATGGCGGTCACCTTTTGTTCTATGCCATCGAGGCGATTCGCGGCCGCCCTCTGTCCGAGCGCGCGCAGGAGGTGGGCTTCCGCATCGGCTTGGCCATCGTGGTCATGTTGATGATATTTGCAACGTTTAATGACATCCTGCATCTGGCGACCTCTTAGAGCGTGTCCTCCGGG
>Ga0187771_10002019_pt1 | contig 13914 bp, 12 predicted proteins | sample 0116_SJ02_MP15_1_FD_133139 | JGI IMG/M metagenome (GOLD analysis project Ga0187771, IMG submission 133139) | Tropical peat soil microbial communities from peatlands in Department of Meta, Colombia - 0116_SJ02_MP15_10_MG | ecosystem: Environmental > Terrestrial > Soil > Wetlands > Peat | place... | reverse complement strand
GAAAGCCCGGGTTGACATACATCACTTCCTCTCCTGGATCCACGTATGCAAGGATGCTGAAGAATATTATCGGCTTCGCACCGGGAGTTACGACAACTTCATCAGGAACCACGTTGATCTTTCTAGTCCTAGAAATGTATTCCGCTATAGCTTCGCGCAGTTCCGGAATCCCAGCTGCTGGAGTATAGTGAGTGTAGCCAGAATGCATTGCCTTCACCGCGGCCTCTTTGATATTTCTAGGCGTATCAAAATCTGGTTCGCCGATTTCCAAGTGCACTATCTCTTTTCCCTGCTTCTCGAGTGCCTTTGCTTTCGCAAGCACCTCGAACGCGGTTTCTGTCCCTAGAACGTCCATTCTTTTTGCACAGGCAAACGACACTTACATCACCTTAATGGAAAGAAGATTAAGTAAAGGACGAAGTAGGTATTTAACAATACCCTTTTCATTCACGTAACCTTTTGAGACTTGCCTATTTCTTTCCCTCTTTTTTGAAAGAGGCGCATGCTAGCTGAAAAAAACCATAATACCTACACACATACTTCCTATCTTGGTGCTTCAGTGGGTAAACTGATCAAAAGATTCGGTTCGTATGCCACAAATTCCAATTTCAGTTGCGGCTTTGTTCCTGAGAAGATCGATTGGCAATATTATCACGGATAACTCAAGGAACAATTGAAGCCAAAAAGGTTTTTTGTTGTGGAAACTTCAGGTTGGGAAGAAAACTGGTTAATGGATTGGTCTTGCGGAAATTACATGAAATTGGGTTTTGATAAGATAGTTGTGGACAGGACAGAAGAATACTTGAGGTTAAAAAAAGAACTTGGATTTATCAAATATCCCGATTTCTTAGGGTTGAAAAACGGAAAATGGTTTAGAGTAGAAGTAGAATGTTTTTCAGAGACTTGCATTTACACTTATGAGTCGCATTATGCCGAAATCGTGCTATGTTATGAAGAAACCAAAGTCCCCCTGACGTAGAAGTAATTAGTTTGCAGAAGTTTTTTGTGGGTCGAAGAAGTCATAAACAACTTGGAAATCCCACATTTTCTCAACACTCATGCGCGCTTACGGAGCTTGGTATTTAGAAATTGCGGATCGTTTTGATTTTCTTATTTTTCTCACTGCGTCGTTTCGACTTTCTTCTATGGATAGAAGAAACCTAGTGTCCACCTAGCGGTCGTGTTTTCACGACGTCGGCGTTAACTAGGTTTGGCGGTGTTCTTTTTTCGAAATAGGCAATCAGGTTTTCGGCCACCATTTCCGCCATTCTACTTCTTGTCTCGTAGCTTGCGCTCGAGATGTGCGGCGCGACAACTACGTTGTCCAATTTAAGTAACGGGTTGTCGACTCGTATCGGTTCTTGCTCGAAAACGTCTAGCCCTGCGCCAGCAATGTTTCCTTCTTTCAGGGCATTATAGAGTGCCTTCTCGTCCACTACGGGGCCTCTTGAATTATTAATTAGGTACGCTGTTTTTTTCATTAGCTTAAGCCTTTCCTCGTTAATCAAATGAAGAGTCTCTTTCATCAACGGCACATGAACGCTAACAAAATCCGATTCCCTCAGGAGGGTGTCCAAATCAACCCTTTTCGCTCCAAATTCCTTCTCAATTTCTGGTCTAGGAATCACATCATAGAAAAGTATTTTCATCTTGAAACCCGTTGCTCTCTGTGCAACTCCGAAGCCTATTCTTCCAGCACCGATTATGCCTATCGTAGCCCCAAAAACGTCTCGGCCTTGAAGCATTTCAGGGTGCCAGGCGACTTTCCACTGTCCGGTGCGCACGTACTTGTCGGCTTCGACTACTCTTCTCGCTAGGGCCATCAATAGTGCCCATGCAAAGTCCGCAGTGGTGTCGGTTAGCACTTCGGGCGTATTTGTGATGTATATGCCTCTCTTCGTCGCCTCTTTAAGGTCTATGTTGTCAAAGCCCACCGCAATTTGACAAACAATTTTGAGCTTGGGTGCAGCGTTGAAAACTTCGGCGTCTATCTTGTCGGACAAGAGCGAGACAAGCGCATCTACGTTTGCAACTTTTCTTACTATCGTCTCTTTTGGCGGTGGAGCGTATTCGGGCCAGATTTCGGCTTCGAAGCGTTCTTTTATCATTCTCAAGCCTCTTTCTGGAAGCATGCGAGTCAAGTAGACTTTTGGCTTAGGCATGTGAGCTCACCATGTTAGAGATTGTGGAATTCTTTATTAGCGGTTCTTTAACTTATTACGTTTATGCATACTTTGCGAAACGCGCCAGTGTGACTAAGATAATGATCAGCATAAAAAACAGACGTACACTCGTAGAAAACGGCGGAACACCTATCAATCGTAAGGCAAGAGCATTAGCGCTGAAAAGCCTAGAAGCGGCAGTAAACGCTGTTGATCCCCAAAAAATTATCGAATCAAAACTTTCTCTCAAAAGCCAAGTGCTCAAGGTGAACGATCACTCCTTCGACCTCAGAAAGATTAAGAAAATCTACGTTGTCGGCGGCGGCAAAGCGAGCGGTTCGATGGCCGAGGCCTTAGAACGCGTCCTAAGCAACCGCATCACTGAAGGAGTCGTGAACGTTCCAAGGGGAGATGAGCACAAAACCGACATTATTGAACTCCATGAGTCCAGTCATCCATTTCCGGACGAATCTGGCGTGGAAGGAACACGTCGCATGCTGACAATTGCCGATCAGGCTGAGGAGGACGATTTGGTCATATGTCTGATCTCGGGTGGTGGCTCCAGTCTTATGCCTTTGCCGCGTGACGAGATTTCATTGCAGGATAAGAGAAAGGTTACTGATGCCTTGCTAAAGTCTGGTGCGACAATAAACGAGATAAACACTGTGAGAAAACACATTTCAAAGTTTAAGGGCGGGTGGCTTGCGAAAGAGGCTTATCCTTCTAGAATCCTGAACCTTGTTCTTTCGGATGTTTTGGGCGACCCGTTGGATTTCATCGCGTCTGGGCCGACGGTTCCAGACTCCACAACCTTTAGTGACGCGATCACCGTCTTAGAAAAATATGGGTTGTGGGACAAAGTTCCAACATCCGTGAGAAATGTCTTGCGCCAAGGAGAAAACGGCGCTATTCCAGAAACCCCGAAGGCCTGTGATGAGGCGTTTAGGAAAGTGTGCAATGTTATCATCGGAAACTGTCGATCTGCCAGTATGGGAGCTTACGAATCACTAAAATCAAATGGACTGAACTCTTTATTGCTGACTTCTCTTCTAGAAGGCGAAGCGAGACACGCAGGCGTGATGCTTTCATCAATAGCCCGTGAAATCGTCGTGTCTGGCAATCCAGTACAGAGACCCTCAGGAATCGTTGCGGGAGGAGAAACGACCGTCTTTGTTGTCGGAAAGGGAAAGGGCGGCAGAAACCAAGAAATAGTCTTGTCAGCTGCTGAGAAGCTCAACACTCTAGACGGCGCCGTGTTGGCCTCACTAAGCACCGACGGCATCGACGGACCAACAGACGCTGCAGGAGCCATCGCGGACGGCAAGAGCCTTACGCGCGCAATAAAGGCGGGCTTAGATGCTACCAAGTTCTTGGCTGACAATGATTCGTACGACTACTTCTTAAAACTGGGCGACTTACTTTTCACGGGACCAACAGGCACGAACGTAAACGACGTCTCGGTCATAGTGGTATTATGACCTTAAAAGTCACGGTAAAATTTGTGGGTGTCCTTCACGAAGTTTTCAAGAAGAAACAAACACACCTAAAGTTTGGGCAGCCTCCCACAGTGAAAAAGATAGTTGAAGAACTCGCAAGAACTTCTGCAGAGGCGAGGCGAAGGATGCTCGACGCGGAGTCGAATCAGATTCATCCGGCCCTGCTGATACTGGTGAATGGAAAGGAAATCAGCGCTTTGAGAGGTTCCGAAACTCGGGTTAAAAAAGAGGACGAAGTTGTTCTGATTTCAGTTTCACATGGCGGATAATCTGGTGAAGCCGATCCTTGTGATGACACTTTGCGCAGCTTCCCATATTCTTTAATTTGCTTGAGAATATCAAAGCGCGCGACAGCGTTCAGGGTCTTCTAAACCACTTGCTAGTACCTTTATCGCATCAAGCCATCGCTCAATAATACGCTACGTTGATGCAATGGTTATAGGAGTGAAAAGCAGCCAGGAAGTCACGTAGAACGTGCGAGCAATCCTTCCTAGTTGGAAACATCAAGAGCCTAAAATGATTTCAGTTTAGTGCACAGCAAATAATCGCGCCCGCTGCGACTGTCATTTTTTCTTTTCTTTTTCTATCATGCGTTTTAGTTTTTTCTCCATTTCTAGTTCTGCTGTGTGTTCGGGCGTAGGTGGCGGAATTGTTTTCATGTACTTCTCAAGTTCTTTCCTATGTTTTCTACTTTCTTCACTCGTTTCTTTAGCCAATTTGAGTTCTCCGCTTTCATAGCAACTGAAGAACGTCTATTAAGACTTACCGATGCAGGCTCCATAAATGAATAAGTTAATAGTCCTACAATAGGCAGCTAATATCCAAAAATGGAGAATGTGTAATTTCTATTCCGCTTTCGCCCATGGAAGATCACTTTTTGGCTTTCGGTTTAACCTCTTTCATCGCTACACCGCAACAAATCAAGTCGCATGGGGTGCAGCCGCACTCTTCCTCAACGGCAACAACGGCACCACATTCTTCGCACTTGTATTTCGTCCCTTTTTTCGCCATTTTTTCACCTCCGTTCTCTGTTCATTGTAGCTAAAGAACGTGCAATTCCCTAAGATAATATTATTAAGGGGCAAATAAGTCTTTCATTTCAAGACAAAGCTTCCTAAATGTGTTTTGAAGTCGATTTCGTGCGTTTTTCTCATTTTTTGTTGCATGCGTTGTTCTATAGTTTTTTCGCCATCATGTAGGCTGATTCATTGTCTACATAATAGCGTTGCAATGTTCGTCTTGCAGCGAATCCGAGCTTTCTGTATAATGTTATAGCTGGAAGGTTAGAAACGCGGACTTCTAAATAGCATTCTTTTGCCTTATACAACGCTTTCATGTTATGCAGTGCTTCTTTCATAAGTGCTTCCCCGATGCCTTTGTGCTGATGTTCGGGCAGGACGGCGATCGAGATTACGTGTCCTTTTTTTGCGTGGCCGCTTGCGAAGCCGAAAAGATTATTCTCTATTCTGCACATCATGTATCCAACGACTTTGTCGTCTTCTTCGGCAACTATGAAGGTTGCCGGGAAACGGTCGTACAGGTCCATAAAGAAGTCTGGAGAATAGTTTTCTGGGAGGGCTATTTGGTTTATTCGCATGACCTTGTCGAGGTCTGAAGGTTGAAATGGTCTTAGAGCAAATGTCGTCTGCAATGTTCTTAAACCGACCTTCTAGAGTGGTAACATTGAATAGGAAATAAAGATTGCGCAGCCTAAGCGGAGATCTCGATTGAAGAGCGCATGATGGGCAACGTGAGGTTTCCATAAGGCATGACCCAAACTTTTGCGTCGCTACCTGCTATGCTGAAGGCTTCCTGCATAGCATCGTTGACGGCACGTGCGGTCTTAAGTTTGAAAACGTTAACCGCGTAGTAATCAGGCATGGTGGAGATCAGGATTATTCTGACTTTCTGCAGCGCCTTAAGAAGATAGTAGGATTTATGTCCACCCATCACGAAATCTCTCTTAATTTCTTTTTCCATATCTTTTACTTCTTTAAACTTCACCATCCAATCATAGAAGACTTCATTGCCATGTCCCTCCGGACATTCAGCTATCCACACTATTACGCCGTTGCGTTTTGTGGCTTCGAGTGCACTATCGACACCCTTGTAAGCTTGGTATAGGTCAATGTCCATTGGATGTCCACCTGGGCTTACGACGACTATGTCTGCTCTGCGGTCGATTGCCACCTTGTACATTTCTTCAACAAGTTTAACCCCCTCATAGAACGCTGTTTCCAAATCGCCCGCGTAGGCCTTTACGATTTCGTTCTTGCTGTTTGTTACTACGTTCAGTATGAAGTCTACTTTCGCCAGGCGCGCGGCTTCAATCATATCTTCATGCACTGGGTTGCCTTCTAGAACGCCTGTTCTAGAGTCGGGATCTAAAAGATGAGCGTGATTATGCTGGATAGTCTCATGGCTTGAGACGCCTGGCAGTACGCTTTTTCTTCCTCCGCCGTAGCCCGCGTAATAGTGGAGTTCGATGTCCCCTGTTAGGATTCTCACGTCCGCTTCAGCAAATGCCTTATTGACTGAGACTCTTGTGCCTAATCTTTCAGTTGTTCCCACGTATACATGCTCTTTGTCTTTGCATTCGTTGCTCATGATTTTTATACGTCTGACGATGTTCGCGCCTAAAAGGTTGCATGCTTCTTCTGGCTTGACGGCCCTATGTGTGCCGCAGCCGAAGATTATGGTTATATTCTCGTCTTTTACGCCGAGACGATTAAGGTCATCCAGAAGTGGTGGGACGATAAGGTTGCTGGGTGCGGGTCTTGTAAAATCGTCGACTACAATAGCGATTCTGTTTTCGGGTCTCACAATTTCGCTTAGGGGTCTTGAGCCAATTGGCTCCCTCAACGCGCGGATTATTTCCGCGATGGGGTCAGGTACTCCGGGTCTTTCTTTGGGTTCTATGGTGCCAAGGTAGTTTCTAGCCGGAATTCTGGCACACACTTCGGTTTTTCCGTATTTGAGCCATACGTCGACCATGACCATCAACCCCAATTATTGGCTATGACAGAGATTCACTGTTATAAAACCTTGCGCTTAAACAACCTTGACCTAGCGAACGTTTCTCTTGATCAGTGAAGAGAGGCCATAAGAAGGCTTTGAGCCAAAGCCCGCGCTCTAGCATTTCCGGCTCGCGCACGTTAAGAGGAGGCTGGAGTTCTATTAAGCATGCTTTACACAGGAATTGGAAGGCGCCAGCCCCATGGGCGGAACCATCCGCTAGGAGCTTCCGTTCTTAAGTAGAACATTATTCTCAGGTAGACTAAGCAGATTACTGTTGTTACGGTGATTTGCGTAACGTTTGACTTCACCGTGGTACCGGTGCTGTCAGTAGCGTTCACATATATCGCGTATGAACCCGCGAACGAGGGAGTGAAAGTCCAAGTAGTGCTTGTGCTATTTTGTTTCAAGCTGCCGTTCAGGTACCAGCAATACCGATATGGCGAGGTTCCATTTGATGCGGTTGCTGTGAACAATTTGTTTTGGTTAATGTCCATGGTGGTCGCAACTGGCGATGCTGAGATCGTTGCCCGTGGTGCATAGTTCACCGTTACCGCTGCAGTGTTTGAGACGACGTATGTTCCGCTGTAGCTACAGTTCAGGTAAATATTGTAGCGACCCCACGCCGAAAACGTGAACGTGAAGCTACTACTTGTTGCCTCGCTGATTGCACTGTACGTTGATGAGGAAACGTTCTCATACCATTGGTAGGCGGGCGAGCCAGTAACGGTTGAAGAGAAAGTTTGAGACTGCCCAACATCTAGCGTGACAGAACTAGGCGAGATAGATATAGGCGGGTCTATTAAGGTGTAGTTCGAGGGTGCCGTGTACCAGTAGTTTCCGTCTGTGCTGGCGATTACCCAGGTGTACACTCCATGACTGCTTAGGTTGTAGGTTATGCTATTTGTTCCTGACACACTGATAGGCGTGCTGTTTGAGGCCTTTTTTTGGTTGTTGATCCATAAGCTTGCGTTCTTTGGGGCTATGCCGAAGTAGCTTACTGTGTAGTTGAAGGTTACTACAAGCGAGGTCGTGGCTTTGTTGTTTACTGGAGCAGATAACGTGATTGTTACTCCATTTGGAATCATGCCAATAGTTGGCAAACCGAATGTTTGAACCATCTTGGGAAATGTTGTTATGTATGTGCTTGTTGTGATGTTTCGGTAGATTACGTAGCTTGCAACCGTATCACGATCATTAGGGTCGCTAGAATAGTCTGTTCCTGTTGTCAATTGAATCTCAGTTTGGATGCCTAAAGATCGCTGGCTTTTCATCGTAAAATTCCAAAATAGCTGACTGCTCAATTTCAGGTAACTCGCATTTCCTGAAATGTCGTACAATTCCATTCCGAACCTTCGGGCATAGACAGCCCACATATCTTCGCTCTGCGTTTCATAATGTCCTGAAAAGTCTGTTGCGTGTGCAACTGTACCATTGTAGATGATTGCTCCGTTTAGGTTGGGGTAGCCGACAAGCGTCTTCCAATCTTGTATCGCATGATTCTTCCACGTTACGTTTATGTAACCAGCGTTGACACATATTAGGTAGGCATTGCATACTGCTTCATCAGTCATTCCGAAACCATGAACGGCAAGCACATTTCCTACGCCATCATGCTCGTTTGTTCCGTTAAAGCAAGTGTAATAATTCCAATGTTCTTCGTTCGCAAGTGTAGAATTCCACATATACGCTGAGTTACTAGCGTATGTTTTGATAAAATTGTAAGTTGTAGTGTTTAAAGGATAGAAATAATAGAACTCTTCTAAGGCGAACATAAAATTCGCGTAACCTTCGTCTTCTTTGCATCCAGGCCATCCACGTTCATAGGGAAGAACATAGCCTTTTGATGTGTCATAGCTAGTCCATGCCGTAATCATGCTGTACGCGATATTCTTTAGTGTGACGTTTTGTTGTTGCAGAATGTAAGCTACCAAGGACATAAATTCTATTCCTCCTGACTGACTGTCACTGGTCCACACTGAAGATCCACCAACAAAATTGTTATCAGACGAGGTGAGGTAGACACTAAGCCATTTGTTTGTTACATTTTGTAAGAGCGGTCTCCATTGTGGCACGATGGAAGCATAAATTGCCAAGCCTTCGATTTGTTGGAATACGGGGTTTGACGAAGAAACAAAAGTGCTAGTTGTAAGGTTGTAGCCATCCCAAATATAGTCGAGATGCGCCTTCATAGTCGTGTTAAAGTATTGACATACCCATTGGCAACCCTGAAGATACATAGAGTTTCCTGTTTGGAGGTACAAGTACACTCCATCTAAGAGTTGGATTGTCGCATAATTAGTGTAGCTTGATGAACCTCCTCTCGCATATGGAAAAGTTAGGTTCATTATCGCATCTGTTTCGTTTATGTATTCTAGTAAGCCCCAACGGTCACGCGGTGAATAAGCATTAGTTGTGCTATCCCATATAAAGAAGGTCATAATTGATGAAGCATTCCAAACATTGTTGGAATCGCAGGCGAACACCTGCACGTCAATAAATCTGTCGCCTGTGCTGTTCAGGATTATGGTGAAAGAAAGGTTCTCCGTTGTTACGCTAAGGCTGAAGGTTCCGTTGATGTTTGTCATAGTACGCCAATTTTTGGCATTGTCGGTGCTTACCTTGTAAGTATTCAAGGTTACTAATGAAGTGGAACAGTTGATGTGGAAGGTTACTGTTTGGCTAGGCTGATTTTGGGAAGACCTGATGAAGTTCGCGAACTTCACACCCGCATAAACACCTTTTAATGTCACGTTCAAATATGTTCTATCAACATATTGTTGATAAACACTAGCTTGCGAAAAGTAAATTTTGAGGCTATTGATTTGGGAGACTGTGCTGAGTGCAGTGCCTGTTATGTTGAGTTTGAAATCTGCCCACGATGTGCCACTTGTGGATATTGTGCCATACTTGAAACCTCCGCTACTGCAAACATACGATTCTGAATTCTCTCCAGGTGAAGATCTTGCCTCGACATATAGTACCACGCTTTTTATAGCGTACTGAGTACTTAGTGTTGCAAAACCAAAGTTTCCTTCGTTATAGCTAACCGAAGTTGACTCTATGTAATTAGCTCCCTGAGTGCCATTCTGCAAGTATGGGCTTGAACCGGACGCACTCCAACAATTCGTATAATTCGACCCAAACCAGTTCACGAACAAAATGGCAAAACTGCTCGGAGGATCACTACTCCCAGAAACAGTAGGCTTGCTCATACCGATACAACTCGTACTTGCTAAACGTACGTGTGTTGACGGCGCGGCCACAGCTTGCGCGATAGCAGGGGGAAGCAACGCGCCGAGCAACAAGCCGAAAACTGCAAGAACAACGAGGCGTTTTTTCGAACTATGCATTCTGAACTTCAACTTCATTCGTCCATTTACTGCTGTAAATATAGGTGGAATTTGATCCCAAGTCCAAAACATACTCGGTATTCGAGGTAGATACACTTGTCGATAGATTTCTCCAAGTAGTGATTCCTTCTCTGATCTCCATATATGATGATGCTGCGCTACCTACAGTTGCAGAATAGTATCCCTTCGCGTGCACTGTGCCACTCCAAACGGTTTTGAAAGTGAAGCCTGAAGGCATAGAGCACGCAACAGAACTGCCGGCGCACACGCCAACACTCCTCCTCATAAAACCTGAGGAAAAGTGGATATTTACGCTTTTTGAAACAATCTTCTAGTACTCGTTCATGCACAAGAAGAGCGTGCGTTGCCGTATTCCAGAATATGCTAAAACGCGGAAAAAAGAGCGAGTTTGTGAGTATGTGGCGACTTAACCATTTAGTAGACGAAAAGTTTAAGGGTTGTATGTACGATTTTGACTAGGCAACGGCACTATCTACGAGGCACATAGTTTTGCCTAAGAAAAAGGAAAAGACGATCGAAGAAAAAAAAGCCGAAGTTCTTGCTCATTTAAGGGGCTATAAGGAAGAAAAACGCAAGAAGAATGAGGATGGTACTATCGCGTACTTCGCTAAAGCGAAAACAGGAAATGTGATGCTCTACTGCGTACCCGGACAGGGTACCATAGGCATACAGTACGTCAACAAGCTAGGCAAACTTATGAAGGATGAAGGTATCGAGAGAGCCCTAATCATCACAAGTGGAAGATACACTCAGGCAGCCAAGGTTAGCGCGAGAAAGAAGAACATTGAACTCATCCCGCGAGTGTTCCCACCTTTCAACCTCTTCGAGCATGCAATGGTGCCAAAACACGAAATTCTCTCTGACAAGGAAAGGGAAGAACTCCTCAAAAGGTTGAAAGTCCATACCTACCAGCTACCTTTCATACGCGTCTCGGATCCAGCCATAAAGGCCATCGGCGCAAAACCTGGCAACATTGTTAGAATTACACGGAATAGTCCAACAGCTGGAAAATACGACGCCTACAGATTTGTCGTAGAGGGTTAATTCTAAAAACCGAAACCTATATCACCCACAGTTTTCTGCATACACGCCAGCCAACAGAAAAAAAAGGCGTGAACAGGTGACGATTAAGGCAGTAATCTTTGATCTCGACGGAACGCTCGTTAAATTTAATCTCGATTATAAGACGGTACGTGCTGAAACCAAACGAATCTTAATCAAAGAAGGCCTGCCAGGATCCGTATTCTCCCTGGACGAGAGCATATTCGAGATGATAAAGAAGGCCCAGGTATTCATGAAAAACAATGGTAAAGAGGAAAAAGAAATGTCAAAAATAAAGAGAGCAATCCTCAAACTCGCCGAGCGCTACGAGGTGGAAGCAGCAAGGAACACAGAACTATCAGCAGGCGCGAGCGAAACGCTGAAAATGCTGAGGAAAATGAAGCTGAAGCTCGGGCTCTTTACGATAAACTGCGACGCAGCGACCAACTACATCCTGCAACAGCTTGGGCTAAAGCAGTTCTTCGATGCCGTGATTACAAGAGATTGCGTCGAAATGGTCAAACCTGCTCCAGAACACTTGCAATCAGCTTTAGAGGCGTTAGATGTTTCGCCAGAAGAAACTCTGGTGGTCGGCGATAGTGTTTCTGATGTAAAAAGCGCGCAGGAAGTGAAAGCCATCAGCATTGGTGTGGTGGTGGGTGTGTCGACGTCTGAGGAACTAGCCAAGGCAGGCGCAACTTGTTTAATCACTTCGCTAACAGACTTGCCCACGCTGATTGATGAACTCGGCAAAAAGATTACCGCAGAGTAACATGAAAGGTTTGCAGCTTTACCTGTTCCAGAATGGTTGTTCAGGCTGGATGAAGGCTTCCTTGTTTACGGAAAATGCCACGGCGGAATTTATGAAGCTGCCCTGAAGCCATTGCTTATCACAAGTAACGAGGAAAAGATTCTCATAGATGCGGGAATTGGCGAGTTACCAGAGTAGTGCAAAAGATTCTGTTCGGTGACACAAAGCGCGGAGTATGCATTAGTGCAACACTTGCGAAATCATCAGCTAAGACCAGAGGACATGACAGCAGTCATTAATACGCACCTACACTTCGATCACTGTGGAAACAACAGATTCTTCAAGAACGCCAAATTCTACGTGCAAGAAGAGGAACTGCGGTATGCGTTTTCGCCTGACCGTTTCCAAAAGAACGCGTATTTACGAGATTTCCTAAGGCAAGATTTAGACTGTATAAAAACGAGGGGCGACTGTCGATTAACAGAAGAAATCTTCATAATTTCTACTCCTGATCATTCGCTAGGGCATCAATCGGTCGCAATCAGGAACGATGGAAATATTCGTCTACTCTAGCGACGCTGCGCCTTTGAAGGAGAATCTAGAATTACTGAATGTTCCAGGAGTGTGGTATCGTGCAGACGACGCACTTCGGTCCATTGAAAGGTTGAAGAGCATTAAGAAGGCCGTTTTCATTTTTTCGCATGACAGAGACCAGTTGACTTTGTAGATGCTCAGTCGGATAATACTTATACCAAGGTCTTCTCTAACAGAGAATTGTGGCAAAAAAAGCGTTTGCGCGCACTATTCTTCTATACACCATTGAAGTGTGCACTGTTGTTTTGGTGTTCACAGCTATTAACTTGTTCATTTTGCCTAACAGCATCTATTTTAGGATGTATGATTGGTTCCTTTTTGAAGGAATCTTCTGCCTTATTCTAAGCGTGTTATTCGCTCTCGGTCGTGGCGGAATAGATGCCTACACATCAAGGTCAGCTGCGGCGAAAGCGCTGGCAGACGCTATTTATGGGAAAGATTATGAAGTTTCAGAAACGTTCAGGAAAGACAAGTGGAGACCCAGGGGCTTTCCTAAGGCTGCTCTTGTTCTGCTGATCGCAGGAATTATCATTCTTTTAATCTACGTTTTGACTTTGAAATAGTGTATAGCAATTTTTTTATGCTCATTTGAATGAAGATAGAAGGCGGAGTTTGTGAATATGGCTGCTGAAAAGAAGAAGAAATACTACTATTACAAGAAGAAGGAGAAGAAGGCAGAGGAAGTCAAGAAGAAAAAATAGACGTCAGGGCTGTAGAAACTCAGGAAAGCATCTTTTATCTGTGACTGGGTTGAACTCTGGCAACTCGTCTATATGTATGGGTAATACTATTCTGGAAACCATTCCATGCAGGCTGTGGGGCAAGCGAATCAGTCGCATTCCGCCGCTTGTAACCCATTCGTCGATGAGAAAACCTTCTCTTGTTAATTTTTTGGCGAGTGCGCGTCTTCTCTCGTTTTTCCAGCTAAAGACTTCTTTGTCGAAGACGTGAATGTGAAAACCTCTACCAGAATAGACTATCTTCAACTCTGAGAACATTTTCTGTAATCGTTCATAAAGCTTGGCAGTTTCCTCTTCGACCATTTTGAGCTCTATCTTACAGAAGCCGAGTCCTTGTTGCCTTTTCATTTTGTCCTCTAATGCTCCATGAATTGGGCACGTTAAATTTTCAGGGTCCAAGTCGAATGCCAGTTCTTGCCCTACCACTTTTCCCTTTTCTCCGTACAGGTTTCTGTCATAGTAGACAGCTTCAGGCAAGAACTCCAGAATCTGCGCCTGCACGTCTTTCAAATTCTTGTAGTTTTCGATCAGAATTGTGGTGGCAGCATCATCGGCGTATTCTCGTCGAAAAATGCGTGTGTGGCGTCCCATGATTACGGCGAAAACAACACGGCCTAGAGTTTCAAGAGGTCTCAGCCATTTTTTAACGCATTGCAGATCAAACTCTTGGCTGTAAAATAGTTGGCGCTCAGCCAGGCTCGCATAGCGCATACCATCAGGCAGAATATAACAGCGCACAGG
>Ga0187771_10002018_pt1 | contig 13916 bp, 8 predicted proteins | sample 0116_SJ02_MP15_1_FD_133139 | JGI IMG/M metagenome (GOLD analysis project Ga0187771, IMG submission 133139) | Tropical peat soil microbial communities from peatlands in Department of Meta, Colombia - 0116_SJ02_MP15_10_MG | ecosystem: Environmental > Terrestrial > Soil > Wetlands > Peat | place... | reverse complement strand
CGATGCGGGCGGGGATTTTCTGTCGGCTGCTTATTCCCTCTTTTCAAGCTATGATCCATATTGCAAAGTTCGGCAGTCGGTTTCTGACCACGAGCCACGATGACGATCCCGGGAGCCAACATCAGCGCTGTTATGACAATTCTGCTCTGCGTCTCTGCCCTGCAGGCGCAAACGCCGGCCCAGGCCATTGCGCTTGAGCAACAAGGCAAATTGGCGGAAGCGGCTCAAGCCTGGAGAGCAGTTGTCGCGCACAATCCCAATGATGCCGGCGCTTTCGCCAGTCTGGGCGTGGTCTTAGCAAAACAGCAGAAATACACCGAAGCGGCCACGGCTTACAGGAAAGCGCTGAAACTCAACCCCAACTTGCCCGGAGTGGAGCTCAACCTGGGTCTGGCCGAGTTCAAACAGGGTCACTTTCCGGCAGCCGCCGCCGCGCTGCGGGCGGCTCTGGCGGCCGATCCCTCGAGCATGCAGGTACGGACATTGCTGGGTATGAGTTATTACGGGGAAAAGAAATTCGCGCTGGCCGCCGAGTACCTGGAACCGGCCGCCAAGGCCGATCCCGGCAATGCGGAACTGCATAAGATGCTGGCGCAAAGTTGTCTGGCGGCGCGGAAATTCTCCTGTGCGCAGGACGAGTTCCGTCAGCTTCTGGAACAGAATCCGGATTCGGCGCAGGTCCACATCCTGTACGGCGAGGCACTCGACGGCGTGGGAAGAACCCCAGAGGCCATCACGGAATTCGAGGCTGCGGCCAAGATTTCTCCGCGCGAGACCAACGTTCATTTTGGTCTCGGCTACCTGTATTGGAAGTCGCAACGGTATGACGAGGCAAGGCAGGAGTTTAAGCAAGAGTTGACTCTCGACCCGGATCACCCGCAGGCCCTGGCATATCTGGGGGATATTGAATGGAAGAGTGATCACCCGGACGCAGCACTGCCCTTGCTTAAGAGGGCAATGAGCATCAACCAGGGCCTGCGCATCGTCTACATCGATTTGGGTGAGATCTACATGCAGCAGAAGGACTACAAAGACGCCCAGGAGACTCTTCTTCGCGCCGTGGAGCTCGATCCTGCATTACCCGATGCACATTACCAGTTAGGGCGTTTGTATCAGGCGTTGGGGAATACCGCCGCCGCCGAGAGAGAACTTCACAAGGTGCAAGAGTTGCATGAGAAGCAAGACGAAGGAGTGGTGGACAAAATGTCCTCGTCTGCGCCGGCTTTGAATCCGTCCGAAGCCAAATGACGGACTCTCGACTCAGAGGTTGCGATTCTCTGGCCCCAACCCTAGTGCTGACCCGCCGCATTGAAGACTAGCGTCAAGCCTTGCCTTGTCTATGGGACTATGATGACGACTTTCGCCCGCGCGTGCCCTTCCTCCACGTAAGCGATAGCGGCGGCGGTGTCAGCCAGCGGGTAGCGTCGGTCGATCACCGGAGTTACTTTTCCGGCCTGGATGAGTTCGCAAAGGGCTGTCAGGTCGTCTCTCTTTATTCTTGCCATGAAGAACGTGAAGTTCTGCCGCAAGAACAGTGAGCGCGCGTGCGCTTTGAAGATTCGAGCAAATACCGCCAAGAGTTGCTTTGGTGCTCCCGCCATGACGCACTTGCCACTAGGACGCAGAACGCCTCTCATCGCCGACAGCGCGCGGTTTCCCACGTTATCGAGAAGAAGGTCGTAACGTTCCTTGTCCTGAGTGAAGTCATCCTGTGTGTAGTCTATGACCCGATCGGCGCCGAGAGAGCGCACCAACTCAACGTTCTTCGTGCTGCAAACACCGGTCACGTTGGCCTCAAGTGATTTCGCGATCTGCACAGCAAACGTGCCGATCCCTCCCGCCGCGCCATTGATTAAGACTTTCTGCCCCGGCTGGAGGCGTCCTATGTCGCGAAGCCCCTGCAAAGCAGTAAGCCCGGCAATCGGCAGCGCAGCCGCTTGCTCGAAGCTCACGCTATCCGGTTTTGGGGCCAACTTGGCTTCGGGAGCACACGCGTATTCCGCAAAGGCGCCTCTACCGGCGCCGAAGACGGCATCGCCCGGCTTGAACTGCGTGACCGTCCGCCCGACGGCTACGACCTGGCCAGCAACATCCACGCCGGGCCGTTGGCTCTTCATGCGCCAGTCCAGCGGATTCACGGAAGCAGCGCCAACCTGTATGACGACTTCGTTGTCTTTAGGAACGGGCTGTTCGAGGTCCTTCAATTCGAGGACCTTGCCCAATTTGCCCTTGGTATAGACGGCGGCTTTCATAGGAGCTGAGATGATAGCCCCAATCTGCTCGATCCGATGTGATGATGATCACGAGGTTTAGCCCGCCGCACAGGATGACGGCTTGAGCAATTTTTTTCATCGACCACTGCTTTTGGTGACTCTGGCGCTGCAAGATGACGTGGGCTTCTTGTCGCTCAGCCCTAGGTCACGTTGCAACAAAATCGACCAAAATCCTCGGGGCTCCGACAAGGACAAAAACAGAACCGTTTACCAGGGATATTCGGGGCCTTCAAGGCCAAGGACATAGGTGCCATTATGGTTGCCAGCGATCCCAACAAGCTGTGCCGACGCGTTTGGCCATGTTCACTTGGTCTACAAAACTCGACAATTGGTTCGCCGTGCATTCCCGATACGGAAAAATCTTCTGTGAGTCTCGGAAGCAGGAGTTTTTCAACAGCCGGGCGAATTACAATTACGCAACTCAACAACCGCGACCGGTATCAGCGTCACTCTTCGCCAAGGGACCCAGGGTGGAAAATTCTATTGCTTTTCGCCAGCAGTCCGTCGAGGTCACTGTATGGAGAAGAAATGGCTCTTGACGAGTGCGGGTTTCACGAAGGGGACCACCTTCTGCCGGACGTTTTGGGAAGCAGTTGGCAGCCGCCGTCAAGTGCTTTTCGCGCTCTATCGATTGGCTGCACTCGCCTTTGTGTCCCTGGGGGCCGTCGGTTCGGCAACAGCTAAAGACGCCCGTCCCGTTCTCATCACGCAAAATGTCGATGAAAGCCAACTGGTAACACTCGGGGGCAATACGCGGCCCGAGGCAAATGCAAAGTACGATCGCGGGCGTGTGAGTAACGACTTGTTGATGGAACACTTGCTGTTGCTGCTAAAGAGGCCGCCCGAGCAGGAGCAGGAACTGGAACAGTTTATCGACCAGCTTCACGACCCATCCGCACCGGCCTTTCATCAATGGTTGAGCGCCAAGGAATTCGGCGAGCGATTCGGGGTTTCGGAGCACGAACGGGACGCGATCAAGAATTGGATGATGACGCACGGTCTCACGATCAATGTGGACTACACGAACCACCTGCTTATCGACTTCTCCGGGACGGCGGCAAAAATAGAAGAAGCCTTTCACACTGAGATTCACAATTTGGACGTCAAAGGCGAAAAGCATATTGCCAACATGAGCGATCCGAAGATCCCGGCCGCTCTGGCGCCTGCAGTGGCGGGTGTGGTGTCGTTGCATGACTTTCCGCCCCATGCTATGTATCGGCCAGTGACGGACTATACCGCCGCAGTGGGTGGAAAGACTTATTACCTGGTAACTCCCGCTGATCTGGCGACGATCTACAGCTTGAATCCCCTTTTTGGCGAGGGTATTTCAGGGCAAGGCCAGACAATCGTGGTGATCGAGAACACCGATGTTTACGACACCGATGATTGGACATCATTCCGTTCCGTCTTTGGGCTTTCGTCATTTACAGACGGCTCATTCACTCAGATTCATCCCGCACCGCCAAGTGGATCGAGCAACTGCTCTGATCCGGGAGTTCGCAGCAGTGATTTTGAAGCGATCGTTGATGCCGAATACGCGAGCGCGTCCGCACCCAGCGCCGCCATCGTACTGGCTTCCTGCGATAGCACGGAAACGTTTGGCGGCCTGATCGCGCTCCAGAATCTGCTGAACCAAACGAGCGCCCCGCCAGCTCTTGTGAGCATGAGCTATGCCATTTGCGAGGCGACAAATGGGGCCGCGTCCAATGCAGCCTTCAACTCGACGTTTCAGCAAGCGGTTGCTGAAGGGGTTTCGGTGTTCGTTGGTTCGGGCGATCACGGCGCGGCGGCCTGTGACGTATTTGACGATGAAGCCATGTACGGCATTGGAATCACTGGCTGGGGATCGAGTCCCTATGATGTGGCGGTCGGCGGTACGGACTTCGGCGACACCTTTGCAGGGACCAACAGCGCCTACTGGAGCACAACGAATTCACCGAATTATGAGTCAGCCCAGTCCTACATTCCTGAGGTCCCCTGGAACGATTCCTGTGCCAGTTCGCTGATCGCAGAGTTTTATGGTTATAGCCAGACCTACGGAACGAGCGGGTTCTGCAATAGCAGCACGGGACAAACGGAGTATCTCGATACGGCTGGAGGCGGCGGTGGACCAAGCGGCTGCGCGACGGGAACGCCTGCCCTATCTGGCGTGGTCAGCGGAACCTGCGCCGGGTGGCCGAAGCCCTCGTACCAGACGCTGCTGGGGAATCCGAGCGACGGTGTGCGCGATATTCCCGACGTGTCACTGTTTGCCGCCAACGGCTCCTGGTTGCACTATTATCCAGTTTGCTTCTCTGGGAGTGTTTCCTGCACCAAGCCGCCTGCCCAGTGGCCGGGAGCGGGTGGAACATCGTTCACAGCCCCGATCATGGCTGGCATTCAAGCCCTGGTGAATGAAAGTGTTGGTACACCCCAGGGCAACCCGAACTACGTTTACTACAGCCTTGCAGCCGCTCAGTACGGCACTTCTGGCGACGAGGCCTGCAATTCAACTTTGGGCAATGCGGTGGCCAGCTCGTGCATTTTCTATGATGTGACCCAGGGCGACAACGATGTGGATTGCCTCGATGTTCGCAACTTCGGCTCGTTTGACTGCTACCAGCCCTCGGGCGGGACTGGTGTGCTCTCCACTTCCAACAGCGCCTATCAGCCTGCGTACGCCGCTGCGACCGGGTGGGACTTCGCAACTGGAATCGGGACCGTGAATGCAAACAACCTGGTGAATGACTGGCCGACAGCCTTCAAGCTCTCGGCGAGTCCGAACAATCTGGCGATTGTGCCGGGTGGTCAGGGCACAAGCACGATCACCATCACACCGGCGAGCGGCTTCAGCGGCAACGTCACGCTCTCGGCCTCCGGTGTGCCCAACGGCGTGACGGCGGAGTTTACTCCCAATCCGGCCAGCGGGAGCAGCATGCTGAACCTGACGGACGGCGCGTCAGCAGCCACGGGCACGGTCATCGTGACGGTCTTGGGCGCCTCCGGCAGTTTGACTGCAACCACCAGACTCAACCTGACAGTGGGCTATTCGAGCACCACCACATTGTCGTCGAGCCCGAATCCTTCAATCTACGGCCAAGCCGTTAGCTTCACTGCAGCAGTGACGGCGGGAGCAACGGGAACCGTGCAATTTAACATCGACGGCAGCATGTTCGGTCCGCCGGTAACGCTGGCCTCCGGTTCGGCGATCTCGGGCAGCATCTCGGCGCTGACGGTAGGAACGCACACAGTCACGGCCGTGTACTCCGGAGACCAGAATTACTTGAGGAGCACGGGGACGCTGAGCGGAGGGCAGGTAGTCAGCTCGGCAAGCGCAAGCGTCAGCATTGCTTCCAGTGTGAGTCCTTCAGTCTATGGGCAGCCGGTAACGTTCACAGCGACAATCAACGGCGAATACGGGCTTGTCACGGGTCGGAATGCGCTGGCGACACCACTGGACGTAAGCGGGTCGGTGACGTGGAGTCAGGACACCGGCTGCGGTACGACGACCGTGACGGCGGGCAATCCAGGAACAGCGACTTGCACGATGTCAGTTCTCCCGCTCGGGACAAACACGATCACAGCGACTTACTCGGGAGACAGCAACCATAACGCAGGCTCAGGTACGTTTAGCCAAACGGTCAATCAGGCGAGCTCGACAACTAGCGTCATCTCCAGCACGAACCCCTCGGCTGTTAGTCAGTCCGTGACATTTACGGCGACGGCAACGGCAACCGCGCCAGGCAGTGGGGCTCCCACAGGCACAGTCGGCTTCTACGACGGAGTCACGTTGTTGGGCAGCGGATCGCTGAGCTCGGCTGGTCAGGCGGTCTATGTAACTTCAGCCCTTGCGCTCGGGTCACACAGCATTGTTGCGACCTACAGCGGGGACACGAACTTCCTAGGCGGAAGCTCGACGGTGTTGACGCAGCAGGTTGCAGCGACCACGGTCGCGCTATCCGTGACGGCGCTGTACTTCGGCAACGAGGCTCTCAATTACACCACTCCTCCCAGAACGGTGAAGCTCACCAACACCGGTCCGGTTCTACTAACGATCAGCAACATCGCCGCCAGCGCCAGCTTTGCCGTTTCCTCAACCACATGCGGCACCACGCTGGCGGTGAACAAGAGTTGCAAAGTGAGTGTTACCTTCACGCCAACCTCGCTGGGCACACAAACAGGGACACTCTCGTTTTCCGATAACGCTGCAAACAACCCGCAGACGGCAAGCCTGACGGGAACGGGCCAGGTCCAGGTAGCGCGTACTCCCCCCTCACTTAGCTTTGGCAAGCAAACGGTCCAGACCACCAGTGCCGTCGAGAATGTAACTGTGACCAACAACACGCCGACGACGCTGGCCATGAACGGTGTTACATTCACGGGCAATGATCCGGGCGATTTTGCCGAGACCGATACCTGCGGCACGAGTTTAGCCACCAAGGGCAAATGCACGATCTCGGTGACGTTTACGCCGGGGGCAACCGGGACGCGAACCGCAACGATGAACATCAACAATAGCGCCAACAACAGCCCGCAAACTGTTTCCCTGACCGGTACGGGAACGTAAACTCACGCGCTCCTGGAGTCTCCCGCAGTACCAACAGCCAACGGCGTTTCAAGTTGCGATTTCGTCCTCTCCAGCGCTGACATGGGACCCTACTGCGTACTCCGCAGGTTGCTGCTGGATACGCGCTGCTCAGACTCACGGCGCGCGGTCGAGTATCGCGAAACCGACAATGCCGCGAAAGTACGAGGATTCGTACTCGTGACAATCGGTTCGCGGTGAAATCGCGTGAAACGTGATTGTTCTCAGGGGCAGGTGAGTTGCGCAATGCCTTGAACCACGTCGCACCCCGGTTCGCCGATACTATTCTGGGATCCACAACCACCTTGCAAACCAGGATCTTGGATAACCCACGCTACGACCGCATACGTGCCGGATGCACCGGCACCGCACTGGGCTACACCGTTCGCGTCGACCACCACGGCACCGTCCGCAGAACCGTAGGTTAGAACACCGTTCCAAAGCTGCTCCGATTCTGCACCCCAATTCGCTGGCAGCGGAGTAACCGTGAGCGGCGCGCTGTTGTAGTGGCCGGTCGCTACGAATGCGACTTTGCCATTAGGATAGTTTTGTGCGTCTGCCGAAGCAGGGCTCAGGGTAAGAGATTGGATCAGGCGGGGCCCAGAGGGGCTGCTACCGCAGGCCAGAGTTATACAGCCAGCAACGCCTAAAAGGACGACCCAGGGGAACAATCTGCGGCAGGGCATTGGGCACCTCCCCGAAAAAGACATCCAGAACAACGAGAAAAGCCCGCCCGCCACAAAAAGTACCACAGACTCTTGTCTTCTCCAAAGACGAAAGTCCCGTGCTTCGTCGTATTTGCGTAACTGTCGTAATCAGAAGGGATGAGAAGGCCGGTCTCCGAACGAGATGCGGTGCGCCAGAACCGACTTGACTCCGACCGGCCTTCTCATGGAAGGAGGCAGCGCTCAAGAACCCTCTCCCGAAAATCAATGAGCCTGACTCCTGACGATTGCCGCATTTGCGCGACCAGCGCCTAGATCACCACCGCTTCCTTGTACTCCCCGAACGCCCGACGCATCGCGTCGGAAATCTCCCCAACCGTCGCGCAGGCTTCAACAGCTGCCAGAATTCGCGGCATCAGGTTGGCGCCGGACCGGGCCGCGTCTTCCACACCGGCCAAGGCGGCTTTCCACGAGCCAGGACCTCGTTTCACCCGCAGCGCCCGCACCCGCTCGACCTGCTTCGATTCCAGCGCCGGATCGATGCGCTGAATCGGGATCGGCTTCTCGTCTTCTACTTCAAAACGGTTCACGCCTACGACAATAGCCCCCTGGCGGTCAACTTCCCTCTGATGTTGGTAGGCGGCATTCTGGATTTCCTGCTGTATGAAGCCGCGCTCGATGGCCTTGAGCATCCCACCGAGAACTTCAATCTTCCCCAGGTATTCGGCCGCCCGCTTTTCAATTTCGTTGGTCAGAGTCTCAACGTAATACGCTCCGGCCAAGGGATCAATCGTCTGCGGAGCGCCTGACTCGTAAGCGATGATCTGCTGGGTGCGGAGCGCGATTCGCGCTGCCTGCTCGGTCGGCAAGGCCAGGGCCTCATCATAGGAATTCGTGTGCAGCGACTGCGTTCCGCCGAGGACAGCGGCCAGGGCTTGAATTGCCGTACGCACAATGTTGTTCTTCGGCTGCTGTGCGGTCAGCGTCGAGCCGGCGGTCTGCGCGTGGAAGCGGAGCATCCATGAACGTGGATTCTTCGCCTTGAAATGCTCACGCATGATGTGCGCCCACATTCGGCGGGCGGCGCGGAACTTCGCTACTTCTTCCAGAAAATTGCTGTGGGCATTGAAGAAAAACGAAAGCCGGGGCGCGAATTGATCCACATCCAGCCCCGCCTGGATTGCCGCTTCGACGTAAGCCATGCCGTTGCCGAGCGTGAAGGCGACTTCTTGAACCGCGGTTGATCCGGCCTCGCGCATGTGGTAGCCGGAAATGGAAATCACGTTCCACTCGGGCACGTTTTCGTTGGACCACGCAAACATGTCCGTAATGACGCGCATGGCGTGCCGCGGCGGATAAATGTATGTTCCGCGCGCGATGTATTCTTTGAGCACATCGTTCTGTACCGTGCCCGAGAGTTTTGGGATATCTGCGCCTTGCCGCCGCGCGACGGCCACGTAGAGCGCGAGCAGGATGGACGCCGTGGCGTTGATGGTCATCGAGGTGGAGATTTTGGTTAACTCGATGCCATCGAACAGCCGCTGCATGTCTTCGATGGAGTCGATGGCAACGCCGACTTTGCCCACCTCGCCTGCCGCGAGCGGATGATCGGAATCCAACCCGATCTGTGTGGGCAGGTCGAAGGCGACTGACAGGCCGGTCGTCCCGCTAGCTAGGAGATACTTGTAACGCTTGTTGGATTCCTCCGCGTCGCCCATGCCCGCGTATTGGCGCATGGTCCACAGCCGCCCGCGATACATGGTAGCCTGCACGCCGCGCGTGAACGGATACTCGCCGGGATAGCCGACATCGCCGTCGTAGTCTGAGCCTCTGAGATCGGCCGCCGTATAGAGCGGATTTACGGGAATGTGAGAGGAAGTGGCGATTTCCTGACGGGTCGCAGTGCCAGTCTTGAGCTTTTTCGTCATGGGGCTTGATCCGAAGCAACCGAACCTGAAGCAGCTACCGCGTGCTTCAAGAGAGCCTTGCGAATGGAAAACGTGCCTTCTCTCAGGGGCTAAAGTGTGTGCGTGAGAACTCGTGCCGTCCCTACGGGACTTGCTCCAATCTCCCACGTTACCCAGGGCTGACGCCCTGGGCTACCACATTTCGCCGCTTCGCGGCTGGATATTGGCGCACTTTGGCCCACCGTTCTCCGACGACTCACGCACACCCCAAAACCCACGGTCTGAGTGGCTGGATACGGCTCGGCTGACGCCCAGCTCTTTCAAACCGGAATTCTCGAAACACGCTGCAGGCACATGTTCATGGGCGCTGGCTCTTCCTCCGTACTCGCCAAAAGGAAGTCAGACCGAACCAGGCAAAGGCCAAAGTGAAGCACATCGCAATAGCGAGCCGGCTGGCGCTTGTTTGGCCAGCTTCATACTTCACGTACTCGCGGACCACGGCGAACGCGCCGAAGGCAGCAATGGTCAGAAACAACGTGCCGGTGACCTCCAGCCATAGTTGGTGCAAAACATGTGCAATGGAACGGACCGTGGTGCGAACCGCGCTGTTGATGGCTCTGAGCGTGCGGCTGCGCCCGGCCTGCCGGCCGGCGACCCGCGCCACCACCCCTATCTTCTGCCAGGTCGAGACCTTCACGACCTCGATTTTAGCAGCCTCCGGCGCTACAATGAGGCCACGCTCTCTGGGCGAACCAGTCGCCGCGGAAAGCACCGAAATCGTTTAAACTGGTAGAGAAGACCCGGGGGGAGCCAGTGGATCCGCAGCTCAAACAACTCATGAAAGAACTGGGGGACGCCATCAACGAGTCTCTTTCCGACTCGGAGCAGATTTCCGAGGTGGTCTCCCGCATTAAGGAAGGCGGATACGACATCTTCCTGGTTCTCGAAGCCACGATCGGCGTAAGCAAGCAGGGCGAAAAGCCGGGCGACAAGACCTCACTGGTGACAACTCTGTCCACCAACCCGGAATTCAAGATTAACGACCAGGATCTCAAATTCCTGAAGTCGTTGCGCATCAAGATCGACGAAGAAAAACCCGACAAGAACAAGTGATTGGGCGCGAGGCCCCTTCTGCACAGAGGCGGGAACCGACCTGCCGCTCCTCGTTGGCAGTGTCTCCGCTTCGCGATTCCCGGTACTCCGTTAGACAGGTTCAGGAGAGCACCGCTTCCCGGCCGCTTCCGAGGATCGCCGCTGACTGTGCTACCATCTAGTGTTTTCTTTCCGCATCTGCCAGGGGCAAACTAAAGATTCCGCCAAAGTCAGGAACGGAATCTGAGGCGCAGTGATGAAGGAGACGCTCGGGGTTCTATTGGCAGGCGGCGCTGGCGAGCGCCTTTATCCTCTCACCCGTGACCGGGCCAAGCCGGCGGTCACCTTCGGCGGCATCTACCGAATCATTGACATCACGCTTTCCAATTGCCTGAATTCCGACCTGCGCCACGTCTACATTCTCACGCAGTACAAAGCGCTATCCCTCAACCGGCATATTCGCGAAGGCTGGAATATTTTTGGCCGCGAGGTCAGTGAGTTCATCGAAGTGCTGCCCCCGATGCAGCGGGTGAGCAATCAGTGGTATCAAGGCACAGCGGACGCGGTGTACCAGAACATCTACTCCATCGGCTCGGAGCAGCCCAAACACGTGCTCATTCTTGCCGGCGACCAGATCTACAAAATGGACTACGGCAAGATGATGAAGCAGCATCAGGATTCGGCTGCCGACATCACCCTAGCCACGATTCAGGTCGATCCGGCAGAATCCTACCGGTTTGGCGTGGTGGACGTGGACAAGGATGGCCGCATTATCGGATTTCAGGAAAAACCGAAGACCACCACGCTGCGATCGCCCTGGAATCCCGATAAAGTTGCCGGCTCCATGAACATTTACCTGTTCAATGCCGACGTGCTCATTCCCGTGCTGCTCAAAGACGCGGAAGACGCGCAATCCAGTCACGATTTCGGCAAAGACATCCTGCCCAAGATGGTGGACGACTACCGGGTCTTCGCCTTCGACTTCGTGGACGAGAACAAGAAAGAGGCGCTGTACTGGCGCGACGTGGGCACGCTGGACGCCTACTACGATGCCAATATGGACATCGTCTCGGTGTCGCCCATCTTCAACCTGTATGACGAAGAGTGGCCGATCCGGACGCACCAGCGACAGTACCCGCCGGCAAAATTCGTTTTCGCCGAGCCTGGACGCATGGGCACCGCCCTCGATTCCATCGTTTCCAACGGCTGCATTGTCTCGGGCGGAATTGTGAAGAACTCAGTTTTGTCCCCCGATGTGCGCATTAACTCCTACTGCGAAGTGGACCAGTGCATCCTGTTTTCGCACGTTAGCGTGGGGCGGCGATGCCGCATCCGCCGCGCCATCATTGACCGCGACGTGCACCTGCCCGAAGGCACCACCATCGGCTACGATACCGAGGCCGACCGCCAGCGTTACTTCGTAACCGACAGCGGCATTACCGTGGTCACGCGTGACTACTCGCTCTTTGAGAATCCCGTGACCGTAGACTACTTTACGAGCGAATAGGCAGGCGCCCGCCCAGCCCTTAACCCAGGCACCGCCGGGCAATGAACTCCTAGGCCCAAGGACGGGTATCCCAGGTAGCACCACCGTGCAACATCTTTCGTTGACAGGGGTTAGGTTCGGGAAGATAATGCGGTAATCAAAATCGCGTGATCCCGAAGAATTGCATTCCGTCAGCCAGTGTTGCGGGCTGCCAGTTCCGGGTACTGTTCCCCCACACGCTGAGCTGTGCTAAGTCTGCTGTAAGCAGAACTCACCCTACAACATTGGCGAACAACATTGGCGATGATCGAGGAGGATCTATGACGCGTAATCGTTTCACCAATTCCACCCCGCTGTTGAACCACAAGACTTATCTGACCATTCTTGCCCTGGCCTTAGTCTGCCTGGCCATGGGTTTCCTGACCGGTTGCGGCAGTTCAAGCTCGAAGAAGGCTCCCGTCATCGCCATCACGGCGACCGGCGGAGGGGGGCAGAGTGCAACCGTTGGCACCGCCTTTGCGCATCCATTGCAGGCGAACGTGACTTCGAACGGGGCGGCGGCGGCCGGCGTCACGGTGACGTTCGCCGTTCCCGGCTCGGGCGCGAGCTGCACGCCGTCGGCAACCAGTCAGACCACCGACGCCAGCGGCAACGCGCAGATCACGTGCACCGCTAACAATACGGCGGGCACTTACAACGTCACGGCAACGACAACGGGAGCAACAACCCCGGCGAGCTTTGGCCTGACCAACACCGCTGCGGTCATCGCCATCACGGCGAGCAGCGGAGGCGGGCAGAGCACGACCGTCGGCACTGCGTTCACGAATCCGCTGGTCGCGAACGTGACCTCGAACGGAACGGCGGCCAGTGGCGTAACGGTGACATTCACAGTTCCGGGCTCGGGCGCGAGCTGCACGCCATCGGCAACCAGTGCGACCACCGACGCCAGCGGCAACGCGTCGATCACATGCACCGCAAACAACACAGCGGGCGGCCCGTACAACGTCAACGCAACGGCCTCGGGAGCGACAACCCCGGCCACCTTTGCCCTCACCAATAACGCGGGAACACCAGCCTCGATCGCAGCGTCAAGCACCTCGACACCTCAAAAGACCACGGTCGGCACCGCATTCACAAATCCACTGCAGGCGATCGTTGAGGACCAATTCTCGAACCCGGTAAGCAACGCGACGGTGACCTTCACGGTTCCCTCGTCCGGGGCGAGTTGCACTCCGTCCGCAACCACCGCGACTACCGGCGCCAACGGCACCGCATCCATTACATGCACTGCCAACACGACGGCTGGCGCATACATGGTTGCAGCTGCGGTTGCGGGGGTGGCGGCACCGACGGATTTCAGCCTGACGAATAACCCCGGACCGGCGGCACTGATCACCGCGAGCACCTCCAACCCTGTATCCACGCCTCAGGGCACGGCCACCGGCAGGCCATTCCCGAATCCGCTACAGGCGACCGTCACCGACAGCTTCTCGAATCCGTTGAGCAACGTATCGGTGACGTTCACAGTTCCGGGGTCGGGCCTCCCGAGCTGCACGCCCTCGGCAGCCAGCGGCACCACTGACACTAACGGCAACGTATCCATCACATGCACGGCCAATTCGACCACGGGCGCCTATAACGTGACGGCTGCGGCCGCGGGAGTCACGAACCCAGCCAGCTTTAGCCTGACCAATGGAACGGCCTACACCTACTTCGCGAGTGGCGAGGAAGCTCCCAACACGGCCAACGGCGGCGTTCTGAGCTACTACGCTGTGGCGGGAGTGGTGTTCATCAACCCGGATGGCACCATCGGGGGAGGCGAACAAGACTACAACGACGGGATTGGTATTACAGCCCTCGACGCGATAATAGGCTCCCTCAGCTCGCTCAAAGTCGATTCCAGCACCGGCCTCGGAACCCTGACTTTGG
>Ga0187771_10002017_pt1 | contig 13927 bp, 18 predicted proteins | sample 0116_SJ02_MP15_1_FD_133139 | JGI IMG/M metagenome (GOLD analysis project Ga0187771, IMG submission 133139) | Tropical peat soil microbial communities from peatlands in Department of Meta, Colombia - 0116_SJ02_MP15_10_MG | ecosystem: Environmental > Terrestrial > Soil > Wetlands > Peat | place... | reverse complement strand
GAAGGTGGTCGTGCTCGAAGAGCTCTACTCGAGGGGGGCGAAGGGACCATCGCTGGTCGCATCGACGGTCGAAATCGTAGCCGAGCCTGGCGCCGCAGTGGATTTCTCGTCGATTCAGCTCCTCGATGAGCAGGCCGTCCACGTCTCCAACCGCGCCGTCGGATGCGCCGACGATTCGAGGGTGACGGTCAGCTCCCTGTCACTCGGCGCCTCCGTCTCCAGGTCGAGGATGAACTTCTTCCTCAATGGGAGAGGTTCGTTGGCCGAGGGGTTCGAAATCTTCTTCACTGATGGGAAGCAAAGGTACGACTTCGAGTCCAACCTGCTCCACAACTCCCCTGACTCGACCGGTTCCACTCAGGCCCGAGGGGTCCTAAAGGGGGAGTCCCAGACCATTTTCAAGGGGATGATCAAGATTGTAAACGCGGCGAAGAACTCGCGCTCCTATCTCGCCCACCACGCGATGATCCTGGAACGCACCGCCAAGTCAGACGGCATCCCCGGGCTCGAGATTGACAACAACGAAGTGAAGGCCACCCACTCGGCGTCCGTCGCCCAGATGGACGAAGAGCAACTCTTCTACCTGATGGCTAGGGGACTCCCGGTCGAGGAGGCCCGGAAGATGGTCGTCCAAGGATTCTTCGAGCCCGTCCTGTCAAGGGTGCCGATAGAGCAGACGAGGGAGGGGGCCAGGTTCATGATCGAGGGGAAGTGGAACGGGGAGAGAAGAAGGCTCGTCGACAGGGAGACCCTGTTGGCACTCACAGGAGAGACTATTCCAGAGGCCAAGGAGTCCGAAGACATCTTCGAGAGGCACTACAAGTACAGATGACAATGGATGGCCCAGTTCGTCCCAGTTCTGAAGGACTCCGAGCTTTCTGACGGGACGATGTCGCCCGTAGACGTCAACGGGACTCGAATCCTTGTATCGAAGCTCGAGGGGGAAGTCTACGCCGTGGGGGGGACCTGCACACACGAGGAGCAGGACTTGGCGGTGGGGTTCGTAGCGGAGGGAAGAGTGACGTGCCCCCTGCACCTTTCCCAGTTCGACCTGAGAGACGGGGCAGTCCTGAATCCACCCGCCACGGCACCCCTGAAACACTTCAACGTTAAAATAGAGGGCGGCACAATTTTGGTCGAGGTCTAGAAGAGGAGGACTGATCACTGGTGCAATCCGAATCTCTCGACCTGGACAGGGTGCGTGCCGACTTTCCGATTCTGAGGAGGAGGGTCAACGGGAAGAGGCTCGTCTATCTCGACAACGCCGCCACCTCTCAGAAGCCGAAACAGGTCATCGAGTCCCTGAACGAGTTCTACTCGAACTACAACGCCAACGTCCACAGGTCGGCCCATCGGCTAGGGGAAGAAGCGACGGAAGCGTACGAACTGGCCAGGGAAAAGGTCGCCCGCTTCGTCGGCTCCCCTACCGAGCAGGTCGTCTTCACGAGGGGCACGACGGAATCAATCAACCTCGTGAGGTTCGCCTGGGGGGAGCGTTTCGTAAGGCGGGGCGACACTGTGGTGACGACTCTCATGGAACACCACAGCAACATCGTCCCGTGGCAGCTCCTGGCAAGACGGAAGGGAGCCTCCCTGAAGTTCGTCGGGCTCGAGCCCGGAGGGACCCTCGACGTGGGGAGCCTGGAGAGGTTGCTGAAGGAGGCGCCATCTCTTGTCGCGGTTACGCAGTGTTCCAACGTCCTCGGCACAGTCAACGATGTCGCCAAGCTCTGCGCGATTTCGAGGAAGGCGGGCGCGGCTACAGTCGTAGACGCCGCACAGTCAGTCCCCCACATGCCCGTCGACTTCTCTCAAATTGGATGCGATTTCCTCGCCTTCTCCGGACACAAGATGCTGGGACCGACAGGGATAGGGGCGCTCGTTGCCAGGAAGGAGCTCCTGGAGGAGATGGACCCCTTCCACGGAGGGGGCGAGATGATCCGAGAGGTGTTCCCCGACCACTCGACATGGAACGACGTCCCCTTCAAGTTCGAGGCGGGGACCGCGAACATCGCGGACGCGGTCGGCCTGGGGGCGGCTGTAGACTACCTCAGGTCGCTCGGCATGGACGCCGTCAGGGAGCATGAAGTAGGGCTTCTCAGGTATGCGGTCGAGTCCCTGTCCAGGGTGAAAGGGCTACGAATGTATGGTCCGGCTAACCCGGAGAGAAGAGGGGGGGTGCTCGCCTTCAACCTCGCCGACATCCACGCCCACGACCTTTCGACCATCCTTGATGAGGATGGCATCGCAATCCGGGCGGGGCACCACTGCGCTCAACCACTGATGGAGTGGCTCGGAGTGGCGGCCACGGCCCGTGCGAGCTTCTACATCTACAACTCCAACGATGACGTAGACGCGCTGGTTGCAGGTCTCGAGAAGGCGAGGAGGATTTTCAAGGTATGAGTGCCGCGGACATCTACAAGGAGCTGATCCTCGACTACTACAGGAACCCCCGAAATTTCGGTAAGCTCGAGCGCTTCGACATCTCCGCCCACGACACCAACCCACTGTGCGGCGACGAAGTTGACATGCAGGTCAGGGTGGGAGATGGCAACAGGATCGAAGAGATTAAGTTCTCCGGAAAGGGATGCGCGATAAGCCAGGCGTCGGCATCGATGCTCACCGAGCTCGCCAAAGGGAAGGAATTGGGATGGGTGAAAACGCTCTCAAAGGATGACGTATTCAAGATGCTGGGGAATCCTGAGCTCGGCCCTTCGAGGATAAAGTGCGCCCTGCTCGGCATGAAGGTGCTCAAGATGGGGGTCTACGGCTACCTGGGTGCGAAGCAGGAAAACCCGGAGGACTAGGTCTCCTTCTCCCAGACCTTGGCTCCCTCGCCCTTCCTTCTGGGGGGCCTCGCCGACATCACGTGTCGCTTCAACAGTTGAATCCCCAGAGCTGGGTCGACCCCCTTGGGGCAGACAGCCGAGCAACTCCCAGCGTAGTGACACCTGAAGACGCCGTGCTGAGTATCCAGTAGTTCGAACCTCTCGCCTCCTCCCTCGTCCCTGACATCCATGGTGTACCTGTACGCCTGGGCCAACGCCTGGGGACCTGGAAAGAGTGAGTCCGTTCCCACCGTGGGGCACGACGAGGTGCAGAGCCCGCACTTTATGCAGTAGGTGAACTGGTGGATGCTGTCGAGCTGCTCGGGGGTCATCAGGTACTCGGCGGACGGGTTCTCCATCTCGGCGTCGTCAGACCTCAGGATATGAGGCAGAAGTGCCCGGTGCATGTCGAAGAACCCTTCGAGGTCGGTCACGAGGTCCTTGACGACAGGAAAGTTGTCCATTGGCTGCACAATCACCCTGTCGGTCTTCAGCTCCTGCACCTGGGTATAGCACGCCAGCCTCGCCCTACCGTTGATTTTCATGCCACAAGACCCGCAGGAGGCCTGCCTGCAGGAGTATCTGACGGCAATGGAGTGGTCGGAGTAGTCTCTCGCCTGCAGGATGGCGTCGAGGACGGTCATCCCTTCCCTCAAGGGGAGCCTGAATTCCGAGAACCCTGGCCCTCTACCGATGGAGGGGTCGAACCTCTGGACCAGGAGCCGGAATTCCTTCATGCCGGTGCCCCAGTGAGGACTGCGAGCAGGATAGTCCTGGTCCCATATCCCACGGAGACGACGATGGCGAGCACCGTCCCTACGTCGACCCACCGGCTCCAGTCCACTGTCTGCCTCAGCTCGTGTAGTATGATCCTGACCCCGTTGAATCCGTGCACGATCACGACCACGAGGAGCGCCTCCAAGAAAATTACTGAGAAGACATTCCTGTAGGCGGCGAACACGGTCCCGAAGGAGATCGCGGTCCCGTAGGGGACCAACACCCCCTGGAGAAGGAGATGAATGGCGACCAGCGCCACGGCGGCCACCGCCGTGGCGTATTGAATCAGCATCAGCCTCGACTCTTTCAGAGAGGTCCCTCGAACAGAATCCACCAGGCCAGGGCCGCGGCAACGAAGGCCAACGCCACCGCCGCGACGAAGATGTACTTCTGCGTCGCACCCAGCCCCTTCGGCTTGTAAGGGTACTCTATGGCCGTCGGCTTCCTCAGGATTACTCCGAATTCGGCGAGGATAAGCCTGACTCCGTTGATTCCGTGAAAGGTGACCACGAGCACGACGAGGACCAGAATCATGTGCCCGAAGGAATTCTCCACTATCCCCGAAATGAAGGCCCAGCTGGACTCGCTCGGTCCCGCCCCGGTAGGCCCGCCCACGAAGAAACTGGTGTCCCCAAGGTGTCCGAGCACGTAAAGCAGGACGGCGACCCCGGTGATTCTCTGGAAGGTGTAGGCCCATCTCTCCAAGTTGTGGCCGTGGGGGTCAATCCAGCCAAGGACACCCTTCCTGTTGCCCGCGTTCTCCTTCGTGGCCACCCTCTCAGGGTCCCCCAGCGCGCGCACGGATTCTCAGTAGTGCCTTTCCGCGGGCTGGTATTTAGTTATCGTGACGGGGGAGTATTCCAGCCGGGGCCCATCTTTGGTGAATCTTGCAAGCGTGTGCTTCAGCCAGTTCGCGTCGTCTCTTTTCGGGTAGTCTCTCCTGAAATGCGCTCCGCGCGACTCGGTTCTAGCTAGGGCGCCCGCGACCACAATTTCGGCAACGGCAAGCATCCCTTCTATTTCGAGGACGTGGCCAAGGTTCGTGTTGTAGACCCTGCTCTTGTCCTCGCAGTGGAGAAAGTCGGTCTCCCGGAGCTCTCGTAACTGCTTGAGAGCTCCCGACAGTCCGGCCTTATCCCTGAACACAAAGGCGTCCCTGTCCATCACACGCTGTATCTTGTCCCTCACCTCGTACGGGTTCGTCCCCCCTTTCCCGCGGAAGATGACGTCGAAGACCCTCTTCTCTTCGAGCATGACCGCTTCTACTGAGGTTCCTGGCGCGCTCTTCGCGGCTGCGTAGCGCGCAGCTTCCGCTCCAGTGAACTTCCCCCAGACGAGGCACTCCGCAGTCGAGTTTGCCCCCAGCCTGTTCGCCCCGTTGATGCTGACGCAGGCGGCCTCTCCCGCGGCCCACAACCCTTTCATCTTGGTGGCGCCGTTTACGTCCGTGTCGATTCCGCCCATCACATAGTGGCAGACGGGCCTTACAGGAAGCGGCCTCTCTACCGGGTCGATGCCTCTGAACTTTATCGCAATCTCGCGGATTCCAGAGAGCCTGGTCTTTATCTTCTCGGCGCCGATTGGCGACAGATCCAGGTGAAGGTAGTCAAATCCTGAGGTCTCGTCCTTCATCCCCTTTCCCTCCTCGATCTCCGTCATCATGGCCCTGGAAACCACGTCCCTGGAGGCAAGCTCGAGCTTCTCGGGGCATACTTCTTCATGAAGCGCTCTCCGTCCTTGTTGACTAGCACCCCTCCTTCCCCTCTCACAGCTTCGGTGATGAGAATCCCAGACGGGATCAGCCCCGAGGGATGGAACTGGATGAACTCCATGTCCTTCAACGGAATCCCTGCCCTGTACGCGACCCACATCCCGTCGGGGGTCGAACTGTACGCGTAGGTGGCGAAACTGAAGAGCCTCCCTGAACCCCCGGTGGCTATGATTCCTGCCTTGCCGAGGACCGAAACGAAGTCCCCAGTCTTGAGCTCCACTGCCGTGACCCCCCTGAACTCCCCACCTTCCGAGAGGATCGACGTGGCGAACCACTCCTGGTAGAAGGTGATGTTGCCGTACTTGGTGGCTGTGTCGTAAAGCGTCTGCATCTCGTAGAACCCCACCTTGTCCTCCGCGAACGTTGCCCTGGGGTAGCTGTAACCCCCGAACCACCTCTGGGCGATTCTGCCGTCATCCCTCCGGGACCAAGGAAGGCCCCAGTGCTCGAGCTGGTAGATTTCGGCAGGCATCTCGTTCACGAACTTCTCGACCGCGTCCTGGTCGGCTAGGTAATCGGAGCCCTTCACTGTGTCAAACGCATGCGACTCCTTGGAGTCCCCCAACTCCGGGTAAAGGACTGCCGCGGTCCCCCCTTCGGCGCTGACCGAGTGAGACCTCATGGCCTGCACCTTAGTGACGACCGCGATGTCCGCCTTCCCGCCGCTGACTCTGGCTGCTTCTATGGCCGCTCTGAGACCGGCGATTCCCGAGCCGACGATCACCACGTCGTGTTTGAGGCTCTCGACCAAGGTCTCGCAATCGGCGCAGAAGGGCGCGCTTAAGATTTTCCGCTGCCCTCGGCGCCGCTGGGCTGGTGCCCGCTGCCACCCGAGCCCCACGGGCGGTCGGAAACCACCTGGTACAGCCTTTTCCTAACGTGTTAGGAAGATTCCGTAAATCCAGCACCATCAAGCGCCACGCCATGGTCGAGGTCATCGACCACGACGTCGTCATCGTGGGAAGTGGCCTAGCGGGGCTTAGAACCGCCGCCGAAGTGATGTCGGCGCCCCGAGGGAAGGCCCCGACCCTAGGTTTGGTATCGAAGCTCGCCCTCATGCGGAGCCACTCCGTCGCGGCAGAAGGAGGTACCGCCGCAGTCCTCTACCCTGAGCTTGGGGACAGCCTGGAACTCCACGCGTGGGACACGATTAAGGGAAGCGACTTTCTGGCGGATCAGGACTCAGTCTGGAAGTTCGTGACTCTCTGCCCCGACGAGATGCGTCAACTGGAGAGGTGGGGAATGCCCTGGTCCAGAAAGGAAGATGGGAGAATAGCCCAGCGACCTTTCGGCGGTCACAGTTACGACAGGGCGACCTTCGCCCAAGACAAGGTCGGCTTCTTCGAGATGAGGACCCTTTACGACAAGCTCCAGGAATTCGACGGCTGGTCTAGGTACGAGGAGGCCTTCGTGACATCGCTTGTCATCCAGGATGGGACCTTCAGGGGGTGCACAGCTATCGACATGAAGAGCGGCAGGTTCGTCTTCTTCAGGTCGCGAGCTTGCGTGATTGCCACGGGAGGGGCGGGGCAGCTGTGGAAGTTCACCGCGACATCGGTGAGCACGACCGGGGACGGCATCTGGCTCGCCTATCAGGCCGGACTCCCCATCGAAGACATGGAGTTCATGCAGTTCCATCCCACCGGCCTCATCCCCACGGGGATACTCATCACTGAGGGGGCGAGGGGTGAGGGGGGTCACCTTCTGAATTCCAAAGGGGAGAGGTTCATGGAGCGCTACGCCCCTTCGAAGATGGAGCTTTCACCACGCGACGTAGTCTCAAGGTCGATCATGAAGGAGATTGCTGAGGGCAGGGGCCTGAAGGACGAAGACTCGGGGTTGTCATACGTCCACCTCGACCTGAGGCACCTGGGGAGGGAGAAGATAGACTCCAAGCTCCCCTTCATCAAAGAGCTCTCCATGAAGTTCGTGGGACTGGACCCCGTCGATGAGCCCATCCCGATAAAGCCCACTGCCCACTACACAATGGGCGGGATCCCCGTGGACGACAATGGCAGGGTGATTGGCGGGGGCTCCCGGGAGGTAAAGGGGCTTTGGGCCGCCGGCGAAACGGCTTGCGTGAGCATTCACGGCGCCAACAGGCTCGGGTCCAACTCCACTGCAGAGTGCCTGGTCTACGGGAGGGTCGTGGGGAAGGACATAGTGAGGTTCCTTGCGTCGGAAGCCGACGCGGCGGAGGGCGCCAGCTCCATGGTTGCCGAAGAGGAGACCAGGGTGTTCGACGGCCTCCTGAAGAACGAGAGTTCCGACGACGACGTGTACGCGATTAAGGCTAGGCTCAAGGAGGTGATGGACAAGTCGGTGTACGTCTTCAGGGAGGAAGCGGGGCTGGCCGAGGCCGTCAGAGAGGTCAAGGCGCTGAAGGAGAAGTTCAAGGGAGTCAGGGCGACAGACGGGGGTAGGCAGTTCAACTACAACCTGCAGGACGTCCTCGAAGTGGGGGGGATGCTTGAGCTCGCTGAAGTAGTGGCCCGGGGAGCGCTCAACAGAACCGAGTCCCGCGGCGGTCATTCTCGGTTGGACTACCCTCAGAGAGACGACGCGAACTGGCTGAAGCACACGCTGGCCAGCAGGACGGACGGCGGCCCACGGTTCAGCTCCGTCCCGGTGCGCATCACCATGTGGAAGCCCGTGGAGAGGAAGTACTGAGGTGATGGCCCTGGACAAGCTAGTCCTGGAGGTCCTGAGGTCGGGAGGCAAGAAAGCCAGGTACGAGCTGAAGTTCAGAAAGGGGATGACTGTGCTCGACGCCCTCGTCGAGGTGAGGGAAAGGCAGGATCCCAGCCTCGCGTACCGGCACAGCTGCAGGATGGGGATATGTGGCTCCTGCGGAATGAACATCCAAGGAATCCCGAGACTCGCGTGCCAGACCCAAGTCAGCAGCCTCGGGAAGGACGTCGTCAAGGTGGAGCCCCTCCACGGCATGAGCGTCATCAAGGACCTCGTCGTCGACATCGACCCGTTCCTATCCATGCACACGTTCGTCAAGCCGTACCTGATACGAGAAGACCTTGCCGAGAGGGACGGCTCGGACAGGGAGTACAGGGTTCTTTCGGACGAGGTCGCCAGGTTCCTGCAGTTCGACTACTGCATAATGTGCGCCCTGTGCTATTCGGCATGCCCCACAGTTGCGCTGGACCCCGACTATCTCGGTCCTCAGGCGATGGCCCAGGCATACAGGTACATGGCCGACCCCAGAGACGAAGGGTGGGACGCCCGAATCAATCTTCTCGACAGGGCCCACGGGGTTTGGCGATGCCACGTCGCCGGCTCGTGCAGCTTTGTCTGCCCCAAGGACGTCGACCCGGCGAAGGCGATCCAGATGGCGAGAGTGGAAGTACTCAAGAAGAGGGTCCTAAGGAGAACCGCGAAAGCAGGGTCCCCCCTGGTGAATCCGGCGCCCGCCGGGGCTGCCAAGCAAGGGACGAGGGCTCCCCCATTCGACTTCAAGGAAGGAGGCCGAGGATAGCCTTGGCGAAGACGTCGAGGTTCAAGTCTGGGCTCATTTCCAGTCTCATTCCCTTCGGGTTCAACGTCGAGAGGTGGGGCTATGTCATTCACAGAGTGACCGGAGTGATTCTCATAGGCTACCTCGCGGCGCACCTCTTCGAAACGTTCCAACTCAGTATGGGTCCTGGGGCGTGGGCGAACACCATGTCCGCCCTCCATTCTCTAGGTCCGCTCGAGATGGTAGGCCTTTGGCTGGTGGCAGGATCCGCGTTGTACCATGGGGCCAACGGGATTCGCCTCGTCCTGAACGAGGTGTTCGGAATCCTGATGGGCAAACCAATCATGCCCGTTTATCCATATTCTCCCACGTCGCTGGGCAGAAACCAGAAGCTGGCCGTCTGGACCATAACTGCTGTCGTGCTAGTGCTCTGGCTGTGGGCCGGTTTGTACTTACTCGCCGGTCTGGGGGTCATCTAGGCGGAGAGCCTTGGCGAGCAAGGAATTCAGCCTGATGAGGGAGTCCTGGAGCATGCTCCTTACCTATATCACCGCCCTCATACTCGTGTTCGTCCTCACGATTCATCTCCTTCTGGAAAGCCCCCTGACAGGGGTGCCCCTGGAAGCCACTCTCACCTTTGGATACGCCACTGGCAACCTGATGTACTACAAGGTGGTCTTCGGCCTGCTCCTCTTCGCGGCGGTCATCCATGGCATCAACGGGCTCCGGGTGATTGCCATAGAATGGCTCCACCCGCGGAAGAAGGCCTGGCTCGTCAACCTTCTCGCCGTGGTACTGATCGGGTTCTTCTTGGCGCTCGGGTCGTACACCCTCATAGCGGTAACCTAGAGTCCGTCATGAGCCCGTATGCGACGAGCACACGGAGGTCGGCCAAAGAAGAGGGTCTCCGGAGATCCACCGAGCTCTCGCAAACGGCTTTAAGAAAGACGGCCGAACGCCTACAGTCAAGATGGGGCGGCATGGGGTCTCGACGATCGTGGCTCTGGGTCTGTTTGCCGGTGGAATTCTAATAGGTCTGGAAGGCTTCTACATCGCATCCGTCATTCTTGCCAAGCCAGCGACCCTGAACCAGACGTTAACCACGAGCTTCACCGCGACCCTGACCACGACGTTGCCCACGACAATTACCGAGACAGCCTCCCACACAGAGACCACAACTCAGCCTACGACGGACACTCGGATCGTCACCTACACGCAAACCACGGCCCTGCCTACTACCACGACTAGGACATCCACAGAGACCCAAACCGCGACTCAGACCTCCATCCAGACTAATACCGTTGCCGAGACTACGACCACTCAGACGCAGACGGCCACGCAGACTTCGACCGTCGGACTCCTGACCTCGACACAGACCGAGACCCAGACAACTACAACGACAATGACATTCTTCATCGAGACGATTTCACAGACACTGACTTCAACCTACACGACGACCGTCGCCCTGATAACGACGACCACCACTCAGACAAGCAGCCACACGACAACCATTGCGCAGACGACCACCACCTCAACACAGACTTCGACCCAAACGACAACCATAGCGCAGACGACCACTACCTCCACACAGACCACCACTCAGACAATCACATCCACCCTGACTTCTACGACGACCACCGTGTTCACCTTCGCCAAGACCACAACGACATCCACACAGACCACGACCCAGCCTTCCACGACGAGCCTTACTGTCACAGTCACACAGACCACAACGCAGACGTCCACTCAGCCGACGACGGCTACACTGACCCTCGTACAATCCACCACCCAGACCACGACTCAGACGCTTACCACTCCTCAGCCCACGACCACCACGCAGACTTCCACCCTGACCCAGACCGCTACCCAGACAGTCACCCAGACTACCACTACGCCTCAGACGACCACGACCGAGACCGACACCACCACTTTCACTATGACGGTTTCATCGACGTCGACCGAGACCGACACAACGACTACGACGACGACAACCACGTGCACCGGCTCGTGCTAGTTTCTGTTCGCCCGGGATGGACCTTACGCAAGGCTCGCCCAGCAATCCCATGAGTCGGTAACCGCGTCTGGTCCGTAACCAGGGCCGGGTTAGAATCACAAGGCCGAACGGCTGAAGCTCTGGGATGTATCTCTCACCAATGGTTGGCGGCGCAGCCGTGGGTGCAACAGGTGAAAGAAACACACCGCAACGACCACCAAAATTGCAAGCAACGCCCTGGCGCTACGTCTCATGTGGTGAGAACCCGCCTCGGGAATCCCCGGTCCTGGCTCTCCGGCGACTCCTGGAAACCCTTCATCGCTGGACTCCCTAGATACATGATGCGCTGAGGCGCCTGATGAGCGATTCTGCCTTCGTCGGTACCCACCTCCGGCGCGTTTTCGGATGTCTCGCTGGATTCACCGGCGAATTTGGATTTGTCTGCCCCGAACCGGTTCCCAGGGCCGTCCCAACTCGTTCCTTTCCATCCCTCTACAGCAGGGCTTCGGTGATTCTCAGACTCCTTGTAAAGCCGGTCACAGCAGGCGGTCCGGCAAAGTCATTCAGCGACGCGAAGGCGACGACGACCGAGTCTGCCCGGATTGAACCAACCAAGAATGAGGTGAGCCACAAACCGTGGAAAAGGCTTCAGAACCGACGCCCCCGCCCTGGCCTCGTGTCGGTGGTCGACGAGGGAATGCGGATGACTATCCCTTACATGGCAGCGTTAGTCTTGAAACGCCAACGGATTATGGACACGTTTATAATGGCATCAACAATCGCCAAAGGGCTACGAGAGGGGTAAAGTGCCTCATTACGGTTACAGTTTCGAGGGTTTCGACCCTGCGGTGCATGTCAGGGCTAGTGGAAGAGAGGTAAACGTTTCACCAAAGGCCGCCAGGGAAGTCGCCCTGACCATCAAGGGAATGTCGGTCGCCAAGGCCATCGACCTCCTGGAACTCGTCGCAGAGAAGAAGATGGCGATCGCCTTCAGGAGGCACAAGCTAAAGGTGGGCCACCGAAGCGAGCTGCAGGGGTTCCCCACGGGGTCCTACCCCGTAAAGACAGCAGAAGCCTTCATCGACGTGCTGAGGAACCTCCAAAGCAACTCAGAATTCAAGGGACTGGATCCTGAGCGAGTCCAGATCGTCCATGCCTCCGCGTATGCTGGGAGGACCATCAAGGACTACGTTCAAAGAGCGTTCGGCAGAAGTTCGGCGAACTTCCACCAGCTGGTGCACATCGAGTTAGTGGGGAAGGAAGTGTAGAAAATGTCGGCCAGGCAACAGAGCTCAGTGAAGGCCATCCTTCTCACCAGCAGGTCATTCGCCGAGCTGGACGAGTTCTTCGAGAAGCAACTCGTCGAAGCTGGTTACGGCGGCCTGGAAGTGCAGAAGTCGCCGGTGGGAACCACACTGAAGGTCTACGTCGCCCGGCCAGGCCTCGCAATAGGGAGAAGGGGCACCGGCATAAAGGAACTCACCGACAAGGTAGCGGCGAAGTTCAACTTCCCCAACCCTCAGATTGCGGTGACGGAAGTGGAGAACCCTGAGCTGAACGCGAGAATCATGGCGGGCAGGATCGCTCAGATAGTCTCCCGCGGGACAGCCTTCAGAAGGGCTGCGATGTGGTCCGTCAACAACATAATGAACGCCGGGGCATCCGGAGTCGAAATCTCGGTGGCGGGAAAGCTGAGGAGCGACCGTTCCCACGGCGAAAAGTACAGAGCCGGCGTGGTCCCGAAGAGTGGCGATACCGCCGACAGAGCCGTCGACGAAGCCACGACCGACGTGCTGCTTAAGCTCGGACTCTACGGAATCAAGGTCAAGATAGCCCTTAAGGACGCCCTGCCCCCCGAGTTCCAGTTCAAGGAAGACGTCAAGCAAGAAGAAAAGAAGGAGGAGGCCCAAAGTGCCCCAGCTCAAACCGAAGGACCTCAGAAGCCAGGACGCTGAGAAGCTCCGGCAGACGCTCTTCGACCTGAGGTCGGAGCTGTCCAAGCTGAAGGGCGATGCCGACAGAGGCCTCGTGAAGAAGGACGTCGGGAAGGTCAGGAGAGCCAGGAGAAACGTCGCCATGGTGCTCACGATAATGCACGAGAAGGGGGTAGAAGAGTGAGCATAATCGGCGAGGAAGTGGCTGTGCTGCATTCCAAAGACCCGACCCTGACTGGAAGAAAGGGCAAGGCGGTCCTGGAGACTGCCAACACCGTGGTCCTCCTGTCTGCCAAGGGGGGGTTGACGGTGCAGAAGAAGGGAACCGTGTTCCTCCTTTCCCCCTCGGGGAGGGTGGCGGCGGGAGAGGACATCGAAGGGAGGCTGGAGGACAGGTTGAGGTCGAGGAAGAGATGACAGGGGCTGGGCTGGAGGTCACCGCGCCCAAGAAGGGCTGTGAGGACGACAGGTGCCCGTTCCATGGGAGTCTGAAGGTGAGGGGGAGGCTCCTCACAGGGAAGGTCGTGTCCACCGCGGGGAAGAGCTTCGTGGTCGTGCAGATGGAGTACCTCCACAACGTGCGGAAGTTCAACAGGGGGGAGAGGAGGCGCAGCAGGATCAGCGCCCACACGCCCCCGTGCATAGCGGTCAACGACGGTGACTCGGTCACGGTCGGGGAGTGCAGACCTCTCTCCAAGACCATCTCCTTCGTTGTCGTCGAGTCGAGGAGGCACGCCTGATGTCGACAAAGTCCCGTGCCGTATCCGCCAAGGGAGTAGAGGAGTTCAAGAACTACATCACCAGGGCCATCCCCCTGAACGCGGTCATCACCTGCGCCGACAACACCGGGGCGAAGACCCTCCGGGTCGTTCAGGTCACGAAAGCCAAGACAAGGCTCAGCAGGGTCCCTGCCGCCTCGGTGGGCGACAGCGTGGTGTGCGTCGTCAAGAGAGGGCCCCCCGACCTCCGGAAGCAGGTCTTCGGGGCCGTTATCATCAGGCAGAAGTACCCGGTAAGGAGGGTGAGCGGACAGCGGGTGGTCTTCGAGGACAACGCAGCGGTGATAGTGACTCCGGAGGGGGACCTCAAGGGCACCGACATCAAGGGACCGGTGGCGAGCGAGGCGGCCGAGAAGTGGCCGCGCATAGCGAACCT
>Ga0187771_10002016_pt1 | contig 13928 bp, 13 predicted proteins | sample 0116_SJ02_MP15_1_FD_133139 | JGI IMG/M metagenome (GOLD analysis project Ga0187771, IMG submission 133139) | Tropical peat soil microbial communities from peatlands in Department of Meta, Colombia - 0116_SJ02_MP15_10_MG | ecosystem: Environmental > Terrestrial > Soil > Wetlands > Peat | place... | reverse complement strand
GTTCCCGTGGACGGGAGCCCATGCCGCGTTTTCCGGTTCCCGGTACACACGCATGGCTGATACGGCCACCGTGGCATGCGGTTCGCGGGCAAGCACCGCAGACACATCGCGCAGGTAGTCCGGGTGTAGCAGGTCATCGTCGTGAAACAGCATGGTCCACGGCCCTTGGGCCATGGCTTGCAGTTCGGGCCAGCAGGCGCGCGGATCATTTGATTCCCGGGAGAACAGTTCGATACCCCGCCCGGCGAACGATCGCACCACCTTCGCCGTATTGTCGGTGCTGCCATTGTCAAATACACAGATGCGGCACGCAGGGTGCGCCTGGTTCAGCAATGATTCGAGCGTAGCTCCGATGAGAGGCGCCCGATTGTATGTAAGCACCAGAATCTCAATGTCGATTGGCTGATTCCTGCTCATTCGTTCGGCTCTTTTCCCATGACAAGCGACATGATCAACTCAGCGAACCCTTCATAGGTATATCGTTGGCCGTACGAAGACCGCAGGAATGTTTGCCCCGCATCTATTATTGCTGTTGCCTCGGTGTCGGTCATCTGCTCCATATATTCAGCCAGTGTATCAACGGAACCGAATGCCCGAGCATCCACAAACGCTTCGACAGGCACCTGTTCGGCAATGTCCGGAGCCCCCAAGTACACGGGAACGGATGCAGACACCATCGCATCGATCACTTTTTCGGTCACGTAACCGGGATATGCCGTATTCTCAAATGCAATCGTGAATTTATAGCGGCTCAGCAGCTCATGTTTGTTGCCACATGCCCCTTTGAACGCCGAGTGAATCCCGGCAAGTTTCGCCGCCTGGCAGGGCGGCATATTTCCGGTATCGTCCCAGCCTCGCCCAAAAACCTCAATCATATCACGGGCGCCAAGAACCTGCAGCAAGTCGAGTCGCGTATCATGCAACTGCAATTGTTGACAGGACCGGTAGGTTGCAGAAAAATATTGTCGAAGTGTTTTTTTAAGAGCGCGAAAGGCGTCATTGGCATTGCGCACCGCTGTCCACGTGCGTTCTCGCCAATATTTGTTCGCCGCAACCAGTACTGCATGTTTACGTTGCATCCATGGCTGAGGAGCGGGAAACAGACCACGCCAATAGCTGGGGAAAGAAAGCGGCCAATGGCGAGACCGTCGCAACGCCGGCACACAGGCGAAAATTGGTTGCGGTCCGACACAGTGGGCGAATGTGACATCTGATCGCATAAGGCGGTCAATACTGCGATATGCCACAAGTGGTGATTCGAACATCACGAGAACGGATGGTGCCGCGCCAAGACTGCACAGCTCCCGGCCATGGCGTGCATCCATCTCCTGGATAACATGCACATCGGCTGCTTGCCATTGCCCTGATTTAATCCGTTGCAGCGCGACATCTCCGGATGCTACTTCAATCCCCAGCTCCGTTTGCCGCTCGTAAAGGCTGGTCACCCAAGCCGATCCCAAAAAGTTCTGCGACCAGGTGCGATCGTGGAGCCGGTCAAGGTGAAACTGGCTTATGTCGCTACAGAAAGCTATTTTCATACAAGTGCCGATTTTTGTGCTCCAATATGGAGTAGTGAACTCTCCGGTTTTCTCCGGACGATCCCGAACATTTAACGAAGAAGGCGAGTTGTTTCACTTCCCGGCAGCGGACAGGCTTTTCATCTGTAAAATATCCTGATACAGGGATTCCATTCTACAGGCCAGATTGTCCCAATCATGCAGAACGGCACTTCGTGACGCCTCCATCCCCATCTCCATACGCCGTTCTCCGTCACGCAATCGAAGAATTCTATCGGCGGCCATGCCCGCATCCATGCGGTCCGGGAGAATAAAGCCGTTGACGCCTTCCGTTACAACGTCCTTGGCGCCCACATTGGAGCTGATGATAACCGGAAGCCCGGCGGCCATTGCTTCGAGCACTACCATGCCGAAGGTGTCGAACGCCGAAGGCATGATAAAGATATCCGCCGCCCGGTAGTAGTGCTCAATTTCCTCGCTCTGTATTCCCGCAAATGACACCGCCTCGGCAACTCCGAGCGAACGGCAGATGGCAGAATACTTGTTTTCGTTGCCCCGGCCAACGACGAGAAGGTGGAGATTCGCCCCGGGCTGTGCTGACCGTGCTTTTGCAACGGCAGCAATGGCAGTGTCGAGCCCCTTTGTTTCAAAATTCATCCCGACAAAAAGAAGGAGCAGGTCCGTAGCGCCGATACCGTAACGTTCCCTGATGTTTGCTCGGCACATCTCACGATCCGGCGCGGAAAAGCGGGCCGCATCGACGCCGGGATGGAGAATCCGCCAGGTGCCGGGCAGGGGAGCGTATGCCCGGCGGTACTCTTCCTTGGTAATTGAAGAGACGGGAAGAAAAAAAGCGCTGGCGCCGTTTTCTATCATGCGCCTCTCGACGGCCGCTGCACCACGATCGAAAAGGCTCAGGGATTTGCGCCGTATTTCCCGCACCCATGTCCTGTGGGGAGCGCCATGCAGCGAGAAAATATCTGCGTGGAACATTTTCTCGTGGCTGTGCACCAGGTCGAATCCGCCACGGGCAACCAGGTGTTGGGCACACCAGGGAAAAAGAAATGGACGGAGAAACCGGGGGAATCCGATGGTGGGTACCTTGTGGAATAGTACCGGCGAGCCTTCAGCCGGCCGCCAGCGGTTAGCAAATACGTGGCATTCATAGCGCCCCGTACGTGCCAGACGTTCAGTTACTTCAAAGACAAAACGTTCACTGCCGCCCACGAGCCCGTATTTCGGAACGATTACAGCAATTGTTGGTATTGCGGAGCGTATTTTTGCCGTCGATTTCATAGGTTTCAAGGAGTTTAATACACGGCGACGGCAGAAAAGTCAATGTCTGTCAGGGATATGAAAATTCTCTCCTTTTTTCGGCCCACACGAGGAAGTGATTTTCTCCCTCGCGTGAGAAACTCTATGTTGACACGGTGCGGGACTTTTTACATACTATACGATCTGTTTGGGGATACGCGCCCCACCGAGGATGTCGCCGATGACGCGCGCCGGCCGAGGATAGCCTTTGAGGAAAGGTGCCGGTTCCGGCTTGGCGGATATCCTCCTGCGATGGGAAAAGGGAGCCTGAATCGCGTTTAATGGCGTTGGGATTTCACTGGAGTGAGTTTAGAGTTTCGTATTCGGCGCCCGGTCCGAGGCGATCACGATGGCGCAGGCCGCCATGAATGAGGCGATTTGAAAGTCCTGATTATCAAAACATCCGCCCTGGGAGACATCGTTCATGCCCTGGCGGTCATAGATTATCTGCACCAGGTGTCGCCGGGAATCGAAATCGACTGGGTGGCGGAAGAGCAGTTTCTGCCGGTGCTGGAGCATAACCCCGGCCTGCGGCGGATCATCCCTGTCAGGACAAAGAAATGGCGCAAGGCCCCCTTTTCGGCAGAGACCCGCAGAGACATGGCGGCACTGCGCAAGGAATTGCGGGAGTGTTCCTATGACCTGGTCTTCGACATCCAGGGGAACCTGAAGAGCGGCCTGATCGCCTGGCTGAGCGGCAGCCGGGAGCGGATCGGTTTTGCCAGGCAGGTGCTGCAGGAAAAGGTGAACGCTTTTTTCACTACCCGTCGCATCCCGTTCCGGGACAGCGACCGTAATGTCACCGACCGCTACCTGCGGGTCGTCAGCGTCCCGTTCAACAGGGACTACCGCGGTATGGAACTCGCGGGCGCCGTATTCTCCGCTCCGGAGGATGAGGCGGCTGCCGAGCGCTACCGGGCGGAACTGCCCGATGGGTTGGTCGTTCTTTTTCAGGTGGGAACCACCTGGAGCACCAAACTGTGGCATCCTGAGGGATGGTCGGAGCTGGCGCGCAGGATCAGGTGCAGTATCCGGGGACGACCATACTGGTAAACTGGGGGAACCCCGACGAAAAGGCCCTTGGGGAATGGATCGCCCGCGAGGCCGGCGCCGACGTACGGCTCCTCCCCTGGCTGCGCATCAGGGAACTCATCCCGGTGCTCAGGAAGGTGGACCTGGTCGTTGGCGGCGACACCGGGCCGCTCTATCTTGCCGCTGCCGTCGGCACGCCGACGGTTTCCTTTTACCGGGCCACCAGCGCAGCCGCCTATGCTCCCCAGGGAAAGCGGCACCGGGCCGTTCAGGCCGCAATGGAATGCTCGGGGTGCGGCCTGACCTCCTGCGCCAGGGATGGCGAATGCCGCAACAGTATCTCCGTGGACGCCCTCTTTGCGGCGGTAACGGACGTGATAGGGAATTTCCCGAACGGAAAGGATGCACCATGTTGACCCGTCTGAACCTGACCGGGCTCGAGGATGTCTTTGACCGCTCCATAGGTTATTGGCACACCGATCCCGCGGCCTATGATGATCTTGATGTCGTGATCAACCCCATAGCGCTGGAATTGGCGTACCGCAATTACCTGTTGTGGCACGAGGAGGACAAGGCGCGGCGTACCGATGTGGACGACAGCGCCATTGCCGCCGTCAAGCGCGCCATTGACAAACTCAACCAGCAGCGCAACGACCTGATCGAAAAGTTGGACGAAGCGATCCTGGCTGGGATTACGGCCGCCGTCCCCGAACTGGCCGGGGACAGGATCAACTCGGAAACACCCGGCAGCATCGTGGACCGCATCTCCATCATGTCGCTCAAGATCTATCACATGGATGAAGACAGCCGCCGCGACGATATCGACGGCGACCACAGGCAGCGTTCGCTTCATCGCCTTGCCGTGCTGAAACTCCAGCGCCATGACCTGTACGTGGCCCTTGAGCAGCTCATGGACGATTATGCGGCCGGAAGAAAGCGGATGAAGCTCTACAAGCAATTCAAGATGTACAACGATCCCTCGTTGAACCCGGAATTGTACCGGACGCGCAATCAGGGATGAAGATCGCTTTCGTCAGGCTCACCTCGCTGGGGGACATCATTCTTGCCATGGCATCGTTGCAGGTTGTGCGCCGCCGGCTGCCGGAGAGCCACATTACCTGGGTCGCTGAACGGCGTTTTGCCGATATCCTGGATCACAATCCCGACATCCAGCAGATCGTCCGGGTTGATCTGAAAGAGATGAAAAGAAAGAAGTCCCTGTCCGCCTTGCGTGCGGGGTACCGCAGCCTGGCCTTATGCGGCGATTTCGATGCAGTCATAGATCTGCACGGCATGTTGAAGTCGTCAGTCATTGCCGCCATTCTGGGCGGCGTCCGGCACGGCTTCGCCCGGCAGATGCGCAAGGAACCGCTGGCCGGACTGTTCTACAACCGTACGGTCCCTGTTTCGCTGGATCTCCCCGCAGCGTGCCGCTATGCGACCCTCGCCGCCCACAGTCTCGGTCTGGATTTCCGGAGGGACGAACTGTGTCCCCCCGAACCGTACCTGTTCTGGGGGGCGGGCGACAGCGCAGCCACGGAAGAGTTTTTCGCCACGAATAAACGCTCCATTCTGCTCGTGCCCGAAACAAGCGCACATTACAAAAATTATCCGCCGGAAAAATTCGCCCGGATCGCGAACCAGTTGCAGGAGAACATTTTGGTGTGCCACGGCAATCAGCAGGAGTTCCTGACCGCATCCCTGATTGCTGAAAGCGCGCCCCATGTCCGGGTGCTACCCCGACTGAACCTGAACCAACTCAAGGCGGTGGTCGGGCGCTGCGATCTCGTCATAGGTGGAGATTCGGGGCCGACCCATATCGCCTGGGCCAGCGGTGTCCCATCCATTACCCTGTTCGGTGCAACACCGGTCTGTATCTGTCCCACCGCCCGGAACAGGGTGATAAAAACCCCTTCCCTGGTCAATCTCCGCAGGCATGACACCACCGACAGATCTGTCCGCGATATTCCCGAGCATGTTATAATCGAACTGGCGCGGGAACTTCTTGAACAAGCGGTTTGACAGAAGGAGGATGAGCCCGTGACGCTCCATCGATTTTCCCGAACTGAACTCCTGGTCGGCCCACAGGGGCTCGACAGGCTCTCCCGGAAGCGCGTCATGATCTGCGGCATCGGCGGGGTCGGCAGCTATGCGGCCGAGGCCCTCGGGCGGGCCGGGGTCGGCTCCATCATCCTGGTGGATTTTGACGATGTCTGCCTGACCAATGTCAACCGCCAGATCCATGCCCTTTCCAGCACGGTCGGCATGCCCAAAGTGGACGTCATGGCCGGGCGGCTCAGGGACATCAACCCCGCAGCCGAGATCATCCCGGTCAAGGCCTTTTTCTCCGCCGGAAATGCAGCAGAGCTATTGACGCCGCGTCCCGACTACGTGCTGGACGCCATCGATCATTTCACCGCCAAGGCCGCCCTGATCACCATCTGCCGCACGGAGGCCATCCCGATCATCTCCAGCATGGGGGCGGCCAACAAGCTCGATCCTACCAAGATCCATGTGGCGGACATCGCCGCCACCCGAAACTGCCGCATGGCCCGCAGCATGAGAAAGATGCTGCGCAAGGCCGGCATCCATGACGGAGTGCAGGTCGTCTACTCCACCGAGGAACACCGGGAACTCAGTCCCCAGGCAGCCTTCTGCGGCACGGAATGCATCTGCCCCAACCGGGAGGATCAGGTGTTCCGCTGTGAGAACCGCCGCGTGATCCTGGGCAGCATCTCCTACATCCCTTCCATCTTCGGCCTGACCATGGCCGGCGCCGTTGTCAACGCGCTGCTGAAACAGGGTGCGTGACCCGGCCTGAAAACTTCTTCAGGCGGTCTTGACCGATTATTTTTCTCCGTTATACTCCTCTTCATACACATACATTCATGTTTCTGGGAGGTGGGCCATGGGCAGAGAGTTTTCGCTTCAGGATGCCTTGAAGCTGGCGATCAAGGCTGAAAAGGATAGCATGGATTTCTACCGCAGGGCCTCCTCGGTGGCAAAAAACGAGCGGGCCAGGAAGGTGTTCGAACTGTTGGCCAACGAAGAGGTCGGCCACCTCAAGGCGTTTTTCGATCACTACAAGGGAGGGGAGTTCGGGGATCTGACCAGCTTTATGAATGCCCCGGTGGACACGAAGAACCCAACCTACATGAAACTGGAAAAAGCCATCACCGAGGAGATGATCGAGCAGAAGGCGCTGGAACTGGCCCTGATGGAGGAGAAGGCGTGCATCGGCCAGTATGCCCAGTTTGCCAGGGATATAGTCGATCCAGCGGTGAAAAACGTCTTTGAGCGGGTCGTCAAGGAAACCCAGGGGCATTATGACCTGATCGAATCCGAGTATGCCCATATCATGGCCATGGTGCATGAGAGCGACCAGGACATCTACGTCCGGGAATAGGGTGGCTGGGTTGGTCGCGGGAAGTTGCATGGGCCTGCCGGTAGCGGATACCACCGGCAGGCCCTCGTGTTTTCAGGCCCTTGCGCGGCAAGGGCATTTTCAGCACGCGGGGCGCCGATGGTGCATGCAGGAGGGTGGGACCGTTGGCCGCCCGGTTTCCTGCCATGCCCCTGTTGTCTTCGGGCAAGATAACGACTCCATTGCAAAGTTTGAGTCGTCCGGTAACTATGTGTGATATACTCTGCCAGGAACAATTTCCGTATTGAAAGGAGTTGCAATGAAATTTGGTCAGGCGTTGTCGTTTGTCATCACGCTCGCGTTCGCCGTGCCGCTGTTGGCCGCCCAGGATGCCCCGCAGTCGGGCAGCAACCTGGGGAACGTGGTCGGGGGCGATTTCAAGAAGGCCCATGCCATCATCCAGGCGAAATGCATGCTTTGCCACACCGACAAGCGGATCGATGCCGCATTGTCGGCAAAGAAAGATATGGGGAATATCCTGCGGGAGATGGAAAAACGGGGGGCCAGTCTGAATGCCAACGAACGTGAGGTGCTGGGTATCTACTGGAAGCAGAACCCCTTGAAAAAATAGGTAGGTAGGTTGTTGAAACAGCCATCTCGCCGCGTCCTCGCACGCCTCCTTGTGCGGCGTAGCGCTGCTACGCCTCCGCGGGGCTTGCTGCGGGTGCGATGATCTGGCTGCTTTTGAACAAGCTGATTTCCGTGGTAGATTGTTGGAAAAATACCTGAGTTTTTCAACAGCTTGATCGGCGCGTAGGGCATGAAAAAAGCGGCAGGGGGATTTCCCTCTGCCGCTTTTTTTCAAAGCACCCGACTCCGTTCCGTTAGCCGGCCATCCTGGCCAGGAGCGGCACGATCAGAAGCGAAACGATGTTGATGATCTTGATCATCGGGTTGACGGCAGGACCGGCCGTATCCTTGTAGGGGTCGCCGACGGTGTCGCCGGTAACGGCGGCCTTGTGGGCGTCGCCGCCCTTGCCGCCGTGGTGGCCGTCTTCGATGTACTTTTTGGCGTTATCCCAGGCGCCGCCGCCGGTGGTCATGGAGATGGCCACGAAGATGCCGGTGACGATGGTGCCGACGATCACGCCTCCCAGGGCCTTGGGACCCAGGGTGAAGCCGACGATGATCGGTGCGGCAATGGGAATGATGCCGGGGAGGACCATCTCCTTGAGTGCGGTGCGGGTAACGATATCGACGCAGGAGGCGTAATCCGGTTTGCCTGTGCCTTCCATGATCCCCTTGATCTCGCGGAACTGGCGGCGAACCTCCTCGACTACGGAGCCGCCGGCCTTGCCGACCGCTTCCATGCATTGGGCGGCAAAGTAGTAGGGGAGCATGCCGCCCAGGAACAGGCCGACGATGATGTAGGGGTCAGAGAGATTGAAGTCGATCATCTTGCCGGCAGCCTTGAGCTCGTCAACGTAGGATGTGAAGAGGATGACAGCGGCCAGGCCGGCGGAGCCTATGGCGTACCCCTTGGTAACGGCCTTGGTGGTGTTGCCGACCGCATCCAGAGGATCGGTGACGGCGCGGACCGAGTCGTCCAGTTCAGCCATCTCGGCGATGCCGCCGGCGTTGTCGGTGATCGGGCCGTAAGCGTCCATGGCCACGACGATGCCTGTCAGGGAGAGCATGGAAACCGCCGCGATGGCAATGCCGTAAACCCCGGCATTGGCGTATGCCACGATAATGCCACCGGCGATGACGATCACCGGCAGGGCGGTGGCTTTCATGGAAACACCGAGACCGGCAATGATGTTGGTGGCGTGGCCGGTGGTAGATGACTGGGCAATGTGTTTTACCGGGCCGTATTCAGTGGCAGTATAGTATTCGGTGATCCAGAAGATGGCGCCGGTCACGACCAGGCCGACGATGGCGGAGATGAAGATGCTCACGGCCGAGTAGCCGGTGGGGTTGCCCTCCGGGAACATCTGCGCGGTAACGAAGTAGAAGGCGATGCAGGCCAGAACCCCGGAGGCGATCAGCCCCTTGTACAGGGCCGGCATGATCTTCTGGCTGGCCCCCAGCTTGACGAAGAAGGTGCCGATGATGGAGGCGATGATGGAAATGCCGCCCAGGATCAGCGGATAACTGACTGCGCCGCTGAAATTGTTGAAGGCGATGGCGCCCAGGAGCATGGATGCGATCAGGGTGACGGCGTAGGTCTCGAACAGGTCTGCGGCCATGCCGGCGCAGTCGCCCACATTGTCGCCCACGTTGTCGGCGATGACGGCCGGGTTGCGGGGATCGTCCTCGGGGATGCCGGCTTCGACCTTGCCCACCAGGTCGGCGCCGACATCGGCGCCCTTCGTAAAGATGCCGCCGCCGAGACGGGCGAAGATGGAGATCAGGGAACCGCCGAAGCCGAGGCCGACCAGTTGGCTGACCACTTCCTTGACCGGTGCTTCAGGCATGAGCTTCTGCAGGACCATGTAGTAACCGGCAACACCCAGAAGGCCCAGGCCGACCACCAGCATGCCGGTGATGGCGCCACCTTTGAAGGCCACGTTGAGGGCCTTGTGGATACCGGACTTGGCCGCCTCGGTGGTGCGCACATTGGCGCGTACCGACACGAACATGCCGATGAAGCCGGTCAAGCCCGAGAAAAGGGCGCCGATTGCGAAGCCGATCGCAGTTTTGGCGCCCAGGGTGGCGAACAGTGCAATGAACATGACAACGCCCACTACGGCGATGATCGTGTACTGACGTTTCATGTAGGCGCTGGCGCCCTCCTGGATTGCGGCAGCGATCTGGCGCATCCGGTCATTCCCCTGGGGCAGCCCCAGAATCCACTGTGCCGAAACCAGTCCGTAGGCGACAGCCGCCACGGCGCAGGCCAGGGCGAAGTAGACAGCATACTGTTCCATTCTCTCAATTCCTCCTCATGATATTTATGAATAGCCGGTAATCTGGCAGTTCTTTCTCCCGGATGCAGAAACGAAAAATTGTTAATTGAATACCGGCTGATTGTCAAGTGTTTTCCTGCGTCCTGCCGCAGGGTTCCGGCATTTTTATCCACGCCCCCTAGGAGCCTGTCGGGTTTAGGAAGAATCTGCTGCAAATCCGTCTGAACGGTCCATATTTCACCGATCTCTTGGTCAATAGAGCGACTATTAACCGGCAAAATCGGCAAAATCCGACCGCGCTCAGCAGAATTTTCGCAATGATTCCGTAAGTCCGACAGGCTCCTAGCGCTTGTCATTGCCTGGACGGCATGATATATAAAGAGCAGAATGCAGTTAAACCCCACAAAGAGCATCAAAGGAGTTTTTTCTGATGAAATTCGCCTATTGCCTGCTGTTGATTGCCATGACAGGGCTTGCCGGCTGCGCTACCCAGAGTTCCCTCGACGTGGTCCGCAGCGATGTGGATGCCGTCAAAACCAGATTGTTTTCCATGGAAAAGGATCTGGGAGGGGTGAGGGACGAGTCCAAGAAAGGGATCGGCTCGGTAGAGCAGGAATACAAGTCGGACGTCACGTCGGTCCGCAAGCTTGCCGCTGACATGCAGGCGTCCATGGACAGCATGAGGGCCGACTTTCAGGCCCTGAACGGCAAAATGGACGACCTGGCCATCTCGGCCAAGAAGCCGGCCGATGATCTGGCGCGCTACCGGGAAGATGCGGACAAGCGCATCATTGCCCTTGAGGATCGGCTTGTCAAGCTTCAGGCGGCCATTGACGAACTCACCAGGAAGGTCGGCGATCTCGCTGCCCAGCCGAAGAAGGAGGAGGCCGTCACGCCGGAATCATTCTACGCCAAGGGGCTGGATGCCTTCAAGGCTGGCGACATGCAGGCCGCACGTGATATCTTCACCAAGTTCCTTGACCAATATCCCAAGCATGACCTGGCTGCCAACGCCCTCTACTGGATCGGCGAAACCTATTATAACGAAAAGGGGTATGAACCGGCCATCCTGGCGTACCAGGAGGTGATCAAGCAGTATCCCGGCAAGGACAAGGTCCCGGCTGCCATGCTCAAACAGGCCATGTGTTTCAGGGCCATCAAGGATTCCATGAGCGCCAAGTACGTGCTGAAGAAGCTGGTGGAGGGGTTTCCCAAGAGCGACGAGGCCAAGAAGGCCAAGGAACTGCTGAGGGAACTCAAATAAGCAAAAGGGCGGCCCGCGAGGACCGCCCTTTTGCATTCAAAAATCGACTGTATCGCAGACTGTCTTCAGCTACAGGACCCCTTTGGTGGACATGACCCCCTGCACTCGCGGGTCGAGCTGGGTTGCCATGTCCATGGCCCGCGCCACAGCCTTGAAACAGGCCTCGATGATGTGATGCACGTTGTCGCCGTACATCACGTTGATGTGCAGGTTCAGGAAGCAGTGATTGGCAAAGGCCTGGAAGAATTCCTTCGCCAACTCCACGTCGAAATCGCCGATCTTCACTTTCGGGAGCCGTACGTTGTACACGAGAAAGGGGCGGCCGGAGATATCCACTGCCGCCGCTGCCAGGGTTTCGTCCATGGGAACCGTGGCCTGGCCGTAACGCCGGATGCCCTTCTTGTCAGCCAGAGCCTGCTTGAACGCCTCGCCCAGCGCAATGCCCATATCCTCCACCGTGTGGTGGAAGTCGATGTCGATATCGCCGCAGGCCTCGATCTCCAGGTTGAAGAGGCCATGCCGGGCGAACAGGTTCAGCATGTGGTCGAGAAAAGGGACCGAGGTGCAGATCGTCCCCTCACCGCAACCGTCAACCTCCAGGGACAGCTTTATCCTGGTTTCCTTGGTAACCCGTTCTATTTCAGCATATCGCGACATGAATTCCTCCTTGTGCCGGCACCCGCCGGAGTGCTACCCGATTTCCCTTATGGCTGCAAGAGTTTGCTCCATATCTTCCCGCGTCCCGATGGAGATACGCAGGCCGTGGGCCAGCAGCGGGTCGGACAGCAGGCGCGCCAGGATCTTGCGGCAGTACAGGCCGTCATAGACCCGCTTGCCGTTTTTGTCGGGCGGCGCGGCAAAGACGAAATTGCCTTGTGACGGGATCACGTCATAGCCAATGGCCGTCAGTTCCCGGGTGAACCACTCGCGGGTTTCGCGGATGCGGGCGCAGCAATTGCGGAAATAGGGCTGGTCGCGCAGCGCGGCCACGCAGGCTGCCTGGGCCAGACGGTCCAGGTTATAGTGGTCGCGGATCTTATCCAGGGCCGCAATGATTTCAGGCCGGGCGATGGCCAGGCCGAGCCGCATGCCGGCCAGGGCGTAGCTTTTGGAAAAGGTGCGGGTCACCACCACGTTGTCGTATCGCTTTACCAACTCCAGGCAATTATCTGCGGCAAAATCGGCATAGGCCTCGTCGATCACCAGGATGCCTGCGCAGCGCCGGGCCAGTTCCTCCACATACTCCATGGGAAACGAGAACCCCAGCGGCGCATTGGGAGAGGTGAGGAAAAACAGCTTGCCCTCGTAGCGCTCCGGAAAGCCTGCGATGCGGAAATCGTCCGTCAGGCCGAAACTGCGCGCCCGTGCCCCCTGGATCTCCGCGAGGGTGGCGTAATAGGAATAGGAGGGGTGGACGAGTCCAATCTCCTCCCCTTCGCCTGCGCAGGCCCGGATCAGGTTGTTGAGCACCTCGTCGGAACCGTTGGCCAGGATTATCCAGGAGGGATCGAAGCCGTACAGCTCGCCGGCCGCCTCACGCAGTTTCCAACTGGAGGCGCTGGGATAGACGCGCAACGAAGCGCCGTCCACGCCCACTTCCTCGTAGATGGCCTCCACGACTTTTGGTGATGGCGGATAGGGATTCTCATTGGTGTTCAGTTTGATCCACGAGGCTGCGTCGTCCGGCTGGAAACCGGGAACGTACCCCTTCATGTCGCGTATGTTGGGTCTGAGCAGGTTCATGATGGTACCGTTGTGCACTGTTTTTCCGTCGAATGAAGAATTGTTCCGCTCATATATAGTACTTTTGCGGGATTTGTGGCAAACTTTTTTCTGTGCAGATGCAACTTTTGGGGTGTGGTTGCGCGGAAGCGGGGTGGGCGGGATGGGTTTCGATCGGTCCTGGAGTTGTCAGTAACGTCAGGAAGGCCTGTCCATGGGGAAATATTTCCTGTCTTCCTTGAGAACGTGATGAAACAGCCACTCTCCGAGAAGAATGATCAATTCTTTCGAAGCTTCAGGATAATTTTCACGATAGTCGCTCCGTATCATCTCGATTGATTCCGTAAATTCCCTGTGCTTCGCCATATGATAGTCGATATCCGGAACATGCATCTCTCTCAGGTACTGTTCTTCCACAGACAGGTGGTGCTTCGCAATTGCCGACAACCTGTCGATACTCGGCAAAAGGGAATTGGGTTCCCGGGACTCCATAAGATTGTCATATACGCTGTTGAGTATGTGAAACATTTCCTGGTGGTGGCGGTCCAAATCCTTCCTGCTGACGGAATATTCCGGTTTCCAGCGCAATAACGGCATTACAGCACCTTTCGCCCCAGGGGTCCGCCAGAGGTCTCGGGGCCAATTAGTAATACCGGTGCATATGCAATCCAGCAGCCATGTTTAAAGGATTCTTATGAGATTCAAAGTTGCAATCAACAAGATCAACAAGATAGGTATGTTGAAGTTTGAGCGGGAGGTGTAATGGCCCCGAGAGAAGGCTTATGGTTTACGTTATTTGGCTGAGG
>Ga0187771_10002015_pt1 | contig 13934 bp, 16 predicted proteins | sample 0116_SJ02_MP15_1_FD_133139 | JGI IMG/M metagenome (GOLD analysis project Ga0187771, IMG submission 133139) | Tropical peat soil microbial communities from peatlands in Department of Meta, Colombia - 0116_SJ02_MP15_10_MG | ecosystem: Environmental > Terrestrial > Soil > Wetlands > Peat | place... | reverse complement strand
GGCAAGACCGAGCTCGCCCGGGCCCTGGCGGAGTTCCTCTTCGACGACGACCGGGCCATGATCCGCATCGACATGGGGGAGTACCAGGAGAAGCACACGGTCTCTCGCCTCGTCGGGGCCCCGCCCGGCTACGTCGGCTACGAGGAGGGGGGCCAGCTGACCGAGGCGGTCCGCCGCCGCCCCTACGGCGTGATTCTGCTCGACGAGGTCGAGAAGGCCCACCCCGACGTCTTCAACACGCTGCTGGCGGTCCTCGACGACGGCCGCCTGACCGACGGCCAGGGCCGCACCGTCGACTTCAAGAACGTCGTCCTGATCATGACCTCGAACATCCGCATCGATGGCGAGGACATCCGCAGCGCGCTGCAGCAGTACTTCAAGCCCGAGTTCATCAACCGCCTCGACGACATCGTCATCTTCCACGCGCTCACGCGCGAGCAGATCTCGGAGATCGTCCTGCTCCAGATTCGCCGCGTCACCGACCAGCTCGCCGTGCGCGGCATCACGCTCGAGCTCACAGACAACGCCCTGACCCTGCTCGGCAACCTCGGCTACGACCCCGTCTACGGCGCTCGACCGCTCAAGCGCGTGATCCAGCGCCAGCTCGTCGACCGCCTCGCCGTAGGCCTGCTCGACGGCACCTACCGCGACGGCCAGACGGTCCGCGCCGACGCGGTCGGCGGGGAGATCATGCTGAGCGCCGTCAAGGCGCCGGCGCCGGCGCGGGCTTAGCGGATCATGTGACCGGCGCCGCCGGCCAGCAGCGCCAGGGCCATCAGCAGGAACGGGAGCCCGAGCAGCAGCAGCAGCCCGATCCCCCAGAAGGTCAGCGCGCGCTCTACAAGCCCCGGCGGGCGGTCGCGCTCCTGGATCATCGCCAGCGCGTCCGGGTAATCCGCGTCGTCCGGGTGCAGCCGCGTAATGCCCGCGCCCTTCACCGGCACGAGGATGTCGCCGTTGCCGAGCAGCTGCGCCTCTGGCCTAGCCATGGCACAGCGAGGGTACACCTGAGCGATTGGCATCGCCGGCCGGACCGGGGGGCGGGTGCCTGTGCCCCGAACGGGGTGCCTGTGCCCCGAACGGGGTACCTGTGCCCCGAACGGGGTACGCCCCCCGGAACAGCGATCGTTCAGGCCGGGAAAGGCTCGGGCGTCCGTGCTCCCGGCACGTAGGCGTCCTCGTCCTCGAGCAGTCCGCGCAGCTTGGCGCGCAGCTCGGGCGTGTCGGCGTGGCCGTGCACTGCTGCTGCGTGCGCGACGGCGGTCGCGATCACCTCTTCCTCTTCGCCGATGATCGTGAGCGTGCAGCCGGCCTCGCTCTCGAAGCGCCGGCAGTCGGCGATCTTGCGTGTCATGTCCTCAGTCCCCCAGGGTCGGATGCGCGTTCAAGCTTACGGCGCGTGCCTCCGGAGGTCCAGACTGGTTGCCGGAGGCACGCGAGGGTCAGGGCAGGAACAGCATCCCCTGCGGATGGACGGTTGGCCCGTTGACCGTCAACGCGGTGATCTGGCCGGTCCACGGGTCGATCTGGCCGAGATAGTTGGCCGGGTAGCCGGGGCCCGGACAAGTCGCGGGCGCGTTGTTGGAATCACACGGGGTGACCGCCGCAAGCTCCATCGCGAGCCGGAACGGGCCGCTGATCTTGTTGATCGTGTCGGCGCCGTTGTCGGTCGTGTAGATCGCGCCCCAGGGGCTCGATGGCCAGGCGGTGTCGTCGACCGATGCCGAGAGGTTGAGGACCGACAGGCGCTGCCACGGCGTGCCGGCCCAGGCGACGAAGATCTGCTGCTGGTCGCCCTGGCTGGTCTCCATGAACTCGCCGCCGAAGCGCGGTGCATAGAAAGGGACGTCCTCGTTCGAGTCGGGGTCTGTCAGCGCGAGCTGAACGGTCGAGCCGAAGCCCGGCCCAACGTTCGCGAGCGTCGCGTTCGCCTCGTCGTAGAAGAGCGGCGTCACGGTCGCGACCTTGGTCGACGGGTCGAGGCTCACCTGGTAAACCGCGGGGAAGCTCGCGTTCGGCGCCGCCACGCTGCCGGTTGTGCCGGGCGCCGAGGCGCTGATCAGGGTCATCCCGCCGTAGAACGAGATCGCGTCGGTGCCGCCATCGTGGGGCAGTGGTTCGTTGTAGGCGTAGTGCGTGACCGCGCCGCTCCACGGGGCGACCGTGTAGAGGCTCGAGTTCGCGTCCTCGTTGACGGTCGCGTAGACGAGACCACTATTGGGGTCGACCGTCATGCCGTCGCACTTGCCGAGGATGTCCCACTGAGCGGCCGCTTGGCCGCTCGTCGTGAGCTCGACGATGGTGCTGTCGAGGTTGCCCGTCGAGCTTGCCTGGCCTTGCGGGCCGATGCCGTTCTGGAAGCAGGTGAAGATGTGGCCGTTCCCGTAGCTGATGTCATCAGGGTTCGTGAGCGGCTCGCTGCCGTGCGTCGTCTGGTGGCTGAGGCTCGAGCCGTCGAGCAGCACCTGGTTCGTGAAGACGCTCGGAGACGGAAAGGCGAAGTCGCGGAAGAAGCCGTGCGCGAATGCGCTGCTTGCGCCGACGGCGAGCAGCACGCTCGCGCCGAACGCGATAACGGCCGCGCATCTGGTCTTGCGTCGCATGCGAGTCCTCCTGTTTGAGCTCGGTGCCCCCCTCGGCCTCGCAGCCTAAGTGGGCGCCCGTGCCGAGTTGGGACGATTCGGTGAACTACGCGAGTTCGAACCGCAGCTCGCGGCTCAGCGTGTCCGCGACGATCGTCTGCGCGCCGGTCGCGACGGCAGTCCTGTAAGGCTCGGCTGGCGAGCGTGCCTCAACCATCGCGCTAGACCGCGACCGAGTCCCAGTTGAGGCGCACATAGTCGAGCACGAGCGGCTCGCCGAGCCCGCGCTCGAGCTCGTCGAGGAAGGGGTCGCGCAGCGCCGCCGGCAGGCGCTCGACGTAGGGGGCGAAGATCACCGTCTCGAGGAACTCGCGCGGGCGCGGCGGCTTCGTCGGCTTGGGCTCGAGCCAGCACGCGCGCACGGCAAAGCCGGCCGCCTCGAGCCGCAAGCGAGTGGCCTCGACGGTCGCGTAGTGCCAGAGATCGCCGATGCCGGCGGTGTGCTCGGCGTAGGGCGCGCGCTCGGCGAGCTCGGCGCCGAGGGCGCGCGCCCGCTCGATGTTGCCGACGCCGCCGCACTGCGCGACGAACTGCGCGTCCGGACGCAGAGCGCCGCGGATCCGCGCGAAGAGGGTCTCGTGGTCGTGGATGTGGTGGAAAGTGGCGGTAGAGATCGCGGCGTCGAGCAGCTCGCTGAGCGAGAGCTCGAGCAGGTCCTGGCAGATCACCGTGACGCGGCCTGCGTCGAGCCGCGCTCGCGCCCTCTCGGCCATCGAGGGCGAGCCGTCAACGGCGACAACACGCCCGTGCGGCAAACGCTCGAGCAGCATTTCGGTGACGCGCCCCGTGCCGCACCCGGCGTCGAGCACCGCCTCGTTGCCGCGCAGCGCGAGGCGGGCTACGACCTCGGCGCCCCACTGCTGCTGCGGCGCCGAGATCGCGTCGTAGCTGGCGGCGTTCCAGTCGCGTGAAGGCATACGATCGTACGTTATCACGTACGCACACAGCGGCCTAGGATACGCGCCATGAAGGTCCTCGTCGTTGGCTCGGGTGGGCGCGAGCACGCCCTGGTCCACGCTCTGAAGCGCTCGCCGCAGCGGCCCGAGCTGCTCTGCGCCCCGGGCAACGCAGGGATCGCCGGCGACGCGCGCACGCTGGAGATCGACGCCGGGGACATCGACGGGCAGGTTCGCGCGGCGCGCGATGAGCGCGTGGATCTCGTCGTGGTCGGCCCTGAGGCGCCGCTCGTCGCGGGCCTCGTGGACGCGCTGCTCGAAGCCGGCGTGCGCGCGGCCGGTCCGACCGCCGCCGCGGCCCGGCTCGAGGGCTCGAAGGAGTTCGCCAAGCGCGCGATGGCGGCAGCGGGGGTGCCGACCGCATCCTGGACCGCGGTGCGCAGCGTCGAGGAAGGCATAGCGGCGATCGCCACCTACCCGACGGTCCTCAAAGCGGACGGGCTCGCCGCCGGCAAGGGCGTCACCGTTGCCGCGGATCAGGCGGCGGCGCGCGCAGCGCTCGAGGCGCTGCTCATCGAGCGCCGCTTCGGCACGCAAACGGTCCTCGTCGAGGAGTGCCTCGAGGGCGATGAGCTCTCGCTGTTCGCGCTCTGCGACGGCGAGCGCGCGCTCGCGATGGCGCCTGCGCGCGACTACAAGCGCATCTTCGACGGCGACCGCGGCCCGAACACCGGCGGCATGGGCTCCTTCTCGCCCGTGCCCGGGATCGACGAGGCTCAGGTCGCCGAGATCGTCGCGGCGGTTCACCAGCCGATCGTCGATCACATGCGCGAGTCGGGCACGCCGTTTCACGGCGTTCTCTACGGCGGTTTGATGCTCACCGCGAGCGGCGTGCGCGTCATCGAGTTCAACGTCCGCTTCGGCGATCCCGAGACGCAGGCGCTGCTGCCGCGCCTGCGCTCCGATCTGCTCGACGCGCTCCTGCGCACGTCCGCCCCGGGCGGTCTCGCCGGCTACGCCCCGCTGTGGTCCGAGCGGTGCGCCGTGACGGTGGTGCTCGCGAGCGCCGGCTACCCGGAGAGCGCGTCGCTCGGTGATGCGATTACGGGGCTCGAGCGCGTCCCGGACGATGTCGAGGTGACGCACGCCGGCACGGTGCGCCGCGACGGTCGCCTCGTGACAAACGGGGGGCGGGTGCTCGGGGTGACCGCCCTCGGCGACGACCCCGATAGCGCCCGACGCTCGGCGTATGCTGCGGCGCAGATGATCTCGTTTGCCGGGAGGCAGATGCGCAGTGACATCGCCGCACCGGCGGTGGCGGCGAGCGCGTGACCACCGAGCCGCAGCTTGCGGTGGTCGCGACCCAGCCCGCCGAGGGGCCGCCGCTCGTCGGCATCCTGATGGGTTCTCAGAGCGACATGGACACGATGCAGGGCGCGGCGAAGGAGCTCGCCGACCGCGGCATCTCCTACGAGATCAACGTCCTCTCGGCTCACCGCCAACCAGAGCAGGTCGAGGAGTACGCGAACACCGCCCGCGCCCGCGGCCTCAAGGTGCTGATCGCCGGCGCGGGGCTCTCGGCCGCCCTGCCCGGTGTGCTCGCGGCGCACACCGACCTGCCCGTGATCGGCGTCCCGCTCTCGAGCCAGCTCTCGGCCGCCGGCGGGCTCGACGCGATCCTCTCCGTGATCCAGATGCCGCCGGGCGTTCCCGTCGCCGCGGTCGGTCTCGACAACGCGCGCAACGCCGGCGCGCTGGCGGCCCGGATAATCGACACGGCGTTCACCGCCGGCGGGCGCCCGACGGCGGTCGCCTAGGCCCTACGGACCCAGCCGGGTCCGTCGGCGATCGTCTCGCGCACCTTCGCTTTCGCGGGCGTCATCGCCTGCCGCGGAGCGCCAGCGATGGGCACGCTCCCGGCGCCGGCCTGGCACGTCAAGCGATAATCCGTTCGTGATCGCCCGCTACACCCGACCCGAGATGGGCGCGATCTGGACCGACGAGGCGCGCATGCAACGCTGGCGCGAGGTCGAGGTCGCAGCCGCCGAAGAGCTCGACGCCCGCCCGAACCCGGACGAGCTCGCCGCGATCCGCGCGGCGACGTTCACGGTCGAGGCGGTGCGGGAGCGCGAGCGCGTCACCGACCACGACGTCGCGGGGTTCGTCGACGTGCTTGCCGCCTCCGCTGGCGAGGCCGGGCGCTTCATCCACTATGGCCTCACCTCCTCGGACGTCCTCGACACGGCGCTCGCGCTGCAGCTGCGCGACGCCGGCACGATCGTCCTCGCCGGCGCGCGCGAGCTCGTCGCCGCGCTTGCGCAGCGCGCCCGCGAGCACGCGCAGACGCTCTGCGTCGGGCGCACGCACGGCGTCCACGCCGAGCCGACGACGTTCGGCCTCAAGCTCGCGGGCTTCGCCTTCGAGGCGCAGCGCAACCGCGAGCGCCTGGAGCGGGCGTTCGCGCAGGCGGCGGTCGGTGCGATCTCCGGCGCGGTTGGCACGCACGCGAGCCACTCCCCCGACTACGAGCGGCGCGTGCTCGCTCGCCTCGGGCTCGCCGCCGAGCCGATCTCCACCCAGGTCGTTGCGCGCGACCGCCACGCCGAGCTGCTCGCCGCGATCGCGCTAGCCGGTGCCGGCCTCGAGCGCTTCGCGACCGAGGTCCGCCACCTGCAGCGCACCGAGGTGATGGAGGCGCAGGAGCCCTTCAAGGCGGGCGAGCAGAAGGGCTCCTCGGCGATGCCGCACAAGCGCAACCCGATCGTCAGCGAGCGCATCTGCGGCCTCGCGCGCGTGCTGCGCGGGAACGCCCAGGCGGCGAATGAGAACGTTGCGCTCTGGCACGAGCGCGACATCTCGCACTCCGGCGCCGAGCGCGTCATCCTGCCCGACTCGACGATCCTGATCGACTACATGCAGCACCTCGCGACGGGCCTCGTGCGCGGCCTCGTCGTCGACGCCGAGCGCATGCGCGCGAACCTCGAGCTGACCTGCGGCGCGCTCTTCTCGCAGCGCGTCCTGCTCGCCCTCGTCGAGCACGGCCTCGCGCGCGACGACGCCTACCGTGTCACGCAGGAGCTTGCCCAGCGCGCCTGGGCGCAGCGCACGCCGCTGCGCGAGCTGCTCGCCGCCGACGAGCGCACAGCCGGACTCGACCTCGACGCGATCTTCGACTACGAAGCCTTCGTCCGCCACGCCCCCGAGCTGATCGCGCGGCTCGACACGCTCGCGGCATGAACCTCAACCGCGCTTGAAGCTGGCTCTGTAGTCAGCTCCGCGCTCGGTCAGCCTCGTCGCGCTGCAGCTGAACCTCTCGGGACCGGGCAGCGTTTGCGAGGCGAGCGTGATCGGCCTGCCGCCATAGCTGCCGCTCATGATGCTGCGCGAATAGTCGGCGGACTCGAACGTCAGGCGGTTGCCAGCCGTGCGCATGCGGTACGCCACGGTTCCGGCCGGATCGAGCTCGAGCTGCTGGTCGGCGAGCGTTGCCGTGAGCGGTTGCGCGTTCGCATAGCTCGTGATCTCCGTCCCGTGGGGCGAGAAGCGCAGCGTGCGGCCGGCGCCGCCGGTCAGGATCACGGGCGCGCCATTGAACAGGAACGCGTCCCGCTCTCGCGTTTCGCTCCAGCGGCCCACTAGGCATGCGTTGACCGCGGAGGGCGCCGAGCGAGCCGCAAGCGCGGCGCTGGCGCCGACCGGCGCGAACAGGACGCCTGCGGCGAGCGTGCCCGCCAGGATCCCGCGACGGGTCTGCTTCACGGCGCGCAGGCTAGCGCGCCGTCGGCGCCGCGGCCACGGCGAATCCAACACGGCCCAGCGCAGCCGCAACGCCTGCGCAGCGCTTCACGGCGAGCATTAGAGTCCGCGCCGTGAGCTCGGTCGCCGACCTGCCGCTCCTCGCCTCGGGCAAGGTCCGCGAGCTTTACGACCTCGGCGACCGCCTGCTGATGGTCGCCTCCGACCGGATCTCGACCTACGACGTGATCCACCCGACGCCGATCCCGGGCAAGGGCGCCGTCCTGACCGGTATGTCCGTCTTCTGGTTTGAGCTGACGGCGGACATCGCCGCCAACCACCTGATCTCCTTCATTGGGGTGCCCGATGACGTCCGCGGTCGCGCGCTCGCGGTCAAGCGCCTGCGGATGGTCCCGATCGAATGCGTCGTGCGCGGCTACCTCGCGGGCTCGGGCTGGAACGACTACAAGCGCACCGGCGCCGTCTGCGGGGTCGAGTTGCCCGCCGGCATGGCCGAGTCCCAGGAGCTGCCCCAGCCGATCTTTACGCCCGCGACCAAGGCCGAGGTCGGCCACGACGAGAACATCGACCTCGACGGGATGGTCGCGATCCTCGGCGGCGACCGCGCCCTCGCCGAGCGCGTGCGCGACGTCTCGCTCGCCGTCTACGCGCGCGCCGCCGAGCACGCGCGCGGCCGCGGCATCATCCTCGCTGACACGAAGTTCGAGCTTGGCCTCGACGCGGACGGCACGTTGACGCTCGCCGACGAGGTCCTCACGCCGGACTCCTCGCGCTTCTGGCCCGCCGACGGCTACGAGCCGGGCCGGCCGCAGCCGAGCTTCGACAAGCAGTACGTCCGCGACTGGGCGGCGGGCAGCGGCTGGGACAAGACGCCGCCCGCCCCGGCACTCCCCGATGACGTCGTCGAGCGCACGCAGGCGCTGTACCGAGAGGCCTACGAGCGGATCACGGGTGAGCCGCTCGACGCGTGGCTCGAGCGATCCCGCGCGCGCTAGATCACCGACGCGTTGTCAACCCGGGTGGCGCGGATCGTCGTGCTCGCAGCCCTCGCCGGCGCGGTATCTGCCACCGCCGGCTGCTCGATCTCCTTCAGCCACGGCCCAGGGCTGCGCGCCTGGCGCGTGCCGAACGGCGCGATGGAGCCGACGCTGCGTACCGGCGCGACGGTGTACACCAAGCCCGGCCACTTCCACGTGCGGATCGGCGACATCGTCATCTTCCACCCGCCGCGCGGCGCGCTCGCGGCAGGCGTCGGCGCGTGTGGCGTGCGAATCAGCTCGAACGAGCTCTGCTCCAAGCCGGCCGGCGGCCGCAGCTCCGACTTCTTCATCAAACGCGTTGTCGCTCTCGGCGGTCAGCGCATCGCCATCTTCGGCGGCCACGTCATGCTCGACGGCAAGCTCCAGGCCGAGCCGTTCGCGCGCGCCTCCGGCTGCGGCCTCTCGCAGATCTGCAACTACCTGAACGCGATCGTCGTGCCGCACGGCGACGCGTTCATGCTGGGCGACAACCGCTCTGAGTCCGACGACAGCCGCTTCTGGGGCCCGGTCCCGCTGGCCTGGATCGTCGGGATCGCCGAGACCTGCACGCGCTCGCTGAAGCGCTGTCACCCGCTCAGCTGACGGCGTAGGCCTCCGCCGCGGCGCGATCGACCTGGCCGCGCATCTCGGTCACGAGCCCGTCCTCGCCGAAGCGCAGCACGACCCAGCGCAGCCCGTCCGGGTCGAGCGGCGGCCAGGCGTCCGCCTCGCGGTTCGCCGGGCGGAACGCGACGAGCGCGTGCCCATCATCGACCTCCACCACCTGCTCGACCTCGCCCGTGAGCAGCCCCTCGGCCGAGTTCACGCGCATCACCTCGATGATCCGCGCCCGGTTCATGCAGTCCCACTCGCCCGGGTCGGGCCCGCGCCAGACGGCGTCTGGCGCGAACGCCGCCGCGACCGCCTCGAAGTCGCCGCGTTCGAGCGCCGCAAAGGCCTCCCGCACCAGCCGCTCCCGCTCGTTCACGCCCCCATCATGACACCCGACTAGCATGCAGCCAAGTGCACGCGCGCGTCCTCGTCCGCCCCAAAGCCGGGATCCTCGACCCCCAGGGAGCGGTCGCGCAGCGCGCTCTCGCGGCGCTCGGTTTTGCTGGTGTCAGTGAGGTGCGCATCGGCCGCCTGATCGAGCTCGAGGTCGCGGACGCCGACGCGCTGCCCGAGATGTGCGAGCGTCTGCTCGCCAACCCGCTGATCGAGGACTACGAGATTCTGTCCGACACGCCTTGAAGTTCGGCGTCATCACCTTCCCCGGCAGCTGTGACGACCGCGACGCGCAGCTCGCCGCCGCGCGCGTTGGCGAAGTGGTGCCGCTCTGGCACGCCGACCACGACCTCCAGGGCGCCGAGGCGGTGATCGTTCCCGGCGGCTTCTCCTATGGCGACTACCTGCGCGCGGGCGCGATCGCCCGCTTCGCCCCGATCATGACCGAGGTCGTCGAGTTCGCGCGCGCCGGCGGCCCGGTGATGGGCATCTGCAATGGCTTCCAGGTCCTCTGCGAGGCGCGCCTGCTGCCCGGCGCCCTGCTCACCAACACCTCGCTGCGCTTCGTCTGCCGCCAGGTGACGCTCGCGCTTGTCAACCCCAACACGACGTTCACGCGCGCCGCCAAGGCCCGCCTGTCGATCCCGGTCAAGCACACGACGGGCCGCTTCTACGCCCCGCCCGCCGAGCTCGATCGCCTCGAGGCCGCAGACCAGGTCGTGCTGCGCTACGCCCCGGGCCACAACCCGAACGGCGCGGCGCGCGACATCGCCGGGATCGTCAACGAGGCGGGCAACGTCTTCGGCCTGATGCCCCATCCCGAGCACGCGGTCGACCCGTTGACCGGCTCCGAAGACGGCCTCGGCATCTTCGCTTCCATTGCTGGGGGGTGTCGGTGATGGTCGCGTCGTCGGCTCTTCACGAAGCAGCGCGTGCCCTCGGTCTGTCCGACTTCGAGACCTCGCGGATCGTCGAGCTCTTGGGGCGCGAGCCGAACGAGGTCGAGCTCGCGATGCTCTCGCTGCTGTGGTCTGAGCACTGCGCTTACAAGCACTCGAAGCTGCTGCTGCGCACGCTCCCGACCGAGGGCGGGCGCCTGTTGATCGGGCCGGGCGAGAACGCGGGCGCGATCGATGTCGGCGACGGCTGGGCGGTCGCCTTCAAGGTCGAGTCGCACAACCATCCGAGCGCGGTCGAGCCGTTCCAGGGCGCGGCGACTGGCGTCGGCGGGATCCTGCGCGACATCTTCGCGATCGGCGCGCGTCCGATCGCCTCGCTTGACTCGCTGCGCTTCGGCGAGCCGACCTCCGAGCGCTCGCGCTACCTGCTCGACCGCTGCGTCGCCGGGATCGGCCACTACGGCAACTCGATCGGCGTGCCGACGATCGGCGGCGAGGTCTATTTCGAGGCGCCGTACGAGCAGAACTGCCTGGTCAACGCGATGTCGATCGGACTCGCGCGCGCCGAGCGCCTGATCCGCTCGGCCGCCGCCGGCCCGGGCAACCTGCTCGTGCTGCTCGGCGCCTCGACGGGCCGCGACGGGATCGGCGGCGCCTCGGTCCTCGCCTCGGCCGAGCTCGGCGAGAGCGACGAGGCGAAGCGCCCGAGCGTCCAGGTCGGCGACCCGTTCGCGGAGAAGAAGCTGATGGAGTGCTCGCTCGAGCTGCTCGAGCGCGACCTGCTCGTCGCGCTCCAGGACCTCGGCGCCGCCGGGCTGACCTCATCGGTCCCTGAGATGGCCGCCAAGGGCGGCGTCGGGATCGACATCGACCTCGACGCGGTCCCGCTGCGCGAGGCCGACATGGAGCCCTTCGAGATCATGGTCTCGGAGTCCCAGGAGCGGATGGCGGCGATCGTCGAGCCGGCGAAGCTGGATGCGGTCCTCGCGGTCTGCGCCCACTGGGAGACGAGCGCCTCGATCATCGGTGCGGTGACCGAGACCCGCCACATCCGCGTCTTCCGCGGCGCTGAGCTGCTCGGCGACTTGCCGCTCGACGTGCTGGTCGACGGCTGCCCGCTGTACGAGCTCGAGCCGGAGCGACCGATCGAGCCGATTTACCCGACGCCAGCGAGGGTCCTCGACAGCACGGATCCGAACGAGATCTTGCTCGCCTTGCTGGCGAGCCCGAACATCGCCGACCGCACGCCGCTGTTCGAGCAGTACGACTGCATCGTCCAGTCGCGCACGATCCGCCGCTCCGGCACGGCCGACGCCGCCGTCCTGGCGCTGCCAAACGGTCGCGCGTTTGCAGTCGCGATCGACTGCAACGGCCGGCGGGCTGCTGCGGACCCTTACCGCGGCACGGTCGAGGCGGTGCTCGAGTGTGCCGCCAACCTCGCCTGCGTGGGTGCCCGTCCGCTCGGCGTCACGAACAACCTCAACTTTGGCAACCCCGAGAAGCCCCACATCGCTTGGCAGCTGACCGAGTCGGTGCGCGGCCTCGGCGACGCTTGCCGCGCGCTGGCGATCCCGGTCACGGGCGGCAACGTCTCGCTCTACAACGAGGGCGCCGAGGGCCCGATCTACCCGACCCCGGTCGTCAGCTTGGTCGGCGAGCTGCTCGCCGAGCCGGCCCTGGCGGGCCGGCTCGCCTTCGCCAGCGAGGGCGACGCGATCGCGCTCGTCGGGCCGTTCGAGCCGTCACTGGGTGCGAGCGAGCTCGCAAAGCTGCGCGGCGAGCCGCTCCCGGACCGGCTGCCTGCGTGTGACATCGCCAGCGTGCTCGAGGCCCACGCGACGGTGATCGCCGCTGTCAGCGCCGGCCTGCGCGCACACGACATCGCCGAGGGTGGTCTCGCGGTCGCGCTCGCCGAGTGCTGTCTCGCCGCCGGCCTCGGCGCCACGGTTGAGCTCGAGGCCGTCGCCGAGGCGGCGCTGTTCGGTGAGGCGCCGGGCGGCTTCATCGTCTCCGGCCCGCGCGAGCAGCTCCCCGGGCGGATCATCGGCACGGTCGGCGGTGCGCGCTTGCGCATCGGGCCGATCGACCTTCCGCTCGATCGCCTGCGCGAGGCCCACGCCGCGCTCGCCGCGCTTTTCGACTAGCTCGTCGTGTAGCCCGGTATCCCGACTCCGGCGCGCACCGGGCCGACCGACAGCACGCTGCGATGCGCGCAGACCTCGAGCGCAAACTCGATCGACCTCGACTGGCGCTGTCCGGGCGCGTACACGGCCAGCCCGAGCGCGTTGAGCGCCGTGCTGCAGAGCGCGCCGTAGTCAGCGATTCGCAGCAGCGCGTGCGCCGTCGCGTTCGGCGCGAGCGTGACCGTCGTGTGCGCGCTCACCGCCCGCGTCGCCGCCAGGCCAACCGGGCCACCGCCGCTGCCCCACGCCGAGACGCCCGGGTAGCCGTAGAGCGTGCATGCGCGGTGGCCGACGTTCGAGAACTCGAGCGGGTAGTAGATGGCGCCCGCCGTGCCCCCGCCCTCGCCGTCCCCGAGCCAGACCTGCGTGTTCGTGTCTGCGCAGGCAGCGACGCCCGTCGGTGCCGCGCCCGCCCCCGCGCAGGCAGCGAGAACGACCGCCGCCGCGAGCACCAAGCCGTGAAGTGTGCGCTGTCGTCTCACGCCCACACCCTGACGCGCGCAGTATCGAACCGGGTCCGGACGGCATGACGTCTTGCGGAGCTGCGTGCTCGCGCGCGCCGGCCGATAACCACGGCCACCATGTCCGTTGATGCGATTGAAAGCGGGAACGGCTGGGCGCTGACAAGCGCCGACAGCAACTGGCCGAGCGTGCTCAGCGCCGCCGCTGGCGTGCTCGGCCTGAGCACGAGCGCCGTGACCGTCGAGCTGCGTTCCGGCGCGAGCCTCAGCTTCCTGGCGCAAGCTCAGGGCGTCTCGCAAGACGCGCTGGCGCACGCGATCGCGGGCGCGCTCAGTCCGAGCACGCTGTCGGCGACGACGCCCGACGAGCGACTGCAGATCGCGGCGCAGATCGCGCAGCGCGCGGGCGGCGCGCCGGCGCGCTACACGGCCGGCTCGCTGCTCGCCGACCTCGATGAGCTCGAGCGCGCGGACGTCACGGTGGGCGGTCTCTCCGTCTTGCGAGACGCTCTCAGCGGCGCCAGGCCCTGAGCCGAGCGACTGCCGCGTCGGTCTCCTGCGCGAGCGCGGTCATCGCCGCGAAGATCGTGTGGTCGCTCGTGCTCACGTCGCAATCATCGCCGTTTCCAGCTGCCCACTCCCACCGGCGCCACCTCCCGCGCTGGTAGTCTTGACCTGCGGGCCGCGGCGCCGCCGCAGGCTCGCTCCTCGCTGATGCTCCGATCGTTCGCCAGCCCCGATCCGCGGGAGGGACCGCGCGATGAGTGCGGCGTGTTCGGCGTATTCGCGCCCGGGTACGAGGTATCGAACCTGACCTTCTTCGCGCTCTCGGCGCTCCAGCATCGCGGTCAGGAGTCCGCCGGGATCGCCGCCGCGGACCGCGGCCGCCAGATCATGACGCGCCGCGACCTCGGCCTGGTGAGCCAGGCGCTGACTGCCAACGACATCGTCTCGCTCGGCGGCGAGCTAGCGATCGGACACGTCCGCTACTCGACAACCGGCTCGAACGCCTGGGAGAACTCGCAGCCGGTGCAGCGCGCCGCGGGCTCGGACGGCAACCGCCGCGAGCTGGC
>Ga0187771_10002014_pt1 | contig 13937 bp, 12 predicted proteins | sample 0116_SJ02_MP15_1_FD_133139 | JGI IMG/M metagenome (GOLD analysis project Ga0187771, IMG submission 133139) | Tropical peat soil microbial communities from peatlands in Department of Meta, Colombia - 0116_SJ02_MP15_10_MG | ecosystem: Environmental > Terrestrial > Soil > Wetlands > Peat | place... | reverse complement strand
GGCACAGCAGCGGGGCCAAATCCTCCACGCGCTGCACCCACCGTCCGGCTTTCCACCGCTCAATCCATTGGCAGGTGCGTTGTTCATTTCCGGGGAGGGGATCCATCACCAGGACCGGCAGCCCGCTGGCGAAAGCCTCCATAAGAGTTGACCCGCCCGGTTTAGTGATCAGGAGATCGGCGGCGACCATCCACTCGTGCATGTTGTCCACCCAGCCGAGCACGCTGATTCCCGGCGTCCCTTGAGCGAGCTTTCGGGCCTGATCCTCCAGCCGGGGATTTTTCCCTGCGACGATGACCACCTGAAGAGGCTGCTCAACTTGCCGCACTGCTTCCAAAATCCGCGCCGGGTTCCCAAACCCTCCCCCGCCGAAGAGCACTAGCAGGACTGGCGTCGAGCGGGCGAGCCCCAGGCGCTCGCGGGTCGCCGCGTGCTCCGGCAGGCAGGCAAACCCCGGATCGATGGGCTGTCCGCTGGTCATAATCTTCGCCGGCGGCGCGCCGGCAGCGGCCAACTCCTCGGCCAGGTCCGCGTGCGTGGTCAGGTACAGGTCAACCTCGGGCTGCACCCAGGCTTGATTGAAGTCCATCAATTCCACGCCGGCCAGAAGGAAAGGTCGGCCCTGCTCCCGCTTGAGCAGGGCGGCGAGTTCGCAGAGACCGACTTCGGTTGCCACCACGGCATCCGGATCGAACCTCTGGATGAAACGGAACAGCGGCCTCGCGCCCCGGCGATAAATCCAGGCGGGGCCGGTGGATTTGGACTGGTGCTGAACGCGCTCGATGCGTTCCCAGAGGCCGGGCCAGTAGCGCAGGGGGATCAGGTAGGAGTTGTAATAGGCTTGGAACCAGCGCGCGCAGCGGGAGAGCGCATCGACCACCTCAACCGTGGCCTGCGGCTGGAGCGTGAGGAGGGCTTTCCGCAGCGCTTGCGCCACGCGTTGATGGCTTGCTCCATGGGGGAGCGTGAGGATCAGGATCTTCGGCCGCACCTCATTGGGAAGTCCCATTGTCAACGTCGCGATTCAACCGTCTTCAACTCGTCGACTTTTTAACTTGTTCGACCATCGAAGAGTCGAAGCGGATACTCGGAGCCCCTCGACGGGGGCCTCGAACGCTTTCTTTTATCACCCCCATGTTAGAATACCAAAGGGATGCAAAGAAAGTGATGAGTGACAAGTGACGAGCGGCGAGCAAGAGAAACCTTCACCCGCGGCAAAGAAATCCAGGGTAAGCGGCGGAATGAACAGGGTGGAAAACCGCTCCCCGCAGGTGCCACGATGACAACGTACGGGATCCTCGCGCTCGTGGCGATCGTAGTGCTGGCGCTGGGCGGGTTCTACGTTTATGCCTGGAGCGAGCCCACCTGGCAGGTGTTCGGACCGGCCCTGGTGCGCGGCCCCGCCGAGGGGAAGCGCGTCGCTCTGACTTTTGATGACGGGCCGGCCCCGCCTTTCACGGAGCTGATACTCGACATTCTCCGCGGCCGGAACGTGAAGGCCACTTTCTTCGTGTGCGGGCAGAACGTCGAACGCCACCCCGAGATTTTACGACGCATCCACGCCGAGGGGCATCTCATCGGAAACCACGCGTATTCGCACAGATTTCCATACTTCCGCAGTCGCGCCTTTTTCGCGGAGGAAATCGACCGGACTCAAGGACTCATTGAGAAAGTCATTGGCCAACGGCCTGGGATCTTCCGGCCGCCTTACGGGGCCCGCTGGCGGGGTCTCTACGACGTGCTCCGGGAGCGCGGAATGCGCCTCGTAAACTGGTCTGACACGGGCTACGACTGGAAATGCGACACGGAGGAAATCGTCCGAAGGACGCTGGCGAAGCTGGGCCCGGGCTCAATCATTCTTCTGCACGACGGGAAGAACACGCTTCCTCCCGGCGAAGTCGATCGCTCGGACACAGTCCGCGCCTTGCCCGCCATTCTGGATGGCGTCACCCAGGCCGGCCTGACTTTCGTCCCCCTCACAGATTTCCTGTCGGCGTAGCGCCGGGCTTCAGCCTGCCGCGTAGGGCCACCCCTTGGGGGCCAGGCCGGAACAAGCCTCAGCCCCAGGCCCTCAGGAGGTATTGCCTTTTGTCTGATGGCTATCCTACAATAGTCAGATAACAGGAGGACAGCAATGGGACAAGTAGCAACCCGGCGGCGAGCCAAAATCAGCGCCACCTTGGAGAGTCGGTTGGTTAAGCGAGTACGTCAATATCAACGCGAGGCAGGGCTGCCCTCCTTTTCTGCGGCGCTCGAGGAGCTCCTGTGGCGTCAAATGACGGAAGAGCGGGCGAAAGCCTACTATACGAGCATGTCTGACGAGGAAGGAGCCGAGCAGCAGGCTTGGGCGAATTTCTCCACGGAACAATTTATTAAGGCTGCTAGAGAGGAATGAAATGGCGGAGCGCGGCTCGATCTACTTTGTCGAAGTCCCCGGTGATCCCCACCAGCAGCCGGTTCCAGTGGTTGTGGTCTCGACAGATGCCCGAAACCGCTACGGTCGTGACGTCCTGACTATTCCGTTGTCAACTTCCCCCAAGCGCTATGAGACGCACCTGGAACTCGCGCCGGGCGAGACGGGTTTGCCCGAGCCCTCCATCGCAAGGTGCGAGAATATCGGCGTGGTCGGTAATGCCCTCTTCGAGGGGCGAAGACCCGTCTCGCCGCGCCGCCTGTCCGAAAGGCGCTTACGCGAAATGGCGGTTCTGGTCGCGCTCGCCATGGGCTTCAGGGCATGATCCTCTCCGGGCGCGCCCCAGTTCACCCCAGGAACAAGACGTGAATGTAGACGCCCAGCCGGACGTTGTAGGCCAGGTACCAACCGATATGATCCGGGTCGTCGTAGATCACGATCTGGTCGCTGGTCCAAAGCCAGTCATTGCAGAAGCCGAAGTCGGCTGGGGCTACGCTGAAATAGAAACCCCTGAACCAGAACCGGTCTCTACCTCCTCCTTCCAGCCGCCAAAGGTGACCGCGGCCGATACCGCCCTTGAAGTGCCCATGCTCCCAAGGATGGTCGAGATGGTATCGAGCGTCGCCAGGGCCGCTATCGTGCCCCACCCATTTACCGTTCTGGTGGACGTGAGGAGCGTCGGGGTGCCCCTCGCGGTCGCGATAGTCGGGCTTTTCTGCAGGCCGGGCCGCTCCAGCCTTGGTCGGGGGTGGGCCCTTGCGAGGAATGTACCCGCCACCAACTTTCTCCCCACCACGTTGCCCCTTGTTGCCTCCCTCCTTCTGCTTTGCGTAAGCGCAAATCGAGAGCGCCAAAATCACAGCCAAGGCAATGCCAATCTTCCGCATATTAACCTCCACTGGACTGTAGTCTCCTCACGTTGCAGCAGTGAGACGATCTTCAACTCAATCAACGCAATTTCTCGCCAGACGGCGGTCTCCATCTAGTGTTGATCTCGTGCGACCCCCCGCATGCTTGGACCGGGGTTACCCTCGCGCGAACGGCTGTCCACCTTTCGGAGAGTACTTGGCCAGCGTCTCGTCCAAAGCCCGCGCATCCGGGGGCACAGCGACCTCGCCGTCGATCAGAATCTCTTTCGCCCTAACCTTGCGTCCGTAGAGCTCCTCGTTATCATCCTTATCCTGCTTTACGACGGCTCCGTCAAGTGAAACTCCGGCAAACAAGCCTCGCGCCCGCGAGTAACTGAGAATCTCTGCGTGAAGCTGCGCGTCCGTCGCGCCCTCCGCTGAGCGGCCCACCGGCCCGGCCGCCACGGAGATCTCCGCGCCCAGCTTGACGCTGTCCTGGACGAGTTTCTTCGCGCCTTCGGGGTTCATCACGATAAAGACCACATCGGTGGCCTTGCCGCCAATCTGAAATCCTATGCTCCCCGCCCCCAGCGTGAACAGGGAGGGGGCATCCCAAGGACCGTCCCCTCCCTTGCGGCATACTAGCACGCCGCGTCCGTAAGTCCCACCGACAATAAAGGCCCCCTTCAACTCCGACGGAACGACTCCCACACACACGGCGCGATCCAGCAAGTCGTGTGGGATGGCCTTTTCAGGAGTCCCCATGATTTCGTTGAGGACATTGGCTGCCTTCTCCAACTGGCTCTCCTTCGCGAAAGCCGGCGAACAAAACGCTACGAACAGAAGTGCCACAGCAAGTCTCTTCATCTGATTCCTCCTTATCTTGATTCCAAATCGCTTGCGTGAGACCGTTGGTTTTCTTCAAATGACTTCGGTGTCCCGCTGAACTCGCCAGGCCCCGTAGCCGCTCGGCTTTCGAACCACACGCAAGGCCACAGCGGTTAAGGCTAAGGGCGACGATTGCGAGACTGCACCTTGGTCTGGGGCAAGTTGACTTCCTAATTGGCGGGACATCTAGTAAGTCCAGTCTTATCAATTAACTACAGCCGCGGTCAGGGCGAATGACTTACCAATCCGCCCTGTAAGAACTTCCAGGCTCAGGTACTTTAAGCCCGACCCTCTTCGTGTTGCCAAAGGCACTCTAGTATAATCGTGGGGCATGTGAGGCCGCCGCCACGAGGGCAGGGCGTGTTAGGGCTGCGATCACGAGCGAGGAGATGAGGTGCGATGAGAATCCTGATTTTGGGTGGAGACGGGTATTTGGGTTGGCCGACCGCCATGTATTTGTCGCGGCAGGGGCACGAAATCGGCGTGCTCGACAACTTCGCCAAGCGGCGTTGGGAGATGGAACTGAACGTCGAGCCCTTGATTCCCATCCACACCCTTCACGACCGCGTCCGGGCCTGGCAAGAGGTGACGGGCCGCAAGGTCGAGCTCTTTGTCGGTGACTTGCGCAACTATGAGATGGTGAAAGGAGTCCTGGAGTTTTTCCAGCCCGAGGCGATGGTCCACTACGGCGAGCAGCCCTCGGCGCCGTACTCCATGATCGATCACAGCCGCGCCGTCTTTACTCAGATGAACAACCTGGCGGGAACCCTCAACCTCCTCTGGGCCATGCGCGAATGCGTGCCGGACGCCCACCTGGTGAAGCTCGGCACCATGGGCGAGTACGGAACGCCCAACATCGACATCGAGGAAGGGTTCATCGAGATCGAGTACAAGGGGCGGAAAGACGTGCTCCCTTACCCCAAGCAGCCAGGGTCGTTCTATCACCTGACCAAAGTCCACGATAGCCACAACATCCTCTTCGCCTGTCGCGTGTGGAAACTGCGCTCCACGGATTTGAACCAGGGCGTGGTGTACGGGATCGACACCGACGAAACGCGGCTGGACCCGCGCCTGGCCACCAGCTTCCATTACGATGAGGTCTTCGGCACGGCGTTGAACCGCTTTTGCGTTCAGGCCGTTTCCGGAATCCCCCTGACCGTCTACGGCCGGGGCGGGCAGACGCGCGGGTTCCTCGACATCCGCGACACGCTGCGCTGCGTCGAGCTGGCGCTGCTCAGCCCTCCCGGGGCGGGTGAGTATCGCGTCTTCAACCAGTTTACGGAAACCTTCAACCTCCTGGGGTTGGCCGAGATGGTGAGAGCCCAGGCCGAGGAGCTGGGCCTCCCAGTGGACATTCAGCATCTGGATAATCCCCGCACGGAGCAAGAGCAGCACTATTACAACCCCAAGCACACCAAACTCATCGAGCTGGGCCTCAAGCCCCATCTCCTGTCGGACGTCCTCCTGGAAAGCATGCTGCACCGCATTCAGGAATACTCCCCCCGCATCAAGAAGGACATCATCCTGCCGCACGTGAACTGGAGCGGCGCCAACGTCAAAGCCGCGGGAAGAAAGCTGAGCGTCGCGGCGCGCCAGATAGGTGATTGACCTGAGAAGGGCGCCCCGTTCCTGGCGAGGCTCAGGGCTGAAGGCGGGGGCATCGTCTGTCGTGTTACAATGATCTGAGGAGCCGGGTACTTGCAAGGGCCTGCGAGGTGCAGGGTTCCACCGGTGAGTCCATGACCATCGCTGCAAAATACGAAGACGGTGTCTTCAAACCCCTCGAGAATGTCAGCCTCCGTGAAGGGACCATTGTGGAGGTTCGCGTGCCTTTGTACGTCAACCGACTGAAGGGCAAAGCGCCCTCGGTTGGTGATTTTGCCTTCTACGGGATGTGGAAAGACCGGACTGATATCGGTGACAGCGTCGAATACATCCGCAAACTTCGGCGCGATCTTCGGGGCTGAGCGCTTCCTCCACCGGGCTTACACGCCCTACCTGATCGACAGCGATGTTCTGATCGACATTTCGCGTGGCAAGTCGGCGGCCCGCGAATACGTCGATGGCCTCACAGAAGGGTGGGCGATCTCGCAGGTTTCGGCTCTCGAACTCATCGTCGGCGCGCGGGATCAGGAGGACCTTGCCAACATTGATACCTTCCTCTCGGCTTACGTGATTGTGCCGCTGCGTAGCTCAACGGGCACAAGAGCGTACGAACTCCTGAAGGTGTACGCAAAACCCCACGGCCTGCATGTATTTGATTCCCTAGTTGCGGCAACCGCGATGGAGGAGGGCCTCACGCTGGTGACGAAGAACCGTCGCCACTTTGGCGTCATCCAGGGCCTCTACTTGGAGGTCCCCGGGTACTGATAGACTGTCGCTTTGCGCTCTCGGAACGTGCTTCCTTATACTCGGAGCGCGATCTCGGTTCAGCCCCACCCGTACCGAGCTGTAAGAACTAGCCCGCCCCATACAATCCTGCACTATTCGCAAAATCGCAGCTCCTGGCCACCACCTGACCAAGGAGGGCATCTTACTGGCGCAAGTTAAGCGGAGCGGCGCCAACGTCAAAGCGGCGGGAAGAAAGCTGAGCGTCGCCTCGCGCCAAGCCAGCGACTGATTGAGCTTGTCCTAAAGGTGCTCCGGAGAAAGTAGCCCCCTCTATACCGATTGATGCTTGTAATCGAAAAGGGTACAATCGTACTCAGAATGATTACACATCGCCTGAGCTCGAACCTGTCCACCGCCCTGTTTGGCCGGACCCGGCGCGCCGTTCTGGGGCTGCTTTACGGCCACCCCGACGAGGCGTTCTATCTCCGCCAACTGGTCCGTTCAGCCGGGCTTGGGTTGGGGGGAGTCCAGCGCGAGGTCAAGCGGCTTGCCGAGGCGGGGATTTTGCGGCGTACGCTACGGGGCCGCCAAGTGTACTACCAGGCTAATCCCGAGTGCCCGCTCTTCGCAGAGCTCAAAGCCCTTGCGGTTAAGACCGCCGGGGTTAGCGATGTTCTCCGCGATGCCCTGGCGCCCTTGGCGAACCAGGTCAAGTTGGCATTTATCTACGGTTCGGTGGCCGAACGAAAACAGACGAGGACGAGCGATGTAGACTTGATACTCGTCGGTGACGCGAAGTTCGAGGCTGTGGTGTGCGCCTTGCAGGCTGCCCAGAAGACCCTCAGCCGCGAGATTAACCCCACGGTCTATTCGCCTGGGGAATTCAAGTCCAAGTTGAAACGGCGACACCATTTCTTGTCCAGTGTGCTCGAGAACGAGAAAGTCTTTCTGATCGGCGATGAACATGAGCTTGCGCGATTGGCTGCAGTTCGGGTGGCTGACCGAGCACCAGAGCAGCCCCGAAGAAATCGAAAACCTGCTCGGTCTCGCGGACCGCGACCTTAAGGAATGTCAAGCCGAAGGGCTGGGAGCGGATTGGAGCCTCGCCATCGCTTACCATGGCGCGCTGCAAGCCGCCACGGCCGCGCTAGCGGCGGCGGGCTATCGCGCCAGCCGTGAGTCGCACCATTATCGCGTGTTTCAGTCGCTGGAATTCACGGTTGGAGCCGACCCGAACCTCCTTCGCGCCTTAGATGCCTTCCGGAAGAAGCGGAACCTCTCAAGTTACGAGATGGGTGGTACGGTTTCCGATAAGGAAGCCAAAGAAATGCTAAAGCTGGCTCGGGAGTTGCGCGCGCGGGTGGGACGCTGGATCCGCTCCGAGCATCCAGACCTGCTGTAGAGTGCTCGGCGAAACGCCCGGAACGCGACCCTCATCTGCTTCCCGCGCGCCAAGCCGGCGACTGAGGCAACAGCAGCTTCCGCAACCTTCCACGCAGAAACCCTCCTTCCACTTCACGTCCTTTCCAATACCTCCGCTTGCTTTTGAAATCGTCGAGGTCTACAATTGCCCCAGGCGTTGGGGATTTGAAGCTCTGATTGAGCGTCGGCATCGGGTCTGAGGCTGTCAAATCAAAAAGGGAGGTAGGTTTCCATGAGAGGGAAGGTGTGCGCCTCGCTCGGCTTGATTTTGCTTGCCGGCTCGCTGGCCTGGGCCGGCGTTACTGGGACCATTTCAGGTACGGTCACGGACCCGACGGGAGCGGTCGTCCCCGATGTGACGGTGAAAGCCGTCAACACGGCGACAGGAATTGAACGCACCGCCACAACCAACGCGCAAGGGTTTTACGCGTTCCCAGACCTGCCGGTGGGGACTTACGACGTCAGTTTTCACAAGCAGGGTTTCACCGAGCTTCGCAGGACTGGCCTGGTGATTGACGTGAACACCGCCCTCCGCGTGGATGCCGCCTTGCAAGTCGGTGAGGTCCGGCAGGAAGTAACGGTTTCCAGCTCCGCGGTTCATGTGGACACGGCGCGGACCGAATTGGGCGAGGTTGTAACGGGCACACACATGGAGGCCATGCCGCTCAACGGGCGCGGCTTTACAGACCTGATGGCGCTCCAGCCCGGCGTGGTGCCGGTTTCGACAAGCGAATACAACACAACGTCGCCGAACCCTTCGGGAGAGTTGAACTCGGGCAATCTCTCGGTCAGCGGCCAGCGCGAGAGTGCCAACGGTTTCATGGTGAACGGCGGAACCGTGGAGGAGGGCGGAGACAACGGCGCCGCGGTCATTCCCAACCTTGACTCCATCGCCGAGTTTCGCATCCAGACGGCCGACTTCGATGCCGAGTACGGCAACTACAGCGGCGGGCTGATCAACGTGGTCACCAAGTCGGGCACGAACCAATTCCATGGCGACGGGTTCGAATTCCTCCGCAACAACAAAATGGATGCCCGCAACTTCTACTCCTATAACCAAAGCAACCCCATTACCGGCGCGGAGATCCCGGGTTCAGCGATTGGCACCCTGCATCGCAACCAGTTCGGCGGAACCATCGGCGGGCCTATCGTTCACGACAAGGTCTTCTTCTTCGGCGACTACCAGGGCACGCGGCAAGTGCAAGGCGAGAACGATCTAGTTGTCGTTCCCTCGGGCGCCGACCGGACGGGCAATGTGGCTGACCTCTCGGGCGCAATGACGGGAAGCGTCTCCGGCCCCTACTTTGCGAACCTGCTCAATACCGAGCTCGGCTACCCGGCGGGGACCGTGACCGTCGGCGAGCCCTACTACACCTCCGGCTGCACCAGTTCCTCACAATGCGTCTTCCCCAACGCGATCATCCCGCCGTCCGCGATCGCGGCTCCTTCCCAAGCCATCCTGAAGGGTGGATACATTCCTCAGGCCAACGTCGGGGACTTCTTTGCGACCTCGGCTTATAAGGGCACCATTCGCGATGACAAATGGGGCTATCGGACCGACGCCAACACGCGCTTGGGCATGCTCTCCGCCTACTATTTCTTTGACGACTTTCGCAGGTTGGATCCCTTCTTGAGCAGCAACATCCCCGGATTCGCCGGGGTGGTCCCCGGGCGATCCCAGCAAATCAACCTGGGCGATACGAAGTCCTTCGGCCCGACAAAAGTGAATGAGTTCCGCCTGAACTTTATCCGTTACGCTTTTTCGACCGGCGAGCCCATAGGCGGATTAGGGCCCACGCTGAGCTCGTTCGGGATAACGGGCGTCTACCCTGTCAATCCGAAAGCCCAGGGGGTCCCTAACGTGGGAACCAATGAATGGAGCCTCGGCGTGGACCCCTTCTTTGAAAAACAGATCAACAACACTTACCAGGTATTGGACAATTTCACAAAAATCCTTGGCACGCACACGCTGAAGTTCGGGGGCGAGTTCCACGCCGCGCAGATCAACCTTTATGACAACGGCGCGAATCAAGGAACCTGGAGCTTCAGCGGCTCCGAAACCGGATCTGATTTCGCCGACTTTCTCATCGGCGCTGTGAACACCTACAACCAAGGCGAACAGCTTCCCTTCTACACGCGAACTCATTACGCCTCCTTGTTCGCGCAGGACAGTTGGCGCGCCAAGCCCAGCCTGACGCTTAACTACGGCCTGCGCTGGGAGGTGAGCACGCCTTGGTACGAGAGGAACAACGAACTGGAAACCCTGGTTTACGGCGTGCAATCCGTGGCTTTCCCGGGCGCCCCGGAAGGCTGGGTGGTGCCCACGGACCCCACCGTCCCCCACACTCTCTCGCCCATCCGGTACAACAATTTCGGGCCAAGAATCGGGCTGGCCTACTCGCCCAGGGCTGAAGGAGGGCTCTCACACGCGCTCTTTGGCGGGCCGGGCAAGTCCAGCCTGCGGGCCAGCTACGGCATCTTTTATACAGCCTACGAGGATGCGACCGGCTTCAATACGGTTGGAGACGCTCCCTTCGGTTATTACTACGTGAATCCCGAGAAAACTCTCTTTGCTAATCCCTTTATCAACCTCCCCGACGGGAAGAACAATGGCCAGCGTTTTCCGTCGCCCGTTCCTCCCCTCAACGTTTCCGCCTCCCGCCCCGATGCAGCCCTTACCGCCGCGGATTGGGCAAGTTTGTTCGAGCCCATCGGCAGCTCACCGGGATTCGACCATACCAACCGCGTGCCTTACGCGGAGCATTACATGTTCTCTTTCGAGCGTCAGCTTACCTCGGACACCATCTTCAGCCTGAGCTACGTGGGGACGCAGGGCCACCGCCTGCTGGCCGACCAAGAAGCCAATCCAGGCAACGCGGCGCTCTGCGCGAGTATGAGCCTGGCGAGCGAGGTGCTGCCCGGGACCGCGCCCTGCGGCCCCTTCGGGGAGAGCGGGGTCTACTACCCCGTCACCGGAGGGACGATCAACTCAGCGTGTCCGAATGGACCGGCTTGCATCAATAGTACTCGCGGGCCCTTCGGGCCGGCTTTCGCAAGCGATGGCTTATTTTCGTCCATGGCGAACTCCAACTACAATGCCTTGGAAGCCAGTTTGCGTCATACGAGCCACCGGGCCACCTTTCTGGCTGCCTATACCTACAGCAAGGTGATGGACAATTCCTCGAGTTGGGGGCCGGGCGCGGGTTCGGGAGGCGTCGAGATAATCAATCCCATCAACCCGAAACTTGGAAAATCGCTCTCCGCCTTCGACCTGACGCATAACTTTGTGGTCAGCTACGTGTACGAGTTGCCCTTCGACAAGTTTCTCCCTGCCAATCGCGCCACGCGGGGCTGGAAGATTTCCGGGATCACGCGGTTTTCCACCGGGCTGCCGGTGTTCATTACCGAGCAGGATGACGCCTCGCTGTTGGGGACGAACAACACGGGTCCGACCGGCGCGGGTATCGATGAGCCCAACTTCCTGGGGGGCAATATCCAAAAAATCGACCCGCGCAAGCAGAATCTGAACTCTTTGACAAACCCTTACCTCAGCAATTCTGCTTCGCTTTTCTACCGCGAAGGTTGCCCTGCAGGTTCTGGCCCCGCGGGCTGCTCGGACCAAATCTTTGGGCAATTTGGTAACTCCAATCGGCGCTTCTTTCACGGTCCGGGAATCAACAACTGGGACCTGGGGCTTTTCAAAGACCTTAAACTGACCGAGTCCAAGTCGCTGGAATTTCGCGCCGAGTTTTTCAGCGTCTTCAACCACGCGCAGTTCTCGAACCCGGACGGCAATATCATCGACTCAGCCTTCGGTTTCGTCACCGGCGCCGGCGGCGAGCGCATCGGCCAGGTGGCCCTGAAGTTCTATTTCTGAAGCCTCAGCCCGAACGCCCGCTGAGGACATAATCGCGCCCCGAGTGGCTGGCGGGCGCCCGTGTCAGTGTGGAAGGGAGCAATGAAGGTGTGTCTCGGATTGTTGACGTTGGCGTTGCTGGCGGCGACACCGCAATTGGCGGCCCGGACGAAATGTGAGCCGCCCCCCTTGCTCCGTGTCGCCGACGTGCGCACGGTTCAAAGCGGAGGTACGTTAAGGTCGGAGCGAGCCATCGAGGGGAAGGTGACCAAAGATGGGAAGCCCCTCCCATTCGCCGAAGTGCGACTCATTTCGGGGGACAAGCTGGTCCAGCACACGACGACCGACCGGCAAGGCCGCTTTCTGCTCGAAAACCCTTCCCTGGGCCGTTACCGGCTTTGGTTTAAGGGCGTGGGCGCGTTTGACGTCGAAGTGACCCCGCCGCATTTCATGCAGCAAGCCTTTTACGGATTCAGGAGCGACGCCGGCTGCCTCGGCTGGGGCTCTGACATGAACTAGCCGAGCGTCTGCAATTCGAGGGGAAAAACCCGCTGGCCTGCAAATTCGGCTTGCCCGCCGGCAAAGCCGTTGTAAGATTCGGCCTCGGCCCGCGCCCAAGTCCTTCCGCGCCCTCTGCCGCGCGCATGCCGTCAAGGATGGCGGCGGATGCTGTCGGTCGAATGTTGCCCGCCTGGGTCTCTACAATGGCAAGCACAACGTATCACAATAGGATACAAATTCATTCGCTTCGAGGTGGTCAGTGACTACTTCACGGGCACTCCAGATTGCACTTATCACTCTGATTTTCATGCCTTTGCACGGGTCTGTCCTGTTTTGCCAAACGGCCGACGAGCGGCCCCTCTACCTGGATCCGAGCCAGCCGATCGACAAGCGCGTGGACGACCTCATCGGCCGCATGACGCTCAAGGAAAAGGTCGGCCAGCTCAATTTGCCCTGCGTGTACGTGGACCAGCTTGGGAAGACCATCCCCGAGAAAATGCAAGCATGCAAGCGATTCGCGGCTGGAACGTACACGCAGGAGATCGGCCCCGGCTGCGGATTCTTCACGCTCGCCGACACGATTCTCCACGAAGGCCCGCGGCAGCAGGCGGAGTTCTTCAACGAGCTGCAGAGAATCGCGCTCACCCAGACGCGGCTGAAAATTCCGCTGCTCGAGGACGAGGAAGGCACGCACGGCGCGATGTACGCGGGCGCAACGGTTTTCCCGGAAGGGCTCGCCATTGGCAGCACCTTCGACATGGACCTGGTCAAGGCAATTTACGCGGCCTCCGCGCGGGAGGCCCGGGCGGTGGGCATCCACGTTCTGTCCACGCTGGTGCTGGAGCTGGACCGCGATCCGAGGATGGGGCGGAACGAGGAAGCGTACACCGAGGATCCCTACCTGGGCTCCCGCATCGCCGAAAACATTACGTGGGGCGCGCAGGGATCCGACCTCAGCGCTCCTGACAAGGTGATCGCCCTGATGACGGATTTTCCCACCCAGAGCGAGCCGGTGAGCGGGCTGGAGCGCGGCGCCATCGAACTCTCCGAACGCTACATCCGCGAGAACGTTCTGCCCCCGTGGATTGCGGCGTTCCGGGCGGGCGCCCTAGGCGTCATGGCGGGATACCCCGAGGTGGAGGACATGCCTGCCCATGGCTCCGAAAAGTGGATGAACAAAGTTCTCCGGGACGAGCTAGGGTTCAAAGGAATCGTCGAGAGCGAAGGCGACGGCTTCGACACCCTCGTTTATGAGCACATCGTCCCGACCCAAAAGGAAGCCGGAGCGCTCGCCCTGCGGGCGGGCGTGGATTTGAATATTACCTATGAGCCGGCTTACATGGGACCGCTCATTGAAAATGTTGAAGAAGGGCGGGTACCCATGGAGCTGGTCGACCGGGCACTGCGCCGCGTCCTGGAACAGAAGTTTCGGCTGGGCTTGTTCGAACATCCTAACGTTGATCCGGGCCAAGCCGTAAAGATCGTGCACTCGCAGGAGCATCAGGCTCTGGCGCTCCAAACGGCCCGCGAAGGCATGGTGCTTCTGAAAAACGAGCACAACCTTCTGCCCCTGAAGAAAACGCTCCAGTCCATCGCTGTCGTCGGACCCAACGCCGATAACGGTGAAAACCAACTCGGCGATTACACCCCTCAGAAAGTTCTTCAGCATGTGGTGACG
>Ga0187771_10002013_pt1 | contig 13945 bp, 11 predicted proteins | sample 0116_SJ02_MP15_1_FD_133139 | JGI IMG/M metagenome (GOLD analysis project Ga0187771, IMG submission 133139) | Tropical peat soil microbial communities from peatlands in Department of Meta, Colombia - 0116_SJ02_MP15_10_MG | ecosystem: Environmental > Terrestrial > Soil > Wetlands > Peat | place... | reverse complement strand
TCGTCGAAGGCATGCAGTTTGATCGCGGCTATATTTCTCCTTATTTTGTTACGGACCCAGAGAAGATGGAGGTTCACCTGGAGGATCCGTATATTTTGCTCAACGAGAAAAAGATAAGCAGTATGAAAGACATGGTTCCCATTCTGGAACAGATAGCCAAAATGGGAAAGCCAATAGTGATTATCGCTGAGGATGTGGAAGGTGAGGCATTGGCAACCTTGGTCGTTAATAAGATTCGCGGTACCCTCAAATGTGCTGCAGTAAAGGCCCCCGGCTTTGGCGACAGAAGAAAAGCAATGCTTGAGGATATTGCCGTTTTGACGGGAGGAAAGGTTATTTCGGAGGATTTAGGCGTCAAATTGGAAAACGTTTCTTTAAAAGATTTAGGGACGTGCAAGCGCCTTACCATTGACAAAGATAATACGACCATTGTTGACGGCGGTGGCAAAAAATCCGACATCGAGGGCAGGGTTAAGCAGATTCGGGTTCAGATTGATGAAACCACCTCAACTTATGACAAGGAAAAATTGCAGGAACGGCTGGCTAAGCTGGTCGGTGGTGTTGCTGTGATAAAAGTAGGCGCGGCTACGGAATTTGAGATGAAAGAGAAGAAGGCTCGCGTCGAGGATGCACTGAATGCAACACGGGCAGCCGTGGAGGAGGGTATTGTACCGGGCGGGGGAGTTGCATATTTGCGGAGTTTGCCTGCTCTAGCAAAGGCCAAAATCGCCAATGATGAAGAGTACGGGTTGAACATTGTTAAACGGGCCATTGAAGAACCGACGAGGCAGATTGCCATCAATGCGGGGTTTGAAGGGTCGATTGTCGCGGAAAAGGTGAAAGCAGGCAAGGATGATTTTGGGTTCGATGCTGAAAATGGCAAGTATGTGAACATGACGAAAGAAGGCATTATTGACCCGACAAAAGTATCCCGTTTTGCCCTTCAAAACGCCGCCTCTGTGGCTTCGCTACTCCTTACTACGGAAGCCATGGTCGCTGAGAAGCCCAAGAAGAAAACGGCGCCGGCAATGCCGGGAGGAATGCCGCCGGACATGGGTGATTATGACTATTAAAAAATTAAGTTCAAGGATAAAGGTTACAAGTATTAGGTCAAGGACTTGAACCGATAATAAGTCCCCCATTCCCTTTTGCTAAAGATATACGAAAAGGTGGATGGGGGATTTTAATTTGTCAGGTCTTTCGCCGCCTGTATCATTCCTCCCAGAAGATCAGACATTTTGTCAAAATCCAGAGTATCGATAGAATCTCTTGCTGTATGATAGTTCGGATTTCGGTAAAAGGCTGTGTCTGTAATCATAATGGCGGGATATCCCATTTTCCAGAATGAGCGATGGTCAGAAAAGTCAACGCCGGGAATAAAACTGACCGTTGACAGGGTTTCAACTGGAATACTGGAACTTACTTTTAGAGAATTCTTAACCTTTCCCACAAGGTCCCTCGTACTCAAATTGCCGACGATAGCTATAAAATTGGGAGTTGATGGATATATCATATTCATCAGGGGGAGAGGGAAGGACTGACCGCCTTTCTTATCGGCATAATATCCTAACATTTCAAGGCAAATCATGGATTTGATATTTTCATTTCTGGCTTTAGCTTCCACTGCATAGACATAGCTCCCCATGTATTTAGATCTAAACACGGGAGGTTCTTCAATGACAAAAAAAATCAACTTCAACGTCCTTGCGGGTGAAAAATTTTTCGATATCCGGCAGATTTCAAGAAGTACGGCCACGGCGCTGGCGTTATCATCGGCACCGGGGGTGCCATATACGGTATCATAGTGAGCACCGATGATAACCGTTTCAGTAGAGCTTTTTGAACCCGTCACTGAAACGATTATATTACTATATTCTCTGCCATTGTAGATAAAGGTTTGAAGCGCCGGTTCACAGCCGAAATCTTTCAGGCTGGAAACGATGTAATCCTTTGTCGCTATTATTTTGTCATACTCATATATACTTCTTGAACCGATATGGACGCTTAAGTGTTCTACATGCTTATATAACTGGTGGTAAATATCTCCATAGCGAGTCGCAGATGGTCTGGATACAGATACAGAGGGAGTAAATCGTACTTTGAGCACAGAGTAGATTAGGAATACGGCAAGAAAAATAATGATAGAGAAAATATAAATAAACATTTTTTTCATCGTTAGGATAAATCGTTCTTTATGAACTTTTTTAATATTTTCATAAGCATTATATACTAAAAGATGAACAACAAAAAATTATTTTGATCTTTCCAGAATGATGATTCATGCACAGCTAAAAAGTCAAAAGACTTGTGTATGGTTTTCCTCTTGAAAAGTACCTTTTTTTAGGTTAAATAAACTTGATATTGGGCGGTTAACTCAGTGGGAGAGTGCTACCTTCACACGGTAGAAGTCACTGGTTCAAATCCAGTACCGCCTACCAATGATATTAATAGCTTAGCCATTTGCGGTTAAACTTTTTATTGATTAGTAAATTGTAATGAGTTCCTGAAAAATAGCATATTCCAGGTCTGCAAGCAGCTTTCCTTATTTATTCGTTTCATAAGGTCTGCTTAAGCTGTCAGTGCTACGGGGCCAATTCTGAGTTTGTCAGGTATAGAAAATCTTGTTCACAAACAGTGTCTTCTCTTTATTTAGTCTTGCTCCAATTAATCCATGATTTCCGTCTGCAGTCAGGCGTCTTAGGATCTTAATTGAACATGATTATAGAAATAGAATCAAACTATTATGAAGAAAATCGAAATCAGAACGGTAATTCGTCGATGGATTGAAAGTTATTCTTATGAAGATTGTTGAATCGGAAAAATCGGAATCTAAGGACAAGGATAATCAAGGCGCTCTTCAAGATTTATTGTTTGCCGTCCTTGATGCAATGCCTCACGCAGTCCTTGGTTTGAAGGATCGCCTGATTATATCTGCTAACCATGCAGTGGAAACTGTATTTGGCTGGAAGCCTGAGGAACTGGTTGGTCAAAGTACCAGGGTCTTATACAGAACTGATGAAGAATTTGAAGAAATAGCGAAACGTTTTTATCCCGCTCTTGAACAACGGAGGACATTCTTTGATGAGTTCCCCTGCCGTCACAAAGATGGACGGGATATTGTGTGTATGGTTGGAGCTTCGAGAGTGGGTGAGCTTCTCAAGGAAAGAATGATTGTAGCCACTTATGAAGACATAACCGCGCGTAAGCGTGCGGAGGAAGAGTTGCGGGAATATCGTGGGTATCTTGAAAAATTGGTGGATGTGCGAACGAATGATCTGAAAAAGGCCAATGAACTGCTTAAACACGAAATCATCGAACGTGAACAGGCGGAAGAGCTTTATAAAACACTGGCGGAAAAATCTATAACTGCCGTTTTTATTATTCAAGATAGAAAATTTCGCTTTATTAATACCACCGCTATTAGTTATGCCGGTTATACCCCTGAGGAGTTGATCGGCAAGGATTCCATGATCTTGGTACATCCTGAAGACAGGGAAGCGGTTAAGAAAAAAGCCAGTGAAATGCTGCGCGGGAAAGACACAACTCCCTATGAGTACAGAATTGTAAACAAACAGGGACAAGTCAGGTGGATAATGCAGACAATTACCTCTATTCAATATGAGGGAAAGAGAGCCATTCTTGGTAATGCCATGGATATATCGGACCGCAAACGTGCTGAGGAAGAACAGCACCGCCGTGAAAAACTTCAGAGTGTCCTCGAGATAGCAGGAACAGTTTGTCATGAAATGAATCAACCGATGCAGATAATAGCGGGATATTCCGAGTTGTTATTAATGAAGACTTCTGAAAATGACCCAATCTATAAAAAACTTAGTGCGATAACAGAGCAAATCCGCAGGATGAGTACTATTACGAGAAAATTAATGATGATTAAAGATTATAAGACTCAAGATTACATTGGCTTCAGCCGAATTATAGACATTCACGATGATTCTGACATAGATTCTGAAGGATCCGAAAAGAAACTTTAATAGGCGGTCGTAATGGTCATTGCACGAGAGAAAAAGATTTTGGTCGTGGACGATGAAACATCAATCCTGACCATGCTAAAAGAGATTTTTAGCTCGGAAGGCTATACGGTTAGAACTGCCGAAAGCGCCGAGGAAGCACTGAATATCCTTGATGGAGAGAGTATCAAGGTCATGTTTTTCGACCTCAGACTTCCCACCATGAGCGGCATCGATCTCTGCTGGAAAATTCGAGAAAAAGATCAAATCAGCATAATTTATGCTTTTACCGGATACAGCACTTATTATGGTCTTTTAGAGTGTCGTGCCGCCGGGTTTGATGATTTTTTTGTTAAACCTGTTGAAACTAAATTACTCTTGCAGGCAGCTCACGATGCGTTTGAAAAACTTGAAAGGTGGAAAGTTCGTTACTATGAACTTGTATAAAAGAGTCATCCTTCACTAAGCCACTGAGAATTTCAAAGTACCGCCCCTGCCAAGAATATCATGAAGATGTATATATCCCTTTAGACAGTTTTTTTTGTTCACAACAACAAGGGTGGTTATTTCTTCCTTTTGCATATATTCCATAGTCCTGGCAAGAGATGCGTTTTCCTCAATAGTCTTGGGTGATCTTATCATTACATCATCGATGGCCTTATCTTTGAAATCACGCCCCTTTCTTATCAGGCGTCGCAGATCACCGTCTGTCAGTATGCCGGTCAAGCAATTTTTATTGTCGGTAATGAGTACGAATCCCTTGTTTCCCCTGTCCAGTTCCTCGATTGCTTGCATAACAGACATTCCAGATTGAACTTTGGGTATCTGTGTACCTGTTATCATGACGTCTCTTACCTTGGCTCTCAAGCGCTGTCCCAGATTCCCCGCGGGATGAAATTTATAAAAATCCTTTTCGTTGAATTTTCTTTTCTCGATAAGGACGGCAGCCAGCGCGTCTCCCATGGCTAAAGAAGCAGTGGTGCTTGAAGTTGGGGCTAGACCGAAGGGACAGGCCTCTTTTTCCACACCTACATCGATCACAATATCACTTGCTTTTGCAAGTGTTGAGGACAGGTTGCCGGTAAAGGCGATAAGGGGTGCGCCAATCTCGCGGACGCTGCTTATTATCATGTTAAGCTCATCGGTTTCTCCACTGTTTGATATTGCCAGCATAACATCATCTTTTGTGACGATGCCTAAATCTCCATGCATACCCTCTATGGGATGGAGGAAAATGGCAGGCGTACCAGTGCTTGTAAGTGTGGCCACAATTTTCTTGCCGATCAATCCGGATTTGCCTATACCGGCCACGATGACTCTTCCTTTTGATTTGTAGATTACTTCAACGGCCTTCTCAAAGCTGTCATCCACTTTATCGATGAGATGCAAGATACTTTCCGCTTCAATTTTCAGGACTTCTTTTGCCCGCTTTATGGATTGACTTTTTTTCATTAATTGCTGCCTTCTCTATTCTTAAATTATTATATTGGATTGGCAAGCTATCAGAAATTAAAATTTATGACAAGAGCGGTTTTATCGTTTCATTAATATCAAAATCAAGCTGAGTGCTTGTCCGATGACCGGGAAAATTTAGATCTCGCCCAAAAAATAAATAACATGTGTTTCGTTGACACCTCAAGTGCTATTATTTATAATTAAAAAAAATATTATTGTTTCCTTCCGCACGTGGACGGGGCTTTAAAACTTTTTGGAGACATGCAGTATCGTGGCTATTCTTAAGGGCAAATGGCACTGGTTCATTGGTATCGGGTTTGGTTTACTGTTTCTGATTCTGCTTGCGTTTCGTCTCGATGTATTTAAGTGGGGACAATTCCATTTCTCTCAGGTGAAAGATGGGACAATTACCGATTCCTCCAGTTTTCAAGCATTGCGTGATAAAGAAGCTTGGATGAATATTTCTCAAAATGGGCGCAAAATCGGATATGCCCAAAGGATTTTTTCCAGCACCGAGAAGGGTTATCATTTTGTTGAATCCGTTTTCATGCAAGTCAATACGATGGGAGTTGTGCAAGCGATGACCTTCAAGACAGATGGGTATTTGAACACTGATATGACCTTGTCTTCTTTTGATTTTGACCTTCGTTCGAGCCTCTTCAGTTTTAAGGCTCATGGGGTTGTACAGAATAAGCAGGTTACTCTGTATACTGAAATGGCCGGTTCCGAGAAGAAAACGGTCATTGCCCTTAAAGACATGCCGCATCTGGCAAACGGTATTCTTGAGTCTGCCCAGATTGCAGGGATGAAATTGGGTGAAAGCAGAAGTTTCCATGTCTTTGATCCGGCAACCATGGGACAGAGACCCGTAAAAGTGACAGTACAAAGCGATGATATAGTTACAGTTATGGGTAAAAGTCAAAAAGCCCGGAAGGTATCCGTTGATTTTATGGGAGCCAAGCAGTTTGCGTGGATTGGTGTGGATGGCGATATCTTAAAAGAACAAGGTATTCTGGGGATCACCCTTGAACAGGTCTCAAAGCGTCAGGCATTGAGTGGGCTTGCCCTCACATCGGGTGCTGACCTGACAGAAATCGCTTCTGTCCCTTCAAATATGATTATTGATGATCCTGCCGCACTGACATCGCTGAAGGTAAAAATATCCAATGTAGAAAAAGATAACCTCAAATTAAACGGCGGCAGACAATCATTTAAAAAAGATACACTGCTCATTCAGAAGGAAGCAATCCCTACACGACCCCTTAGGGAAACAAGCATGGCCGGCAATGAGGACTTTCTCAAGTCAACTCCCTTCATACAATCCGACCACCAGAAGATCATCGCCAAGGTACAGGAAATTATCTATCCTGAGGATCCGGTTGCCGTCAAGGCATCAAAACTCGTGGCATGGGTAAATAAAAATGTGGAGAAAAGGCCTGTGCTTTCAGTTCCCAATGCCCTTGAGACATTGAACAACCTTGTCGGCGATTGTAATGAGCATGCGGTTTTACTGGCGGCCCTTGCCCGGGCCGCAGGTATTCCGGCACAAATGGAAGTGGGCCTCGTCTACCAGAGAGAAAGATTTTACTATCATGCCTGGAATGTGCTTTTTATCGGAACATGGATTACGGCAGATGCCGTTATGGGTCAGATGCCGGCAGATGTCACGCATATCCGATTTGCCCGTGGTGATGTGGATCAGCAGATCGATCTGATCGGAGTTATCGGAAAGGTGCGGATTAAGGTTATCGAGAAATCACGATGATGGCAGCATCGTAAAAAGTCCCCCTGCCTTCGCAGGGGCAGGCTCCTGCTTCGTTTTAGATCAGTTTACAATTTTTTGAGAGACTTTTAGATGATTGAATTAAAAAATCTCACAAAACGCTATGGAAATACTCTGGCCGTTAACAATATCAATCTTTCCGTAGCGAAAGGCGAAATTTTTGGGTTCATCGGTCCGAATGGTGCAGGAAAAACGACCACCATCAGAATGATGGGCGGTGTCCTTGCGCCAACGGAGGGTTTCGTTATCATTGATGGGATCAATATGGCTGGTGATCCGGAGGGTGTAAAGAGAAGGATCGGTTTCATACCCGATAGACCCTTCCTCTATGAAAAATTGACGGGTATGGAATTCATGAGGTTTTCGGCAGATCTTTACAGTGTCGATGAGCGGATGTTTTTAGAAAAGGCCCAGGCGCTCCTGAAAAAGTTCGCTATTTATAACTGGTCCCATGATCTCATAGAGTCATATTCCCATGGCATGAAGCAGCGGCTCATAATTTCAGCAGCGCTTCTTCATGACCCCGCGGTTATTGTTGTGGACGAACCAATGGTGGGGCTTGACCCAGCGGCCATAAAAATGGTGAAAGACATGTTCCGGGAACTGGCAAAGAATGGAACAACCATTTTCATGTCTACCCATACCTTAGCGATTGCTGAGGATATCTGCGACCGCATCGGTATCATTCACAAGGGGTCACTTATTGCTACCGGCACTACAGGCGACCTGAAGCGGGACGCAGGGGTTCAGGAGGCGGATCTTGAAGAAGTGTTTTTAACACTGACAGAGGAACAGACAATTCCATGAGCGAGATTATTACCCTGTTAAAGCCGCGCTTCTGGTCTTTTAAAAACGGCAATTACTCAAAAGATGTGAAGAGCCGAAAATTAAAAGGGCTCCTTTTCGGTGCAGTGGGATTGATTTTTTGGGCCGGAATTTTCATTATCTTTTATCGGGTCCTGGTCTATTTTCAGGGTGTGGAAGAATTCGGCGATATCCTTGCGCGCAAGCTCATGTCTATGGTCATCATAACTCTATTTTCGCTTTTGATCTTCAGTAATATAATTACATCTCTCACAAAACTGTACCTCAGCAGAGATCTTATTCTAGTTCACTCGATGCCTGTATCCACGTCCAGGATATTTTTTGCCCGATGGTTTGAAAGTACTCTTGACAGTTCATGGATGGTAATTATATACAGCCTGCCGATATTTCTGTCTTACGGTGTTGTATATAAGGCAGGCTTGTTTTTTTATACTACAGTCTGCCTGACAATCTTGCCGCTTTGCCTGGTCGCCTCTGGTATCAGCACCCTCGTCGTTGTTATGGTTGCTTTGTTTCTCCCGGCGGGCCGTCTCAGGACATTTTTCGTATTCTTGGGTTTCGTATTATTTGTGATTCTGATTATGGCATTTCGTTTAATGAGGCCTGAGCGTCTTGTTAATCCTGATGCCTTTGCCTCTCTTATCTTCTATTTCAAATCACTGGAGACACCAGGATCACCCTTCCTCCCGACTACGTGGATCTTCGACAGCATTTATGCAGCCCTTACGGGACTGACGGAGAGCGCCATCTTCGATTTGATCCTTACATGGAGCTTTACTGTCACATTGATTTTTGTGATAACCTGGATTTCGGGCGTTACGTATTTCACCGGCTATTCGAAGGCACAGACGACAGCTGGGCGACTGTTTTCTTTTCGCGGCCTAAGGGGCAGAAGGTCGGCTTATATGCTAAATCGTCTGTCTGGTCCAGCAAGAGCGTTTGTCGTGAAGGAAATAAAGACTTTTTTCAGGGATCAGACCCAGTGGCCTCAGATATTCCTTATTGTTGCACTGATCGCTGTATATCTTTATAACTTTTCCGTCCTCCCCTTTGCGAAATCTCCTATAGGAACCATATACCTTCAGAATCTCTTCTCGTTTTTGAACATGGGGCTTGCAACGTTTGTTCTGACAGCTGTTGCGGCGCGCTTCGTCTATCCTGCTGTGAGCATCGAGGGTGAGGCCTTCTGGATCGTAAGATCATCGCCCATTCAGATTCGGACGCTTCTCTGGATAAAATTTGCCGTGTATTATGTACCGCTGCTGCTTCTTGCAGAGATTCTTATAGTCGTCTCCAACATACTCCTCCATGTCACGCCGTTCATGATGGTTCTGTCCGTAACAACAGTTTTTTTCATGGTTCCGGGTATTGTCTCCATGGGCCTTGGTTTTGGCGCCGCTTATCCTGATTTTCAATCTGAAAATCCTGCACAGTCCGTAACAAGCTTCGGGGGGCTGCTATTTATGATTTTGAGTGCCGGTTTCATAGCGGCTGTTATTGTTATTGAAGCAGGGCCGGTCTATTCCATCTTTATGGCAGGAATTCGCAGAACAAGCCTGTCCTTATTTCAGTGGATATGGCTTGCCGGTTCATTTTCTCTGGTTTTCCTTCTCTGCATTCTTGCGTTTATTGTACCCATGCACTGGGGAGAGCATTGCTTGAGCAGATCGGAGTAAGCATGGCGGTATGTAGTCTATGCGGTAAGGCATCACCTCTTATTTCGGAAGAGATCGCCGAGTGTGGAAACTGCATCAGGAAAAACCCCGAAAATGCCTTGCCTTTTGCCATGAAGGCACATTTTAAGAGCAGGAAGGCCTTTGAATTACCTGAGAAGCCGCCAAAGAATACTGACGGCATCCCCTGCAACATGTGTGTGAACGAATGCATAATCCCTGAAAGTGGTATAGGGTACTGCGGACTGAGGAAGAATGAAGAGGGGAAAATCGTGGGAGTATCTTCCGACAGAGGTAAACTCTCATGGTATCATGACCCTCTTCCCACGAACTGTGTCGGTGATTGGGTTTGTCCGGGGGGAACAGGCAGGGGATATCCAAAGTATGCGAACACCCCGGGGCCGGAACGGGGATATAAGAATCTTGCCGTTTTTTTTCATGCCTGCACTTTCAATTGCCTTTTCTGTCAGAACTGGCATTTCAGGCGTGAAACCTTAAATCCATATACCACTCCTGTCTCTGACTTAGTTTCTGAAATTGATGAGAGAACCTCATGTGTCTGTTACTTTGGCGGAGATCCTGCGGCGCAGATGACGTTTTCCATTCAGGCGTCAAGGGTTGCCCTTGAAAGGAACAAGGGGAGGATTCTCAGAATATGCTGGGAGACGAACGGCGCTATGTCCGGAAGTCTTCTTGATAAGATGACGGACATTGCGCTCGATTCCGGAGGTTGTATCAAGTTTGATCTCAAGGCATGGGATGAAAACCTCCACATAGCCCTGACAGGGGTTACTAATAAAAGGACTCTGGAAAATTTCAGGAGGGCGGGAGAAAAGATTGAAGAGAGACCTTCAACGCCCCTGCTCATTGCAAGCACCCTATTGGTTCCCGGCTATATAGACGAACAAGAAATCAGGAGAATTGCGAAGTTTATTGCGTCAGTAAGCCCAGATATTCCTTACAGCCTCCTGGCCTTTCATCCCCATTTCTATATGTCGGACTTGCCGTTGACGACGAGGGCTATGGCATACAGATGTCTAAGCTATGCGCATGAGGAAGGGCTTAAAAACGTAAGGATAGGGAACCTTCATCTGCTGGTGTAGAATTACAGTCGTGCCGGGCGAGACGCCCATTCTACAAAACGGCAGGATGGGCGTCCCTCTTGTCTTTAATATCAACGGTGATCCGCTATTTTACCTGCCCATAAATTTTGGTTGACGCTTTTCAAACATCGCCGACAGGGCCTCCATGTGATCTTCAGTATAATGACAAAGTGACTGAAACGCGGCAGCTTCCTCCATGATATGAACAAGTGTTGAATGTTGGCCGGTACGCATAAGGCGTTTTGTCATTCTCAAGGCCTGAGGCGGTTTGGATGCGATGTTCGCGGCGATCTCACTAGCTTTTGCCAAAAGCTGTTCATGATCGACTACATAATTTATAAGACCAATATTCAAAGCGGTATCGGCGTCGATAGTAGCACCAGTAAAGATAAGTTCACATGCCTTGGCCATGCCTACCGTCCGGGGCAGGGTAAAGGCGCTGCCATCCCCGGTGATAAGTCCAACATTGAGAAAAGTTTCGCCGAATGTTGCCTTTCGTGATGCGACCCGTATATCGCACATGAGGGCAAGGCCACAGCCTGCACCGACAGCGGAACCATTGACAGCGGCAATGGTTGGGATCTCCACATTATAGACTGTAAGGAGGACTTCCTGAAGATTACTTCGGTATTTTTCCATAATCTCGGCGGGGGTGCCTTTAAACATGCCCTTCCTGTCTTTCATATCTTTCACATTCCCACCGGAAGAATAGGCAGGATCAACGGCAGTGACAATGAGTGCCTTAACATTGAGATCCTCATTCACCTGTTGACAGACGGACTTGATCTCTTCAATAATCTCACGGTGTGTGATGGCATTCCTGATATCAGGCCGGTTCAGGGTCATTGTTCCGATACCTTGATCAACTTGAAACATGATTTCCTTATATTCCATAGTTCACCTCCGTCATTTCTCGTGATGTTGGTAATTTTTGTCTTTTTATACTGTTTTTAGATGATTCTCAATAAAATGTTTTTTTATATATGAATTTAACAAGGAACGCAGTGAAAGATTTGCCTTTTTATACCTTGATATTTATGTTAATAAAAAAACCTTTTTTAAGATTTCTTGTCCGGAGAATATAGGTTGTAAACTAATGAAAGCAATTTTCTTGTCCGATGCCCATTTGAAGAATCAGAGTGATGATAGTTACCATAGTATTGTCCGATTTTTAGACTTCGTCGGAGGTCGTGTTGATGATCTGTTTATTCTGGGAGATTTATTTGATTTCTGGTTCTGCCGGGATAGTCACATTTATCCGGAGTTTAAGACTGTAATTGAAAGGCTTGTGGATCTCAAGAGGCAGGGGCTTCGTATATTTCTTTTTGAGGGGAATCATGATTTTTTTCTTGGAGATTATTTTACCAAAACCCATGGGATTTCAGTATTTACCGAATGGGCTGATATTGATCTGAATAATAAGCATGTCCTTTTATCTCATGGGGACACTGTGGACAGGACAAACAAGAAATATCTTTTCTTAAGAAAGCTCTTGAGGAGCAGGCTGTTTTACAAACTGCAAGGCGTTATTCCACCGCTTATTCTCTGGGAAATTGCCCGACTGAGTTCTACTGTTAGTAAGGAACTTTCAACTGCATCGGCGGATTTATTGGCAGTTAAAATGGAGGCTTTTTCCCGGGGAAAATTTCAGGAAGGTTATGATGCCGTCATCCTCGGTCACTGTCATAAGCCGTTGTTGAAGGAATATGTAATTGAGGGCCGAAAAAGAACCTTTGTATCAGTTGGTGAATGGAGGAAATACCTTTCTTATCTTTATTATGATGACGGTCGCTTCACCTTATCATTTTACGAACCGGTTTCTTCATTGAAGGAAGCAAGATCGGATGAATGTTTTTCATAATTCAGGTGACGACATTAAGTAAATATGCTAACCGTAATAAAGTTCAAATTTAATTGAAGACCTTTTTTAGAGGAGTATTAATGAATTTCGGGGGGGTTGATCCCGCATATCCAACATTCGAAGAAGCAACTTTCATAGTTGTCCCTATTCCTTACGACCTGACATCGACATATCAGTCTGGGTCAAGGAGAGGCCCTCACGCCATTCTGGATGCATCAGGCAATATGGAGCTTTATGATGAGGAACTCTGTAAAGAGACATATCTCGCCGGCATCTACACCCTGCCGCCGCTGGAATCCGATGCACGGGGACCATCTGAGATGGTTAATGTTATACGCCGTGCAATTGCCGATATACTCGCGCACAATAAAATCCCTGTTATCTTGGGGGGAGAGCATAGTATCTCTTATGGAGTTGTACAGGCCATGAAGGAGAAATACCGCGAAGTATCGGTACTCCAGCTTGATGCACATGCCGATCTGAGAAACTATTATCAATGTAGCCCTTACGGCCATGCTTCCGTGGGCCGCCGCATCTCCGAGCTATGTCCTCTGGTTCAGGTGGGGATAAGGAGCATGAGCGTGGAAGAAGCCACTTTTATGGCGGAAGGTAAGGTAAAAACATTTTCTGCAGATTTTATACTTGAAAGTCATAATGGTTTGGAAAAGATTTGCAAAAGTTTGAGCGGTGATGTCTATATTACGATCGACATTGATGTTCTTGATCCTTCTGTCATGCCAGCAACCGGAACTCCTGAGCCGGGCGGCATTTATTGGAAGGATCTCCTCCGCATTATAAGAGAGGTAACAAAACGTTGCCGGGTGCGGGGCTTTGACGTCGTTGAGCTTTCACCTATCCCTGGAATGGTTGCCCCCGACTTCCTTGCCGCAAAGTTGGTTTATAGAATAATGGGTTATTTGACTGAAGCAAAGAAGGCTGAGGTATATTGCTAGTTACTTCATTTTCCTGCATTTGCCGTTAGTTAGATGTGATAAGAAGAAAGTTAAAAATACCTTGACAAAGCAGGGGTGTTGATTTACAAATCTACTCTTCTTTTTGAATCAAAATAACGCGGGGTGGAGCAGTCTGGTAGCTCGTTGGGCTCATAACCCAAAGGTCGGTGGTTCAAATCCATCCCCCGCTACCAAATAATTACAAGGGGTTAGCAACTACAGCTAATCCCTTTTCGGCATTTTGGAGGGTATTTTCTAACGGATTTCTAACGGAATGAAAAAATTCTTGCAAAAGATCAACCTGTTGACGGTTGAAAGCTTCAT
>Ga0187771_10002012_pt1 | contig 13961 bp, 13 predicted proteins | sample 0116_SJ02_MP15_1_FD_133139 | JGI IMG/M metagenome (GOLD analysis project Ga0187771, IMG submission 133139) | Tropical peat soil microbial communities from peatlands in Department of Meta, Colombia - 0116_SJ02_MP15_10_MG | ecosystem: Environmental > Terrestrial > Soil > Wetlands > Peat | place... | reverse complement strand
CGCCCGGTAAACGATTGCCGCAGGTTTGGCTTATGAGTTGCTCGCGTGAGAGCCGGACACGTGGGCCGTCGGTTCGCCTGCCGCCCTCCAGCCAGCGATCCCATCGACCATCACACTTACGTCCTTGTAACCGGCTTTCACCGCCCGCCGGGCGGCCTCGTGCGAGGCCATTCAATGCGCGTTGGCGCAGTAGAAGACGAGTTTCGAGGTTTTACCGCTCGGCAGGATTGAGAGGTCGTAGTTGTTGTCGGAGCTAAGGAGGGCCGCGCTTGGAATGATGCCAAATTTCTCGCGGGTTTCCGGGCCGTTGGCGTCATAAACATGGACGCTTCGCCTATTGGCTGCCAACATCGCCTTGAGGTCCGCGACGTGAATCAGCTTGAAGGTGTTGAGGTCTCGCTGTTCACCGCCCCCCAGCATCCGGGACAGGTCAAAAGGATAGGCGGGCGCCGCAACGAAGAACGCCGCTGCCAATGTCAGCGTGATTCGGGCCAAAGCGCGCATCGTGGCTCTCATCGCACTGGCCTCCCCTTCGATTTGGTTAGCACATGACCGTACGCTTAGCCAATGAGGTTCTCTCGCCGCTGGCGCAGGGCAAGGCGCCGGATGATAGTTTGCAGGGAGCGCCGGACAGTGGCACAGTTGCCGGCACCGAAGTTTCGGCAAAGACATAATCAGCAAGATTCGGCGGAGTGGAAATGACGGAGTAGCGTTATGAGTGACGACTGGCGGTCCAGAGCGCGAAAAATTCCCAAGGGCAACCTCTACGACGATTTCCGGCTTGGGCAGGTTTTCGAACACCATTGGGGCCGCACCCTGAACGAGGGCGACAATACCCTTTTCTCGACCTTGACGCTGAGCTTCAATCCCTTGTACTTCAACGCTCCCTACGCGCGCGCGCACGGCCATCACCAGGTGGTGGTCAACCCGATGCTGGTCTTTCTTACGGTCTTTGGGCTGTCGGTCGAGGACTTGAGCGAGGCGGGCGGGCTGTTCCTGGGCGTCGACAACCTGACGTTCCATCGCAGAGTCTATCCGGGGCAGACGCTGGTCGCGCGCAGCACCGTGGTCGACAAGCGCGAATCGACGAGCCGTCCGAGACACGGGATCGTAACCTGGCATACTGAGGGATTCATGCTCGAGAACGCATCGGGCAATACCGGCGAACAAGCCCTGGTGGTTAATTTTCGGCGCTCCAATCTGATCCCGAAGCGAGGCATCGACGTATGAGTTACCTCACCGAGGAACGCAAAATGATCCAGCAGACGGCGCGTGACTTCGCGATAAACGAAGTGCTGCCGGTGGCCAACAAGCTGGATCCGGTCGAGGGCGAGATCCCGATGGAACTGCGCCGGAAGATGGCGGAACTCGGCTACTTCGGCATCCTGATTCCGGAAGAGTTCGGAGGACTCGGGCTCGGCGCCTTCGAATACGCACTGGTAACGGAGGAACTGGCGCGGGCGTGGATGAGCGTCGCGAGCATCATCGCGCGCGGCAACGGGCTGTGGGGCGGAATCAACGACGAGCAGCGCCGAAAATATTTCCCGCGGATGGCGCACGGGGAATTCCTCGGAGCCTTCTCGCTATCCGAGCCGGACGCCGGATCGGATCTCGCCAACGTTTCGTGCCGGGCCGTACGCGAGGGCGACGAATGGGTAATCAACGGCACCAAGACCTGGTGTACCTTCGCCGACGGCGCCGATTTTATCCAATTGTTCGCGCGCACCTCGACCCCGGACGAGCAGCGCCGGCACGTCGGAATCAGCCAGTTCATGATCGAAAAGGAACGCGGCAAGCTGCCTGCCGGCGTCAGCGGTTCGCCGATTCGCAAGATTGGCTATTTCGGCTGGAAGACCTGGGAGCTGCACTTCGACAACTGCCGCGTGCCGGTGACGGCGTTGATGGGACAGGAGGGGCGCGGGTTCTATGCGATGATGTCCGGGCTTGAGACCGCCCGTGTGCATACCGCCGCCCGCGCAATCGGGCTTGCGCGGGGCGCGCTCGACGATTCGATCGTGTACGCAGGTCGGCGCGTGCAGTTCAAACGGCCCATCGCGGAGTTCCAGGCGATTCGCTTCAAACTGGCCGAGATGGCGGCGAATATCGAGGCCGCGCGCCAGTTGATGTACTTCGTGGCGACCGAGGTGGACAGCAAACGACGCTGCGACAAGGAGGCCTCGATGGTGAAATACTTCGCCTCCGAGATGGCCGAGCGGGTGACGAGCGAAGCGCTACAGATTCACGGCGGATACGGCTACACCAAGGACCTCGCGATCGAACGCTACTGGCGCGACGCGCGGCTGACCAAGATCTTCGAGGGCACCTCGCAGATCCAGCTCCGGATAATTTCTGACCGGCTCCTGGGAGGAAGCGAATGAGTACCGAGGCGCGCGCCCTCACCGGCAAAAACAACTATTTCGAGGACTTCACTCCGGGCGACGTTTACGAGCATGCGCGCGGCAAGACGGTCGAAGGCCTCGAGAACGTCCTAATCACGAACCTGGTGCTGAACACCGCCCAGGCCCACTTCAATGAACATCTCGCCGAGTCGCTCCCGCAGGGCCATCGCATCACGTTCGGCGGCGTTACTGCATCGATCGTGATCGGCCTTGCGATGCAGGATACTGGCGAAAACGCGCTCGAAGAACTCTCCCTCGATAAGGTGCGCTTCCGGGTGCCGGTGCTCCATGGCGATACGCTCTACGCCTTCAGCGAGGTCGTCGCCAAGGAGGAGAATCCGTCCGATGCGCGGGGCTACAAGGACGCCGGGCTCGTGCACTTCCGCCATTGGGGCGTGAACCAGCGCGGCGAGACGGTCTTTGAGGGCGAGCGCCGCGTATTGGTCAAGAAGCGCGCGTTCAGCACCGTCGGACTTGAGCTGACGGAAGCGAGGGCCGCTGTGGCCCCGCGGGACGAGCCCGGAGCAAAGCGTGCGGTGTCAAAAGCACTCAAGGCCGCGCGGGCAAAGGGGAAGGCCTCGCACGCCAGGGCGAGCACTCCTCGCCGCATTCGCAAAGGCAAGTGAATAATCAGTATTAGATATTGGACTGATGTGGCCGTCGCTGTTGATTCGACGGCGGAGGGTACAAGGATGCGGTTGCGAAGGTGCGAACTCTCCACTCCCGGCAGCAACGAGAAGATGATCGAAAAGGCGCTCGGCACCGCCGCCGACGTGGTCTTCCTCGATCTCGAAGATGCGGTCGCGCCCAATCAGAAGGCCGACGCGCGCGGCAAGGTAATCGAAGCCCTGCGCACGCTCGACTGGGGCAGGAAGACCCGCGCGATTCGGATGAACAATATCGAGACCGAGTATGCCTACCAGGACGTGATCGACGTGGTCGAGAAGGCCGGCGAACACCTCGACCTGATCATCATCCCGAAAGTGAAGGCGGCGCGCGACGTCTTTTGGGTCGATACGCTGCTCACCCAGATCGAGACGCGGCTCCGCCGCAAGAAGAAGATCGCGCTCGAGGTCCTCATTGAAGAGGTGCAGGCGCTGATCAACGTCGAAGAGATCGCGCGATCGTCACCGCGGCTGGAGGCGATAATCTTCGGCCCGGGCGACTTCAGCGCTTCCCAGGGCGTGCGAATGACGACGATCGGCGGCAGCGTCACGACCTATCCCGGCGACATCTGGCATTACGCGCGCAGCAAGATCGTGGTGGCTGCGCGCGCCGCCGGTATCGACGCGATCGACGGACCTTACGCGGACTTCCGCAATCCCGACGGCTACCGGGAAGAGGCGATTCGCTCGGTCACGATGGGCTTCACTGGCAAATGGGCGATCCATCCGAGCCAGATCGAAATCGCCAACGAGGTTTATTCGCCGACTAAAGACGAAGTCGAACGAGCGCGCAGGCTCGAGGCCGCCTACGCCAAGGCCGAAGCGGAGGGACTGGGCGCCGTCACTTTCGACGGCGTGATGATCGACGCGGCGTCGGTACGGATTATCCGCAACGTGATCGACAAGGCGAACCTCATCGGAATGTGATCGCGGATTCGAAAGCTTGCGAGGAGGACACATGGACACGCAGACGGCTGAATCGGTCCGGAAACTCGACGACGTGATTGCCCGCCTGGTGCGTCCGGATACCTTTCCGCTCGCCATTCGGATGATCAAACCAGGCGAAGAACTGCCGGCCGACGTGCGCGTGCCGTCGAAGAGCTTCAATGAAGACTGGATCGTCTGTCAGTCGATCGGAGTCGCGCGGCGCTATGGCTGGGGCATTGCGGTCGGGCGCGACGATGTGATCTGTCCGCTGGCCGCGATCGCATTCGGCTTCCGCAGGCCGAGTGACGAATACCTCAAGGGCTCGGTGGCGCTCGGCATGTATTGCAAGGACGAGGAGGCAGCAACGAAGCTCGAAGCGAGCACGTGGAAATTCGAACCCGGGACCTATGACTACGTCTGCGTGGCGCCGCTCAGTCGCGCGGCTTTCGTGCCGCACGTAATCGCGGTCTACGCCAACAGTGCTCAGGTCCTGCGGTTGGTGCACGCCGCGCTTTTCAAACGCGGTGGCCGCGTTATCAGCAGTGCCGGCGGCCGGCTCGACTGCGCCGAGATCGTCATTCAGACAATGACCACGAATGAACCCAAGGTGATCCTGCCATGCACCGGGGACCGGGTGTTCGGCATGGCGCAGGACACCGAGATGGTTTTCGCCTTCCCGTGGGAATACGCCGACGAAATCGCCGAGGGGCTGGAAGGCACCCACAAGGGCGGCATTCGTTATCCGATAACGGTCGCGATGCGCGAGACCGTGACGATGCCGAAGACCTATCAGGATCTGATGAAGAAGCTGGTCGAACGCGACCAGACCAGGGATTAGGCACTCCGCTAAAAGAGGACGGGGCACGGACCGTAATGGCCCGCGCCCCGTTTGCTTGCAGATTCGAAGATACCGCCCTGCCCAGCTCGTTACGACTGCGCCGGATTCGCTGCCAGCGTCGCGTCGCGTACGAGAATACCGTCCGCATAGAGCTTCTTGATCTGATCGCCGGACAGATTGGTCAGCTCGTGCAGGACGCGTTCATTGTCCTCACCCAGGCGCGCCGAGCGGACTTCGGTGCGGTCCGGCCATGCAGAGAATTTGACCGGCACCGCGGGAATCGCCACCTTCCCCAATAACGGATCCTGGATCCAGCGGACCGTCTTGCGCTCGTTCAGATGCGGATGCTTGACGGCTTCGTTGACCGTTAGCACGGGAGCGCACGGAACGCGTTCCTTGTCGAGCGCGGCGATCGCGTCGTCGCGCGTGGGGAACTTCGCGAGCCAGTCCTCGATAATTTTCTGCAACTCGGCGTTATTGTCACGCCGTCCGCGCGCGCCCTTGAAGCGCGGATCATTCGCCAGCTCCGGCATCTCCATCGCGCGGCAGAACTGCACCCATTGATGCGGCGTCGGAATCGTCAGGAAGATGTACTGGTCGCCGCGGTAATGGAAGATGCCGGTGGGACCGCCTTGCGGATGCTGCGAGCCGCCGCGCGTCGGGCGGTACTTCTCGCCGCGCAACGCCACCATCGGAACGTTCGATTCGTGCATGTGGAAGTAGGTATCGAGCAGCGACCCGTCGAGATATTGGCCCTCGCCAGTGCGTTCGCGATGCAACAATGCGAAGCCCACCGCCATCGCGGCCGCCACCCCGGTCGAGACGTCGCCGATCGCCATCGTGGCGGCTGAGGGAGCGCGGTCGGGTTCGCCGATTCCGTCGGTCACACCGGCGTAGGCCTGCCCTATATAATCGTAGCCCGCCTTGTACGAGAGCGGTCCGGTCTGACCCGCCATCGAAATCGAGCACATGATGATCGCCGGGTTGACCTTCTTCACGTCCTCATAGGAAAAGCCCAGCCGCTTGATCACCCCGGGCGCGAAATTCTCGACCACGACGTCGATCTTCGGAATCATCGACATCACTAGCTCGCGCGCGCCCGGCTTTTTCAGATCGATCGCGAAGCTGAGCTTGCTGTGATTATGCTGCAAGTAATAGGTGCTGTGGCTCGAATCCTTGTGCTCGGGCTGGAGCGGCTTCAGGCCTCCGCCGCGAACCCGATCGCCGCCGGGCGCGAGTTCGAGCTTGATCACCTCGGCGCCCATCTCGGCCAGCAGCCGCGTGCAGGTGGGACCCGCAACGAACTGTGTGAAATCCAGTACCCGGTAACCTTCGAGCATCCGTGGCTTGTTCGGCATCTATCGGACCTCCCCTGGACGGCGCAAAAGAGCGCAGGAAAAGGGACCAGTTTTGTTCAAGCTACAAAATGCGCCCGGAATTGTCCAATGGGGTTCCGCCGCGCCACCTCCGGCCATTCAGCGTACGACCCCCGATGAGCGCAGCCGCGCGATCGCCAGGTCATCGAGTCCCAACGCGCGCAGAATCTCGTCGGTATGCTGGCCCAGCGTCGGCGGAGGAATCCGGATCGAGTCGGGCGTCTCGGAGAAGCGCGCGACCGGTCGCACCGCCTTGAGGGGCCCGACCGCGGGATGGTCGACCTCGCTAATTGCCGCAATCGCCTCAACCTGCGGATGAGCGAGCAGTGACGGATAATCGTTCATCGGCACGGCGTCACCGCCGATGCTTTTGACCAGATCGATGATTCCTTCGCGCGAATGGTTCGCGAACGCGGCGTCCCAAATCGGTTTCGCTTCGGGCGCGTATCGCCCGATGCTGGTGGCGGCGCGTCCGTAGTCGGCGAACCGCGTGTCATCCAGCACGTGCTCCATGCCAAGTTCCAGCACCAGGCGGTCCCAGTCCTCGCTGTTGCCGCGCCGCAGAATGAAATACAGCGGGCCGTTCTGCGCCTGATAACCGTATTCAGGCGGGTTCGTGTAATGATCGAGATGGAAGCCAAACCAGTCATCCGGGTCGGTCATCGAATGCCACATGATGCCGCGCATATGGAGCAGGGAGCCCAACTGGCTCACCGCCACACGCTGGCCAGCTCCGGTGCGGAGCCGATGGAACAGGGCGCCGAGAACTGCCTGCGCCGCGAAAATCCCGGTGTTGAGCGCCGCTATATCCGCGCCCACTCTTACCGGCGCGTCGCCGATTCGTCCCAGTGACGCGGTGTATTCCGCCATCGCCTGCACCACCAGTTCTGATCCGGGCAGATCACGCAGCGGGCCTTCCTCGCCAAATGGGCTGATCGCACAATACACGAGCGCGGGATTGTAACGACTGAGGTCCTCGTAGGCGAGACCCAGGCGCTGGGCCTCACCGGGGCCAAGGTCTTCGAGGAAAACGTCGGCAGTTCGCGCAAGGCGCTTTAGGATGTCGCGGCCTTCCGCGTTGCCGAGATCGAGCGCCAGGCTCTTCTTGTTGCGGTTCAGGCTCAGGAATACCGCGCTCTCACCGGCGGCGAACGGCGGCCCCATCTTGCGCGCATAGTCGCCGCCGGGCGCCTCGACTTTGACTACTTCGGCGCCACCGTCACCAAGTTGCATGGCGCAGAACGGCCCGCACAGTCCTTGCGTGACGTCGATGACGCGGAACCCGGCGAGGCCGCCCTCCATGCTCATTTGGATCCGCCCGCCGGCCGCTCGTCCGCGATCCCGAGTTCGGCGAGGACTTCCGCCGTATGTTCCCCGGGCTTGCCGCCGGCACGTATAGGTCCCGCCGGGGTGAGCTCGAAGTTCCAGGGCAGGCCGTCGACGCAGAGGCGGCCCCAGTGCGGCGTGTCGATCTCGACTATCTGTTCGTTGGCGAGGACCTGCGGCTGGTAGCGCAACTCGTTGAAGTTCATGAAAGGTCCGTTTGGAACCTTTTCCTTCGTCAGGCGGATCATCCACCACGCGGCGGGCCTGGTCCGGAAGCGTTCGGCAAGAATCGGAATCAGAGCGGTGCGGTTCTGCACGCGCAGGGGATTCGTCGCGAACAGCGGGTCGGAGATCAATTGCTCGATCCCGAGTGCGCGGCAAAATCCCGGCCATTGCTCGTCACGCTCGACTCCGACGGCGACGTATCTTCTGTCCTGGCATTCGAACGCCTGATGCGGCGCGCTGGTCGAAGCGGCACTGCCGAGTGGTCGCGGTTGCACGCCCGTGGCAAAGTATTCAGCGAAGCGCGTGGTCTGGAGCGCCATCGCCGCGGTCAGCATCTCGATTTCTATCCTCTGCCCCCTGCCTGTGCGTTCGCGCGCGATCAGCGCTTGCAGCACCGCCTGCGTGATCGTGGTCGCGGTGGTGAGGTCGAGATGCGCCAGGTGGCGGAACATCTCGCCGCGGCCGTTCTCCGGGCCGGTCACGCTGCACCATCCGCAAAACGACTGGACAGTCGGATCGATTCCCGCTTCTCGCGCCATCGGACCTGTTCGGCCGTAGGCTGAGGCAGCAATGTAGATAAGGCGCGGGTTGACCTTCGCGACTACGTCGTAACCCAGACCAAGCCGTTCGACCGCGCCGGGACGCATGTTCTGGACGAACACGTCGCTCTTTTCGACGATCTTGAGCGCGATCGCCCGATCGGCCTCGTTCTTCAGGTCGAGCTCGATCATCCGCTTGTTGTGATTGGCAGAGATATAGAGGACCGAATTGCCCTTGATGAGCGGCGGCACGGCGTGCGACAGGCGATCGCCCCCAGGCGCTTCGACCTTGATCACGTCTGCGCCGAGCGCCCCGAGCAGTTTGGTCGACCACGGACCGACCGCAGCGATCGTCAGATCGAAAACGCGGATACCGTCGAGGATTTTCGCCATGCCAGCGCCGCCCCATCCGCGCTCACGCCGCGCGCAGCTTGAATTTGGCCAGTGTCACCTCATCCGTGACATCATCGAACACGATCTCCACTGGCATTCCAGCACGAATTTCCTCGTTGATCACTCCGACCAGATTGGTCAGCAGGCGCGGACCTTCCTCGAGTTCTACTTCGGCGACGTTGTAGGGGATCTCGTCGTCGTAACCCCGGAAATAAGACTGGTGGAAGACGACCCACGAATTGACGCGGCCGCGACCGCTGAGGCGCGTCCAGGTGAATTTACGTGACCAGCAACCGGGACACAACGGTGACGGCGGATACCATACTTTGCCGCAGCCGTCGCATTTCTGCAGGCGGAGTTCGCGATGCTTGAGCCCATCCCAGTAGGGTTTGTTGAGTGAAGAGATGGCCGGGAGGGGTTTTTGATATTGCGGCTGAGCCACGAATTACCTCAGTTCAACTGCGTGGTTGCGGCGGAATCGCCTACCTATGGTAAATGAGGGAATCGCCATAAACATTGGCCCACTGGATGATCGCGGCGTCTTTAACCTGGCGCGGACCGCATTCCCCGCGCAGTTGCCGGACGATCTCGACTTGATGATTCCAGCCCATGATATGCGCCTCGGAGAGCAGGCCGCCATTGGTGTTCATCGGGAGTTTCCCACCCAGTTCGATACGGCCGGCCTGCGTGAACGCCGCCGCCTCGCCGGGCTTGCAGAAGCCCCAACGTTCCAGCGCGATCCATGCCAGGATCGAAAACGCATCGTAGGTGAACAACGCATCGACATCTTTAGGCGCAATTCCCGCCATTCGGTATACCGGCTGGAGTTCCGCCGAGTACTCGAATACGGACTGCTGCGCAACGCCGAGGCCGGGATAGGCCCAGATGAATTCTTCGCGTCCGCCCGGCAGTCCCTGCATCCCGCTGATATAGACCGGCGCCTTCCTGCCGTCGCGCGCACGCTCCGCCGTCGTAACTATCACGCACGCGGCACCATCGTTTATCAGGCAATAGTCGAGCAGATGCAGCGGCTCACACACAAAGCGCGAGGCCTGGTGGTCGTCGATGTCGAACGGTTCGCGCATGATCGCCGCCGGATTCATCGAGGCGTGCTTGCGGAACGCAACCGGCACCGCGGCCAACGCGCGGCTGTTGGTGTGGTAGCGCTCAAAGTAGCTCCGCGCGACCAACGCCGCACCCGCGCCGGGCGAGGTCATACCGTAAACCGGATCTTCGCCGTGCCCGCCACCCGCCTCACGCGCGCCCTCACGATCGCCCGAGCCGCCCATCATCGGCCGCCGCAATCCGGAAAAGCTCACCGAGGCCAGGCATGCGACCGCGTTCGCCAGACCGGCATTCACGATCATCGCGGCCCATTGGATACAGCTTGCCGTGAAGCGGCCGTGCGCCCAGGTCTGATTGCAGGCGCGCAGATTCAAGCCCAGCACCTGCGCCAGCGAGTCGCCGTCAGCGCCGATCGGCGAACCGAAACTCACGATCATGCCGTCAAGATCTTCGCGCTTGAGCGCGGCGTCATCGAGCGCGTTGATGATGGCGTCGCAGGCCAAATCGATAGGACTGCGCATCAACCGCCGTCCGTATGGCGAATGGCCGGCGCCGATGATTGCCGCGCGATCTTTCAGGTCGAAGTTGGGCATGAAATTACCCCGGCTGCACGCCGCCAAACTCCCCGGCTGCGCACGTCAGCTCGTCCCGAGCGTACAAAAAAGCTCCGCGCGATGTCCAATGGCAGTCCACGATGCAGAGCCTGCTTCGCGCCGCTTGCGAGCCGGAACTGAAAGGATCGGGACGTGGGCGTGATTCCACCGCGAGAGGATCACAATGGCGCTAGCGCCGATAATGTAAGAATGATGGATGCCGGCTATGTTCGGTCAGATGAGCGAAGCGGTATCTGGCTCTGGATAGGTTGAAAACAACGGGCCGCGCACGTCCGGACTATCGATCCGGCCCGTCGCGCGGCCCGCCCCCTCTTGCGGACCCAGCTCGCTGCCCGACTGCCGGATAGCGGGCCGCTCCGCGCCTCCCCCCAACCAAAAGCCGCCGCGAAGGCGATTAGCTCTGCGTCTCGGTTTCGACCGCGCCGCCGACAGGCGATGCCGCTCTGAACGTTTCGGCCAACTGTTCGAATTGGCTCTGGAGCTCGGTCGCCGACTCGAACGCGCTCGCCAGTTTGAGCAATTCGAGTTGGAATTCCCTTGCTGGCTCGAGCGATCGGCTTAGACGGCCCAGATGAATCTGGAAGGCCTCCGAAAGCTGAAACAACTGCTGCTGCAAACCCTTCATCGGTTCGAACGTTTGCGCCAGTTCCGCCAATTGATTCTGGAACGACCGCATCGGCTCAAACGATTGCGCAAGCTGAAAGATCTGTCTTTCGAAATTCCGCAGCGGCTCGAATGATCGAACCGCGGCCTGGCTGGCCCGCTCGATCGGGGCAAACATCTTCGCGAGTTCGCCGAACCGATCCTCAAAATTTTTGGTCTGTTCGAAAACTTTCGCCACCGCGCTGGCCAGCTGATAGGGGTGTTAGATTCCATCGCCTCTTCCTCGGGAGCAGAAGCAGCGGCTTGTTTGACATAATGGAGAACGGCCCTGCCCACGCTGGTGGCGGGCTTTTCAGCCGGCAGCTCTGCAACGCCCCCCTCGACGAGCAGGGCCTCCGTCGCAAGCTCCTCCGATTCCCCGACCTCCGCCTCGAGCATAGGTTGATGCACTAGCGGGGGTGGGCTCGAGTAAGGCTCGTTCAAGCTGCGCCGGTAGACCGAGTTGCCCGGACCGGTGGTGGGCATCGGTTCGAGAAGCCGCTTTCGGAGTTCTTCCAGCTTGAGATTCACATTCTGCCCCCAAAGAGCGTGTTCCTACGTGCGGTCCAAATCAGCAAGACGTGTTCCATCGGACTCCATCAGGGAGCCGGGCTGAAAATGAGGCGAAAATCAGACCCTTCTTTGCTTGACGCCCGAAGCAGCTTTGCGATGCCTGATTAGGCTCACGGCTTCCAACTATGCGTATCACGGGTGCCACGCGTTCCGACGGCTAAGACCTGAATAGCCATGCACCGTCAGCCGAAAGTTGCAGCCGTGCTGCCAATGTCGCTGTAGCGCAACAACATGAGGTGGCGACAGAAAGGTGACCGACACCAAAAATAGAACTGTGTTTCGGGACATCCTCGATTGCGCACGCACGAACCCAACTTGGGGGACGACGAGCGGTGTCATCCGGCGCGAGTTCCTCCGGCGCCGCCCCTACTTCGACGCCGGGCCGCCGCAAGACAACTTCCTCCTTGGGTGATAATTTGAGGCTGCCTCGGGGCGCCCGCCGCCCGGAGCCTTTCTTACGCTAATGGAGGCCGCCCCAACCGCCACTGCCGAGCAGCAGCCGCAACTGGCTCATACCGCCGAGGCGGCGCGCAAATGGATCATTGCGGCGTCCGTCATCCTTTGCACTATCCTCGAAGTGCTCGACAGCTCGATCGTTAACGTCGCCCTGCCGCACATGCAGGGCAGTTTCTCCGCGACCGTCGACGAAGTCACCTGGGTGGTAACGACCTACCTGGTCGCCGCCGGTATCATGATCCCGACTACCGGATGGATCGCCGGGCAGTTCGGGCGCAAACGCTACTTCCTCATCTCCATCGCCACTTTCGTGATTTCCTCCGCGATGTGCGGCGCAGCCCAATCGCTCGACCAGATGGTTGCCTTCCGTTTTCTCCAGGGAATCGCTGGGGCCGCCCTGCAGCCGCTTTCACAGGCCATCCTGATGGAAACCTTCCCGCCCAATGAACAGACACTCGCGATGGCAGTGTGGGGGCTGGGCCTGATGGTGGCGCCGATCATGGGTCCCACCGTCGGCGGCTATATCACCGACAACTGGAACTGGCGCTGGAATTTCTACATCAACGTTCCGATCGGAATCGCCGCCGGCTTCATGGTCTCGACCTTCGTCCACGATCCGTCCTACCTGCGCAGGCTTAAGGGCAAGGGCGCTGCCGACTGGCTCGGCATTGTCTGCCTCGTGCTCTCTCTGGGGCTGGGCGAGATCGTGATGGACCGGGGCGAACGCGCCGACTGGTTTGCAACGCCTTGGGTCTGGTATTTCTCACTCATCGCGGGTGGCGCCTTCCTCATTTTGATGGTGCACGAGTGGCGTACGCCCGAGCCGATCGTCCAGGTCCGGATCCTCAAAAACCGCAAGTTCGCCATACCGACCCTCCTCCTCATCGTCCTGACCTTCAGCTCCTACGGGATGCAGATCTTGAATCCGGTTTTCCTTCAGGAACTTCTCGGCTACACGGCCTGGAAGGCGGGGCTTGCAATGGCGCCGCGCGGCCTGGGCGTGATGTCGGCGATGTTTCTGCTCGGCGGGATCGCCCGGCGTGGCTTTGACACTCGTCCGCTGGTAGCCTTCGGCTTCGTCCTGATCGGCGTGTCAACCTGGTCCCTCGGCAGCCTCAACCTCAACATGGCAATCTCGAACTTCATCTGGCCCACCATGATCCAGGGCGTCGGGATGGGCCTGGTTTTCCCGAATCTTTCCGCCGCCGCCTTGAGTTCGATTCCACGCGAACAGATGGGCTACGCGGCGAGCCTCTATTCGATGACGCGCAATGTCGGCGCTTCCATCGGAACCTCGGTGCTGACTACCGTCCTGGTGCGCAAGGAACAGATCCAGCAGAGCCATCTGGTCGAGCACGTCTCCGTCTTCGATGCCTGGCGGTTGAGCCAGCGTTCCGTCAGGATGCCCGGCTCGATCCATTTCAACTACATGGGCCAGCTTGTGACCGGACAGAAGCAGGGGCTCGCGATGCTCTACGGCTCCGTGCTGAACCAGGCGACCATGATCTCGCTCAATGAAATCTACCGGATGCTCAGCGGCGTGATGGTGGTCGCTATCATTATGTGCGCCTTGTTGCCACGCGCGCAGGGCAGGGCGCCCGCCGGTGGCCACTAGCCGCTGGCTGCCGAGAAGCCGAACTGTTCCCTACCCGACGTGGAGCGATACACAAGGAGTGACCTCTTATCTCCGGGTGAGTCGACGATGCACTGCCTGAATTGCTCGGTTGGAAATCCCGCCGCGCGAGCTTTTGTTTAGAATGCGCGACTCTGATTAAGCGCCTATGTCCGCAATGCGGCTCCGAGAATCCACCCGCAGCTAAATTCTGTGCGCAATGTGCGACGCCCTTGAGCGGAGCCGCGATTTCGCAGCCGCTGAAGGCGCCTGCGCAGCCAAACTCTTCCGGTATTCGCGTAACGCTCGAT
>Ga0187771_10002011_pt1 | contig 13962 bp, 13 predicted proteins | sample 0116_SJ02_MP15_1_FD_133139 | JGI IMG/M metagenome (GOLD analysis project Ga0187771, IMG submission 133139) | Tropical peat soil microbial communities from peatlands in Department of Meta, Colombia - 0116_SJ02_MP15_10_MG | ecosystem: Environmental > Terrestrial > Soil > Wetlands > Peat | place... | reverse complement strand
GTGAAATGCCCCCACCAGGGTTCGCGGCCCTTCGTCGATGTCGACCTCGAGCGCCAGGTCGTTCTCCCGGCCGGCATAATCCTCGATTAACTGGGTGCTTACTTTCACGTCGCGAAATCCGTTTGACTTATAAAGCTCTTCAAATCGGCGGACGTCTTGGGCCAGCAAAGATTGGCTGTATCGCCCGTTCGCAAACGCCCGCCCGGTTTCTTGCACGCGCATTTGCCGGCGTAGTTCGTCGGTAGGAAAGCTGAGATTTCCCTTGATGAAGATCTTCGCAAGCCGGTGACGCGCGTGCGGGTCAATCACATAAATGATGCGCAGATCGATTCCGTTCGCTTGAGTTTCTTTGCGGAGAGTGACCTTGGCGGCAAAATAGCCGCGCGACTGCATATAGTTAAGCAGATTCTGCCGCCCCTCGTTCAGCAGATCGTCATCCACGGCGCTCTCTTCAAAAACCGGCACATTTTGCTTCAGTACGCTGCGGCGCAGCTTGTATCCATGGGCAATAATCTCAACCTTGGGGCCGGGCTCAATTTCAAGAACATAGTCCACCCGGTTTGCGCCTGACACATACGTCTTGCTCTGGATGAACACCCGCGCCAGTAGCCGGTTCTGTTTCTGGTACTTCCTTCGCAGCCGGTTCAACGCATCACTCACCCGCTGCGCCGAGACGAAATCTCCCGGATGCATCTGGGCGATTTCCTGGATTTGCGTGGGAGTGTAGCCCGGGTTCCCGCTGACGGCGACTTCCCCAACTTTTGCCTGAGGCCCTGGATGAACCACGAATGCTATTGCGATCTGTTGCGTTCCTGAATCCGTTCGCTCCACCGTTTCCACCTGTGCCCGGTAGTAGCCGTTCTCCTCCATCAGCCGCTTGATGTTCTCTAAAGCCTGCTCCAGCCGGTCGTGGTTGAAAAGTTCGCCCAGCTGCAACTTGGAGGCATCCACAACCTGGCCTCGCGTGGGGCGGGTGGGCAGCCCTAGAACGTCAATACTCTCCACGAAGTAATGCGGCTTGGTCACAAAGGAGAGTAGAACCTGCCCGTCCGAGCTGCGCTCGACTTCCGCGCGGATGTCTTCGAACCGGCCCGTGGCATAGAGCCTTTGCAGGCTTTGCCGAATCTGTTCGCGATCCAGGGGCGCCCCGGCCTGCTGGGCGATGATTTTCCGCAGCCAATCTGCTTCTTTCTCGGCAAGCTCGGGGAATTGAACCTCCTTTACTGTCATTCCCAGATAAGGCGCGGCTATCCCGGCTTGCAACGGCGCCTGTGCTATTGGGCTGGGAGACTCCTCAACCGTGTCGCCGGTCTTATTTCGCGGCGGCGCATCGGCCTGCGCGGTCTGTGCGGCCACGAGCATGAGCACTGCTACGGCCCGCAGGCTTCTCCTCAGGCGCAAACCGACTCCTCCACGGAAATGGTACTGGTTCTCAAGTTCGATGAAATCGTCGATGCGGGTGTTGCATTCCGCGCTGGCTTTCGCATCTCCCGGTTGAAACTGTTCGCTTCGTACACTAATGCGACGTTCCATGACGCCGCTCATCATCTGCTGCAACCTATAATAATGGTTTGAGCCCTGCAGACATGATGACGCCTGTGGAACTCGATGAGCGCTACTCGCGGCAAGTGTTGTTCCGCGGCATCGGACCCGACGGCCAACGCAGGCTGGCGACGTCGGCGATAGCGATCGTCGGTTGTGGCGCCACCGGATCAGCGCTGGCTTCCCTGCTGGCTCGCGCCGGCGTGGGTCGAATCCGCATCATCGACCGCGATTATATAGAAGCCAGCAACCTGCAGCGGCAAGCGCTGTTCGATGAGGCCGACGCTGCCGAGTCGTTGCCAAAGGCAATTGCGGCAGCGCGAAAGATCGGCGCTTTCAATTCGCAAATCACGGTGGAGGGCAAGGTCGCTGACCTCGTTCCCGCTTCTGTCGACGAACTTCTCGGCGGCGTACAGATCATTCTTGATGGCACAGACAATTTTGAAACCCGTTACTTGATCAACGACTACGCCATCAAGAACGAGCTGCCTTGGATCTACACAGCCGCCGTTGGCAGCTATGGCGTTACTCTGAACGTGCTTCCGGGTCGCACCGCCTGCCTGGCCTGCATCTTTCCCGAGTCTCCGCAAGGGGCGTTCGAAACCTGTGACACGGCCGGTATTTTAGGGTCGGCTGTAAATTTGGCTGCTTCTATTGCGGCCACGGAAACTCTCAAGCTGCTGGTGGGCGCTGAGGATAAGCTTCGACGCACACTGTTGTCATTCGACGTGTGGTCGAATGAACGAGCAGAGGTTGCAGCGGATAAGCCGCATCCCAGTTGCCGCGCCTGCGGAAAGCGTGATTTCGTGCATCTTGCCGGGGAAGGCCGTCCCTACATCACTTTGTGCGGCCGCAACTCGGTCCAAATTCATGAGCGCCATAGGCCTTTGGATTTCACCCAGATGGCCGACCGGCTAAGACCGCATGGGATTGTTCGCCATAACGACTTTGTTCTCAAGTTCTGGCGTGAGCCTTATGAAATGACTCTTTTCCCCGATGGCCGGGCCATTATCAAGGGAACCAGTGATACGGCTATAGCCAGAAGTCTCTATGCCCGCTTTGTCGGATCCTAACAAAAACCGCGCCCAGAGCCGGGTTTCGGGTGTATGATGCAATCAGAACGGGTCCCGAGCGGGTGGCCCTCCCCCCACTAAACGGTGGGGCTCGATGAATGAATTTCCCGACTCCTGTGGAGGATGTATGCGTACTCTGAGTGCTCTCTGCACAGTTTTTCTACTCTGTGGTTTTGCTGCCGGTCAGGCTACGATCATTGGCGGTTACGCCAGCAATTGGGGTCCTTCGTACGGCGTGTATCTCGCAGCGCCTTTCGTTCCCCTCATCAATACTCCGTCCATCTCTTTGTCCAGCGTTGCGCCTTCGCCAGCGGGAGCCAGCAGCTTTGCGTTTGGTCTCACGGCTGGTGCCACCGCCTCCACGCTGTCCATTGCCACTCAAGTGCCGGTGAGCACGTACACGCAGCCCGTATGGTACAACGCTCCGGCTCCTCTGGAGATGGCGACCGAGCCGGCACCACAGATCATGCGCGAGCAGGTGGCGCATGCTTTTGACTTCGGAGTCTCTTCGGACGGCAGAGGCATCGCTGCTCGGACCCCGCGCGCCAGCGAGGTTCGCAAAGCCGCCCGCACTTACACCAATCAGGATACCGACCGCATGAACGACACCAACGGTACGGTCAAGTATCGCGGCAAGACGGAGCAGATGTAGGTTTCTAGCTTTGTATCGGTAAACGTACACACGTGGGGACAGCCGCCCCCGGCTGTCCAGCCGGGCCTAGCACGGCGGCTTCGCCACAATCGTGGCCCTGACTACCGCTGCGCCAGCGCTTCCAGCGTGGCGAAGAACTCCGGATAGGAAATCCTGGCCGCCTCGGCGGCGTGAATCAGCGTGTCTCCCTGCGCGCGCAGCGCCGCAACTGCAAATGCCATCGCAATTCGATGATCGCCGTAGGAATCGAGCTCTGCGCCGCGAAGCTTCTGCCCGCCAGGGATCTTAAGCCCATCTTCCAATTCCTGCACGGTCGCACCCATCTTACGCAGATTGGTCGCGACCGCAGCGATGCGGTCCGACTCCTTAACGCGCAACTCGCGTGCGTCGCGAATTTCCGCGCCGTTGGCCGTGTACGGCGCAATGGCGGCCAGCACTGGAATTTCATCGATCAAAGCCGCAGCATCAGCGCCCGCCAGAGAAATTCCCCTCAGCTCGCGCCCTTCCACTTGCAGCGTGCCAACGAGCTCTCCGTAGTGCTCTTCAAGTTGAGTAACAGAAACTCCCAGCCCCAAGGACGTTAGCACGTCCAGCAGACGCGCGCGGGTGGGATTCATGAGCAGGTCGGAAACAACTAATTGTGATCCGGGGAACAGAGCTGCCGCGCACAAGAAAAATGCAGCGCTCGATAAGTCGCCCGGGATCGTCGCTTCAATCGCCTGCAGGCTCTGCCCGCCACGAACCGCCGAAGCCAGACCCTCCTTGAGAACTTCTGCACCAAACGCCCGCAGCGCCAACTCCGAGTGGTCCCTGGTGCGAACAGGTTCTGTGACGCGCGTTTCTCCCTCGGCAAAAAGTCCCGCGAAGAGCACCGCCGACTTAACCTGGGCGCTCGCCATCGGCATCTTGTAGTCGATAGCCCTCAGCCTGCCGCCAGAAATGATCAGCGGCGGCCGCCCCCCTTCGCCCGCGGTGATTCTTGCACCCATGCTTTCGAGCGGTGCAATGATGCGTGCCATAGGGCGCCGGGAAAGTGATTCGTCGCCGACCAATTTGCTGGTAAACGGCTGACCGGCCAGAATGCTGCTCAGCATCCGCATGGTAGAGCCGGAATTGCCGCAGTCGAGTTCCTCCGACGGTGCGCTCAGGTTCGGTCCGCGCCCATGAACTACGACCCGATTCCGATCGCGCTCCCACTCAACGCCCAGCGCCCGCAGGCATCCCAATGTGCTGGCGCAGTCAGCGCCAGTGGAGAAATTATCGAGCCTACTGGTGCCATAGGCAATGCCACTGAGCATCGCATAGCGGTGCGAGATAGATTTGTCGCCGGGCAATTGCAATGTCCCAGCAAAGTTCCGCGCCGGTCGGATCAGCACCGTGGAGTCCCGCGTCATCGGCTTCTACTATAGCGGATGCGACGATTCCACCGATCCACGGAGCCGAGTGGCTCTACAAAGTTGGGGACCAAAGCAACGCAGGAAGACATTTTGCATCCGGTGCGACCGAGGAACCAGTGTATACTCGTTGCAATCTCTCAAGCCGGGAAGGATATCCTGACCTATGCTTTTCCGGGCAATCTCACTCGTGATCCTGATGGGCTTATTTTCGCCCGCGCTGAGTCAGCGACCACCCGAGCCCCAATCCAGCGTCCACACCGCAACCGCGAGTCCGGACAAGACTTCTTCTTCCCTGCAACCTCAACCATTCGCAAGACTCAGGGCTAACGCAAATTTGGTTTTGGTGCCTGTCGTTGTGACCGACAAATCCGGCAAGCACGTGCCGGGTCTCCAGAAAGACGCCTTCCGAATCGAAGAAAATGGCAAGGCTCGCGCCGTCTCGGTCTTCCAGGAAGTGCAGACAGAGAAGCTGACTCGTAGCAGCAAAAGCAACGTGGATGAGGGCTATTCGAATTTTGGCGCCGGTGACGACCATGCCCTGCGGCTGACGGCCGTCGTCCTTGACATGCTCAACACGCCTTCGATGAGGCAGGTGGAAGCGAAGAAGCAGCTAACGGATTATTTACTCCGCAGTGCAGCCCGCGACGAACCCATGGCAATCTTTGGCCTGAATGGCAGCGGCCTCCATCAACTTCATCCGGTCACCACCGACACCAAGGTCTTGATCGACGCTCTGCAAAAGCTCGAGGTTTCGCTGAGCTCCGAAGAACGAACTCAGCCGCCGGAAGCTTTCACCACCGATCAATCGGAAGAAGAGCAAGCCTTTGACGAAGCGCAGCTCATGAGCGATTTCATGCAGGAACTCGACGACACGCTTTCCGCTGGCTATCAGCGAATCGCGACTCGTGCCACACTGGTGGCGATGACGCAGCTGGCGCGCGCGTTCCAGGGGATCTCCGGCCGGAAAACGCTGGTCTGGGTCAGTGCCGGCTTTCCCTTTACTATCGACGACCCGCGCTCGTTTGGCCGCCAGGGCGACGACCTGCTCCCGGAATATGAGCAAGCATGGCGAGCCCTGAATGCGGCGGACATTGCCGTTTATCCCGTCGACTTAAACACGCTCGATTTCAGCACCAAAGCCTTGCCCAGCGCCAATTCTCGAGTGTCCTCCACGCAAGTTGCGAATATTCGCGGCACGAATGGCCTCAAGTCCGCGCTGCGGTTGCCCTATGACAAAGATACCCAGCAACACATGACCTTGCGCGCCTTCGCCGACGCCACCGGCGGACAAACCTGTGTCACTCTGGAAGAACTAGATACCTGCTTCGCCAAAGCCATCAACGATTCGCGTGCCTACTACCTGCTTGGCTACTACCTGGGCGGGGACACGCAACCCGGATGGCGCAAACTTAGAGTGAAAGTCGCCGGTGACGGACTTCATGTGCGGCACCGCAACGGATTCTACGTGACCCCGGGCGTCCAAGACTCTGCTGATCTGCGCCGCCAGCAACTTGTCGACGCGCTTGCATCGCCGGTCCAATACAGCGGCTTGCGGCTGCGCGCTCGTCTGACGCAAGCCTCGAGTGAGACTGCTACGACTCCGCGTACCCCTGCTGATAAACGGACTGCGGAATTCATGCTGGAGGTGATGGGCGATTCCCTGACGCTTGTTGGAGAAAAGCGAAACGCGATCGATTTGGAAGTGTTTTCTCTCGCGCTGGACAGTAACCGCAAGAGTGCTAGCAGCGATTTGCAAGCAGTGGCTACCGAACTGAAGCCTGACACCATGCAGAGAATTCAGCAGACCAGCATCGGAATCCCTGAAAAGCTGGATCTACCCGCCGGCAAATACGAAGTGAAGTTTGCGGTCCGCGACAATGCGAGTGGGCTCATCGGCACCGTGAGCCTTCCCGTTCAACTGAAGTGACGTGAGGGAAAGATGACGCCGATCGCCTACGCCCGCGCTTTCACTTCTCTCAGCACGTCCGCGGGAATTTCCTTGAGCCCAAGCTGAAATTCAAACTTCGGAGGCTCGCTGCCTCGCCCCCAGCGGCCCACTTCCCAATGGGCCCGGACAAACTTCACGTCTGCCTGTGCACTCAAATCCAGCAAAAGGGGCTGTTCGCCGCGATAGAACTTCTGCGGAAAGCTAACGATAGGTTTTGTTGCCCACGTGGTCCCGTCGGCCGATCCGTAAATGCTGACGTCGAGCGACTCCTGTTCGATGATCTCAGTGATCTCAAGGGTCAAAAGAAAGATGCGGCCGGTTGCCGCACTCACATCGACGGCAGGACCGTCTCCTTTTGCCTGAACGACCGTCTTCTTTGCAACCAAGAAAGTATCAACCATGACTCATGGATTCTAACAAAGCGGCTGGCAGGAGTTCTATGACGGTTAACCGCCGCTGACCCGGTCGGCAAACTGGCGCAACAGCTTGCCGACTTCTTGCGGCTTCTCCCACGGAGAATAATGCCCAGCCCGGCTGATCACTTTCATTTCAGCGCCGCCAATGTTCTTTCGCATCAGCTCACCGTCGGCGATGCCAGTTAAGACATCTTCATCGCCGGTGACGACGAGCACGGGCACGTTGATCGTCTTCAGCGTTTCGACCGAATCCGGCCGCTCGGCCATGCCGCGTTGCACTGTCGCCACGCCTTCCGGAGACATTTTACGCATCATGCCTAGCGCACCTTCGACCAAATCAGGCCGAGTGCTGATCGCAGTCTTGCCCAGTAGCTTGGGAACCATGCTCTCGAAAAACGGCTCAGTTCCCCGCTCCAACACATCGGCCGCAGTTTGCAATCGTCCAGCGCGGCCTTCAGGCGTGTCCGCCTGCGCCTTGGTGTTCAAAAGCGCAAGCCCAGCCACCCGTCCGCGAAAGCGCCGCCAGAATTCAAACAACACATACCCACCAATTGACACTCCGACGAAAAGCGCGCGGCCGACTTCTTCCGCATCCAAAACGCGCGCCAAATCCAGCGCGTGCTTTCCCACCGTCGCCAGACCGTCGCCAACCCCTGAATCTCCATGGCCTCGAAGGTCGGGAAGAATCACACGATAGCGGGTTAGCAGCGCCTGCGCTGCGGGCTTCCACAAATCGCGGTGCGCCGGAAACGGGTGCAGCAGCACGATCGGCACCCCGCTGCCCAGAACTTCATACGCAATATCCGCGTCACCGCTTCTGATTTGGTTCATCGGAAAGATTTAAACACAAGGAGACACTGATCGAGCAAGGCAAATGAGTGTGCGTCTAGAACGGGATAACCCAACTGCCACGCAAAACTACGAGTTCGGCTGCGTCACTTGCGGAGCCACGTTTGCTGGCGCGGGCAGCGCCAGGGGTTCATTCGGAATGAGAATCCAGGCGACGATGTAGCCGATCAGGCCGAGGCAAGTCGGTATGAAAGCTGCGATCAGCCAGACCACGCGGACCAGGGTCACGTCCAGGTCGAAATACTCAGCAAAGCCCGCGCACACGCCGGCAATTTTCCGGCCAGTGCGGGGACGCATCAGGCGCCTGCGCGCCAGCACCGCTCCCACGCGCGCGCCACAATAGGCACAGACGTTGGCATCGTCTTGAATGACTTTTCCGCAGTAGTTGCAGTACATGGCAGCCTCCTGACGCGATCCGACACACTAGGATACGCGAATCGGTGCGAAAAGGTTCCCCTGCGCTGGTCGGCGCGAACGAAAGTGCGGAAGACGTCAACGTCCTTCGCCGCCGCCGAGAGCGCTGAATTGAACTGTCATCTTGAGCGGAGCGAGCGGACTCGCGCGCGCGTCCACTCGTGGAGTCGAAAGACCCCGTGCTTGCTTGCGCTGTCGGAGGGCCAAGAGGGGAGTTCTGACCAAGAACCTCGACATACAGGTTCGCTGGTGGAAATTCCCTCCCGGGTTCGTGTTTGGAACCGGTTGCCCCGGGGTACCCTTCGGCAGGCTCAGCGCAGGCTCTCGACTCCACAGAATCGCTCGCGAGCGAACGATTCTGCTCCGCTCGGGATGACACAGGGCCGGTTCGTCCACTCATTTGCGCTGTTTTCGGTCATCGGTTCGTTGCATTGGCGCAAACCTCGAATTAGGATGGGTTCCTATCAGTTCATTGCTGAGCGCCAGCATTTGGAGGAGATGAACCAGTGCGCATTCCAGACACTGCCTGGGCGAGCCGGGCCGCGAACTCCGTTGTCCTGATCCGCATTCTCGTCGGCTGGGTGTTCCTGTCCGAGGGCATACAGAAGTTCCTCTTCCCGGCCGCCCTCGGCGTCGGACGCTTCGTCAAAATCGGTATCCCTTGGCCGCAAGTCATGGCGCCATTTGTCGGCGTCGTCGAGATTGTCTTTGGCACGCTGTTGCTGATCGGCTTACTTACCCGGCTGGCCACCGTGCCTCTGATCATCGATATCCTCGTCGCCATCTACTCGACCAAGATCGTGGCGTTCGCCAAGTTCGGGTTCTGGGGTACGCTGCACGAAGCCCGCGTCGATGTAAGCATGCTTCTTGGTCTGATTTTTCTACTGCTGGTCGGTGCGGGGACGTGGTCTGTCGATGAGCGTATCTCCACGCGAGGTCGAAGGAGCTAATCTCCGCTGCTGCCCACGCCTCGTTTTTGCTGGAACATCCGATACAGATGATGCACCGGCCCCACCCCGCGCCCCAGTGGGTGTGCGTGGCTAATGGCCGAGGTAACGTAGGCTTTGGCCAGCAGAACAGCGTCGGGCAAGCCGCGTCCCATGGCAAGATGGCAGGCAATGGACGTGGCAAAGGCGCAACCCGTTCCGTGGGTGGAGTTGGAACGCTGCCGCGGCGACTTGAAAACCTCTTCTTCTATCCCCTGCGGGGAAGTGAAACTCAGCAGATCGACGGCCTGATCCAGATGGCCTCCGGTCACAACTACTGCTGCTGCTCCCATCTCATGCAGTTTTTTGGCGGCGCCCTTCATCTGGGCAGGATTGCCCACTTCCAGGCCGGTCATGACCGCCGCTTCGTCGATATTCGGGGTTACAACGGCAGCCAGCGGCAGCAGCCGCTCGACTAGCACTCGCTTCCCTGCTGAGTCCACCAGATCGGCTCCCGAGGAACTCTTCAGGATGGGATCCAGAACGACGTTGGGATTCCGGCAGGTACCAAGGAAGTCCGCGACTGCCCTAGCGGCCTTATCCGAGCCCAACATCCCGATGTGGATTGCGGCAATTTCCAGGTCAGCGGCTAATTCCGCCAAGGTTTCCCCGACTAGTTCAGGGCTAACCGGCTCGACCCGGCGCACCCCGGTCGTCGACTGGACGGTTAGCGCCGTAATGCAACTCACCCCGTAGCAGGCATGGGCGGCGATGGTCTTGATATCCGCCGTGACTCCTGCGCCGGACGAGGGGTCAAACCCGGCAATCGTAAGCACTACCGGCGGCGCTGATTCCATATCTCGCACTTTAACCCAAACGTGGGCGGATTCCCATTCGCTCCGAGCATTGACCGGGCGGTAGCCGCGCTGTTTGCTTCTTCGGCAGAAAAATCGCGGAACTTGCTGAGGTCGGGTGATCGTAAGTCCATGATTTTACTTGATAAACGCGACGATCCATTCTAAGTCAATGAAAACACAGCACAAACAATAATTTCGCAGTACCGTAAACTTCGGTAATTAACTAATTAGTAAATACGTAAGTATCAACCCAGCAGCAACATATCTGTCATTCATCAACGTTCATAGTAGGTTACGTGTGATATCTATAACTATCTAGTTAAATTAGTGCCCAACTTTCCCATTGACAAGGGGCAGTCGCCCCAGTAGCATTTGAGAATCATTGTCGACGATGGGAGGTTTGCAGTAGCGACTTTTCGAGATGCGAGGTGACTGAATGCGAGGATGTATAGCTCATGGACTGGCGACAGTCTTAGCGGTCGTCAGCCTGGGGGCGGCTCAGGGGCCAACCAGCCGAGGGTCGAATGACACCCAGAAAACAGCGATACCAAAGCAAGCCCGATCCGAACCTGGATCGCAAAACAATCTCAAAAAACGACGTGCTCCCTATCAAGTAGGCACCGCCTCCTGGTACGGTGAGGCGTTTGACGGCCGCGAGACCGCCAGCGGCGAGACGTACGACATGTACGACTTGACGGCCGCCCACCCTACCCTCCCGATGGGAAGCTGGGTTCGGGTCACAAATCTGCGTAACGGGCGAGTCATTACCGTCCGGATCAACGACCGGGGCCCGATCATCCCCGGCCGGATCATCGATCTTTCCTACGGGGCCGCCCAAGCCCTGCGCTTCCGTGACCGGGGCCTGCAACGCGTCCGCCTGGACATAGTGCAGCCGGAGGAACTCGCCATGCTGGAACCAGTAGCCAATTAACCCTCCCTCGTTCTAGACTCGCTATCGATGCACGATCCGCGCCAGCGTCTGATCGTCGCTTTGGATGTTTCGTCGGCGGTCGCCGCGCAGAGAATTGTGGCGGCCGTCGGCGAGTCCGCGTCCTTCTACAAGGTCGGCTTGCAGCTCTACACCGCCGAGGGGCCGGCCGTGGTGCACGATCTGGTGGCCTCGGGACGGCGGGTTTTTCTAGATCTGAAGTATCATGACATTCCCAACACCGTTGCCGCCGCGGTAGCGGAGGCCGCTCGCTTGCAGGTGAGCATGCTTACGGTGCATGCCTGCGGAGGCGGTAAGATGTTGCGCGCCGCCGCCGAAGCGGCACGTAAAGTGAACCCAGCCCTTAGGGTGCTGGGCGTGACCGTGCTAACCAGCCTGGAGGGTAACGACTTGGACCGCATTGGCATTCGCGGGCAAGTTCAGGATCAGGTGGTGCGGCTGGCCGGCATGGCGCTGGCTGACGGTTGCCACGGTGTAGTCGCCTCGGCCCGCGAAGCGGCTCATCTCCGTACAGAGTTCGGTCCCGATTTCATCCTGGTCGCCCCCGGCGTCCGTCCCGTAGGGAGTGCGGCGGGCGACCAAGCTCGGGTGGTAACGCCTGCCGAAGCCATCGCGGCTGGCGCCACGCATATTGTGGTCGGACGGCCCATTACCGCAGCCGCCGACCCCGCCGCCGAAGCTCGGGCCATCCTGGCGGAGATCAATTCTTGACCCAACCGAAAGCGGCCAACCCCAGTTCAGGCACCGGGCCTGAGTCTAGGCTGGGCGTCTGCTTAGGCCTGAAATTTTACATTCCTTTCATCAAAAGCCGAGTATGATGGGGCCACTCGTCTAGTACGGAAATCCGCATCTTCGGAGTACGTCATGAAGCGCCCTTCTTGTAAGTCCAACCGGTCCTCTCTTCTTCCCGATTTCGATCATCGGCTCAGCATGTACGCTTTAGCGGCCAGCGCTGCCGGCGTGGGGATGCTGGTGTTGACGCAACCGGCAGAAGGCAAGATCATTTACACAAAAGCTGACAAGTTCATCGGCCTGAATGCCACGGTACATCTTGATCTCAATCATGATGGGGTGGCCGACTTCGATCTCAAGAACGTTCTGACCACCAGCACCGCAGGTGGGGCCTTTGATCGACTCTTTGCTATACCCGACCACAAGAAAAACGGCGTCTGGGGACATACGGTTCCTTTCCTGGCCTATGCTTCGGCATTGCTGGCCAACGTGCGGGTTGGACCCAAAGGGCACTTCGTGCCGGCCACAGGGTTTATGGCGGCGTCCTCAATCAGTGGAGGATTGCATCGCGACGGTAATTATTCCTGCACCGGCCCGTGGGCCAATGTGACCAATCGCTACCTGGGTTTAAAGTTCGCGATTAAGGGAGAACTGCACTTCGGCTGGGCTCGGCTCAACGTGAGTTGCACCGCGGGCAGCGCCACCGTGAACGCTACGCTCACCGGCTACGCTTATGAGACGATAGCGAATCGCCCGATCCTAACCGGCAAAGAACACGGGACGGATGAATCAAACAACCCACCCTTGCCCGAGGCTTCGCCCCTCACGCTGGGCCGACTGGCCCAAGGAAGCAGAGGCCGGAGATGAATCCAGCCTCAGGCAGGGAGATATATCTCATGCAACGCTGTCGGATCTCTATTCTTCTAATCCTGGTTGTGTATTTGCTGCTTGCAACCACAGGCCAGGCTGCGGTCCATGAGAAGGTCCTTTACCGCTTCGTCGGTGGAACCGACGGGGCGCACCCTTCTTCCAGCCTGCTGCTGGATGCTGCCGGTAACCTCTATGGCACAACGGTGGACGGAGGCAATCTCCCTAATTGCTTTAGCGGCCTAGGTTGCGGTGTAGTGTTTAAGTTGACACCGCCCTCCGGCAACGGCAAGTGGAAGGAGACTGTGCTCTATGCCTTCCAAGGTGGAACCGATGGACTCGAGCCCACGGGTGGGCTTGTCTTCGATAACGCGGGCAACCTTTATGGCACAACCTACGGAGGAGGCACCGGTACCGCTTGTACCTACGTCCCAGGCTGTGGCACGGTCTTCGAACTGTCTCCCAAGGGCGGCCACTGGATCGAAAAAGTGCTGTATAGCTTCCAGAATGGTACCGACGGCGCACTGCCGTCCGGTTTGACCATAGACGCCTCCGGCAACCTCTATGGGACTACTATTGCGGGGGGTGCCGCTGGTCGCGGGACAGTTTACGAGCTGTCGCCGCCGCAACACAAACGCGGCCAGTGGGCCGAGACGACGCTCTACGCTTTCCAGGACTTCGAGATTCAAGCGAATCCCGGCCTTGTCTTTGACCCCAAAGGCAACCTGTATGGCACCTGGTATCAGTTGTATTCGTGTTATCCCGGCTGTGGCGCCGTGTTCGAGCTTAAGCATGCCGGCAAGTATTGGCAGGAAACCGACCTCTATGACTTCCGGGGAGGCGGCAACGGCGGTGAGCCCATGGCCGGCGTCATTCTCGGCGATAAAGGGCACGTTTACGGAACCGGAGCAGAAGGCGGAAACAATCAGGGCATCGCCTTTGAGCTGATGCGCTCCGGGAGCCAATGGACTGAGGTCATCCTGTACACCTTCTGTAGCCAAAACAACTGTGCCGACGGAGCTGATCCCTACGCCCCATTAATCTTCGATCAAAGCGGCAACCTATATGGTACAACCGTGGGAGGCGGAACCGGATGCAGTTTCAACTCCAGCTGCGGAGTGGTCTTCAAACTCACACCTGGAAAATTGGGCTGGATGGAAACCGTGCTGCACAACTTTAAAGGTTCGCCGGATGGCAGCAACCCGACTCAAGGCGTGATCTTCGACAAGAGCGGAAACATCTATGGCACGACGTCACACGGAGGAGCCAGCGGCGGATATGGCACAGTGTTCGAATTAACGCCCTAGGCTCCCGGCGTCTTACAGCTTCTCAAAGAACTC
>Ga0187771_10002010_pt1 | contig 13965 bp, 16 predicted proteins | sample 0116_SJ02_MP15_1_FD_133139 | JGI IMG/M metagenome (GOLD analysis project Ga0187771, IMG submission 133139) | Tropical peat soil microbial communities from peatlands in Department of Meta, Colombia - 0116_SJ02_MP15_10_MG | ecosystem: Environmental > Terrestrial > Soil > Wetlands > Peat | place... | reverse complement strand
TTTAAGCCGGAATCCAGCTCTGATCTCACCTCAGGAACCCCCTGGACCCCGGCTCAAAAACCCTGCCGGGTGGACGAACACGAATGATTGTTACGCGCACTTTTGCAAGCAAGTACTAGGCAAATAAGCGTGTCCCTGTATGTCCTGCGCGTCCTATAAGTCCTGTAAGTCCTGTTGTTTAGATTTGTTCGTGAGAGGCTCATGAAGCTCATATCCAATCTAAGCGCAAATCTGAGCAAAGCGCTGAGCAGGCGGATGCATGATTTATGGCGCCCTGCCGGCCCTTCAGCTGTGGCCGCATGCACTCGATCGGCGTTTTCGGAAGGCGCCTGGGTGATGCTGAGAGCTGCTTCGAAGCTGTATGAAAAGGGATTGCAAAAAGATCAGGCTAGACTTGGCAAAAGGCGCCTCAAACTGCCCGTCCCGGTCATAAGCATCGGCAATCTTTCCACCGGTGGGACCGGAAAGACGCCGCTTACGATCTGGATGTGCGAGTTTTTGCTCGCAACAGGATATCATCCGGCTGTTTTGACCAGGGGATACGGAAGGCGTGGGGGAAACCCCGGACCTGTGCCCCCGATCGGCGATGCGGCCGAACTCTCTGAATATTTTGGAGATGAACCCGTTATGATGTCGGCCTACCTGCCTGCGGTCCCCGTCTGGGTTGGAAGGGACCGCGCGGCTTCCGGCAGGGCGGCCCTCGCGCAAGGCACAGTGGACGTTCTCATACTCGATGACGGTTTCCAGCACCTTGCGCTCGAACGGGACCTGGATATTGTCCTGCTCGACTGCCGCAGCCCTTTTGGAAACGGGCATGTGCTGCCCGCCGGGCCGCTCCGGGAACCCCCTTCAAGCCTCAAAAGGGCGCATGCTTTTTTAATAACCCACGTGGACGACAATAGTGATTCTGCGCCGTTGGCTGGAGAACTCCAAAGACTTTTCCCGGCTATCGAGGTTTTTGCGTGTCGGCACAGGTTTAGGGGAATCGGCCTGAGAGCGGGTGGGCCGGTGCTTGCCCTGGATGCGTTCCGGGATCGCAGGGCTGTTGTTTTCGCGGGAATCGGAGGACCCGAAGGTTTTTTTGAGGACCTTCGAAGAGCCGGAATAAAGACTTGCAGGACATTTGCCTTCCCGGACCATCACAGATACGCGGCGTCGGATTTGTCGATGATTTTTCGCGCTGCCTCCGAACACAATGCCGGCGTGATTATCACTACGGCAAAGGATTGGGTCCGCATACCGGCTCCTTTCAGGGGTGCCTTCACAGTAGCTGAAATCGTGATGGATTTGGGCGGCGATCGAGAAGGTTTCTGCAACCTGGTCGCCGGCGCAATGCACAGATGTCAAATCAAAAAATAATCCCTCGGCGATATGCTTCACCGGGAACGCGAAAGGGTCTTCTGCGCAGGAGGGGCGTTTGCGTTTAGCCTCCTTCCCGCGATGGCGAATCGGCTTGCTCTTGCACCAACCCTCGTATTCTGGAACGCTGCATGGATGCGATGGGGTGGTATTGTTTATGAACTTTAACAGGCAACTCAACGGATCTGAGGCAAAAGCGAGCTGAAAGGAGGGACCGGATTGCGCCGTGGCGCAACCCGGTCTGTTGCGGGCATTACATAATTGCGAACCGTGAATTGTGGTTGGAAACGGTTGGGCCGAGTAATCTCGCGCCCAAATGTTTCTTTTTTCAGGGATTTTAGCTCTTGTTCCCGAAAGCCTTGAGACATGCCTTCATTGGAGCGGGAGTTCCATTGTATATAACCAACTCGTCCAAATCGTACCAGGTCGTTCCGTTGGAAGATATGTAACTCTGGCCCTGAATGGCGTAAGCGCGCGTGCTATAGCCGCTCGCGGCCGTTTCCAGGGCTATTGGATAATTGTAGCCCGGACTGGTGACCTTCACTACTACGGAAAAGTTCTCACCGGCAGTTATTTTCGTCTTTGGAATAGGGATGACGTGGTAACCTGCCGTACTGCTGGATCCGCTATGTGTAAGTTTAAGAGTTCCCTGAGTCGGGTGCACGATCGGCGAAAACTCTGTGCTTGGAGGGGAGGTTTTCACATTGTCATAAATATATACAGTAAAGGTAGTGCCGGGGGATTCAGAATAGAAGCCAACCGCAGAGATATAGGCTCCCTGGGAATTTCCCTTGAACACGTTGGCCATCCACGCCGTAGTGGATCCGAAACCATAATCCTCCACTTCTCCAAGCGGGTCATACTGATAGGTCCAGCTGTACCATGGCGGGGACCACCATGTCGGAGGCTTAGGCGTTTTAGTGGGCCATGCCTGCGGATAGTACACAAAACTCGCTGTGTCTATGGATTGATCGTAATATGACATCCAGAAATATCCACCACTGTCAATAGGATTCGTACTCGGATAACTGGAGCAGTCATTATTGATGCAACATTTCCCGCCCCAGCCGACCCCCCAGCTGTTTCTTACAATCCAGGCCCCGTTTATGAGCTTGCCCTTGTTGTCGGTCGGCCATGAAACAGGCGTAGCGCGCACTGAAGCAGGGTAGTTATCGTCCCACCCGACTATTGCCACGGCGTGATTCGATGAGGTGGCTATCGGGCAAAAGTAGGCCGCGTAAGTCGAATCATAAAAATAGTCGTTCACGAAAAAACCGATTGATACCGGCATGCCGGGTAGATAACCGTCGAGCAGCGAGTACAGCATGGATTTTATATTCTTTATCGAAGTTGTCGGACTTTGCGGATCGGTTGAAATCATATGGATATCGGTCAGATGCATAGCGTAGGGGAACCCCATATAAGCCGACGAATTCGCCGGGGGTAAAGGTTGGGTAGCGTCCAGGTATTCGTAGGACTGTTGAATCGAGCTGACTACTCCCTTCCTGGCAAAGTAGGCTATCGCCATTGCGTCGAGACCGCCATCGCATGGGCCCCAATCGAACCCGTGGCTGTTGACCAGGTCGTCTTCAGAGAAATTGTATAAGGCGGGTTGAAACCAGGACTCAATCCCGGCGATCGCCGCATGCGCCCAGCAGCTTCCGCAATTACTCTGATCCTTTATAGGGGTTAACCAGTTCTGGCTCTTATAGTTGCGAAGGTCGAAACTGGTCGGATAAGAGGTGGCGCCAACGGCAGCTTCGACTGTTGGGACGTTGCCCGTCGGGATTTGGCGTGTTCGCATTGAGATCCCCGTTTCAGGCGGGCCGGCGATTTCAGGAACCTCGGCAGATTTAATTACAGGCGCCAAGCTCTTAAGTTTGCTGAGATAGCGGCGGTCTATCCGTTGCGGCACACCTCCAAGCGGACGACCGGTCACGGGTTCTTTTACAACCGTCGGAATCCCCGCCGCTTTGGCCGCCTCCCTTTGGGCCATGTATTCCTCATAAAAGGGATTGTGTGGCGCGAAGGAGCCTTTTTCCTGAGCCTGGACCACACCCGGGAAGACAAGCCAGAGGGCCGTTGGCGTCAGCACAAACAAGGCTGCGCAAAACACTCCCAGCACCGACAAATACCAGGCAGTCCTTTTCTTTTCCCACATTGCCAACTCCTTTGTTGCGGGTTCATGGATTATTAATACCTTGACTCTTCCTCTATTTCTTTTCTACCGGTCTACCGGCTACTTGCTCTCATACCATTCGTTCCAGCCGCCTTTGAGCGCCTGGAGTTTTCTAAAACCCGTGCCTTCAATCTGCTGCGCCACACGGCCGCTGGCAGCTTCGTTGCCTCAGGAACAGCTCTGCACAATCGGCTTGTCCTTGGGGTACCCGACCATCCATCGAGCAATATCGGCAGGCCCCTCACATATCGCGCCCCGCATCTTGAACAGGGAATCCCGGCTTTGCAGGGTCCTCACGTCAACCAGGGTTGCGTCGGAGTTCGTGAGTTCCTCTTTTAGCCGGTCCTTGCTGACATAGGTAAATTCTTCGGTTGCGGCGGCAAAAGATGCATAAAACATCACCATGAGCCTAGCCGCAGGCAATAGTATCAGTTTTGAGCGGGCTGTTGCAATCTTCTTCTTTAAGAATTAATCTCGATGAATAACCAGTATATTTGGAAAATAGTTGCCTGTGTGAAATAGTCAAAAATAGACCCCGGTGCCTTGGATTTGGTCGTCATAGTCTTTCAACGGCGGGGAAGATGTTTATCTATGGTGCATGATCGAAATCGATGGTGCCCAGAAATCCGGAAGCGGGACGCTCGTTCGCGTTGCTGCAGCCCTTTGTTCGCTTACCGGCCAGCCGATGCATGTGGTGCGGATCAGGGGGAAGCGTGAAAAGCAGGGGCTTAGGCCCCAGCACCTGGTGGTCCTGAAAGCGTGCGCTCAGCTTTCGTCCGGCAAGCTGGAAGGAGCGGAGGTCGGTTCCCGCGAAATCTTCTACTACCCAGGTGAAAAAGTGAGCACGGGTGTTTTCGAGTGGGATATCGGCACGGCAGGTTCGGCCACCATGATGGCTTGCGCCCTGATTCCCCTGGGTCTTTTCGCAGAGGGGGGAACTCGTTTTAGGATCAGGGGCGGCCTGTTTCAGGATAACGCCCCGACGGCCTTTCACATGGGTGAGGTTTTACTGCCTCTTCTGCGGCAGATGGGCGCCGGGGTTAGCATGAAAACGATCCGTCCCGGATATGTGCCAAAGGGAAGAGGAGAACTGGAGGTCTCGGTCGAACCGGCGAAGGCGCCCCTGACGGCCCTTGAGAAAACGAAAAGAGGAGATATCTGCAGGATTGACGGCATATCGCTCGCCTCCCATCTGGCAGGGCAATCGGTTGCGCGCCGCATGGCCGTCAGGAGCCGCGAACTTCTCGAACAAAAAGGCTTCAATCCTCAGATCGACATCATCGAAGACACCTCCGCCGTCCAAAGCGGCGCAGCTCTGCTGCTGAGGGCCCGGAGCGTGGACGGCTGCCTGCTTGGATTCGACAGGGCAGGCAAGCGCGGGCGCAGCTCGGAGTCAATCGCGGAGAGCGTTGTGGAAGGCCTTTTGGCGGACCTTGCAACCGGCGCCGCTGTGGATAGGTTTGCCGCCGATCAGTTGATCCTGTTCGCGGGCTTTGCTCGCGGACAGAGCCGTTATGTCGTTCCGTGCCTGACAGATCACATAGAATCCAACCTGTGGCTGATCGAAAGAATACTGGGCTGCGGAACTGAGGTCAGGGGAAACCTTATTTGCATTGACGGAATAGGGTTTTTTGGAAAATAATCTCGAGTGCTCCTGGGGGATTAACGATGTTGCCCCATGTCAAGGTCCGGGGAATTTACAGCACGGCTCTGACGAAACTGCTGCTCGATTCAGGGTTCCAAATCGCCGAGCCTTCAGAGAAAATCAGAAATCGATTTCATATGGAAGTGCACGGTGAAAGGGCAGGGGGATATGAAATCCTTATAAGGGATAGGAAAGACCTTCAGGGAGTTGAGGTCACCGGGGAAGCCGACCATGTGTGCAGGTTGCTCAATCGTGTGCAGGGATCGCTTCTGGACGCGATTATCGTCGGTTTTGCGCCGACCGATGACAGCGAACCGCTGGTTGTCGCAAATCTTGAGCTGCCTGGAGGCGCCAAGGAGAAACTGGACAGGATCAGGTCAAGTATTGTCCCGACTCTCAGGAATCACCATCGGTTGAAAATAATAAACTCCGATCTGCTCGAATCGGCGGAAATGGAATTCTCCCGGCGCCCCGAAAACAGAATGGACCTGGAAAAGAGACTCTTCAGGGAAGTGGTTTTAGACCCTTTGATCAAAAGTGGCCGCGTCAGGCTCGAACACATAAGGCCATCGGGCAAACCTATGCGTCCAAGGGTCGGGGTCCTTCAGTCCGTGCGCAATGGCAGGGTGGTTTTCAAACGCGAATTCTCCAAAGGCCGCTACGACGGGTTGGATCTGCCTATCGGCAAGGGCGACTGCAGCTTGACTGAAATCAGAGAAGGCGAATGGTTCACAAAACACAGCTATTTCTCGAAAGAACGTGTTCTTATAGGTGAATACTTCAACATAAATACCCCGACCGAGCTGTATCCTTACGGCGCCAGATACGTTGACCTCGAAGTGGACGTGATCCAAAGGGCGGGCGAAAACGCTTTCGCAATCGATCAGGAAAAGCTCGAAGTGCTTGCCCGGAAAGGCTGCGTCGCAGAGGATCTGCACAACAAGGTGCTCCTGGTCTCGGAACAGTTGCGGCGTCGTCTCAATCGAGCAAGGGCAAAGAATCTATGAGAACGCTGATGAAAATCAAGACGGCTTGGGGAATTCAGTCCCTCTTCCTATGTCTGCTTTTCAACCTTGCTTTTGCTGCGGTGATATTTTTCATGGCGGACAGGGTCTTGGATGCCTTGAATGAATGGGTATCGCCCTTCGCAGGACCGGGTGGGCCTGAACTGCCTGCGGATATGCGCATGGGGCTTGCCGGCTTGATGAGTTTTATGCTTGGGATACGCGGGCGCATGATGAGCGTGCTTGCCGCCCTGGCATCGGCGTTTACGTTGCTCATGTGGTTCCTTGTTTTTCTTGCCGGCCGAAGACAAATCAGCAGGGCGGCGTTGCATTCCGGGGCGCGATCGGAACCCGAAACGGGATGGCATGCTCCAGCCCCTCCAGTAGTATCGGAGGGGCTGAAGGAACAAAGCGAGGGAGGGGAAGAGGCGCGTTGAATTGCAAACTCCAAGCGGGAGTGCTTCGTTTCCGGGTCCTTACGCCTCTTCCCAGGTTGCAGGTATTCCATGGCGGGGATTAGATACGAGCCTTATTACGCATTCGTGTCGAGTTTGTTACGTTTTCGCGAAACTCCGATATGTCTGGCGATCGTGCAAAACGCGGAATCAGGAACTTGGAGGTCTTAGGTGTTTTTCAAAGGTCAGCCAATATTGGCGCTGGTGCTTATCTTACTGATGCCTGCCCTTGCGCCGGCGGAACAATTGAACGCCATAGAGCCGCTTATCTCGCATGACACGCGTCTTATGATCTTTTCGCCGCACCCCGATGACGAAAGCCTTGGTGCCGGAGGACTCATTCAGCGCGTTCTTGAAGCCGGCGGCAAGGTCAAAGTGGTTTTCATTACAAGCGGAGACGGCTTTCCGGAGGGGGTCGAAAAGGAAGATCACATCTCCCATCCCTCTGCAAAGGACTACAACAGGTATGGTGAAGAGCGGCGCCTTGAGGCCCTGAAGGCCGACGCCACCTTGGGCGTTAACGAGCATAACGTTATCTTCCTGGGTTTCCCCGACGGAGGGCTGTATTACCTTCGCCTGAAGTTTCGCGCGCACCCTATGCCCTACAAGTCTCCTTTTACCAGGAAGAATCGTCCGCCGGCCTTTGAGATCATTATCCCCCGCACCGACTATTGCGGCGAAGACTTGCGGAAGGAAATCGAACGGGAGATCCTCGACTTTCACCCCAACCTGTTGGCAGTGACCGCACCGGAAGATTGGCATCCGGACCATAACTCGAGCTACTATTTCGTTAAAGAAGCATTGACACATTTGAAAGGCAAACGCCCGGACCTGAAGCCGAGGGTGCTCACCTTCCTGATCCATTACGACCAGTGGCCGCTTGACCAGGATGCGGGGAGCGGACTGCGCCTCAATCCTCCCGCTGGCCTGTCCGATGGGGGCAAGCAGTGGATTTCATTTTCGCTCAAACCCAGGGAAGTCCAGACCAAGCGTAAGGCCATCCTCCAGTATCACACGCAGTTGCTTGTAATGGGCCGCTTTCTGCGGAGCTTTTCGAGGTCTAACGAACTCTTCCGGCTGGACGATGAGACCAAATCCGGCGCTCAGGCTCTAAGTGCCCCGGCAGTGAACATTGAACATTAGAAGCGGGCCTTGCCTGCCAACAATTTTTCTATCTACCTGAGTCTTTTCCAATTCACCGATTCGCCTGCTCCTAGCATGTTTTGCAGCCTTGCGCTTTCCTCGGGTGGAAGAAGGCCGCCCAGTTCTGCCTGGAGAGCGGCAAAGGAGCCGTGGCCGGCAAGAAAACCGTTTAAGCGCGCCGCAGCCGTCGAATCGACGAAGGTTTCCGCGGGATGGATTTTTCTCAATTGCTCTACCAAATCGGATCTTTGTCTCAGGTAGTACTTCTGGTGATAGTCTTCCGCCGGGTAAAACTTCCCGGCAGGCGATATCTGTGTGTACACCTTTGCGTGGGTTACGACCTGTTCCTGCTGCATGGATTCGAGAGCCAGCTTTCTTTGTTCTTCATTGTGGTAGAAGATCGCGGACATGTACTGCCTCGACCAGGGGCGGCTTCCAGGGTCATGGCTCTTCCAGAAGATCTCGAGCAGCTGCCGGTATGAGATGACGGCCGGGTCATAATAAATCTCTATGCTCTCCGCATGATCGCCCAAAGCCCGGTAAGTCGGACTATCCTTGCTGCCGCCGGTATACCCGACCTTGGTTCCAATCACTCCTTTGATGCTGCCAAACTGGGCATCGGCGCCCCAAAATCAGCCAAGGGCAAATGTGGCGGTTTCGATTTCCCGTCTCGACGAAAAAGCACGGAGACCGGGAGCAGTAGTGTCGTTATTTATCGACTTTTCTAATGGAGCATTCATTGTTTCCCCCTGTTTGATGAAATGTGGTTCGTCCCCGGCAGGAGGATTGAACGGACACAGCGCGCTGCCCATAAGAAACGCTGCGAGCGCCGCCCATATAACCCTTGACCTCGGAGCAAAAACCAGATCGGTAAGTTTCATTTGCATGGAAATCCTCCTCAAGCTGTAGCAGAAAGCAGACAGCGGGAAGCAGGAAGAAAAATCAGATATTCTCCCCCTGGGGAAAGTCTTGGTGTGATGCAATCCCCTGCTCCCGGATTCTCTTTTCCGGCAGCTTCCTATCAGATAACAATTTGCGGGCAGGAAATGTTAAAGAAAAAGTAAAGATTTGATGATATTTAACGTTCTTCTTCCTTGATTGGTAATTCCACCGCGCCTGGGAGGCTAAACCAGAAGAGGGTCTTACCTGGTGCGCTTTCTACCCCCACTTTGCCCCCGTGAGCTTCCAGGATTTCCTTGACTATGGCGAGTCCTATCCCGGTGCCTCCAAGGTCTCTGGAACGAGATTTTTCTCCGCGATAGAAACGCTCGAAAATAAACGGCAGATCCTGGGCTTCTATCCCTGGGCCGCTGTTTTCGACAAAGAATTTGACTGCCGGGCCCGACCTCTCCATGCGGACCGATACGGACCCGCCTTCAGGCGTGTATTGAAGCGCATTTTTCAAAAGGTTTTCTATAACCTGGCTAAGCTTTTCACGGTCAGCCTGCGCGGTAGGTCCGCCTTCACTCAATTCGGCCCGGATGCTGACACCTTTCTGTCTGAATTCCAGGTCGAATTTTTTCAAGGCCCTTGAAGCCAGATCGGCAATATCGATCTGTTCGAGTCTAAGACTCGTCTTTGCAGCATCGGCCCTGGCCAACTGCAAAAGCTCCTCTACAAGGTAGATCAGCCTGAGTGTTTCTTCCTGGAGCAGTTGAAATGTTTCCTGTGTCGGGGAAACCACACCGTCTTGAAGCGCCTCGAGGTATCCTCTGATGTTTGTTAACGGTGTGCGAAGTTCGTGGGCGACGTTGGACACCATGTCCCTTCTGAGTCGTTCGATGCGCTCGAGGCTTGATGCCATCTGATTGAAAGCGCTTGCCAGTTCGCCGATCTCATCGTGCGAGTCGGACCGCACCCGGGAAGAATAATCACCCATGGCTATCAGGCTGGTCGTTTTCATCATCTGGTAAAGGGGACGCAGCGCCATTTGCGTCAACAGCAAGCTCAACAGCGCGCCCAGGAGCAGTGCGCCGATACTTGTCCAAAGAAGATAACGGTGTACGGAATGGATGAACATCTGGTGGGCATCGGTTGGACTGATTTTGTACTCTTTCATGAGGACCGAGAAATAATCGGCCGCAAGGGTGTCGAGGACCAGCCAGAGAGCGAGTATTACGAGCGCGACCACAGGCACGTTGATTGCCAAAAGTTTCAACAGTATGCCCTGTCTCATGGGGGAGGCTCCTCCCGATCGTTTTTGGCAAGCAGGTACCCAAAACCTCTTACTGTCATTATGTGGCGGGGGTTGGAGGGATCTTGCTCGATTTTCTGCCTCAGCTTGCCTATATGCACATCTATCACCCGGTCAACCACCTGCTCGCCAAGAGGATAGAGAGCATCCAGGAGCTGTTCCCGAGTAAAGAGCCGCCCCGGAGCATTCATGAGCAATCGAAGCAGCTTGAATTCCGATGGAGTAAGCACAATTGCGCGGTCGTCGACCGTGACTTCGTGTTTATGAGTATCAAGTACGAGACCTCCAACGTTCAGCCTGTCTGACTTGTCCCTGGCGGAGACGGTGGTTCGTCTCAACACGGCCTTGATCCGGGCGACAAGCTCTCGAGGGCTGAACGGTTTGACAACATAATCATCCGCTCCTATTGTCAGCCCAAGCACGCGGTCGAATTCCTCTCCTCTTGCCGTGACTATCACAACGGGCACATCGGAAAATTCCCGTATCCGGCGGCACACCTCCCATCCATCAAGCTTGGGCAGCATGAGATCGAGGATCACGATAGCCGGGTCTTCCCGCCGGACCAGCTTCAGAGCTTCGACGCCATCGGAGGCGACAGCGGTCCGGTATCCCTCGCGCTGAAGATATAGGCTGATAAGCGAAGCGGTTTTGTTGTCGTCCTCGACGATGAGTACAAGGCCTGGCTTTGCCATGAATGTCTTCTCCAGGTCTCAAATTAAGATCGTTACCAAATCTTTACATTCCCTTGAGACTTTTATTACCGCCGTGATTTATCTTAATCCAAGTTGGAAATAAACCTTATTTGCACAGTTATGGAGGCAAGAGTCACAAGCCGATAGGAGATATTGAAATGAAAACGGTCTTATTTGCAACATTAATCGTACTGGCGGCATCGTTTGTGGTGGGATCGCGACTTCTACACGGCAAGGAGTCTAAAAATAATCAGGCTGTGGGCGAGGAGCATCCGGGGCTGCCAAGAGCCACGTTTGCAGGCGGGTGTTTCTGGTGTGTCGAAGCCGATTTCGAAAAAGTCGCCGGAGTTGTTGAGGCAATATCGGGCTATACGGGCGGCCATACTGAGAACCCGACCTATGAGGAGGTTTCCTCGGGGGGAACGGGCCATGTGGAAGCGGTTCAGGTCATCTACGACCCCTCGAAAGTGAGCTACGAACAACTGCTGGATTCTTTCTGGAAACATGTAGACCCGACGGACCCCGGCGGACAGTTCGTTGACAGGGGCTCACAGTATCGCAGCATCATTTTCTATAATGATGAGGCGCAACGGCTTGTCGCTGAGGAGTCAAAGCGCAGACTCGAGAAATCCGGGCGTTTCGATAAGCCCGTGGTTACCGAAATCCTGCCGTCTGCGAAATTCTACAGGGCGGAGGAATATCACCAGCACTATTCTGCGAAAAATCCGGTCCGCTACCGCCTTTACAGGCACAATTCCGGACGGGATCAATTTATTGCAAAGATATGGGGTAAGGATAAGGATATGGAGACAGCTCAATCGAAATCGGAAACGGCCCAGCCGGGCATACGCACGGTGAAATACCTCAAGCCGGACGAGGCGACCCTTCGCGCGAGGCTAACCGATATGCAGTACAAGGTGACTCAACGAAACGGCACTGAACCCCCGTTCAAAAATGAGTATTGGGATAACAAAGCCGAGGGGATCTATGTCGATATCGTTTCGGGCGAACCCCTCTTCAGTTCGCTTGACAAATATGATTCGGGGACCGGATGGCCGAGTTTTACGCGGCCTCTCGATCCGGACAATATCGTGGAAAAACAGGACAGGAGCTTTTTCATGGTTAGGACTGAGGTCAGAAGCAAGCACGGCGATTCACACCTTGGACACGTCTTCAATGACGGACCGCCGCCCACCGCGCTTCGGTACTGCATGAATTCAGCCGCCTTGAGATTTGTCCCCGTGCAGGATTTGGAAAAGGAAGGCTACGGAAGCTACCTCAGCCTTTTCAAAGGCCAAAACGAAGATCGCGCTGCAAACCGCTGATCACCCTTCAACAAGCCTGGGTGGCTGCAGGTCTTTGCACAGGCTTCAATTCAAGGGGGTGTTCTTGAGTGTTCGCGGTTTCCGAGGTTTGCCCCTGGCGCGCAGTAGTCCGGGGTGGCCCGGATAACCAGGCCGCGGCGCGGGCAGCGCTTGTTATCCGGGCGGCGGCTCTCCGCGGCAAGAGGTCTGACTTAGTGCTTTCCCATTCCTCTCGTATGTGTTATGTTTCAAGGAGCAAATTTGATGAGGACAATTAGCCTTACCGGAGGGAACAGATGCAGGAGAAAGTGGAGCGAGCGCTTGCCAAGATCAGGCCCATGCTTGAGAGGGACGGCGGAAGTGTGGAATTGATAGGCGTCGATGGTTCTGTGATAAAAGTGCGGCTGACTGGGGCCTGCCATGGTTGCCCCATGAGCCAGATGACTTTGAAATCGGGTATCGAGCGGATCATTAAGCAGGAAATCCCCGAGGTGACGGAAGTTATCGCCGTTTAGGGGGAATTTACTTATTGTACGGCTCGCCTTTTATAATCGTTAGAGCCCGGTAGATCTGCTCGACCACCATCAGGCGGGCGAGATCGTGGGGGAAGGTCATCTTTGACAAGGAGAGCACGTCGTGGGCGGCCTTCAGTAATTGGCTGGATACCCCGAGCGGGCCTCCCACCGCCATCCACAGGTCGGATACAGCCGAGGCGATCAGTTTTTCCATGAACCTTGACAGTCCGGTTGAATCCATCTCACGGCCTGTCTGGTCCCACACGATAAGCCGCCCCTGGCGTCCCGCCAGTTTCAGGATGCGCTCGCCCTCACGCTCGCGCACGAGTTGCTCCCCGTGAGCCGGGGCGATCTTCTCCGCCTTGATGTAGTGAATCTCCACCGGACAGTAACGTCTTAGCCTTTCCACATATCGCTCTATGGCCGATTCTATATCGCTGAACGCCGTCTTGCCGACGAATATTAGGTGAATACGCATGGCTTTTTACTTTTGCTCCCCGCTTAAAACTTGCGGGGACAAGCTTTTTACTTTTGCCTTGACATCACTGCCGCCATTAGAAATTCCCTGTTTCCCTTCGGCCCCAGTAAGGGAGACGGGACTATTCCGATAGGGTTGAGACCCAGCCCGGCAATAAACTCAGCCAATGATCCGCACACCTCTTCGTGTATGCTTTCATCCCGAATCACCCCTGCGCCCTTTGACGCCTGCTTGCGGCCTGCTTCGAACTGCGGCTTTATGAGCGCGACGACTACCGCCCCGGCTTCAAGGAACTTGAGCACGGATGGAATCACGAGTTTGAGGGAGATAAAAGATGTGTCGATGGTTGCAATCTGGATGGGCTCGGGAACAAGTTCGGCAGGCAGGTGCCGGATATTTCTTCTCTCGAGGACAATCACACGGGGGTCGTTCCTCAGCTTGAGCGCAAGCTGGCCGTATCCCACGTCAACCGCGTAGACCTTGTGCGCCCCAAAGGAGAGCAGGCAATCCGTAAAACCCCCTGTGGATGCCCCCACATCCATGGCGGTCCGGCCGGAAACTTGGATTGAAAACGAACGGATCGCATGTTCGAGCTTCAACCCGCCCCGGCTGACATACGGGATTGCATCTCCTACGATGCGAATCTCCGAGTCTTCCGGGACTCTTTGGCCTGCCTTTGTCACAATATGGCCGTTTACAAGGACTTTTGCAGCCAGGACTAATGATTGAGCGCGTTCGCGAGTGGGGGCGAGACCTTTGTCGACAAGCAGCTTATCCAATCGCTCGGAGGATTTTGCCATGATGGTAATCTAACAGCTTGAGAACGGCTCTCTCAATGGCGTCAGTGTCGATACCGCAGAGGTTTCTGAGTGTATCCTGGCTTCCGTGGGGAACGAAGAAATCCGATACTCCCAACCGCTTCACTGCCCTTGGGGAAAACGATTCTTCCTCGAACATCTCGAGCACCGCGCTCCCAAAACCGCCCTGGAGCATGTTC
>Ga0187771_10002009_pt1 | contig 13965 bp, 13 predicted proteins | sample 0116_SJ02_MP15_1_FD_133139 | JGI IMG/M metagenome (GOLD analysis project Ga0187771, IMG submission 133139) | Tropical peat soil microbial communities from peatlands in Department of Meta, Colombia - 0116_SJ02_MP15_10_MG | ecosystem: Environmental > Terrestrial > Soil > Wetlands > Peat | place... | reverse complement strand
GTTCGCGCGGGAGACGTGACACGACGAACACCGCGAGGTACAGGAGGACACTCGCTGCCGTGAAGGTGACGTAGAAACCAGAGTAGACGGAGATGAAACCCGATGCGAGGGACCCTACTGTTCCCGCGAGGCCCACGACGGCGCTGTAGACTCCTAGGGAGGCCCCGGGGTTCTTCCCCTGCACGGTGCCGAACATCATGGTGTTCGAAGCGGTGTAGTAGACTGAGAATGCTATCCCCGCCCCCAGAGGGTAGAACACGAGGGCGGGTCCAAGGAAGAAGAGACCGGGAAGGAACACCGCTGCCGCACCCAACCCGCCGTAGCATAACCCCCTGACCAGGAGCCCCTGGACGGAACTCATTACCAGGGAGCGCTGCTCGACGTACCTGCCCGCCACCTGGAACGCGAGGGTCTGGACGACCATACCAGCGAGCATGACGGCGAAGATCTCGCCTTCCGGGATTCCGAAGGACCGCATGGCCGGGACAAACGAAGTGTTGAACAGCCCGCTGGAGAGGTAGAAGAGGACTATCGAGATGTAGAACAGGGGGACATAGTTCGTGAGTCCCGACCTGAGCCCCCTGAAGACCCGTCGGAAGTCGGAGACCCTCGGCACTGTTAGGAAGATCAGAGGCAACGCCAGCAGCCTCTGGAAGAAGCTCGGCCTCCTCAGGACCATCGTCTCCGGTTCGAGGTTGAACGAGGGGTTGCGGATGGTCAAGAACGCGAGCACCGCAGAAGCGAGGGAGAAGAGAGCAAGGGGGACGGCAAGGTCAAGGAGAGGAAATGCCTCCACCCAAACGGTACTGAGGAGTAGCCCGCCGACGCTGCCCACGCTTGACATCATGGACAGCTTGGCGAACGCCTCGGCCCATCTGCCCTTGCTCTCAGTCTCCATGATGAGCAGGTTGAGGGGGGTTGCCGACGCGGCAGAGACGAACGAGAAGATGGAATAGGTGAGGACGGTCCCCGCGGTCGTCCGGTCCAGGTAGAAAGTGAAAAGGACCACTGTGAGGATGCCATAGCTCCCGGCCACTATTGCCCGCGTCCTCCTGAGACGGTCGGTCGCAAACCCCCAGAAGATGGCCGCGGGGATGCTCACCCCGTTGAACACCGCCACCGCAAGGCTCCCGTACAGCGTCCCCAGCGTGACCCCGTTCAGCTCGATCAGGTAAAGCTGGACGAGGGTACCCAGCGGACCCGCGGCCAGGGAAGCCGGAAACGCCGAATAGACCCAAGCCATCCTCTTCCTCGGTCCTGGACCTGCCGCGCTCCCCATGGACGAAGCCCCGCCTCAGCACCCATCTATTTATCGAGACGAGGTCAACCCCGAGGCCAAAGCTGAATTAACGCGGAAACTGACGTGCCTGCCTTGGCGTTCCTAGGGAAGAAGCTCGCCGTTGCCATCCCAGACACTGTCCTTGAAGAGCGCGACTCGCTCAGGGAGAAGACGGCCAAGCTCGGGGTGATTGCGAGGGCCTGCTCCATCTACGGAGTGGACGTAATTGAAGTCTTCAGGGACGAGAAGAAGCGCGGCGAGCCGACACTCATCAGGAAGGTGCTGGAGTACATAGAGACCCCCCAGTACCTCAGGAGAAAGCTCTACACCATGGACGAGTCGCTGAAGTACGCCGGGATTCTCCCACCGCTGAGGATACCTTCCCACAAGCCGGAGGTGCCGGTCGAAAGACTCACCATTGGCGAGGTCAGGGAGGGGGTCACCAATTCTGACGGCACGGTCGACATCGGGCTCGAAAGAAACCCTCGACTCAGAGAGAGGACGGGGGCGGGCAGGAGGGTCACGGTGCGGATAACCTCCAAGAACCCGCTCATAGCGGAGCTTGCAAGCACAGAGCACGTTCACGAGTACTGGGGGTACGAAGTTGAGACCCGCACCAAGGACGAGGTGCTTTCCGACCCAAGGTTCGCACTCAAGATAGCGACGTCGAGATACGGGAACACCCTCCAGTCCCAGGTCTTCCGGCTGAGGGAGTCTGTCCTGAAGACTCCGTCCCTGAAGCTGGTCTTCGGCTCGCCTTCGAGGGGGCTGTTCGACATAGTGGGCCAGCAGCTCAGCCAGCGAGTCGACTTCGTGGTAAACCTCTTCGCCGAGCAGCACGTAGAGACGGTCCGCACCGAGGAGGCAATCTTCGCGGCTCTCAGCCTCGTCAACACCCTGGCCCTGTGAGAAAGCTTAAAGGCTCAACGAAAAACGGGGTTCGGGAAAGGGTTATTGCGAATTGGGTCACAGGAAGCACTCCGCACCCCGCAGGGGCAGTCTCGCGTACAGGCCGAGGGGACGGGCGAAGAGCCTCATCCCCAGGATTAGGACCTGGCCCAGGATTCAAGCGGAGAAGCCCACAATTCTGGGATTTCCAGCATTCAAGGCCGGGACCGTCCACGTCATAACGACGGATGACAGGGCAAAGACCCCCAACTTCGGCAAGCCGCTTTTCAACGTCTCAAGCGTCCTGTCGCTTCCAGAGCTCGAGGTAAAGGGAATACGGCTGTACGGGCACGAGCTAGGGAACGACTTCCCACTCACCGACATAAAGACTGATGTCCAGGCGTCGCTTGCGAAGGCTCCGCTTGACAGGGTGTCCAGGGTGGCAGTCCTGGCCTCGGTGGTCCCCAAGGATGTCGGCCTCTCGCAGAAAAAACCAGTCGTAATGGAGGTGGGAGTCGGGGGCGCGGGCACAAAGGAGCAAGCGGAATACGTGGCGGGGTTGATGGGCAAGAAGGTGAAGTTCGCCGAAGTCTTCAAGCCCGGCATGTACGTGGACGTCCTTGGAATCACCAAAGGGAAGGGCTTCGAGGGCCCAGTCACGAGGTTCGGTGTTAAGAGGAAGCAACACAAGTCCAGAAAAAGCGTCAGGGCGGTCGGTGTCATCGGTCCATGGCACCCGGCTGCTGTGATGTACACCATCGCCAGAGCCGGGCAGATGGGGTTCCACCAGAGGACGGAGACGGGCAAGAGGATTCTGATGGTGGGGAACGCGAAAGAGAAGGCGGTGACGCCGGCCGGTGGCTTCCTGCACTTCGGTGATGTGAAAGGAGATTACGCCGTCCTCAGGGGCTCGGTCCCAGGGCCGGCATCCAGGTTCGTCATGGTCAGGTACAAGGCGAGGGGGACGCCGAGGTCGCAGGCTCCTCCGCAGGTGGCTGAAGTGAGCACGATGGCGAGGAGATGACAATGGCAAAGGTCGAGGTAATCGGGATGGACGGCAAGTCCGCGGGAAAGATCGATGTTCCGGGCGTCTTCGAGACACCCCCGAGACCTGACCTCATAGAAAGGGTCTTCTGGATCGTGGGGTCGCATGCTCTTCAGCCCAAGGGGAGAGACCCAATGGCTGGGGAGAGGACCACTGCCGAGACCCACAGCCCACCGACCGGAACCGGGCGGTCGAGGATACCGAGGGTAAAGGGAGAGATGTATTCGAGGTCCGGTCTGGCAGGGGGGGTGGCAAGCGTGGTCAAGGGAAGGCTACCGCATCCGCCCAGGTCCGAAAAAGTGATCCACTTCAAAGTCAACAAGAAAGAGAGGCACTTGGCCACCGCGTCAGCCATCGCCTTCACCGCGGACTTCGACGCCGTGAAAGGAAGGGGCCACAGGGTGAAGAAGATCTCGCTCCCGCTGGTTGTGTCCGACGACATCGAGACCGTAGAGAAGACTTCGGAACTGGTCTCCTTCCTCGAGAAGGTAGACCTTGGAGCAGAGCTGAAAAGGGTGAAGGACAGCACGAAGAGGAACACAGGGAAGGCGAGGCTCAGAGGTAGGGCGTATACGAGGAGGGTGGGGCCACTTATTGTGATAACCAATGACAGAGGGGTTGGGAAGGCGGCCGCATCGGTCCCTGGAGTGGGAGTGGCCAGGGTCGACAGCCTCAACGTGACAGAGCTGGCGCCAGGAGGAGTGCCGGGCAGGCTTGTGCTCTGGACCGAGTCATCACTGGGGTCTCTGGCCGCGACAGGGAAGGAGGAGATTCCAGTTGCGGCTTGAGGACGCGCAGAAGATCCTGAAGAGGCCCTACGTCACTGAAAGGACCTTCGAGCAGATAGAGAGAGAGAACAAGCTCTGCTTCTTGGTGAAGGACGGTGCTTCCAAGACGCAGATCTCGAGCGCCGTAGAGGCGATGTACGAGCTTAAGGTTGGAGCGGTCAACACCTCCAGGACGATAAAGGGGAAGAAGGCGTTCGTGCGCTTCCTAGAGGACGGGGCTGCCGCGTCGCTGGCCACGAAGCTGGGGTTGGTGTAGGATTTGGGTAAGAGGATTCTCCAGAGAAGAAGAGGGAAGGCCGGGATTCAGTTCAGGGCACCTTCGAGGGGGAAGATAGCTCCGGTCAGGTACCCGAAGCTGGGTCCGGGAGTCGCCGGGAGCGCGACGGTAACCGCGATCTTCGACGAGCGCGGAAGGAGTGCGCCGCTTGCCCAAGTCAGGTATGGCGGCAACATGTTCACCTACCTGCCGGCTGTGGCAGGCATGGCCGTGGGGAGGGAAGTTTCGCTGGGCCCCCAGGCGGCCCCGGTCATGGGGAACATACTACCTCTGTCAAGCATCCCGGAGGGGACCAGAATCTGCAATGTCGAGCTAAGGCCTGGAGACGGAGGGAAGCTGGTAAGGGCCTCGGGGACATCGGCCGTTCTCTTCTCGAGAGCGGGCGGGAGGGCGATCCTGAAGCTCCCGTCGGGTAAGAATATCCTGGTAGACGAAAGGTGCAGGGCGACCGTAGGAGAGGTCGCAGGCGGCGGCAGAGAGGAGAAGCCGTTCCTTACCGCAGGCGCCAGGCACCACGCCATGAGAGCATCCGGAAGAGTCTATCCGCGCATGAGAGGAATCGCGATGGCCGTCGTGTACCACCCGTTCGGCGGCGGGCGCCACCAGCACCCGGGGAAGTCCACGAGCACTTCGAGGAACGCGCCTCCGGGAAGGAAGGTAGGGTTAATAGCGCCTCGAAAGACGGGACGAAAGAGATTGGCGAGGACCAGCATGGAGGTGAAAGAGTAGTTGCCCAAGGAGTTCAGGTACAGGGGCCTGACCCTGGAGCAGCTCAACTCGATGTCCACGGAGGCACTCCTGGAGCTTCTCCCATCAAGGGCAAGGAGGTCGCTCAACAGGGGGGTGTCGGAGGAGAAGAGGAAGCTGCTGGAGGACGCCAGGGCGATTAAGGAAGGGAAGTCACCGGGACAGATAAAGACTCATGCAAGGGACATGGTGGTGCTTCCTTCGATGGTTGGCCTGACCATCGCCGTGCATAACGGGAGGGAGTTCGTCAACCTCGAGGTGAAGCCCGAGATGATCGGGCGGTACTTGGGGGAGTACGTGATAACGAACAAGAAGGTAGTCCACGGGACGCCCGGAATCGGCGCGAGCCGGTCTAGTCTGTACGTCCCGCTGAAGTAGTGCCCGCCGCTGCGCCTGTTCTCGCGGAATCGCTCAAGTCTGAGAGCGTCAGTTCGGGAGTACCGACCTGGGTAGTCCTTGATTACTTGACGTCGGTCTGCGACTGGTCGCGCATGAAGTTGAACAGGTAGTGCGGCCCGCCCACTCCCCTGCCGGTCGCCCCGCTGGCGTTCCAGCCAGTGAAGGACTGGGCCCCTGGCCAAGCGCCAGTCGTCGAGCCTCCGCCCCTGTTCGCGTACACGACGCCGAACTTGATTCCGTCGAAGAACCTTTTCACCTCGGCCTTGTCCTTTGAGAAGATACCGGCGGTGAGCCCATACTCTGTCGCGTTCGCCTTGTCGATGGCCTCGTCCAGGGTGTCGAACTCGTCCACGACCACCAACGGAAGGAAGAGCTCTTCGCTGAAGAGCCTGTGGCTGTGGTTCAGACCTGTCACGATTGTCGGAGTCACATAGTAGCCCTTTGCCATCAGACCGGCCTTCAGGACCGAGCCGCCGGTAAGGATCTTCCCCCCACTCATCTTCGCGTCGGCGACTGCACCTTCGAACTTGGAGACCACCGACTTGTCGATGACCGGTCCCATGAAGGTTCCCTTTTCCCTCGGGTCGCCCACGGAGACCTTCTCCGTCCTCGCCTTCAGGGCCGTGAGGAACTTGGCTTTCACGCTGCTCTGTACGTAGACCCTGGAGGTCGCGCTGCACTTCTGTCCCCCGTACCCGTAGGCTGCCCTGATTGTCCCCTCGACAGCCTTCGGGATGTCCGCCTTCGCGGTCACGATGGTCGGGTTCTTGCTTCCCATCTCGAGGAGAATGGGCTTGGGGTAGGGCTGTCGCTCGAGGAAGCCCCTGTAGAGGCGCATACCGACGTCCTTCGAGCCGGTGAAGGCTATTCCTGCGACGTCAGGGTTGGAGACAAACTCCTCCTCGAAGTTCCTCCCTGGCCCCGTTACGTAGTTGACGACCCCGTCGGGAACACCTCCGTCCCGGAAGACCTCGTACAGCATTAGCCCAGTCAGCGGAGCCGAGCTTGTGGGCTTGAGTATGACCGAGTTGCCTGTGACGAGGGCGCCCAATGCCATCCCGCTGGCGAGCATGAAGGGGAAGTTGAAAGGCGAGATGACGGGCCATACTCCCATGGGCTTGCACACTAGTGTGCAGTCCTCACCAGGGCCTCCTGGCCCCATCTTCGACTGGTAACCGTCATTCTCACGCATCTGGCGGGCAACATAGGCGATGGAGTCGACCGCCTCCCAGCCTTCGGCCAGCGCCTCGAGCCTGTTTTTGCCCACTTCGTAGGTTATCGCGGCGGCGATATCGAACTTCTTCTGGTCAATGGACTTCCCCGTGGCCTCCAGCATCTTGACCCGATCCTGCCACGGCGTGGAGCTCCAGACTGCGAACCCCTTCTTCGCCGCTTCGACCGCCTGTCTGGCGTGGTCTCTGGTGCCGATCTGGAACCTCCCAACAACGATTGACGCGTCGATGGGACTCCTGCACTCGAACTCGCCAGCGTCGGAATAGACTTCTTTTCCGCCGATGTGCATCGGATACTCGGAGCCGAGCTTCTTCTCGAGCTGCTTCAGAGCGGCTTCATACTTGGGGTGAAGGCTCTCGTCCGCAGAAAGCGAAACGTAGGTCACCTTGGGAGCAGACTTCTTGGGCATTGGCTTGGGCGCGTTTTTGTGAGCTACTTAATGTTTGTCGGCAGGCGCGATGCGCATGGAATCGTTCGGCTCGAACGCTTCACCGCGTGCGCGGGAATATTCCTCGACGACCGCCCGCTTGACGCCCCCGAAGTCGACCTCGCGCCCCAGGAGCTTCTGCATGGAGGTCATTGTTCCAGGGTCGAAGCCGCACGGGCGAATCAGGTCGAAGTAGGGCAACTCCGTGTTGACGTTGAGCGCGAACCCGTGGAACGCGACCCAATTGGAGACCGCCACCCCCACGGAAGCAAGCTTTCGGCCACTCACCCAGACCCCGGGGCGCCCTTCCACCACCTCTCCTCTGACACCCCACCTCCCCACGGCAGAAATCAGCGCGTTCTCGATTGTCAGGATGTGCCTTCGGATGTCGTGATCTCCCAGCTTGATGATGGGGTAGCCCACCAGCTGGCCCGGTCCGTGATAGGTAGCATCGCCTCCCCGCTCGACCCTGAACACGGGGACCTCCTGGGGCCTCAGGTTGGCTTCCGAAGTCTTGGCGCCCAGCGTTATGACGTGGTCGTGCTCGAGCACCAGCAGGATGTCGGGAACCTCGTCTCGCGCCCTCTTCTCAGCCAAGGACCTCTGCAGCTCGAGGGCCCGGCCGTACTCCAATCTTCCCAGGTCGAGCAGGACCCCTGTCATGTCTTTAGCTGGTGAATCGGTCTGCCGGAGGCCGTTTCTGATGCCTCCATGATCGCCTCGGGGAGAGTGGGATGGGGGTGAATGGTCAGGGCGATGTCTTCCACCGTGGCCCCCATCTCGATGGCCAGGGCGACCTCGCTAATCAGGTTCGACGCGTCAGGGCCCACTATCTGTACGCCGAGGACGAGGCCGTCCTCGGCCTTCGACACGACCTTCACGAAGCCTTCGGGTTCCCCAGTTGACTGGGCTCTTCCGAGAGCCGCGAACTGGAATCTCGACTTCTTGATGTTGTAGCCCACCTGCAGGGCCCTCGACTCCGTGAGCCCTACGCTCGCGACTTCGGGGTCGCAGAAGACCGCATCCGGGATGACCTTCCAGTCGGCCGCGCTCGGCTTCCCGGCGATGCATTCCGCTGCCACCACCCCTTCCTTTGAAGCCTTGTGCGCCAAAAGCGGTGGTCCTCGGACATCTCCAATCGCGTAGATTCCTTCGACGTTTGTCTGCATTCTGTTGTTGGTTTGGATGTACCCTTCTTTGCTCGTCAGAACGCCGAGTGGCCCCAGATTCATTTTTTCTGTCCGCGGCCTCCTCCCCACGCTGACGAGCACCTTGTCGACCTCGAGGAGGAACCCGCCAGTCGGGGTTTCGACCGCCACCGTTGCGCCATGGTCGGTCTTGGAGACGCTCAGCACCTTGGACTGCAGGTGAACCTTCACCCCTCTGCTCTCGAGTTTTCTTTGGACAACCCTGACCACCTCGGGGTCGCTCCCGGGCATCAACTGGTCCATGATTTCGACTATCGTCACGTCGCTCCCCAGCTTCTGGTACATGGAGGCGAACTCGAGCCCGATGGCCCCGCCGCCGACAACGAGGAGCCTCGCAGGGGCGTCGGTCAGCTCGAGCGCCTCTCTGGATCCGATCACTATCTTCCCGTCGAACTCCAGCCCCGGAAGTTGCACTGACCTCGTGCCGGTCGCGATGACTACGTACCTGGTCTCGATTTCTTCCACCTCTTCGCCAACCGTGACCTTCACCTTGCCTCTGGTCACGAGTTCGGCCTCGCCCATGATGATGGTGACGTTGTTCCCTTTCAGGAGAAATTCGACTCCCCCGACTAGCTTCTCGATCACCTCAGACTTCCACTTCTGCATCTGCGCGAAGTCGACCGTCAGCCTCGGGGCGACTAGGCCGAACTTCTCCCCCTCCTTGACCTTGTCGTAGAGCCTTGAGACTGTGATCAGAGACTTTGAGGGGATGCAGCCGTAGTTGACGCACTCGCCACCGAGCTTGTCCGACTCGACGACTATGGTCCTGAGGCCCAGCTGGGCGGCCCTGATGGCACAGACGTAACCTCCCGGGCCAGCTCCGACAACGACGACATCGGCCTGCTGCATTAGACCACTTCTGCCAGCAGCTTCTTCGTGTCCTGAAGCATGTCGACGACCCGGCTCGTGAACCGGGCTGCGTATGCCCCGTCGAAGACCCTATGGTCGAAACTTAGCGACAGGTAGGTCATGTCCCTGACCTCCACCCTCCCTCCTCGGAAGACTGGACGCTTGGCAATCTTGTGTAGGCCCAAGATTGCAACCTCGGGGTAGTTGACAATGGGCGTAGCAAAGAGGCCTCCAATGGCCCCTACGTTGGTGATGGTGAATGTCGAACCCTTCACCTCGTCGAGAGTGAGCTGGCCTTCTCTCGCCTTGGCCGCGGCCTTCTCGATTTCCCCCGCCAGGTCGAAGATGTCCTTGGTGTCAGCGTCCTTGATGACTGGGACTACGAGCCCCTGCGCCGTGTCGGTCGCCACGCCGATGTTGTAGTACTTCTTTAGGACGATGTTGCCGCTCGCCTCGTCCAGCGAGGAGTTGACGTACGGGAACTCCTTGAGGGCAGGGACGAGCGCTTTGATGACGAAGGGAAGGAAGGTGAGCTTTACTCCCCTCTTCGCCGCGCTACCCTTGAAAGCCTCCCTAAGCAGGACAAGGTCTGACAGGTCTGCCTCGTCGACGTGGGTGACCTGGGCCACTGTCTCATTGGACTTTGCCATGTGTTCCGCGATTGTTCGCCTCATTCCCCTCAGGGGAACCATCTCCTCCCTCGAGTCCTTCGGGGCGGCCATCGGCTGCTGAACCGGCGCCGCAGGAACCTGCACGGCAGCCTGAGTCGGCGGCGCTGCAGCCTTCCTGACGTCCTCGTCGGTGATGCGACCCTGTGGGCCCGAGCCCTTCACGGACGCCATGTCGACCCCCAGCTCCCTCGCGAGCTTCCTGGTCGAAGGGGTAGCCAGGATGTCCTGACCCAGCTGGCCGGGAGGAACCTGGACGGGGAGAGGAATGGGCTGCTGAGGAGGCGACGGGAGGGCTGCAGAGGGGACCGAGGGAGCTCCGCTCCCGTCGTCTATAATCACGATAGTCTGACCGACCTTCGCCATGTCGCCCACCTTGACGAGTATCTTGGAGACTGTCCCAGTTCGCGGAGCCGGGATCTGGACGTTCACCTTGTCGGTCATCACTTCCACGAGCGGCTGGTCCTCCTTTACCATGTCGCCCTCGTTCACCATCCACTTCAGTACCTCGCCCTCTGCGACGCCTTCGCCAAGGTCAGGCAGTTTGAACTCGTAAACCAATTGAAGCCATTCACCCCCATCTTCTGGCTATATCCTTTGTTAATCCCCCGTCCTTCAGTATTCGAGCAGCGCGGCGGCTGTGCTGGCGATCCGCACGGAGCTTGGGATGTACTCGTCCTCGAGTTTGGCCAGCGGGACGACCGTGTCGAACCCGGTGACCCGCCGGACGGGAGCCTTCAGGTAGTCGAGCGCCTTGTCCGCAATCGTTGCTGCGACTTCCGCTCCCACGCCGAGAGTCATGGGCGCCTCATGAATTATGACGGCCCTCCCCGTCTTGCGTACTGATCCGAGGATTGCTTCGAAGTCGAGGGGTGAGACAGTCCTCAGGTCGAGAACTTCGGGCGAAACCGAACGCTCGGCCTTCAGCCTGTCCGCAGCCTGAAGGGTTGGGACCATCATTGCGCCGTAGGAGATGAGCGTGATGTCGTTGCCCTCCCTTGCCACCTTGGCCCGACCTATGGGGATGGCGTACTCTTCCTCCGGGACCTCCATCTTGGGGGCGTCGTAGAGCCGCTTGGGCTCCATGAAAATCACGGGGTCGGGCTCGCTAAGCGCGGACTTCATCAGACCTTTCGCGTCGAAGGGGTTGGACGGAATGACGACCTTGAGGCCCGGAGTGTGGACGTAATGGGCTTCGGGGGACTCCGAGTGGTGCTCGGGTGCCCTTATCCCGGCGCCATAAGGGAAGCGCAAGACGCCGCGGGGGACGTATCTCCCCCTCGTCCTGTTCCTCATCCTTGCTACGTGTCCGAGGATCTGGTCTAGGGCTGGGATGCTGAACCCGTCGAACTGGAACTCGCCCACCGGGACCATCCCGCCCAGGGAAAGGCCGACGAACATTCCCGCTATCCCCAGCTCCGCCAGGGGAGTGTCGAAGACCCTCTGGGGTCCGAACTCGTCCTGCAGCCCCCGGGTGACTTGGAAGACACCGCCGTTCTTACCGACATCCTCGCCGAAGACGACTATCCTTCCGTCGCGGAGCATCCCCTGCCGCAGGGCCATGTTCAGGGCGTGTCGGATGTTGACCCCAGGCCTCCCTCCGCTGACAGAGGGTTCAGGAGCAGGCGGGGGGAGGGGCGCAGGCTCGATGCCGAGAGCCTCCCGCTTCTCCTCCAGCAGCCTAGGGGTGGGGGCCGAGTACATGTAGTCGAATATCGAGCCTGGCTCGGGAGGGGAGGCCGACCTGTACGCGCGCACGGCGGCGTCAACCCTCGCCCTCGCGGCTTCCGCGACCGCGAGTTTGCGTTGCTCGTCCATCAACCCGTTCCCCGCAAGGTATCTCTCCAGCCTGATGATTGGGTCTCGCTTCTCCCATTCGATGACTTCGCCTTCTGCCTTCAGCTTGTTCGAGACCAGCTCGGCGGTGGTGTGGGGACCCATGCGGTAGGTGGAGTACTCGATGAGCGTAGGCCCTCTTCCTCTCCTGGCCTTGTCGACGGCGTACTTCGTGACCTCGTAGCAGGCGATTGCGTCGTTGCCGTCCACCAGTATCCCCTCGAAGCCATAGGCCACTGCCTTCTGTGCAATCGTCTTGGAGGAAGTCTGCCTTTCCCTCTTCACGGATATCGCCCACTGGTTGTTCTCTACGCCGAAGACAACCGGGAGGCCGTAAGTCCCGGCGAAGTTCAGGGCTTCATGGAAATCTCCCTTCGACGTGCCTCCGTCCCCGGTCGAGACGAAGGAAACCGAGCTCTCGCCGAGAAGGCGGGATGCCATCGCAAGCCCCACCGCGTGGAGGAGCTGGGAGGCCACTGGGACGGCGACGGGGAGCAGACGAAGGTTCTCGGGAATCTGCATCCCTCTCTCGTCTCCCCCCCAGAACTGCAGGATCTTCTCCGGCGGCAGGCCGAAGGCCAGCATCCCGACGTTGTCCCTGTACATTGGGACCAGCCAGTCCCCTTTCCCGAGGGCGTCGACGAAACCAATCTGGGCACCCTCCTGCCCCTTCGAAGGGGCGTACGTTCCGATTTCCCTCAGAGTGGAGAGGTTCGTTGCCTTCTCGTCGAAGGCCCTCCCGAAGACCATCTGCTCGTACATCGTCCTCAGAAGCTCTGGAGAGACGGTAGGCTCTCCGCCTACGATTGACCCGTCCGGTGACAGCCGCCGGTACATGACGTCTCCGGGCTTAGAAAATAGGTCCGATTCACTGAAGACCCTCGGGGCCGCCCCCGAATCCTTCAGGAACTCAGATTCTGTCACTTTGCGGGTCGAGCCTCGGCCGCAATATAAGACTGCCGCGCATTGGAATCTTTTCCCATCACTGTTCTGATGAAGTACTCGCCGGCGCGGTAGCTGCTCCTTACCAAGGGCCCGGCGGCCACGTACTTGAAACCGAGCCCGTATCCCATTCTTCTGTAATTGTCGAACTGCCCCGGCGAGACAAACTCCTTCACCGGCAGGTGGCGCCGCGAGGGGCGGAGGTACTGCCCGACAGTCAAGAAGTCGACCTCCGCGGTGTCGAGGTGCACCATGGTCTGCCTGACCTCCTCCTCGGTCTCGCCCAAGCCTACCATTATCGAAGATTTCGTGTAGATTTGCCGGTCCAGCTTCTTCAGGTTCCTAAGGACGGAGAGGGACTGCCAGTATCCAGCGCGCGGGTCTCTGACGGTTGGCGTGAGAGCCATCGTGGTCTCGACGTTGTGGGCCACCACGTCGGGAGAGGAACCCACGATCGTCCGCAGGGCATCGAGGTCGTTCTGGAAATCCGGAATCAAGACTTCGACGAGCATGTCAGGAAGCCTCTCCTTGACCAGACGAATCGTCCGAGCGAAGTGGGCGGCCCCGCCATCAGGGAGGTCGTCCCTGTCAACGGACGTGAGCACCACGTAGGTCAGGCCCATGCGAGAGAGGGCTAGCGCGACTCTCTCCGGTTCGGTCTCGTCCAGGAGGCCGTTCGGCCTTCCTGGGGTCACCATACAGAAGCGGCAGGCCCTCGAGCAGACGTCCCCCATCAGCATCAGCGTGGCCGTCCCCCCTCCCCAGCATTCGTGCACGTTGGGGCAGCGAGCTTCTTGGCAGACGGTGTGCAAGCCAAGCTCTGAGAGCATCTGCTTGAGGTTCTGGTAGTCCGGCCCCTCGGGGGGCCCTACCGTGAGCCACTGAGGCTTCCGCTCTGTCTGCAATCTATTAACCGACTGCCGGAATCAGCCGTTGAAATCCCTTTCCAGTGAGGACGCCCTCGCAGGCGGCGCAGTCGTTAACGTTGTAGCCGGGCTCGAGGTCCTCGTGCAGAGAGCACATGAGGCGGCTGAAGCGGATATAGTCACAGATTTCTGTCATGGTCGCAACCGCGCCGAGCTCGTCGGGTTTCTTGGAAGAGAGCATTCCGGCAATCTTGTCGGCTGCTCTCGAGACGGTCGGGTCGGTCTCAAAGTTGAACATGGAGCCTCTGGTTCTGCGAGCATAGTTGCTGATTGAAGCCTGGGTGACGCCAAGGCGCCTCGCCACCTGCTGCTGGGTGAGGTGGTACTCGTCCTGCATCCGTTTGGCAACCATCGCCCTGAGTGCCGGGAGGGCCGAACGTGAGACCATCTCGTAGGGGTTAATCATGCCTTTATCACGTATGTTATAACGTGATATTTAAGGGTAGTAGACGG
>Ga0187771_10002008_pt1 | contig 13975 bp, 12 predicted proteins | sample 0116_SJ02_MP15_1_FD_133139 | JGI IMG/M metagenome (GOLD analysis project Ga0187771, IMG submission 133139) | Tropical peat soil microbial communities from peatlands in Department of Meta, Colombia - 0116_SJ02_MP15_10_MG | ecosystem: Environmental > Terrestrial > Soil > Wetlands > Peat | place... | reverse complement strand
TGCAGGTCTCTTCGCCCAGGTGGAAAGAGACCGTCTTATAGCCCCCTGTCTTTTCGAATGCGGCGGAGAGAAGATGCTGGCCCGTGTGCTGCTGCATGTGGTCGAAGCGGCGCGGCCAGTCGAGGACGCCTTCGACGTCTTGGCAGGCTAAGGCCTGCGCTACAGAGAGGACGTGGGCGATGCGATCGTCCTCGTCGATCACCTCGACGACGGCGACGCCGTTCAGCGTGCCCAGATCGTGCGGCTGTCCGCCGGACGCCGGGTAGAAGGCCGTGCGATCGAGATACACGACTTGGGCCGAGTCGCGCGAATCGACCACCCGGGCGCGGAATGTCGTCAGGTAGGCGTCGTGATAGTAGAGCCGCTCGGTCACCTTACTGAATGGCGATCAGAACCGGTTTCGATTGATGGTCGCCGATGCGGATTACGATCGGCACCTTGCCGCCGTGCTCGGTCATGTCCGGCACGATCACGTTGACCTGGTAGAGGCCGACGAAGCCGGGAGTGAAGCCGCCGAAGGGCGCCGGCTGGATGTTCAGCCCGAACGACACGCTTACGGCGCCATGCACGTAGTAATACTGGTCGGATGGCACGCTGATGCCGGTCTGCGCCGGCGGATTGGTGATGCCGCCGCCGATGATGTAGATGACCAGCAGTTCGCCGGACGTCACCGGCAGCGTCGGGATGCCGTACTGCGGGTCCAGCACGGGCCAAGCGTAAGCATAACTGTTGCCGACGGTGTGGACCGCAATCGCGTAGTCACCTGAGAGGGTGTCGCTGGTGTTGGCGAGTTTCAGGCTCCGCACGGGGACCATCAGCACGCGCGGCGCGATGTCGACGACGTTGGCCGAGATCTTGTTGCCGGCGAGGCCGTCGCGTTCCACTTGAATCGCGGTGTCGCCCAGCGGCGTTTCGAACGGCATCTGGAAGTTGACCTGGTTGTAGCCGACGTAATAGAGCGGGGCGGGATTGCCGTTCACGAGCACGCGCGTGGTGTTCAGCGTCTGCGGCAAACCGGCCGGGTTGGTGTTACTGGCATCGGCACTGAAAGTGAAATGCTCGCCGAACAGGGCGACAATCGTGCCCTGCGCCAGGTCATCGCCGACGACGGTTTCCGCGCCGTTGTTGACCGCGCCCTGGAAATAGGCCACCGGGCTGCCGCCGGGGACGACATCCATCTCGACCGGAATCGTCACGCTGTTCACCGCGTTGGAGGCGATCTGCACGGTGGCCGTGTACGGGCCGGGCGCCAATGAGCCGGGCTTGAAGTTGAGCTGGAGCAGCGTGTTGTTCTGGATCAACTGCGCGGTGAGCCACGTGCCGCCGCCTTGGATGGTGGGCGTCGCGCCGGTGATCGACAGCGAGCCCTGGCCGCGATTCGACAGCGCGATGTAGCGGACGTAGCCGTTTGAGCTGGGGTCGCTGTAGGCGCCTTGCATGAGGCGGAAGCTCAGACTGGCGGGGCTCACCTGCAGGATCGGCTGCGTGGTGACGTTGAGCGCCAGCGTGACGGTCTTGTTTTCCTCCGACAGGGGCGAGCCCGAGGTGGTGATGCGGCCGTTATAGGTGGTCGTGTTCAAGCCGGTCGCGTTGAGCTGCACGTCATAGGTGTAGACGAAACGGAAGGTGCCGCCGGCCTCGAGGTTGACGCTCATCCACCCGGATCCGTCGATGGGAAATCCGATAACGCCGAGCCGATTGCTGGAGCTGAAGGTCAGCGTTTGCGTGCCGCCGGGAGGCAGGTACGCCGTGATGGTGTCGGGCACGCCGCCGCCCACGTTGATGGTGACGGTGATGAACTGCGGCGCGTCGGTGGCATTCGGATCACTGACGGTGATGGTTCCGGTGTAGCTGCCCTTGGCGAGCGTGGTGGTGAGCAGGCCGACGTTGATGCGGTAGCAGTTGCCCGTCAACGGCGACGTGCAGGGGCTAAGCGCACCCAGGGCCGGCGAGAGCCACTGGACGTTGGATGCCACGGTCAGGCTCAGACTGCCGTCGCCGGCGTTCCAGGCCTGGATGGTTTGCGTGGCGCCGTTGGTGCCGCTCGCCACCGAGACGGGGCCGACCGTGGTCAGGTCGAGCCGCAGCTTCGGCGCGCCCTGCGCCGTCGGAATCGAATGGAGAAAGATGCTGCTGAGTGCGATGACGAAGAGATTACGGGTACTCAGACCCATTCCAAGGCTCCTTTTTTGTAGGCCCAGATGTAGCCCACGATGAGAATGGCGAGAAATACGGCCACCTCGGCCACACCGAACCAACCAAGCTGCTTGGAGCGTACCGCCCAGGGGAAAAGGAAAATGGTTTCCACGTCGAAGATCACAAACAGGATGGCGATGATATAGAAGCGCACCGTGTACCGGCCCCGGGCATTAGACGCGGCCTGAATGCCGCACTCGTAGGCCTCAAGCTTGACCTTCGATGGCGACGAGGGTCCGAGCAGCCTGGCTAGCATCAGCAGGACGAGAGGGAACACGATGGCGATCACCAGGAAGATGAAGATCGGCAGGTAACCTTCCGGCATGCCTCCAATATAGCATTCGAGGTTCCGGGCCGAGATCGTTCTAACGTGTTGAAAGCGTAACAAGACGATGACTTGGGCGTGTGGCGTTTCGCACCGCAGGTGAGTCATGAGTCTCATGTTGAAAACGCGGATTAGGGACGATAGACTGTAAGAGTCGCAATGGGCACGGCGGCACGAATCTTCCTGGCGATCCTCGTAGCGGCTCTGCTGGTTATGGGGCCGTACGGGGTGTGCGCGGCGAAGTCCGCGCCGAGGCCCTGCGCGTGCCCGTGCTGCCCGAAGGCGCCCGCGCCGCCGGCGGCGCGCTGCATGTGCGCGGACGCGCCGGTTGCGCCGGTGGCGGTTCAGCGGAACGCCGATCAGGGCGTTTGGGTCGAGGCTCCTGCTGATGCTCCGGCGGCGCGTTTGGACGCTGTTCCCGAGCGGCCGGTTTACGTTTCGATCCTCTTCGCACCGCACGACCGCTACTTGAGTTACCACCAGCTTCTCGTCTAGAAATATCTCCTCACTCTCGATGAACGGGGTCGCGCACCGCTCCCTTACGGTCGCGGCTCGGTAGCGCGCGTTTGCGCGAAGTGGAAATCGGTAAGGAGAAAAGAGAGACGAGATGCGATCCCTGTTAGTGGGCTTGTTCGGACCAGTCGTGGTTTCTTCAATGTACGCGCAAGGAGAGCGTTCGGAGCTCCGGGATCTGCTGGCGGAAGCCTTGCAGAATAACCCGGAGATCGTGGCGGCACAAAAGCGTTATGAAGCGTCGCGGCAGCGGCCGACGCAGGTGAGCAGCCTGCCTGACCCGACGTTCTCGCCCGGCTACAACAGCACCGGTGCGCCGTGGCCGGGCGCGGGGCTGGGCTCGCAAGTGACGAGCAACATTGGCGTGATGGTATCGCAGGAGGTTCCATTTCCAGGCAAACGCAAGTTAGCTGCTGACATAGCCGTGAAGGAGTACGAAGCCGAGTGGCAGGAGTATCAGCAGGTGAAGCTGACCGTCGTCTCGCGCATCAAGCAGGCTTACTACCGCCGCGCTTATGCCTTCGCCGCGGTGGACGTGCTGGATAAGAACTTCGAGGTGCTGCGCAAGCTGCTGAAGCTCACCGAACTGCGCTACTCGGTCGGCAAGGCGGCGCAGCAGGACATCCTCAAGGCGCAGACGCAGATCTCCATCCTCGAGACCAAGCGGGCGCAACTAGAGCGCGAGAAGCGGGCGCGGGAGGCCGAGATCAACAGCCTGGTGAACCGAGCGCCGGGATCACCGCTGCCGCGGCCCGCCGAGCTGCGGGTGACGGAACTGCCCGCAGGGCTGCAGGAGCTGTACGCCTCCGCGCGGGAGAATTCTCCCCTTCTGCGGCGCGAAGAGAAGATAGTCCAGCGCGCGGAACTGGCCGTTAACATGGCGCGCAAGGAGTACTATCCCGATTTCACAGTGAACGGAGGTTACTACAACATGGGCGGCATGCCGCCCATGTACATGTTCCGCGCGGATTTCAAAATTCCTCTCTATTACTTTAGAAAACAGAGACCGGCAGTCACAGAACAGTCGCAGAACCTGGCCGGGACACGCAAGACTTACGAGGCAACGAACCAGGAGCTCCACTTCCGCATTCAGGACGATTACCTGTTGGCCGAAACATCCGCGCAGCTTGTTGAGCTCTACGAACACGCCGTAATCCCGCAGGCTGGGTTGGCGCTGGAATCATCGCTGGCATCTTACGAGACCGGCGCGGCGGATTTTCTCAGTGTGTTCATGAATTACTCCACGGTGTTGGAGTACCAGATGAATTTCTACGAGGAGCTGCAGAACTTATATCTCGCCCTCGCGCGACTGGAAGAGATGACCGGACGATCGCTGATCCCATGAGGCATGCTGTTATGAAAGCTCTGCGTTTTGTTCTGCTTATTGCATTGGTCGCCATTGGATTTGTTGGCGGCTACGGATATGGACGCTGGTACGGCGCGCGTCGGGCGGAGGTTACAAGCGCGCGGCCCAAGGGTTACCACTGCCCGATGCATCCGCAATATCACTCCGATAAGCCGGGCGCGTGTCCGATCTGCGGCATGACGCTGGTGCCGGACGAGGAGACAACGCCGCCGGCCCAGGCGAATGAGCCGGCGGCGATGCCGCCGGGAACCATTCACGTCAGCCCGGAGAAACAGCAGTTGATCGGGGTGAAGTTCGGCGAGGTGGCGCCCAGCGCCGGCGTCCATACCCTGCGCGCGGCGGGGCAGGTGGCGATGGACGAAACGCGTTTTACCAAGGTCCAAACCCGGATCGACGGCTGGATCGAAAAGGTCTACGTCGATTTCACCGGCAAGTTCGTCGAGAAAGGGCAGCCGCTACTGACGATCTACAGCCCGGAGATGCTGGCCAGCCAGCGCGAGTATCTGCTGGCGTTGCGCAGCCGCGAAATCATGAAGGGCAGCCCGCTCAACGATGCGCAGCAGCAGAGCGATTCCCTGATCGCCGCGGCGCGCAAAAGGTTGGAACTTTTCTCACTTAGCGAGGCGCAGATCGACGAGATCACGCGGACGCAACAACCCATCACAAACATCACCCTCTACTCGCCCGCGAGCGGCTATGTGATGACGCGCAATGCGTTTCCGCAGCAACGCGTCACGCCGGAGAGCGAGCTCTATACGATCGTCGATCTGAGCCGGGTGTGGATCATGGCGGACGTATTTGAGAATGAGGCCTCGATGGTGCAGCTCGGGCTTCCGGTGCGAGTGAAACTGTCGCATGGACCGGCGAGCGCGTTTTACGGCCGCATCAGTTACATCCAGCCGCAGGTGGATCCGGCGACACATACTCTCAAGGTCCGCATCGAGGCGGATAACCCGGGCATAACGCTGAAGCCCGATATGTTCGTCGACGTGGAGTTGAGCCTGTCGATGCCGGCGCGGATGACCGCGCCGGCTGAGGCGGTCCTCGACACGGGGTTGAAGAAGACGGTGTTCGTCGATCGCGGCAATGGCTATCTCGAGCCGCGGCGGGTCGAGACCGGCGAGCGTATCGGCGACCGCATCGAGATTACGAAAGGACTGAAGCCGGGCGAGCGCGTCGTCATTTCCGGCAACTTCTTGGTCGATTCCGAGAGCCAACTGAAATTGTCGGAGCACGAACATGATTGACCGGGTAATTGAGTTCTCGGGGCGCAATAAGTTTCTGGTTTTTATCCTGGCCGGTTTTGCGGTGACGGCGGGCATTTACTCGATGCGCACGATTTCACTCGACGCCATTCCCGACCTGAGCGATACGCAGGTGATTGTCTACTCGCGATGGGATCGCAGTCCGGACATCATGGAAGACCAGGTCACTTACCCGATTGTAACCAGCATGTTGGGCGCGCCGAGGGTCAAGGATGTTCGAGGGTTCTCGGATTTCGGTTATTCGTTCGTGTACATCATCTTCGACGAGGGAACGGATATTTACTGGGCACGCTCGCGGACGCTCGAATATCTATCGTCCGTGTTGCCACGGTTGCCGCAGGGCGTGAAGACTGAGTTAGGGCCGGATGCGACGGGAGTCGGTTGGGTGTTTCAATACGCGCTGATCGATCAGAGCGGAGGACACTCCTTAGCGGAGCTGCGGTCGTTGCAGGATTGGTTCTTGCGTTACCAATTGAAATCGGTGCCGGGAGTCGCGGAGGTCGCGCCGCTGGGCGGGTTCGTGCGGCAGTACCAGGTGAACGTCGATCCCGACCGGCTCGAGTCCTACAAGATCCCGATCATGAAGGTTGTCGAGGCGGTGCGCAACGGCAACAACGACGCGGGCGGGCGGCTGGTGGAGTTCAGCGGAACCGAGTACATGGTGCGCGGGCGTGGCTACGCCAGGAGCACCGACGACATCGGCAACATCGTGCTGCTGACCTCGCAAAACGGCGTGCCGGTGCGGGTGAAGGACGTCGGCGACGTGGTGCTCGGTCCCGACATCCGGCGAGGCATCGCCGATTGGAACGGCGAAGGCGACGTGGTGTCGGGGATCGTCGTCATGCGGCAGGGCGAAAATGCGCTCGCGGTGATCGATCGGGTGAAGAACCGGATCAAGGAGATCGAGCCGGGGCTGCCGCAGGGCGTGAAGATCGTCACGGCCTACGATCGATCGGACCTGATCCTGCGTTCCATCGACAATTTGAAGGGGACGCTGATCGAAGAAATGGTGATTGTGTCGCTGGTGATCTTCATCTTCCTCTGGCATTTTCCCAGCGCCGTGATTCCGGTCTTCACGATCCCTATCGCGATCATCGTTTCGTTCATCCCGATGCGGATGCTGGGTGTCAACGCCAACATTATGTCGCTCGGCGGCATTGCGATCGCCATCGGCGCCATGGTGGATGCGGCGATCGTCGTGGTGGAGCAGACGCACAAGCACCTGGAGGAATGGGATCGGACGGGGCGGCGGCGCGACTACCATCGTGTGGTTATTGACGCGGTGAAGGAAGTCGGTGGGCCGAGCTTTTTTGCCCTGCTGGTGATTGCCGTCGCGTTCCTGCCTGTACTTACTCTGGAAGCCCAGGAAGGCAGGTTATTCAAGCCGTTGGCTTACACCAAAAATCTGTCGATGATTATCGCGGCGATACTGGCCATCACGCTCGACCCCGCGATGCGGCTGTTATTTACCCACATGGACAATTTTCGATTTCGGCCACGCTGGCTGGCGCGCGCGGTGAATGCGGTTTTGGTGGGCAAGATCCACTCCGAAGAGAGTCATCCGATTAGTAGGATTCTGATGCGGCTCTACGATCCTATCTGCCGCTGGTCGCTGCGCTGGAAATACTTAGTGATTCTCGGGGCGGTCGCGATGGTTGCGGTCACGGTTCCTATCTTCGAGAAGCTCGGCTCGGAGTTCATGCCGCCGCTGGACGAAGGGACGCTGCTTTACATGCCATCGACGCTGCCGGGCATTTCCATCGCCGAGGCGCAGAAGCTGATGCAGGTTCAGAACCGCATCATCAAGAGCTTTCCGGAGGTTTTGACCGTGATGGGTAAGAGCGGGCGCGCGGAGACGTCGACCGATCCGGCGCCGCTCTCGATGATGGAGACCGTGATTGTGCTGAAGCCGCAGGACCAGTGGCGTAAGGTCGCGACCTGGTATTCGAGCTGGAGTTGGGCGCCGCGCTGGCTCAAGGCGGCTTTCGCGCACATCACGCCGGACCACATCTCGAGCGAGGAGCTGGTCGATGAGATGAACGCGGCTTTGCGATTGCCCGGCGTATCGAACGCTTGGACGATGCCGATCAAAGCGCGCATCGACATGTTGACCACGGGTGTGCGCACTCCGGTCGGCATCAAGGTGTACGGGTCGGATCTGAAGCAGATCGAGCAAATCGGCGCCGCCATCGAGGGCATCCTGCCGAAGGTGCGTGGCACGCGCAACGTTTTCGCGGAGCGAACGGGCGGCGGCTATTTTCTCGACTTCGATTGGAAGCGCGAGGAACTGGCGCGCTATGGCATCAACATCGAAGATGTCCAGGCGGTGCTAATGAGCGCGGTGGGCGGCGAGAACGTCACCACCACCATCGAAGGACGCGAGCGATATCCGGTGAACGTGCGCTACCTGCAGGATTTCCGCGCCGACATCAACCGGCTGGGGCGCGTGCTGGTGCCAGTGATGGAGAACAAAATGCAGATCCCGGTTTCAGAGCTGGCGGATATCAAGCTCTCGAGCGGTCCGGCGATGCTGCGCGACGAGAACGGGATGTTGAACGGCTACGTGTACGTCGACGTCGCTGGACGCGACGTGGGCGGGTACGTGGACGCGGCGAAGAAGCTCGTAAGAGAGCAGGTGAAGCTGCCGTCGGGCTACACGCTGGTGTGGAGCGGACAATACGAGGCCATGCAGAGGGTGCGGCAGCGACTTACGATTATCCTTCCGCTGACGCTGTTTCTGATCATCATGCTGCTCTATCTGAATACCAAGTCGTTCACGGAAACGATGTTAATTATCCTCGCCGTGCCGTTTTCCGCCATCGGCGCGATCTGGTTCTTGTATTTCCTCGGTTACAACATGAGCATCGGGGTGTGGGTCGGGTTGATTGCGCTGTTGGGCGTCGATGCGGAAACGGCGATCTTCATGCTGCTCTATCTGAATATCGCCTATGAGGGGGCTAAGAAGGCGGGTAGGCTGAGCAGCCTCAGCGACCTGCAAAACGCGATCCATGACGGCGCGGTGAAGCGCATCCAGCCGAAGTTCATGACCGTCGCCGTGATGTTCCTGGGGCTGGTGCCGATCATGTGGTCGGCCGGCGCGGGGGCGGACGTCATGCGGCGCATTGCGGCGCCGATGATCGGAGGAATTTTCACGTCGTTCATTCTCGAGTTGGTCGTTTATCCGGCAATTTACGAGGTGTGGAAATGGAACACAGAAGTCAGAAAGTTGGTTGCGCGGTAAGTCTCGTTGTCACGCTTATGGCAATTGCTCCGTCAAGAGCGGCCGAACTGACGTATCAGGTTCGCCACCGGCGTCCCCTGGAAGACCATAGCTGCATTTTGAAGACCAGGCACAGCACCGGCCTGCTTACGATCAACGATCAAGGAGTGAGCTACCAGCAGGCAGTTGCGGAGGGCACGCGCAGCAAGAACTTGAAACTGGAGCGTGTCCGGTTCGATTACCAGGATATCCAGGAGCTTTGGCTGTCGCCGGATAAGTTGGTGCTCGTTACCTATAAGGACCAAAAATGGCTGCTGTGCGTCGACAAGCAATTCGAGTTCTATCTGCCGAAGGGCAAGTCCTTTCAGGACGCCTACGCGATGTTGAAAGATAAATTGGACCGGCGATTCGTCGCGGCAATCGCCGACCCACAGCCGAGCGCGCTTTGGGAGCTGCCGGTGAAGCTGCTGGGGACGATCCAGGGCTCGGAGGGCCTGCTGCAGGTGGGGCCGGATCGCATAGTCTACAAGACCGACAGGAGGCGCCAGTCGCGCACGTGGCGTTACGAGGATATCGAGAACATTAGCTCGTCCGACCGGTATCAACTTACCGTCGTCACTTATGAGCGCGCCAGGACGCAATACGGGAGCAGGAAGAATTTTGACTTCCAACTTAAGCAGCCGCTGGATGAGAAACGGTTTGAGCTGCTTTGGAAACGGCTGAACCGGGACAAGGGGCTGCAGTTCTTGACCGCGATCGAAGACAGGAATTAGGCGCCCGGGCCGCTCCCTTACGGTCGCGGCTCAGTAACGTGTGGGATGCGGTGGGATGTTAGTGGGTGTAGGCGGCCGTGAAGTCGGAGAACTTGAGGACCTGGCCGCCGTGATGGACGGCGAAGCCGGCGGCGGCGCTGCGGTCTGAGAATGCGAGGACGCTGGGATTGCAGCGGTCAAAGTGCGATTCCAGTGGCTGCTGGTTCTCGCCTATCGCCGGGGTGTGCTGGAGGCAGGGATTCACGTCACTGTTGCGCACAACGTAGCTGTTGTCGGGTTTCAAGGGGCTGCCGGTGAGATAGTCCGTCAGCTCGACGACCTGGACTTGCTTCGCCGACTGCTCGTGCTCGGAGAGCGCGCAGGCCGGGCAGCAGTAGATCGTGCGCTTGCCATCGACAATGGCCACCGTCCGCATGTGGGCATGGATGGGTCGCGCGCAGGCGCGGCAAATCCGATCCGCGCGCACGTTGATGTAACGCCAGGCGGCAAATGAGAGGCCGGCGAGGACGGCAATGGCGACGATGCCGCCGATCAGGCTCCTGGACTGCACCGGGGCCGCTCCTTGATGCTATTTTACATCGGCAACCGATGATTCCACGAGGGCGCCGGTTGCATCAAAATGGAAGAAACCTATGTTCGGCGCCGTGAGGGAACAGGTAGAGACAATTTTCCGCGAAGATCCGGCCGCGAAAAGCGTCGTGGAAATTCTCTTCTGTTACCCGGGATTCCATGCGATTCTGTTGCATCGGCTGGCGCACCGGCTGTGGCGCTGGCGGCTGCGACTGCTGGCCCGCATGGTGTCGCAGACATCGCGGTTAATGACGGGCATCGAGATCCATCCGGGCGCACAGATCGGGCGCCGATTCTTCATCGACCACGGCATGGGCGTGGTGATCGGCGAGACGGCCATCGTCGGCGACGACTGCCTGCTGTACCAGGGCGTGACGCTGGGCGGAACGGGCAAGGAGAAAGGCAAGCGCCATCCGACATTAGGCAACCACGTGATCGTGGGCACGGGCGCGAAGATCCTCGGCAACATCTTTATCGGGGATCACGTGCGGGTGGGCGCGGGGTCGGTGGTGCTGAAGGAAGTTCCGGCCTACTCGACCGTGGTCGGGATTCCGGGGCGCGTGGTGCGGTCGCGCGAGGACTGCGCCGACGAGCCGCTGGCGCACGGCAAGCTGCCCGACCCGCAGGGGCAGGCGCTGGAGGATCTGGCGGCGCGCGTGCAGCAATTGGAAGATATGGTGCGCGCGTTCAGCGAGGAACAGCGGCGGGTATAGGGGGCCGGAGGGCGCGGCTCTGATACCCTCTTGGGCATGGTTCGCCGCTGGGCAACACTCGCGCTCCTACTTTGCGTAGCAGGCTGTGTACGGCGCGACGGGCGCAACTCCGATTGCAGGTGGCCTGGGGAGACGCCGAAGCATCCCGCCGACGCGCGGCATCTGAGTGCCGATGCGGAGTTCGCGGAAGATCTGGCGATCCGCTATGCCGACGTGCATCACGGTCTGCGGACGCCTTACTATGTGTCCGGCGAGGCGTATGTAGCCGGGAGAGAACGGTGCATGGCCACACTCTTCGAACAAGTCGCGAAAGAACACAATGTTGACGTCGCGCTGGTCGCGGGTTCACTCGGCCGCAACCGCGAGTATGTCGATATCGGCGTGAACCTGCCTTTCGTCCTGCTCTACTGCGTCGCTGCAGCGGTTGTTGCCCGGTGGATTTGGCGGCGCTATCCGCGAAGGGAATACGGTTGGATTCCCGGAGCCGCAATGGCTTTGGTCCTCTCGATGCTGCTCGCGGCGGCGTGCGTGATGTTTGGAGAGGTGTGGTCGTCGATCATAGAGACCTGGCGCATCGGCAATGGCCATATGAGTTACCGCGAGCAGCGATTGCTGTGGGCTCGGTACCGGACCGAGCTGTTCGTAGGAGCGCTGATCGTTTTCTGGATGGCAGCTTCCGTAGCCGCGCGCCGCGTGACTTCGGTCACTGATCCCTCGGTCACCTCGCCCGCACAATGGAGCCATGGTGGCCGTGGAGGAACAGGCTGAGGTCAAACGTGGCCGGAAGACGTGGCGGCGGCGCGTGGAGCGCGACCGCTCGCAGGTCATACGGCGCTCGGTGCAGGCCGGGTTTCTGCTGCTGAACCTGTATCTGGGTTACGAGTTCGTGCGATTCGTGCAGGCGGCCGAACAGGGCATGGCCGTGTCGCCGACGCGGCCGCCGGGCGTCGAGGGTTGGCTGCCCATCGCGGGGATGATGAATACGCGCTACTTTCTGCTGACCGGCAAAGTTCCGGCCATCCACCCGGCGGCGATGGTCTTATTCGTGACGTTCACGCTTTGTTCGCTGCTCTTTCGCAAGGCGTTCTGCGGCTGGCTGTGCCCGGTGGGGACCCTCTCCGAGTACCTGTGGAAGGCGGGGCGCGACGTCGCCGGCCGCGTGTTCTTCCCGCCGCGGTGGCTCGACATCGGGCTGCGCGGCGTGAAGTATCTGCTGCTCGGTTTCTTTTTGTACGCGGTGCTCGGCATGTCGGCCGACGGCCTGGCGGCGTTCCTCTCGTCGCCTTACGGGCTGATCGCTGACGTGAAGATGCTGAACTTCTTCCGCTACCTGGGGCCGACCGGCGCGACGGTGCTGGGCGTGCTGGTGGTCGGGTCGTTCTTCATCCCGAATTTCTGGTGCCGCTACCTGTGTCCTTACGGTGCGCTGATGGGGCTGGCGAGCCTGCTGAGCCCGCTGCGCATTCGGCGCGTGCCGGCGGCGTGCATCGACTGCGCCAAGTGCGCCAAAGCGTGCCCGTCGAAGCTTCCGGTCGATACGCTGATCCAGATCCGCTCGGCCGAATGCCTCGGGTGCATGGAGTGCGTGGCGGTGTGCCCGGCCGAGGGCGCGCTGCACATGGAGGTGACGCCCGTGCGGCGGCGCGTGCGGCCGCAGTGGATCGCGGCGGGTGTGCTGGGACTGTTCCTGCTGTTGACCGGCGTCGCGAAACTCACCGGGCACTGGCATTCGGCGATACCGGCCGCGGTGTATGAGCGGCTGATACCGAACGCGAGCGAGTTCGATCATCCGCGCTAGCAGGCCGGCTGATCGATACGATCGAAGTGCCCGCCCTCCAGAGTCTGATAGAAGAGTGTTGGTGCGGCTGCTCAAATGGTACGGGGACTGCGTCACCAAAGACGGGCAGGCGTCGGTCGTCTATTGGGCGGAGCTGGAGTGGCATGATCTGCATATTCGCTACGCCAGCCGGTTGGAGACACGGTTCGGCGAGCGCAGCACGCTGAGGGCGGGGCCGCCGCCGTCGGAGGACGCGAGCGGGTATCGCTGGCAAGAGCCGCTGATCGGGCTGGACGCGTGCTGGAAGCCAACCGCGCCGCCGTATAAGGCCACTCTCTTTGAAGGAATCCGCTGGTGCTGCGTCGCACCGGCTGCCGAAGCGCGAATCGGATCGCGGACGGGCTTGGGTTATCTCGAGTACATCGAGATGACGGTGCCGCCGTGGTCGATCCCCATCCAGACGCTCCTTTGGGGCAGGTTTCTGTCAAAGGACGAATCGCTGGTGTGGATCGACTGGCGCGGCGAGCATCAATTTCAGCTCGTGCTGGACCATGGGCGACCGGTCGGGGCAAAGGAGATTGAGAGGGACCGGTTGACGTTGGCGAGCGGCGAGACGCTTGCCTGCTTTCCCGGCATCACGCTGCGCGAGGGCACGCTGGGACCAAAAGTGTTGTCGGTGATACCTGGCCTGCCGCGCCGCATCCTCAACGTTCACGAGCACAAGTGGCTGAGCCAGGCCGTGCTGCTGCGCGGGGAGGGGCAGCATTACTCAACGGGTTGGGCGATTCACGAGGTCGTGACGTGGCCTTAGCGAAGCTCGCGTATGGGGCCGTCTTCGTGGTGTTGCTTCCGGCGCTGCTGCTCGTCTGGGAACGGTTGACAAGGACGCTGATCGCGACGCCCGCCTACGGCAATGCGACGCTTGCCGGTTTCGTCGGCGTCGGGGGCGGCTCTCTCTTCGCGACTGGAATGTGGCAGCTTTGGCGCCGGGGCGGCGGCGTGCCGATGAATGTCTTCCCGCCGCCGCGGCTGGTTACCAGCGGTCTGTTCGCTTGGATTCCGCATCCCATCTACACGGGCTTCACGCTGCTGGTGTGGGCCGCGTCAATATACTCTCGATCCGCAAGCGGGTTGTGGCTGATCACGCCCATCGTCGCGCTGGGGTGCACGTCGCTGGTCGTGGGCTACGAACGCGGCGACCTGCGCGAGCGGTTCGGGGATGCGTGGGCGCGCGCGGGCCGGGTGCTGCCGCCGGAC
>Ga0187771_10002007_pt1 | contig 13975 bp, 13 predicted proteins | sample 0116_SJ02_MP15_1_FD_133139 | JGI IMG/M metagenome (GOLD analysis project Ga0187771, IMG submission 133139) | Tropical peat soil microbial communities from peatlands in Department of Meta, Colombia - 0116_SJ02_MP15_10_MG | ecosystem: Environmental > Terrestrial > Soil > Wetlands > Peat | place... | reverse complement strand
GCTCCGCGAGGTCTCCGCGGCCCGAGAGGAAGTGCCCGGACGGCGAGGGTACCCCGGGTACCTTTACACCGACCTCGCCACCCTTTACGAGCGCGCGGGGAGGATCAAGGGGAAGAAGGGAAGCATCACCCAGATGCCGATTCTGTCGATGCCGAGCGACGACGTGACGCATCCAATCCCTGACCTCACGGGCTACATCACCGAGGGCCAGGTCTTTCTCGGCAGGGAACTCTTCAGGAAGGGTCTCTACCCCCCAGTCTACGTCCTCTCGAGCCTCAGCAGGCTCATGGGCCCCGCACTCGGCCACGTAATCAAGCAGGGGAAGGCGCGGCCCGACCATCACCAGGTCGGCAACCAGCTCTACAACGCCTACGCGAGGGCTGTGGAGCTGAGAGCGCTCGCGGAGATCGTCGGAAAGTCTGGGTTGACCGGGTCCGACCTGAGCTACCTCTCGTTCGGGGACGAGTTCGAGCAGAAGTACCTCAATCAGGGGTACGAAGAGAACAGGACCTTCGAGGACACGCTAAGGATAGCATGGGAAACCCTTTCGGTTCTTCCCCAGAACGAGCTCACCAACATCAAGGAAGAGTTCATCGAGAAACACTACGTGGCGAAAGAGCCGGCTGGTTAGAGTGTCAGTAGCTTCCGGTTCGGCGGTCCTTCCGACCAAGATTGAGCTGATAGGGACCAGGAGGAGGCTCGCCACTGCCGTGAGGGTGAAGAAAGTGCTCGACGACAAGCGGGACGTCCTCCTCAAGCGCCTCGACGAGATGATAGTACAGGCGGGGGAGGCCCGAGACGAGATAACGCAGCCTCTTTCTGACGCGTACCTCGCGCTATATGACGCCTATCTGAAGCTCGGGCCCCTGAGGCTGGAGGGGGTGGCGGCCAACACGCCGCCTGGAATGGAAGCCGAAGTGACCGTCCGCCGGGTCGTCGACGTGGACATCCCTTCTGTCAAGCTCTCAGAGAAGGAGGTGGGGATGACCTACGGATTCGCAGACACAAACGTCGCCGTCGACAGGGCGTCTATGCAGATGAGGCGGGTTCTCCCTTCCATCTTCAAGGCCGCAGAGTACGAGAACGCGATCTTCAGACTAGCCAAGGAGCTAGAAAGGACCCAGCGGCTGCTTAACGCCTTGGAGTATATGATCATCCCCCGCTACGAGACGTCCATCCGCTTCATTCAGCAGACACTAGAGGAGAGGGAGAGGGAGGAGTTCACCAGGCTAAAGCATGTAAAGAAGGTCCTCGAAAGGAGGGCGGCAGGATGAGCGCAGACATAACCGCCGAACCGTTCAAGTCGGCGTCCGAGAAGGTGGAAGAGGCCCACCAGAGTTCCGTCAAGGAGCTTCGCGCCAAGGTCGCCAAGGCAAAGTCCGAGGCCCTGGCGAAGGTCAAGACTTAGCCCAGCTGCTTCTGGCGACCAACGCCGTTATCACCTTTACCAGGATTACGATCGACGCCAGGAAGCCGATGGTGGAAAATGCTATGGCCAGGATGGTCTTCGAGTAGCCCACGGCGTCTCCGACGTAGAACCCCAGGTAGACGCCCAGTAGGACCAACGGCGCGATCACCAGCGGGGTGATCAGAATAACTGACAGCACCGGGTTGCCTCTTTTCCTGGCGGACACAAGTGCGGGGACGTTGCCTGACGTTAAATCGTTTCGGGCCGCACAGGCGGTACGGCTATCCTACTCACACTTCGAGTACCCGCACGTGGAGCACCTGTAGCATCCGTTCTCGAAGACTAGGGTGTCTTCATGGCAGTCCGGGCAGGTGGCTCCGAGAGGGCGCATCCTAGGCCCCTGGGGCTGCAGCGGGATGGTCGACTCCTTCACTACGTGGTTGAGGGTCAGGAGCTCCAGGGCCTTCGCTATCGCGTCTGGAATCGAGAGGAGCTGCGTACCCTCGTCCCAGGAGACGTACTTCCCCTTGATGCCTTTCAGCGTGGAAACGACACTCTGAGCGTCTCCTCCGTGCTGCAGATAGAGGCTGATCAACCTACCCAGGGCCTCCGCGTCGGCCTTTTCGTCCCCTCCTGACTTGCCGAGGGTCACGAAGACCTCCTTCAACTCGCCGTCGACGAGGTTCGCCGTCAGATAGAGCGCCCCCTGGGGAAGCTTGAGTTTGAGGGTTTTGCCCTCCATCAGCCTGGGCCGCTCGAAGGTCATCCTCTGTTCCTCCTCCTTCCTTGGCACCTTCTCGGTCTCCAAGATTCCTTCCCTGCTTCCCTCCCTGTACACCGTTATGCCCTTGCACCCCAGCTTCCAGGCCTGCGTGTAGACGTTCTCGACTTCGTCCAGTGTTATCTCCTCGGGGAGGTTGACCGTGCTCGATATCGCCGTGTCGATGTGTTTCTGGATGGTCGCCTGCATCCTCACCCTCATCTCCGGCCTGATCTGGTGGGATGTCACGAAGTAGTTCGGGAGCTGCCCCTCGTCGGCCGACCCGCTGAGGGCCATGTATTCCTTCACCAGCGGGTGGAACACCTTGAATTCACCCTCGCTGAGCGACTTGCTTCTCCTCGTGTAGTAGAGCGCGAACACCGGCTCGACCCCGCTCGAGCATCCAGCCAGAATCGACCCCGAGCCGACGGGGGGGATTGTCGTGACCGCGGCGTTCCTGATACCCTGGGTCCTGATTTTCTCCTTCACTCTGCCATCCAGCCTCTGGATGAAAGGCTGGGCGAGGTGCTTCTCGGCGTCGAAGGCCGGAAAGCTCCCCTTCTCCTTCGCCAGCTCCGTCGAGTAGTCGTATATTACATTCTTGATTCTCTCGAAGAGATGGTCGACGTACTCGATGGTCGACTCATCGTCGTACTTTAGGCCGAGCTTGATTAGCATGTCTCCCAGACCCGTTATGCCTGTGCCTATCCTTCTGCTCCAGAGAGAGGCCTTCTTCTGCTGAGGCAGCGGATGTCTCTCGGCGTTGTAGTCGAGAACGTTGTCGAGGAACCTGACGGCGAATTGGCAGGCCCTGGTGAGCGCCTCCTCGTCGATGCTTGCGCGCTCAGTGAAGGGCTCTTTGACGAAGGCACTGAGGTTGACCGAGCCAAGGCAGCAGCAGCCGTAGCTCTCTAGGGTCTGCTCGCTGCACGGATTGACCCCTTCGACCTCCATGCCGCCGTATTCGGTGGTCGAGTCTCTCTTGATGGTGTCCCAGAAGAGGACTCCCGGCTCAGCGGATTCCCAAGCTCCCCTGACCAGCGACTTCCATACTTCCCTCGCCCTGACGGTCCTCGCCACGTCCGCCTTCTCGTTCTTGAAACGGAGAAGGAAGTCAGCGTCCGATTCAACGGCCCGCATGAAGTCGTCCGTTATCTTGACCGATATGTTGGCGTAGTTGACTTTCTTCAGGTCGCGCTTGACGGTAATGAAGTCCATGATGTCAGGATGGTCGACCCGTATCGTGATCATCAACGCCCCTCTCCTTCCCGCTTGGCCGATGGTGCCTGTGGTGGTCGAGAGTAACTCCATGAACGAGACCGACCCGGAGCTGTAGATGGCGGCGTTGTTGACCGGCGCCCCCCTCGGCCTGAGCACCGAGATGTCTGTCCCCACGCCTCCGCCGAAGCTGTATGTCCTGGCCGCCTCCTTGCACCAGTCGAAGATGGATTCGATCGAGTCCTCCTTGATCTTGAAGAAGTAACAGTTGAGCAGGGTTGACTTTCTGGACTGCCCAGCGCCGAAGAGAACTCTCCCCCCAGGGACAAACCTGAAATCCTGAAGCAGCCAGTAGAACTTGGTGGTCCACTCCTTCCGCTTCTCGTCGTTCTGCTCGGGCAGGGCCAGCTCCATGGCCACGCGGCGCCAGAGTTCCTCAGGAGTCTTTTCTACCTGTTTCCCGTACTGGTCTCTCAGAGCGTACTTCTCGTAGAAAACTCTCGCCCGCAGTTCATCCCCGCCGAATGCTGCGAGAGTCTCTATGGGGAGCTTTACCTCCCCCCTTTCCTGCTCTGCGGCGTCCGCAGAGTCACGTGGATTTTCAGCGATAGACGTCATAATCCTTGACCTGCATCCCATATTCGACGATATATATTTCGCTCTTGGCTAATGCCCCGTTGACAATTGGGGGGTTCGCCTTCGAGCGACTGGCGGCATGAAGCGTTCTGTAGTGAACTCTTTTTGACAGGATGTTAACTCGATTCGCGCGTCCTACACTGCCGTCGAATACTGGATGGTGGCCACTGACTTGCACCTGTTGCAGCGCACGGCCTTCTGCGGCAGCTTCGCTCCGCAGTTCCTGCAGACGGAAATCGTTCGTTCGACCTTGAAGCACGGCAGCTTCGGGGTGGCGTTAAGCATCAGGTTGTAGATTCCCCTGACCTCTTCGGAGGAGCCGTCAAGTGTCAGCGAGAGTCCGCCCACAAGGCCAGACGAGAGCTTCGAGATGTAGTCCATCTTCTCGGGGTTCTCCAGGTCCGACAGAAGGAGCCGGGGAGACTGACTGTACGCCCCTTTCGAGAGGGGTTGGAGGTTGGCCTTCCCGTACTTTTCAGAATCGAGTGTGGCCAGCCTCAGGGCGCCGTCCAGGTCGAGCATGGCGACAGCCAGCTTGTCACTCTTCGAAGACTTGTCCAGGGCGACCTGAGTAGCCGTCTGGACTATCTTGTCCGCGAGCTCGTACCTGGAGCCCGTCGTCGGATCCCGAATCAAGCTCGCGAGGGTCTCTTCAAGGCCGACCATGTTCATCACAAGGGGCATCGTATCGGTCGTCACGGCGTCGGACCCTCCAGCAAGCGACGGGAGAAGACCTCTCTTGAGGGTCCTCTCTATCAGCCTCCTCCTCGTCGAGAGGGCGTCCGAGGCGACGGCGATCAGGAGGGCCAGCTTCGCCCTGAAGTAAGTCTCGTCTTGGTTGGAGTCGTAGGCGAGTCTCGGGAGGTTGAGGCTGAGCCCGTGGAGAACGCTGACGTTGTCCGCCTGCAGTTCCTGAGGTAGCACGTTGGCATTCAGCCCGAGGAAACTTCTCCTCTGGTCGGACGAGAAGAATGCTATCCTGCCCCCTCTGAATATGATCCCCGCCGCGTCCTTGAGGGTCTGGGTCTCGTCGACCCGGTTTGGCTTCGCCAACAGCAGCTTGACATCTGGCCTGGGGGTCTCCTCTACGAAGCTCCTGTAGGCCCCGAGAACGGCATCGAGGGTCTTGTCTGTCACGTCTCTGGGCACCTCGTCGTGCCTGTACGGGTTCAGCTCGATGCTGACGGACGGCGCCCCCGCCCCGACTCCCGGGGTGCTCATGGCTTCGAAGAAGCGCAGGAAGAGGTTCTCCAGCTCCCGCTTCCCCCTCGACCTGCAGAACGGCCCTATGTACTGGAGGAAGTTCCTGAAGGTGACCTCGTCCGAGGCCTCTTTGTTGAGCATCGACGACAGGTTGAGGACTATGTTCAGCGCTCTTTCCGCGCTTTCCGGACTCGGTATCATCGAAGTGTTTACAATCCTCCCCTTGGGGTTCAACCCAGCGCTCCTCACCGAGAGCAGGTCAACGAAGACGGCGTCAGGAGTGAGCCCCCAGGTTCCGGCGTTCGTGATGTGGATGTCTCCCGAAAGGTGGGCGTCGGCAACGTCCCTGGGGAGTTGCTCCAAAAGGAGGTACTCCGAAAAGACCTGCCTCCCAGTCTGGTGGACCAGGGTTTCGACGCTTCCCCCGTCGTCGCCCGCCTTGCTCAGCAGCTGCGTGACATCGTAGATCGGCATGCCGAGACGGGTAAGCTTGTGCCTGTACTCTTCAAGGCTGTGCTCCACCAGGAGGGCATTGACGATTTCCCGGATGAGGGGGGCGGTGAGATACTGCGTCTGAAACTTGTACAGGCGCGACTCCGTTTCACTGGTTATCTTCTGAGCCAGCTCGACCGGCATTCCGGCCTCCTTGACTAGCGACTGTAGTATCTTGTTGGCGTTGAACTCCTCCATGGTCTGGTGGGAAGTCCTCACGTAGAGTTTTCCACTCTCAACCAGCGACTGCTCCTCTATCTGGCGGGTTAGGTTGAGCACCAGTCTGCCGAGGTTGGTGACGGTGTACTTACGCTCCTGTCTGTTGAGCTGGATCAGGAGCTGCTTCACCAGTTTCCTCAGGTGGTAGGCGAACTTGCCGGACTCCTTCTTCGACTTGAACCCGGCCAGGGTCTTCAGCGCACTGTAGGTGAGCGGTCCCTTGATGTTCAGAATCCTCAGGATCTCCAGCCTCTGCGGAGATGCGATGACGCTGTAAATCGTCTTTACCCTTCTAGGAGCTGCTTGCAATTCTGCGCGCGTTGTCGGTGTCAAAAGTATTAATGCTTATGTCAATGCTGCGTCAAACAGCGTCCGGCCCGTACCCTAAGGATGGACTGCCTTGGCCGGAGGCTAGAGAGCGAATGGCACCCCGTCTGCGAATTCGACCTCGTTCGCGTGCGAGTAGCAATCTGGCGGCTGGACACCGGGACGCGTTCCAGGCAGGGGCAGTGAGGCCCTGGGTCTCACGCGATTCTCTTGGCTACGTCCGCCCTTGCGAAATACGCCGCTGCTATCGCAAGTGTGGAGAAGGAGTAGACCGCGACCAAGAGGACGGAGAACAGGATTGAGGTCTCCACTGCGCCAGTATTGCCCAGTCGGAACAGTATCCGGACGGTGCTGGGGAAGCTGGGTTCCGCCAGCAGCACGGGCAACGAATTGACTGGCGAGGTGGGCAGGTAGAGACTGGCGACCCTGAATGTTTCCTGCCCGGTCAGGCTGTAGACTATGGTCAAATAGATTCCCACTATCTGACTGGTGAAGAAGACAGCCGAAGAAAGGATGTAGGAGAGAGACGACCTTCTGACGAGCTCCCCGATCATGAACGAAAGGGAGAAGAAGACCAGCGCCGAGAATGCCTGAACCAGCAGCACCAGAGGAAGCACTCCCAGCCCCAGTTGCGGCCCAAAGACGTAGGTGGCGGAGGCCACGCTCAGGACGGAGTTCATGATTATGACGATGACAAGCAGAGAATACCCGCCGAGGTACTTTCCAAGAAAGTATTCGTCCCTCCCCACGGGTTTCGAGAGGAGGACCTCAGCCGTGCCCTGCTCGTACTCCTCCGACATGGAACCGGCGGCAATCAGGAGGGCGATGAACTGGAGGAAGAACGCCTGCGGAACGAAGACCCCCACGGCCCACAGATAGGGGTGGAACGGGGCGGGAATCAAGGCGAGCCCCGCCCCTGCAAGGGCATAGTACGGGACCGTGTCCAAGAGGACAGTCAGCGCCACTACTGCAAGGACCTTCTTCCTAGCCACCGCCCTCCTCACTTCATAGCGGGAAAACGCGACGACCCTGTCCGGCCTCATTCGGCCATGCCCCTGACCAAGTTTACGTAGGCCTCGTGTAGTTCATTTCTCGAGTACCCCATGGAAAGCAACCTGGCCCCAGATTCGACGACTAGCTTCGAAATCTCGGCTCTCGGGTCAGAGCCCTTGGCCGTCTCCACGACGAAGCCAGTGGCGTTCATTGTCACGCGCGTCACCCCCTTCATTTCACTCAGCGCGCTGACGAGCCCACTGCCGACATTCTCTGCCTGGATTGTTATCGACCTGGTGCCAAGACCTTTCATGATGAACTCCTCGATTCCTCCTCTGAACAATAGCCTCCCGGAGTGGATCACCGCGAGGCTAGTGCACAGCGACTCCACCTCGGACAGGATATGGGAGGACATGATTACCGTGCCACCCTCCTTGGCGAAATCCCTGAATACAGAGCGGAAGTGAACGACGCCGCCTGGGTCTATCCCTATAGTCGGTTCATCCAGGATGAGGAACCTCGGGGAGCCGACCATCGCCTGAGCGATGCTGAGCCGCTGAATCATTCCCTTGCTGAGCTTGGCGATTCTGTAGTCCGCATATTCGGTCAGGCCGACCCTTTCAAGGAGACGGAACGCATCACTCTCGGCCTCCCTGCCTCGGAGGCCGATGACCTTCGCCATGAGGTGCAGCAGCTCGCGCGGTGTGAGGAATGACTGCAGGTTCGGGAGTTCGGGCGAATACCCCACGCCGGCCAGCGCCCTCGCATGGTCGCGCAGCGGGTCCATCTGCATCAGCCGGACACGCCCTGAACTGGGGCGGATGAGGCCCAGGAGCATCCGAATCGTCGTCGACTTTCCTGAGCCGTTGGGGCCGAGAAAGCCCATGATATCGCCTCCCGTCACGGAGAAGGTTATCGGGCCTATCCTTTTCGGCCCGTAGTCCTTGACCGCTCCTTCGAGGCTAGCTACTTCTTCCATGCTTGCGCGTTCCCTGTTATCATGCGCTTACGGGACTCAGTCCACCCAGTGTTCGGGCTTCTGAGCCTCTGACGATTTCTTCTTCCGTCTCCCTGTCACGCCGAGCGAGAGAACGACGGCAGCCGCAGCGATGGACGCCCCCACCCCCACGGACGCAGCCTGGAGGTCAGGGGGCGTGGGACTCTCCTGTAGCTGAAGCGAGGTCGACGCCAGGGCCGCGCTGGCCGCCACGCCCTTCGAGTGCAGGGTCACAGAATAGACCAGTCCCGATGGGAAGGCTGACAGGTTGCCGCTGGCGCTTCCCGAAGAGTTTCCCCTGGTGAAGTTGACGGAGAACGCGAAGTCGCTAAGGGGATACGCCTTCCCCCCGAACGTCACCTGCGAACTCCCCACTCGAAATACCTTCGCGCTGAAGCCGTAGGACTCGTTCCGGTAATCGTAGCTCTGATTCGTTATCGCTGGCATGTAGGGGAAAGCGGCCAACGAAGAATTGACCACATGCGAGTATGTGAAGTTCGCCGAAGTCCACCTCACTGCGAGTGAAAGGATAGACTCCCCTTGGGTCGAGCTCGGAGAGACGCTCTCGTTCACGTAGGCGCTGTGCGGGTTGCCGCCGTATGACACCTGCACATCGTAGACAACGTACCCTTCGGAGGCCGCCGTGCCCGTCTGAATCGCAAGGGCTACCCCCAGGAGGAGCGCCATCCACAGGAGGACGAACGAGCGGTAACTCATGACCTACACATTACTTCCCCTCTTCCTGATAAGAGTGTCGCGTTGACGATCCTCCTGCGACTTGCCCTCCTCGGAGAATTGCTGTTTCAGCATGCCAACCCTTTAATCGCAGAAATCGTCGCTGGCAACCCGTTTGGCTTCGTCCAAGGACAATTCTGCCTTCGCCCTGCTCCTGCTCATCATTCTCGTCGCCGTCGCCGCAGTCGCTCTCGTGTACTATCCTGCGAATTCTGCTTCAGAAGGGACCGAGATAGGGGGCCTCCAAATCCAGTCCACTTCAGTAAGCATGGCGGGCATGAGTCACAGCGGCCTCGGCCTGAACCTTGATGCCGTGGTATACAACCCTAACACTCTTGGGGCAACCTTAGACAGAGCGAACTACTCCGTATACGTCGATGGCCAGTACTTCGGGACCGGACGGACGGCCCGCGAGTATAGCCTGGCTCCCCAATCCTCCCAGACTCTCGTCTTCCCCGTCAGCGTCGGCTGGAAATCGGCCTTTCGAACCGTGGGAAGCTACGTCATGGACGGGGGGAAGGCAACCTGGAAAGTCAACGGGACCGCAACTATAGCCCTCGGCGGGATTCCCTTTACAGTGCCCTTTGACTTCCTGGGCGGTTGACGCAACAGTCTGGGGAATCTCCCAACGGTCCCCTTGGACGTCCAGCATTCGCACCATTCCAGCAATCCCGTCACCACACTGATGCAAGGAACCCCATGGCGAGAGATGCTAAGCCGCTGAAAAAAGTCCCCAGCCGAGTCAAATGCAATTAACAAGACGAAGCCGCCATTTCTGGAAGGACGATTTGAATGTGGGGTCGCCCGGATTTGAACCGGGGATCTCAAGCGTTCTTGTGGGATGATCCCAAGGCCGCTTCCGCATTGTTTGAAGCCTAGACCAGACTAGCCGACGACCCCTCATTAGCCGCGTCGACGGCCGCGGTAGTTATGGGTTCTGGGGGAGCCACCCGACGGCCTCCCCGGAGAAAGGAAGAGACTCCCCCTCGCGAAGAACCTCCAATTCCGCTCGCCCCCTTCGGTTACTCCTACCCTCGGACTGGTTCCCACCCCGCTGGGCTTCATGCCTTCCTCCAGGAACAGCCTGGCGGAAGTTACGAGGTCCTCCCCGTTGAGAACTCTGGCAATCCCGAGGGCCTTGGTAAGCTTCCCAGGTCCGCTTGTCAGATTCCGCACGTCCTCCACCCCCCTGTTCCCTTTCATTACGTCAATCCCTTCCATGGGCTCGATGGCCCTCACCAGCACGGCCGCCGGCTTCCCGGTTGGCTCGCAGGTGAGGTTGAGGCAGAAGTGGTTTCCATAGGTGAAGTAGACGTAGGCATGCCCCGGCTCGCCGAACATGACCTCGTTTCGCCTTGTCTTCCCATGGTAGGCGTGGCTTGCAGGATCTCCTGACCCCCTGTACGCCTCTGTCTCCACGATGATCCCCGAAAGCCGCCTTCCTTCGCGAACCCTCACCAGAACCTTCCCCAGTGCATTTCGTGCCACCACAGGGGAACTCGCTGCGTAGAAGGCGCGTCCTAGCCTTTCCAAATGGCCCGAATCGCTGGGAGATGTCTTATATACACCAAGCGTGGGATTTCGTTTCAAGGCGGGTCTCCCCGCCACAGAGGGGTCTACAAGAGATGATAGTCGAAGAAGGAGGGGCGAGTAGTGGGCAAGCGTAAGGTACTGAGCGAGTCCAACCTCAAGGAGCTAGTGCTCCCTCAACAAGGGGAGCTTCTGGGGCGCGTCAACAAGATATCGAGTGGGGACCACGTACTCGTGAAGTGCACCGACGGGAAGGTCAGGCTGTGTCGGATACGGGGCAAGATGAAGCGAAGGGTGTGGATTAGGGAGCACGACATAGTTCTTGTGGCCCCATGGGACTTCGACGACGACAGAGCCGATGTCCTATGGCGCTACATCAAGGCCCATGAAGAATGGCTATCGCAAAACAACTATCTTCCGCAGGGCTTCTAGTACGGCACCATCACTGGCTCGGTTTCACGTTTCTGAAGTTGGCATAGAGCAGCGCTGAGCCCACCACGTAAAATGCAGTGGCCACCACCCAGGGGACGTCGAGGTTGGAAAGGCCCAACGCCGGGATGCCGAACGCTGCCGAGCTGAGGAGGAATCCCCCGACGAAGGTGCTACCAGTGTTCGGTAGCCTCCAGATTATTGCGTTTAGAGTACTCGCAAGCCCTCTCTTCTCGGACGGCGTAATCCCCATCAGGAAGGAGTCCATCAGGGGCGAGTTCATGTTCATCAGAGACGCTCTGATCAAGTAGACTCCCCCCGCGACGTAGACATTCGAGATGAATGCCAGGCTGAACATGAAGACCGTCGAGCTGATTTGGGTCGCCAGAATGGCTGGGAACAGCCCTATCCTCTTAGAGAGTCTCGGACTTGCGACGGCCGCAAAAGCCATCGTCAGACCCGCTAGGGCGGAGTACGGCCCGCTGTATGTGTCGGGTACGCCGAACTTGAGCCAGAGCCAAGTCGTGAGAAGTGGGATGATCAGGCCAGCGCCTAGCCCAATGATGCTATTGCAGAGGGAGAACTTCATGATCAGGCCCATACCCTTCAGATGGAACCCTTCTGCGCCCCCAGCCCTCTGCCTCTCCCGGTAGTCCCTCAACAAAGCCCAGAGAATCACTGGGGTTGCAAAGTTCAGTGCACCCAGGACCATCAACGCGAGGCTGTGCACTTCCCCAATGCTCCCGCCGGTGAAAGCCTCGACGGATGGAAAGAAGAGGGGGAGCACTGCGCCCATGGAGAACGCCGCAGAGGTCGCAATGAAGGATAGCGAGAAGGCGGAGTCCCTGTTTCCTAGATCTGTCTGGTCGGCAATCATGGCGTTCCACGAGGAGAGGGCCATCGCCTCGCCGATTCCGCTCACTGCCGCAGCAACTCCAAGCAACGTCACGTTCCTGGTGAGTGCAAAGACAAGAATCGTGGGGGCGAAGACCACATTCCCCAGGATGACGTTCCATTTGCGCCCGCGTCTGTCGGAAAGCATTGCGAAGGGGATTCCAGCTACGATAGCTACGGCCCCTTCGAGCGTCAGAAAGATTCCGATGAGAGACGCACTCATGCCGCTCTGCACGAGGTACGAAGTCACGAAGATCATGAAATAGCCAAAGGCGAAACTGTTCGGGATCTGGGTGAGGATTAGAAGTCTGACCTTGGTGGGGACCGAGGTCCAGATTCCTCTTCTAGCCTGAGGCTCGATGGCCTTCGTGTGGGTTCCCCGACTGGAAGCCACCCCGCCGAGGTATTATAATTGGCTCACGAGACGTAATCACTAGGCGTGATGGTTCACTCGCAGCTGGTTGTAGGCTCAACCCCTTAACTAACCCGCGCACTTGTCCCAAGTGCAATGCGGATTGTGGCTGACCTGCAGCTCCACTCGAAGTACGCCCTTGCTACGAGCAGAGATATGGACCTTGAACACATGGCGGCTGGTGCAGTGCTCAAGGGGCTGAACCTGCTGGGGACCGGCGACTTCACTCACCCGAGCTGGTTTGAAGAACTCAAGACCAAGCTGCGTCCCGCCGAAGAGGAGGGGCTCTTCTCCTACCACGGGATGACCTGGATGCTGGCGGGCGAGGTCAGCACGGTCTACGATCAGGGCGGGAGGACCAGGAAGATACACCACCTCCTGTACGCCCCCGATTTCGAGTCTGTCTCACAGATCAATGACAGGCTTTCCAAGTTCGGCGAACTCTCCTCGGACGGGCGGCCCGTCCTCAAAGGATTGGACTCTGCGGAACTCGTGGAATTGATGGCAGGCATCTCTGACTCGATTGTGGTGATTCCAGCCCATGCGTGGACCCCCTGGTTCGGGGTCTTCGGGAGCAAGTCGGGCTTCGACTCTCTGAAGGAGTGCTACCAGGACCGGGTCGGAAGGATCTTCGCCATCGAGACGGGGCTGAGTTCGGATCCGCCGATGAACTGGCGTCTCTCCTCGCTCGACGACATCTCTCTCGTCTCCAACTCCGATGCCCATTCCCCGAATCCCTGGCGCCTCGGGAGGGAGGCGAACGTGTTCGACATTGAAAGGCCGACTTACAGGGGTGTCTTCGACGCAATTAGACTGAGAGACAGGTCTCGGTTCCTTTACACAATCGAAGTCGACCCCGCTTACGGGAAGTACCACTTCACAGGGCACAAGAGGTGCGGGATTTCACTCGCGCCAGGCGAAGCCAGGAGGTTTGGCAACAGGTGCCCGAAGTGCGGGAGGAAGCTGACCATCGGGGTCCTGCAAAGGGTCGAAGAACTTGCCGATCGCCTAGAGGCGGCCAAACCTGAAGGAGCTATTCCTTACAGGAGGCTGCTTCCGCTATATGAGGTCATTTCCTTCGCCACGGGGGTGAACAGGCTTTACGCCAAAGGGGTTATTGAGGAGCAAGACAGACTCATACGGGCATTCGGAACCGAGCTTGCGGTACTGCTCGACGCTGATGAAGCCAAACTGTCGAGGCACACGTCGATCAAGGTTGTCTCCGCCATTCTCGCCGTAAGGGAGGGTCGGCTGTCATTCACACCAGGCTACGATGGAGTCTACGGCGTCCCCGTCCTGTCGTGAGGGCGAACATTTGGTATGGGCGCCATTGCCCGAATATTTACGGGCAGAAAGCCCGCGTCGCCACCTGAATGGAGTAGAAGCGTCCGCCCCCGATTTTACGGGAGGTCTCCGTCCTATTGGACGGCGGGCTGTTCTGATTGCCCCACGTGACGGACACCTGTACCCGCGCTAGGATAAGAAGATTGTGGAAATCGGATTCTTTAGGTGGGTCCGCCGTGAAATCCCGTCTCGGAGGCCCGTTTCATCCCCGCCGATCAAGGCCCTTCATGCGACCCTGCTGCACCCTGCCCTAGCCGTGAATGTGTGGGGACGGTCGGATTTGAACCGACGGTCTACAGGTTTCCCCGAGCAGCTCCAATGCCTAATCATCCACGCTGCGGTGTCATCAAACTTGTCGTTTGACCACTGGAGCCTGTC
>Ga0187771_10002006_pt1 | contig 13977 bp, 8 predicted proteins | sample 0116_SJ02_MP15_1_FD_133139 | JGI IMG/M metagenome (GOLD analysis project Ga0187771, IMG submission 133139) | Tropical peat soil microbial communities from peatlands in Department of Meta, Colombia - 0116_SJ02_MP15_10_MG | ecosystem: Environmental > Terrestrial > Soil > Wetlands > Peat | place... | reverse complement strand
CCGAGGCCATTGATACGTTGGCGCGCGCCGTCCGCGCTGGGCATGCATTCACCACAGCTCTGGAGATGATTACCAATGAGGTCTCCGAACCCGTCGCCGGCGAGTTTCGGCAACTCTTCGAGGAGCAGAAATTCGGCATGCCGGTGCGCGATGCCTTGATGAACCTGACGAACCGTGTGCCGCTGGTGGATGTGAAGTTCTTCGTCACCGCGGTCATGCTGCAGCGCGAAACCGGCGGCAACCTGGCCGAGATCCTCGACAACTTATCGTACGTGATCCGCGAACGCTTCAAGATTCAGCGCCAAGTGCGGGTTTACACCGCGCAGGGCCGTCTTACCATGGCACTGCTGATGGCGATGCCGCCGATCATCGTGGTCGCCATGCTGGCGATGAATCCCGGATTTATTCACCCGCTTTTCGCGGACCCGATCGGCCACACACTGCTGGTGGCAGGCATCACGCTGCAAACAGTCGGATATTTCGTGATCCGCAAAATCATTCGGATCCAGGTATAAGTTATGCCGCTCATTCTGACCATTGTCGTATTCATCACGGTAACGCTGGTGATTTTCTCCTTCGGCGCCGCGGTCGTCACGCCGAGTTCAGTCCTCGGCGCACGTTTGCGCTCGCTGGGCGGCCGACAACAGCCGGTCGAAAACAAGCCGGCCCTCAGGGAACGCATCGAGCAGGCGATGGAGCCCCTGGGCAAGGCTCTCCCGCTTTCTCCCGCCGACGTTTCCCGGACTCGCGGCTGGCTGATCCAGGCCGGGTTTCGCGACGCCGGCCACGTGAACTACTATTTCGGCCTGCGCCTTCTGCTGGCGGTCGTGGGCTTCGCTGGCGTGGCATTGTTCACTGGCTTTGACAACGTTCCTCTTCTGGCAGGAATGACCGGTCTCGGTTTCATGCTCCCACGTTTCATCCTGAAGCGCATGATCAAGGACCGTCAGCAACGGATTCGCCTGGCGCTGCCCGATGCGCTGGACCTGACCGTCATCTGCGTGGAAGCCGGTCTTGCCCTGGATCAGGCTATGATGCGCGTGGGCCAGGACCTGCACCACGCCCATCCCGATTTAAGCGATGAATTCCATTTCGTCAACCTCGAGATGCGGGCGGGCAAGCCCCGTGCCGAGGCGCTGCGCAATCTGGTCGAGCGCACGGGCGTTGACGATATCCGCTCCCTTGTCGGTACACTGATACAGACTGATCGCTTCGGCACCAGCGTGGCCCAAGCCCTGCGCGTGCATTCGGACTCCCTGCGCACGGAGCGCCGGCAGCGCGCCGAAGAGCAAGCTGCCAAGACCACTATCAAGATGGTTCCCCCCTTGGTCGTATTTGTCCTCCCCTCGATCATTTTTGTAACCATCGGCCCAGCCGTGATCGAACTGATCCGGCAATTGGGCCCGGCTTCGGGCCGCTAGAATTCGGCGCGCGAACGCTGCAGCCAAGAAAGCGCTACATTTATGGCCGTTCTCACTCCGCGCGGGCAGGCATTTAACCGGACACGCCAGATGCCCCTCGCGACTGAACTGGCTGTGGCGGGCACACACTGGACGCGCCTGCGCGGACTGGTTGGCCTCAGCGCGAGTGATTTCGGCAACGGATGCGGCCTCTGGATTGTGCCCTGCCACGGAGTTCATACTCTTGGGATGGCATTCCCCATCGACGTTGTCTACCTCGATGGCACAGATACGGTTATTCACGTGGAGCGCGAATTGCGGCCGTGGCGTATGGCCCCAATCCGGCTGGAAGCGGCCTCGGTGCTGGAACTCCCGTGCCGCGCGATTGTGGAAACCGGAACGGCTGTGGGGGATAAAATTGACATAACCCTGAGTCCGGGTGCCTGCGGGGTTCGTTAGAAATTCTTGTGGGAGGTTTGTGACCAGCCCGCTTGACTGACATTCTCCAACTCGAGCAGCCTGTCGAGCTGCATGATGTGCCCAAACTACTGATCGAGTGGTCCTCGCGCTGGCGCGAGTTTCTCACGGCCATTCGACCGGCCCTAGTGCGTTCGGAAGCCCGTCTGGCCGGGGAAGCACCTTATGGCATGTTTCCGTACCGCGGCATGGTTCCCTGCTGGCTGATCGAAGCCTTCCTGATCTTCGCCGCCATCGTTGTGCCCGTGAAGCTCAGACAACTCCGCCCCTACGTGGCGCCCCAGATATCTACTCACGACATCATCTACTACTCCGGCGACGAGCTTCCACGCATTGAGGATGTCGCCGGCGCACAGGCGGGAACGAGCGGCCGGGCTGGCGGAAGTGAGGCTCATCATCGCACGCAAACCATCCGGATCGCGCGCGGGGGTTCGCTCACGCCGAAAGTGGTGGATGCGCCCAATCTCCGGCTTCCTCCAACGCGCGATGCGGTGGCAAATCTTCTGGCGATGAGACCCAATCCCGGCCCACCGCCCCTCGAGGGTGTGCGCTCTTCGCGCAGCACGCCAAATCTAGCGGCCGCGGTGATTGCTCCGGCTCCAAACGTCATTCGCGACTACACGCGCAATGGAATCGCGATGGAGGCGGTCGTTCCTCCTGCTCCCAACTTCTCCCGCGACCAGCCTCTGACGGCGCCCACACTGAATGCCAACGTGATTCCGCCGGCGCCCATCGCCAAGGACGAGCACACCCTGGTGGCTCCGGCTCTGGGCCCGGCCGTGATTCCGCCCGCGCCTAACGCCTCCCGCGACCGCGCCCGGACAGGACCGGCTTTGAGCGATTCCGTCGTGGCCCCCGCGCCCAGCGTGAGTCGCGATCAAGGACGCTCAGCGCCGTCGCTCGCCGCCAGCGTTATCCCACCCGCTCCCGGCAGCGTGACCCGCGAGATGACCAGCGCGCCGGTGCAGATGGCGAACGTTGCCGTGGTGCCGCCGCCGGTTTCCGCCCCGGAAAAAGTTTCGAGCCGCAACGCCAAAATCACAGTCCCTGCGCCCGCCGTCATCGCTCCACCGCCTTCGGCCGACGTTACACGCGATGTGGGACGGCTGGCGAGCGGCAGCGTTCCCGATCCTTCCAAGAGCGTCGTCCCTCCGCCGCCCACGCAATCCGGCAGTGGATCGTTCATGAGCAGCCTGATCGGGAAAATTTTCGGCACGTCGGACGTTGTACCTCCTCCGCCAACGGTCAATGCCGGTGGTGGCAATACTTCTCGAAGCGGCGCGGGCGGGACTCTGGCCGCTAATGTTGTTCCACCTCCGCCATCAGTGGGAGCGACCGGGGGGGGAGGCGACCCGCATGGCGCTCGCAATGGCGCAGGCACGACGCTGGGTTCGAACGTGATTGCTCCGCCGCCCTCGGCTGGAGTATCGGGCGGCACGGGTCCTCGCACTCTCAGCCCCGCCGGGGCGCCAAGTCTGGGCCCGCCGAGCATCGTTCCCCCGCCGCCGGCACTGTCCGGCCCGGGCGGAGGCACGGGCAGCACTGGAGGCGGCCGAGGCGTCGCCGGTGGCACTCAGATCGCCAACAATGTCGTTCCACCCCCGCCCAGTGTTGGCGGAGGCTCAAGTGCGACCGGCTCCGGGCTCGGTCGCCGCGGCACCGGCCTAGGTTCGCCGCTCGATGTCGGTTCGGCGGCCGCTCCTCCCACGAGCGGTGGCAGCAGTACCAATGCGGGAATAGTTGCTTCCAGCAATCCAGGTTCAAAAGTCGGACTCCCGGCTGCCGGAGGCACAGGCTCCCTTGCCATGTCGCCTGCGGGCGGCGACAAGCCGGGCCTCGGCGGCTCTGGAGGCGGCACGGGCATTGGACGCGGCAACGGCCCTGGCAGTGGCCTGAAAGGCGAGGGCCCGGGAGCAGGCAAGTCCGGCTCTGGGCGCGGTTCGGATGCGAGCGCTCGTGGCGGCATTTCGCCCAGCCCCGGCCCAGGCGGCGCTGGAAGCGCAGCGAGCGGCAACCCAGCAGTGCCCGGAGTCTCCGTCAGCGGCGGCAGCGTGCAAGTGAGTTTCGACACCGATCCAGCGAAGGATTCCAATTCCAGTGCATCTTCGCGCTCGTCGATCAAGCCAAGGAAACAGACGCTCGAGGCCGAGGTCGTCGGAACCGCCAGCTCCGGCGGCGCATTCGAGCCTTACAAGAATCTGCTGCACGGCGAGAAGCACACGATCTACCTCGATACTTCACTGGGCACGGTGGTAATGGAATATGCGGACGAAAGTTCAGCCGGGCATGGGTACGCGGGATCGCTCATCGGTCCGCAGCAAATTCGCACTGACCTTCCCGACGGGCTGCCCCACGCCTATATGAAGATCGTGTGCAAGCTCGACGCGTCGGGCAGTCTAAAGAATATCCGCGTGCTGGATCCCGGACCGGCAGAGATGACGGCGAAGGTGATTGCCGCTCTCAATCGTTGGAAGTTCCGGCCCGCTCTGCGCGGCAAGCAACCGGTAGAAGTCACCGCCATTCTCGGCTTCAACATCGATACTAACGACCGGTTCTGAAGAGCTTCGAGCCATGAGCTACGACTAGCGAGCTATTGCCCGCTGATAGCTCACATCGCGAAGCTGGTGCCTGGTTGAGGGCTTCGTTGTCATTTCGAGCGGAGCAGAATTACCCGCGAGCCGGTAATTCTGCGAAGTCGAGAAACCTGCTTTTCGTTCTGGCTCACTTCCTCTCACTTCACGCTTCTCTTCGCCTTGCGCTGCGGAGGAAGCGCGCCCTTCTCTGGACGCTCCCGCTCAATCGGTTCCGTCAGTTTGTGTAGCGGCCGATCGAGGGCTGACGACAATTGCCGTCCTTTCGCACTCGCCGTCAATCCTTGTGAAGTGTAGATCGCCTCGTTGAAGGTTGTTCCCGAGTTTGCTGCGGCCACGGCGAACACCCCATGCGGCACGCCGTTGATGAAAGCGGTGGCAACGTAGTCGCCCACCATCAATCCGTTTTGCGAATTCGGCAGCCAGCCCAGCTGCATTGGCCCGGCAAGGGTGAGCGGATGATTCCACGTTGAGCCTCCGTTGGCCGACGATACGAACCCGACATAAAGCTGGCAGGTCGAAGTCGTGCAGTTGGTCTGTGGATAGTAGTAGAAATGAATGGCCACGTGCGCACTCGCGCCTGAAGTTGCCGGATCGATGCCGATCCCAGGGATGAAATAATCCCCCGTGCCCGAAGTGTCGTCGATGGGGACGCGCGTCACCGCGCTCCATTTGATCCCGTCGGAAGAAGTGCTGTACACCAAGTCGTTTGTGGCGCATAGGGCGCGGAAGCGGCAGTCCTCCCAAACCACCCAGATGGTTCCCGCGCCATCAAGGGCCGCCGAAGGCAAAGGCCCGCTGCGAATTCCACCCGCGTCCGTGTGAGCCTGGATGGCGGTAATCGTGACGGGCGCGGTCCAGCTCGCTCCGCCGTCGGTTGAACTGAACGCGGCGATGTTCGTTGACTGAAACCCGAAAGCTTCGATAGGCACGACAACCGTTCCGTTCGGCTGCACCAGCGGCTGCCCCCCGAGTCCTAGCGACCCATCCGCGGTTGTCAGCGCCGGTCCCCAAGTTTGTCCTCCGTCCGTCGAGGTGCTCATCAGGATTTGGTCGTTGTTGTGATAGTCATCCCATTCGACGTAGCAATTGCCGTAGAACGGACTCGCCGGCCAACTGTCGCACACAATCCAATTCTTGTCGGAGCTCAGAGAAGCCGCGTCCACGCCGACCGGGCTCTGCCATGTTTTCCCGTCCGTCGAGCGACTGATCGTCACCGCTGGCGTTTGCAGTGTCGACGAAATGGGTAGCGAAGCGATCATCCATACACCGTGTTTGGCGTCGTACGCCACCGCGGGATCGCTGGCCGCATCGTATAGCCCGCTTTCCTCGCCGGTCGTCAACCCCGGCAGAAAGCCGTGGCTCCAGGTAGCGCCGTCGTCAGTTGAGGTCGCCCATCCGATGTCGGTGGCGCCACCAGGCACAATGCGCCCGACCTGGAACGCAGCCACCAGCGTGGAACCGTTGGCCAGCACATGCGGCTCAACTTCCGTTGCGTGCTGACCCGGAGGGATTGAGTAAGGGTCCGAGCTGAGCTGGGCTAGAGTTCCTCCAGCCGGGAAGGTCGTGATCACGGGGGGCACGGTCGGCTGGGGCGAAGAGGAGGAGCTTGAGCATGCGATCAAAGCAAGCAGCGGGCAGAAGGCGAGTGCAGCGATCGCCTGCAGACAGAAACAACAAGCGAACGTTCTTTGGGTCATATCAAGCTCAGCACGGCGGAATGCAGCGAGCCGCTCCGCAACCGACGCTGAAGCCCGATCATCACTGGAAAGCTCAGGAATTGCAATGGAATTCCTCGACGCGGGTACCTTCGAGCCTACCGATTTGAACCTGCGATCCGTTGCACGAACACGACTGCCGTTTCGTCCCTGTACACTGCCTTGAATCGCAGTGACTCGGCCAAAAGGCTGGTGAGCGCGGTGTCCCGGGGCAAGACCAGACACGAGACTTCGTGCTCCTGCAGGAATTCCGACCAACCCTCCTGCCCATGCACCATCTTCAAGTAGGACTTTAAGAATTCCTCGCCGTACAGGTCGTGACGGTCATCGACAATGACTTTGTCCTTTGGGTATAGCCGATAGATTAAGTACCCACCCCAGTAGTCTGGACTCAGGACCGGGCCATTTGCTCCCTGCGCCGCGAGATAATCAACCGCCGCGACCGGCATTCGCTTCGAGTCGAAGTGAGCATCCATCAACACGCTGGATCTCACCCGGCCACTATTCGCGGCACTCAAGAACGTGGCCACAATAGCAAGAATCGGCCAGAGATGACCGCGCAGCCCCGACTCGATGGCGGCCATTCTGTGGACGAATTTCTGTCCTAGTCGCGGCGAAGGCGGCAAGGGGCCGACAATCATGACGAGCAGCAGCGACGAAACCGGAATATTGCGCGAGGCATACAGGCCGGCGTACACGGCAAACAGAGCCATCAGCAGTTCGCTCGTGCGCAATTGACGCCCGCGGATCGCCAAGGTCGCAAGCGCAATTAGTAGCAACGCAAGAAAGCATTTCTGCGCTACGCCGTGAAAATCGGGCGATCGAAACTCATCAATGTGATCCATTAAGAAGCGATTGGAAAGATATGAATAGACATGGACGTGAAGCTTCCATCCGTATGGATTCGCCAGGCTGGCCGCGAGCGAAAATAGACTTGGTCCCGCGAGCGCTTTCGCTCGTTTCCTGTCGGCAATTCGCGAAAACAGGTCCTCGATCCCTGGGCCTGTCGCCCGAAACCAGTCCCACAGCGCGCCCAGCCAGAAAATTCCCAGAAGAACGAAGCCGACAACAAATCCGCCATGAACATTGAACCATACGAGCATAAGCAGTGGGAGAGCCCATAACAGCTTGCTGTGCAGTTTGCTGTTCCCGCTGAGCGATTCTCGTTCGGTGGATTGGAGAATCCAGAACCAGGCCAGCGTGAACAGCCAGCTCAACACGTGCGGCCGGGCGAGGAAGTGAATCATCGAGGCGGACATAGCGAGCAGCACAAGGAACAACGCAATCAGTACGTGTACTCCGCGCAGAATCAGCAGGCGGAGGGTCCAGGCGAACACCACGGCGATCACAAGGGAGGTAAACCATACCACCCCATTCAGTCCCAGAGTGGCTTCTAGTTGGCCCACAAGCAGGTCATACAGCCACTCCCACGCATACCACGGTTTCCCTCCCATGCTGGAGGAAAACGGGTCTACGCGTGGGATCGCGTGGACGGTGAGAATCTGCTGGCCGGCGCGGATGTGCCACCCGATGCCGGCGTCGCCGAGCAGGCGCACCGACACCGGCGTAAGCACAAGCGTGGTCAGCAGCGCGATGAAAAGGATGTCTGCCACTGATGGCACGACTAACCGCACCCATGCTGGCGAGGCTGGCAACGAACTTCTGGAACCGTTAGTCATCGCCGTGAATCTTATAGATGTGGGGTTATGAACGGCAAGCCGACACCTCGGGTGATCATCGTGGGCGCGGGTTTTGGCGGCCTCAATGCGGCGCGAGCACTTGCCAAAGCGCCGGTCCAAATCACCATTGTCGATCGCAAGAATCACCACACCTTCCAGCCGCTCCTTTATCAGGTCGCAACCGCCGGACTTTCGCCGGGAGAGATTGCGGCGCCGATCCGCTCGATCTTTCGCTCGGACAAGAACGCCGAAGTTCTCATGGCGGAGGTCACGGGATTCGACCTCAGCCGCCGTATCGTTCAGACTGCCGAGGGCGACGTTCCCTACGACTATCTGATCGTCGCGGCGGGAGCGAGCCACGCTTACTTCGGGCACGATGACTGGGAGCCGCTGGCCCCGGGTCTCAAAACCATTGAAGACGCGCTTGAGATTCGGCGCCGCGTGCTGCTCGCCTTCGAGTTGGCGGAGCGGCAGGCCGCCGCGGGAGACTCAACTACTCCGCTGAACTTTGTCGTGGTCGGGGCTGGACCAACCGGAGTCGAATTGGCCGGAACGCTGGCCGAAATCTGCCGGCACGCGCTCGCGCACGACTTTCGCTCGATTGACCCGACGCGCGCGCACATTCTGCTGATCGAAGGCGGCCCGCGCGTTCTGGCGACCTACCCTGAAGACTTGTCGCGCAGCGCTCAGCAACAACTGCGACACCTGGGCGTTGAAGTTCGCACTTCAACCATGGTCACGCAGATTGAGCCTGGCGCGGTCGATTTCGGCGATACACGTCTTCCCGCCGCCGTCGTGCTATGGGCGGCGGGGGTTGCAGCTTCGCCTCTAGGTAGGAAACTAGGCGTGCCGGTCGACCGCGCCGGACGGGTGCAGGTGTTGCCCGATCTGAGCATTCCAAATCATCCAGAAGTGTTCGTGATGGGCGACCTCGCCGCGGCGAAAGACCAGCATGGCAAGATGCTCCCCGGCGTGGCTCCGGTTGCCATTCAACAAGGCCGTTATGTGGGGAGTCTCATCCGGCGCGAGGTGCAAGCGGGTGCTTTAAGCGTGACCGCAGAGCGCGCGTCGGCAAGGGCAGAAAGTTCCCGTCCCGCGTTCCACTACTGGGACAAAGGGAGCCTGGCAACCATCGGCCGAGCGGCCGCAGTGGCCCAGTTTGGCAAGATTCACATCTCCGGCTTCCTCGCCTGGCTGTCGTGGCTGTTTGTTCACATCTTCTTCCTGATAGGTTTCAGAAACCGCCTGCTGGTCTTTATTCAGTGGGCGTGGTCCTATTTCACCTATGAACGCGGAGCGCGGCTGATTACAGGCAGTACGTATCTCCCGGGCTGGACTGCCGATCCACGGGTTGCGGCTTCCGCGTCAGAACCTGCCTCGCAAGAAATCCATACGGGCGTGCTGCAATAGAGCGACAATAGTAATACCGACACTTGAGTAATGCTGCGACCGTCGGCGAAGTCAGTAGTCTCTGATGGAACGAAGCGAAGGATTTATGGATCACTGGCGCTGTCCAACACGAAGCATCCGCATTCTCAGTCTTGTTCTCGCCCTTTTAATGCTCGTAGCGTCCCCCGTGGCCGCCTCGGCTGAGATTCTCAAAGTCACCGTCAATGACACGATTCAGCCCATCAGCGAGGAATACATTGCGCGCGCCATCGAGCAGGCGCGCCGAGGCGGCGATCAGGCCGTATTGATCGAGATGAATACGCCGGGGGGGCTGGTCAACTCCACAAATGAAATCATCGAGAAGATCAGTACGTCCCCCGTGCCGGTCATTGTCTACGTGACGCCGACGGGCGGCCACGCCGGATCGGCGGGCATTTTCATTCTGGAGTCGGCCGACATCGCGGCCATGGCCCCGGGAACCGCCGCCGGCGCCGCCCACCCCGTGATGCTCATTGGCCCGTTTCAGATCAAGCTGGAAGAAGAGATGAAGCGAAAGGTCGAAAACGACGCAGCCGCGATGATGCGTGCCGTGGCCTCCAAGCGCGGACGCAACGTTGCAGCCGCCGAGAGCGCCGTGCGCGAGTCCAAATCATTCACCGAGCAGGAGGCGCTGGCGCAACATCTGATCGACTATGTCGCCTCCAGTCCCGAAGACCTATTCCGCCAAATGCAGGGAAAGAGCTTCAAACGGTTCAACGGCGAATCGAGCACATTGAACCTGACGGGCCAGCCGATTGTGCCGTATGACATGACCCTTCGCGAGCACATCCTCGATGCGCTGATGGAGCCGGACCTTGCTTTCCTTCTCCTGGCGATCGGAGCGCTCGCCCTTTATATCGAATTCAACCATCCGGGAGCGGTCATCCCGGGAACCGTCGGCGTCGTTTTCATACTGGTGGCGGCCTTCGCACTTAATCTTCTGCCCACGCGCTTTGCCGCGCTGGTTCTGATTCTGGGAGCATTCGCCCTGTTCGCCGCTGAAGCCAAGTTCGCCACTCATGGCGTGCTCACGATCGGCGGAATCGCGCTTCTTACTCTCGGTGGCCTGCTGCTCGTTGACTCGCCGATTCCAGAAATGCGTGTGCATCTCGCGACCGCGCTTGCGGTCAGCATCCCGCTCGGCCTGATCACTGCCTTTCTGATGACGATCGCCCTCAAGGCGCGGCGCAACAAGATTGTCACCGGAGCACAGGGTCTGGTAGGTGAGAGTGGCGTCGCGCAAACTGCACTTTCGCCGCAGGGCAAAGTCTTCATTCACGGAGAACTTTGGGATGCGGTGGCTGCTTCTCCACTGCCTGTGGGACAGATGGTGGTTGTGCGCAACGTCGACGGATTGATCCTTGAGGTAGCACCGCTGGAGGCCAAGGCGCCCGCCGACAGGACTCCCATCACGATTTAAGGCGGCCCAAAGGCCGCCTACAAACGCGGCTAAGCAGACCCACCACGCGGGGACGGCGGTCGCTCACGTCGCGCCCTGACGACCTAATCCTAGCCCTTTGCCCCGGCCGAATATGCGACCTTTTGAATCTGGGCGTCAATGTCGCGCCGCAGGTCCTCCCAGATCGCGTCGGGCATTTCGAGAAACACGCTTACGACTTCCGGATCAAACTGAGTCCCGGAACACCTCGTGATCTCTGCGCGAGCTGCCGCCAGAGATTGGGCAGTACGATAGGCGCGATCGGACGTGATGGCATCCAGCGTGTCAGCCACGGAGAAAATGCGCGCCCCAAGAGGAATCTCCTCGCCTTTCAAATGGCGCGGATAGCCGCTTCCGTCGAATCGTTCCTGATGGGAATAAACAATCTCCGAAGCCTCGCGCAGCACGGGAATCTTCTGCACCAGCTTGTAGCCGAGGTAGCAGTGCTCGCGCATGACCACAACTTCTTCAGGAGTGAGTTTTTCGGGCTTGTTCAGAATCTGGTCGGGAATGGCCATCTTGCCGATGTCGTGCAGGAAAGCGCCATGCGCGATGGTCTCAATCTGCTCCTTGGGAACGCCCATGCGGCTGGCGATCGCCATGGTATAGGCAGTTACACGTTGCGAGTGACCCTGGGTTTCGTGATCCTTGTAGTCGAGCGCCTCACCCAGAACTTCGAGCGTGATCCCGTAGGAACGTTTCAGCTCTTCTAATGCACCCTGCAGCTGCTCCGTGCGCGCTTTGACCAAAGACTCCAGGTTCATCTGGTAGTTGCGGTTTTCAACTTTCAGCCTGCGATTCTCCAGCGCCCGGCTGACGGTATTGAGCAACTGTTCTCGCTCGAACGGCTTCAGCAGGTAGTCGTATGCCCCATTGCGAATTGCAGCCAATGCCACGGAAATATCGTGCACGGCCGTGACCATTACGACCGGCATGTCGGGGTATTTTTCCTTGGTGCGCTCCAACAGTCCGATGCCATCCAGATCTGCCATCATGAGGTCGGAGAGCATGAGCTCGAACTCTTCCCCGGAACTGAGGACGGCCAGGGCCTGCATACCGGAGCCGGCTTGCAGGCAAGCGTAACCCGCCGCGGTCAGCATGGAGGCAACGATCTCCCGAATCGGTTCTTCGTCGTCAACCACAAGGATGCGTTCGGGCATAGGAATACACGAAAGTCTATCGGCGATTGTAACTCACGCTGGAGATGCCGAAAGTAATCATTCAGGGTCGGAAACCCCATCGAGAAACTCGCGGCCCGTGATATTCAGAGACAAGGAACACGTACGCCCGAACCACGATGAGCGCGTCCCTCGGGTCAATTTGGAATACGGCATCGGACCTTGGCCTGGCCAGGCCCACAGCGGCGGAAATCGCCCTGCTGATTCTGCTGGGCGCGTTCCTGCTCAGCCTGCGCGCCGGACGCGAGCGCTACTTCCAAATCTGGATTGCGGGCTGGGCCGCGCTGGTGTTGTCGCGGCTTGCTGAGCACTCGCTTACGGAAAAGATCCCAGCGCCCTTCGACCAGGTGGCCATTCACGCGGCCTTTGTGCTGGCAGTGGGATTGCTGGCCGGCGCGGTTTTCCTGTACGCGCGCATTGGCGACTTTATCATTCCTCTGGCCGTAGCCACGCCGGTCCTAGTGGGCTTTGCCGGCGCCAGGATTCTGTTGTGGCCGGATTCCCTGCCGCTGCGCGTGGTGGTCGAAGTCAGCTATCGGATCATTCTCTTGACCGCCTCGGTCGCGTTGCTGTATGCGCGCCGCGGACGGCGCGAGCCGGTGACGTGGTTGTTGGCATTATGCCTTTTGGGGTTGCATCTTTCCTGGCCGCCGTTCACCGACGGCGTGACCGGAATGGCGCTGGCAGGAGCTGAAATTGGGCTCGGGCTATGCATGCTCCTGTTCGTTTTGCGCGAGTCCCGCATACGTACCCGCAGGTTGCTCGCCCTGCAGGCGCTCACCAACAACATGGCAGGCTCGCCCTCCTATGGCACTATGGTTCAGTCGGCACTGGAGGAACAGCAGCGCGTAAACAGAGTGCGCGCGGCATGGTTCCGTCTGCTTGACGGTGGCCACCTGGTAGCCACCCATGCGGTCGGACTCTCCGCCGACTTTCTGCGCAACAGCAGTGTTGCGCCGCTGACCGAGCAACTTTCCAAGCTCTTCGAGGAATCCGAACCGCAAGTCACATCTAGCGAGCTTGCTGATTCCGAGAATGGGCTCTCTCTTGAGTCGGAGCGGATTCGCCAGGTTGTTGTTGTGCCTGTCGCAGGCAACAAGTCCCCCGTGGGGTTGCTACTGCTGGGACATTCGCGCTCTCGCCAATGGACACCGGAGGAACGCGAGTTTCTCAAGACGTGTGCCAAGCAACTGGCGGTCGCGGTTGAAAACTCGCGCTTGCTCGAGCAAGTGCTGCGCTCCCAGCGCCAGTGGATGAACACTTTCGACTCGGTTCATGATGTCATCCTGGCGCACGACTCCGAATTTCGCATCATCAAGGCGAATCAGGTTTTGCTCGAACACCTGGGCAAGGCGGCCGCCGATGTGATCGGCAGCAGTTGCGAAGCGGCGCTGCCGCACCTATTGGGGGAGTGGACTGGCTGCCCCTACTGCGCCATGCGCGGCGACGAGGAATTCACCGAGGGCGCTGATCCCTGCTTTGGCGGTTTCTCGGTGGTTTCGACCACTTCGTACGCCGAGCAGGAAACCGGGCAGAAGGGCGTCATCCACGTCATTCGCGACATCTCTGAGCGGCGCTCGGCGGAGGAGCGTTACCGCTTGCTGTTCGAACAAGTGCAGGAAGGCGTTTACGTCGCCACTCCCGACGGCCGATTACTCGATTGCAACGATGCCCTGGTGCACATGCTCGGCTACGCCACGCGGGAAGAGTTGCTCGTGCTGAACCTGAATTCGGAAATCTGCGTGGACGCGAAGCAGCGGGAACACTTCCATCGCGAGATGGAAACGCACAACTACGTGCGCAACTTCGAGGTCACATTGCGCCGCAAGGACGGCACCCTCCTGCTGGCGGTGGAAAGCAGTTTCGCCGCTCGCGACGCGACCGGCGCCATCGAGCGCTACCAGGGCTTCGTTCTCGACACGACCGAAAAGCGGCGGGCCGAGGACGAGATGCGGCGCCGCAATCGCGAACTGAATGCGCTCAACGCCATCGCGGTGGTGGCGGCGCAATCGTTCGATCTGGATGAGATTCTCAACCTCACGCTTCGCCAGGTCGTCACCCTGTTTGG
>Ga0187771_10002005_pt1 | contig 13977 bp, 15 predicted proteins | sample 0116_SJ02_MP15_1_FD_133139 | JGI IMG/M metagenome (GOLD analysis project Ga0187771, IMG submission 133139) | Tropical peat soil microbial communities from peatlands in Department of Meta, Colombia - 0116_SJ02_MP15_10_MG | ecosystem: Environmental > Terrestrial > Soil > Wetlands > Peat | place... | reverse complement strand
TACTATTCCTGTCCTTCTAATGACTGCAACTTTATAAGCTGGGGTAAGCCGCACCTCATCGAGTGCAAGCGCTGTAAAAACCCGTTTTTAGTAGAGGCAACGGATACGTCCGGACAGGCAATTCTGAAGTGTCCCCGTGCGACATGCCAGCACCGTCAGGACCTCAGTCCCAAACGTGTGAGGGTTGTACGAAAACGGCTTGTAAGGCGAAAAAAATAATGTATCTTTAATTATCTGCCATGCCTGACCAATTCTGCTGACAAAGACATTTAGAGATTACAGAACATATTTGCCGTTATAAGCAATGGTCATCTTCGCGGTGGTTGCTTTTTAACAATTCACATGAATCGACTGCTGTAATGAAACAAGTATATCGTTGAAATTATCGTAATGTACACAAGCAGTACCGTTCTGCCGGCATTTCTCATACATGACATCCTTTGCGTAGACGAGATCTGCGTCTCCTGCGGGACATACATCCGAATATCCATTACCAATATATATGATGAAGTTATAGTCTGATCGATGCTGTTTAAGCACAATATTTTTACATGTGCCGCACTTCCTGCATTGATCGTTCATTCGGGGGAATTTTATGGAAATAATATCACTGTCCTGGAATGTTACAGCATTGGAACAGAATTCAATATCCTGAAGATTATGTTTTTTCAAGATCGCACTGATATAAAAGTCAAGGCCATCTGATACGATCTTGAGATCGACTTCCATATCTTTGCAGTACTTATAAAATGCAGGAAAATAAGGGTCTATTTCCCCTCTGTTGCTGACAAATTCCAGCATCTGTGACTTTGTCCCCCTAAAAATGGGGACCACTTGCGTATATGCAACCCTGGAGCCGATTACACCCGCACAATAGGCGCGGTCGATCTCCTCCCACCCTTCATCAGTAAAGCGATTCAGAACTTCATTACCCATGTCTACTGTACACACAGTCCCGTCAAAGTCACACAGAACCAGAATCCCGGAACTTTTTGCAACCGCATTCATGACTGTTTTCTTTTCTTATAATGTTTCATAATAGCATTGATACCGATAAGGATAAGGAGCAGGGGGAGAAGATATCTGGCAATTACGTGGAGATTGTAACCCCAATTATTTACCAAGAGGAAAATAACTCCGGCTACACCGATAAACCACCCTCCGATATCCTTAACGCGCTGCATCAGTGTGCCGACGGAAATTACGATCAGCAGTATAGGCCAGCTCCTGTCAAACCCGTAGATGCCTGTAGTGCTCAGGATAATAAGAACGCCAAGTGTTATGAGAATCATGCCGCCTGTTAAAATATGCCTTTTCTCTCTCGCTTCCATGTGTGCTCAACCCTTTCCATGAAAATTATTTTGTCTTTTCTGCAAGCGCTAAAAATGGTTTTATCAAATCAATAGGGATGGGAAATAGGGTCGTCGAATTATTCTCAGCAGCAATCGCATGCAATGTTTGCAGATATCTGAGCTGCAGGGACATCGGCTGCGATTCCATAAGGGCGGCTGCTTCAATCAACTTCTGAGCGGCTTGGAATTCACCCTCGGCATTGATGACCTTGGCACGTCTTTCTCTTTCCGCCTCGGCCTGTTTAGCCATTGCCCGTTTCATCTCCTCGGGCAGATCGATATGCTTTACTTCAACCAGTGTCACTTTGATCCCCCACGGGTCGGTACTGCGATCCAGGATTTCCTGTAATGTAACATTAATCTTTTCCCTCTCCGCAAGAATCTCATCCAGCTCTACCTGACCACACACACTCCGGAGCGTGGTCTGCGCAAGCTGGGAAGTCGCATAGAGATAATTCTCGACCTCGATAACAGCTGAGTTTGCATCCATGACCCGGAAATAAACGACGGCGTTAACCTTAATTGATACGTTGTCCCGGGTGATAACGTCCTGCGGGGGAACGTCCATGGTAATGGTGCGCATATCCACCTTCACCATCCTGTCCACTACCGGGATCAAGATAATTAGCCCCGGGCCTTTCGTGTCAATGACCCTGCCCAGACGAAAAATCACACCCCTTTCATACTCATTAAGTATTCTGATGGCCGCTGCCAAAAACATAATTACTAAAACTATTGTTACGATCAATGGAATAGAAAACATATTCACCCTCCCTGTTTATCTTCAATTTCTTCGACTTTGATTATTAGTCCATTAACCTGTACGATTTTCACTCTCCTGCTCTTTTCTACAGGTTTATCACTTGACGCGTTCCAATACTCTCCCTTTATGAATACCTTGCCGGATTCATAAATATCCGTAACCGCCTTCCCTTCCTGACCCACCATGCCTTCTTTTCCTGTACGCCGTTTTCTCATCTGAGCCTTCAGGACAAGGGCGATAACACCGGCAAAAAAGAGGCAGATGAGAGTCAATGTAGGGATCATAACACTCCACGATACCCTGAGGGCAGGATCAGGGGACTCAAAGAGCAGCAATGAACCTAATACAAGAGAAATGATGCCGCCCACAGTTAATAATCCATGGCTGATAACTTTGATTTCCGCAATAAAAAGAATAACGCCAAAGAGAATGAGAAGTATCCCCGCATAATTTACCGGCAGGGTCTGCAGAGCAAAAAAGGCGAGGATCAGGGAAATGCCGCCGATAATCCCCGGCAGGATGACACCGGGATGGGCAAGCTCAAAATAGAGACCGGCAAGCCCTACTAGAAATAGAATATATGCTATATTGGGATCACTGATGGCTGCGAGTATCCTCTGCCGCGTCCCCATTTTTTTCTCATTAATAGTAGCGCCTTTCGTTTTGATTATTTTCTTCCCGGATAATAGAGACACCTCTTTACCATCCATTTGTTCCAGTAAACTATTCAGATTGGGTGCAACGAAATCAATGACCTTAAGTTTGAGGGCCTCTTCAGCCGTTATTGACTCACTCTGTCTAACAGATTTTTCCACCCAGTCTGCATTTCGTCCCCTCTTTGCTGCGATACCGCGTACATAGGCAACAGCATCATTTTCCACCTTCTTCATCATAGTTTTGTCCACGCTGCCTATTCCCAGCCCGACCGGATGGGCGGCGCCGATATTCGTACCAGGGGCCATGGCAGCAATATGCGCGGATATCGTGATTATCACCCCCGCTGATGCAGCCCGTGCCCCGGATGGATAAACATAAACAATAACAGGGACGGAAGAATTCAGGATACCCTTGGCGATATCCCTCATGGCCAGGTCCAATCCTCCCGGCGTATCGAGGAGGATGATCAGGCCATTTGAGCCGTCTTTTGCCGACGCATCAATATTTTGAAGAATATATTCAGCAATCGGTGGTGTGATGGTAGCGCTTACAGTAATCTCATTGAAGACCGGTCTTTTTTCCTCAGCAAATGTTTGACCTGACAGCAGGATGAATGGAATCAGTGCGAAAATCAGGATCGGTATATTGATTTTATTTTTTACCATGCTTTGGCCTCTTAATATGTTTAAGAAATCAATGTGACGCTTGCGGTAACAACACTTTCATTATCTTCTGTACATCTTCCCATACTTGCTTCTTTGCCGCCGGATTCCGCAGAAGGAAGGCCGGATGGTATGTCGGCATCAATTGTCTCCCATGATATGTATGAAACTTCCCTCGCAGTACAGTTATGGGAACATCCGTTTTTAGCAGCGTGTGGGCTGCAAACGTACCGAGGGCACATATTACCTTCGGATTAATCGCCTGAAGTTGCTTTATCAAAAAAGGCTCGCACGTAATAATCTCCTCAGGTCTGGGGTTACGATTTCCGGGAGGGCGACACTTCAGGATATTGCAGATATAGACATCCTGTCTCTTTAATCCCATCGCTGTAATGATCCTGGTTAAGAGCTGACCGGCGCGTCCGACAAATGGTCTCCCTTGGATATCTTCGTCTCTTCCCGGAGCCTCACCTACAAATACAATCTCCGCTTTGGGATTCCCCTCACCAAAAACGAGGTTGGTCCTAACCCGCCCAAGAGGGCATCTCTGACAATCACCGATATCTTTTCTCACGTCCTCCAGAGATAATGATTTCCGGTGTTGTGTCCGATTATCAACGGATGGCGGATGAACATCCGGACTATTATTCATGGGAACCTCTCCCTTGATGAATATATACGAAGGTAGCCTCCCCGAATCACTGTCCGACTTGATCTGCAATTTCAGAGATCGAGTCAATGCAAGAAGTTCAGCCCTTATATCTTCTCTTAAACTTTCCATAGTTTTATTTTAATGGGATCAAACCTTCGGGAACAGAAGTTATCTCCTCTTGATGATTATTTTCTTGACCCTATCCAGTATCCTGTCAGCTGCCTCCATTTTGCTCATCAACGGCAGATCTTCAATCTCACCATCAGCGCTCAGTATTTTAATGATATTTGTATCATAGCCAAATCCCGCATCTTCTTCTGTCACGTCATTGGCTACAATAATATCCATATTTTTCCCCGCCAGCTTGGCCCTGGCATTTTCAATAACTTTTTCTGTCTCTACGGCAAAACCGACGAGAATACGATTCCCCTTCTTCTTACCAACCTCTGAGATAATATCCGGATTCCGTTCAAGGCTAATTACAAGCTTATCGTCCTGCTTTTTGATCTTTGAATTAGAACGCACTGACGGCCGATAGTCGGCTACAGCTGCGGCTTTGATGATAACGGTCGATGCATTTAAATTCTCCATGACGGCATCCCTCATTTCTACAGCGCTCGACACCTGGATGAAGTTAATACCGCGAGGAGCCGGCAGTGCGGACGGACCGCTTATAACAGTCACATGGGCACCTCTTCTCCTTCCGACAACTGCCAATGCATATCCCATTTTCCCTGAGGAATAGTTGGTGATATATCTTACCGGGTCTAAAGGTTCCCGGGTGGGGCCGGCGGTTACGAGAATCTTCTCTCCCTTCAGATCCTTCGGGGCCAGGATAGTTTCTATCTCTTCAACAATATCCGTTATCTCTGGGAGTCTTCCATAACCCTCGGCTCTGCAAGCCAGTTCACCATACCCGGGTTCTATGAATAGAAAACCCCGGACAGATAGTCTGCTGATATTTTCTTTCACGATGGCATTATCATACATGTTCACATTCATAGCAGGGCAGATGAGCACCGGAGCCTTTGTAACCATAACAGTTGTTGTTAAAAGATCGTCCGCAATACCTGAAGCTATCTTCCCGATGATATTTGCCGTAGCCGGCGCAATCACAACGATATCCGCATATTCTGCAAGAGAGATATGCGCCATTTCGAATTCTTTTACAGGGGCAAACATATCAGTAAAGACCGGATGTCCGGACAGGGTTTGCAGAGTCAGAGGCGTTATAAACTCGGTCGCGTTTTTTGTCATGATTACCCTGACAAGAGCCTCCCTTTTTACAAACTCTCTAGTCAACTCCGCCGCTTTATAAGCAGCTATACCACCGGTGATGCCGAGTATGATTTTTTTATCTTTCAGCATTATTTAGTTCCTTATGTAAACCCTGAATCTCACACAAATTTAGTTTATCAATATAATTTTGCTTATAGCAATTCTAAGAGACAAGTTCAAGGAGTAATACTGTCATATCCACAAATATATTTTTTTTAAAACTTGCAAATAGGTCTAAAAATCATTATAAGTCCGCCCGGTATCCTTTTTAATATCTACAAGAGGTTTCTTTATGAAAACATACAAACCATTCATAATAGTGGCTTTAGTTATATTGTTTGCAGTTTTTAGCTTCTGGTTTTTTAATTCTTACGGAGAATTGGAAAAGCCAACCGTCAAAATCGAACAGGATATTAATGCGATAGGGCGTAATAAGGCGATTAATATCACCTTTATGGATACGAAAAGCGGCCTTCGCAATTCAAGTATAACCATTACCCAGGATGATAAGACGCAAGTCCTCTCATCTATCGATTATACCGGCTCAGTGACAAAAGAAAACACTGTAATTATCAACGTTGATCCCATAACCCTGAAACTTCATGACGGGCCAGCCGCATTCAATGTATCAGCAACTGATAATTCAATCTGGAAGAACCATATCAACATAACCAGACAGGTCAACATAGACATGACACCGCCGAATATATTTTTACTTTCGGCGACCAACAATATTAATCCCGGTGGTACATGCGTTATTGTTTACAGGACGTCGAAACCGGTTATTATGAGCGGCGTTAAGGTCGAAAATCACTTTTCTCAGGGATACCCTGCGACAATTTCAGACAAACCATGCATCATAACTTACTTTGCCCTTCCCATCGATGTTAGGCACAGTGGAACTAATATTAAAGTCACCGCCAGAGATCAGGCAGGGAATGAAACGTCCGTTGCCCTTCCCTTTCATATTAGAAATAAAAAGTTTCGCAGCGATAAGATGGTCTTGAGCGAGAGTTTTTTACAGCAGAAAATGCCTGAATTCCAAAATAAATCTCTGCATGGTGGAACATCACTTGAGACATTCATGTATGTAAATGGAAAGATGAGGGAAGATAACGACAATGCCATCCGGAACATTTGTCAGAAGTCGCAGCCTCGGCAGTTATGGGAGGGTACATTCTTGAGAATGAAAAACGCCGCTCCTATGGCCTTATTCGGCGATAAAAGAACCTATCAATATCAGGGTAAAGCGTTAGGACAAAGCGTTCACATGGGCGTAGACCTGGCTTCGACAGCGAACGCCCCGGTTGAAGCCGCCAACCACGGTATTGTTGCTTACACCGGATATCTCGGCATCTATGGTAATATCGTTATCGTGGATCATGGTCTCGGACTTTTTACTCTTTATGGCCACCTAAATTCGATCAATGTGCAGAATGGCCAGGAAGTGAAAAAAGGCTATGTCATGGGACATACCGGTACATCGGGACTAGCTGGTGGTGATCATCTCCATTTTGGAATGCTTGTCGGCGGGCAATTTGTGAATCCTCAGGAATGGTGGGATCCACACTGGATTGCCGATAATGTGAACAAGAAAATTGCAGTTTCTTTTTAGCTTTTATTTATGTCCCTGTGATTTATTGTCACTATATAATTTTTATCTGAAAAATAAGAACCCAGTTGATTTGCCAAGACGACTGATCGGTGCCTTCCGCCTGTGCATCCAAGGGCTATATTGAGTCTGGCCTTTCCCTCCTTTTCATATAGGGGGATGAGAAATTCCATCAATTGAAACAGCTTTTGAATAAATACTCTGCTTTCTTCAGATCCAAGCACATAATCCCGGACGTCCGGATGGTGTCCGTCATAGTGTTTCAGTTCCTCAATAAAATATGGATTGGAAAGAAACCTGACGTCAAGAACAATGTCGGCATCAGCGGGTATGCCATAACGATATCCGAACGATGTCACATGAATGATCATTCTTTGGCTGATATAAGAAGATATGAAATGCCTTTGAACCACATCCTTCAACTGATGTACGTTGTATGAAGTGGTATCAATGACTTTATCCGCCATCTGTTTTAAGGGCGCTAATTTCTCCCTCTCCAGATTGATGCCTTCCATTACTGAACCCTTTACCGATATGGGATGCACCCTTCTTGTTTCACTGAATCGGTGTAAGAGTGCATCATCACTTGAATCAAGAAATAGTATCTCTATCCTGTACCCCATGTTTTTTAATTTGGGAAAGATCCTGGTATATTTTTCAAGGAAACTTTTTTCCCTCATATCCATAACCATTGCGACTTTTGTAATTCCCTTCGAATCATCTGATTGAATTTTGAGAAATCTGGGAAGAAGAACAACGGGCAAGTTATCAACACAAAAAAAGCCTATGTCTTCCAAGGCCCGGAGGGCGGTACTTTTGCCCGATCCGGAAAGTCCTGTAATGATCACGACACGCAGGTTTTTCATGCAATATTTCTTTCAATTAACACTCTTTGAACCGCTTGTTCAATGTACCAGCATATATCATTGGTGTGCGGAAAACACGGTAGTTTGATGTATGGTAGTTTTACACCCATAATATCTTGTGATTCTATCTCTAAGTAAACGCCTTCTCGCTCCTGATTATAGTTGACTGCCGCCAATTCGACTAGAAGGTTTATGACTGTTTCATCACACACGATCGAATCAACGAAAAATTTCTTTGCATCAACAATTCCAATATACTTAATATGTAAAAGATTTTTAACCAGGTCATGGCTACGACCGTACAATATATTTTCTCTTTTCTCGATTTCTATAACATCGTCTGCTATCCAGGCATGCCCTCTTTCCGCCAGTTCGCATGCACATTCAGTCTTCCCTGCACCGCTGTCTCCTGTAATTATCACGCCATTTCCAAAAACATTTACAAGCGCGCCATGAATAGAAATCACATTATTGATCTTTTCACGGAGGAGACCCCGCAGACGACTTTCTAAAAGAAACTCATCATACACCGATGTAAATAAAGAGATATGGTTCTCCTCCGAAAAAGAGAGCATGAAATCTGATGGTAAGACTGTCTTCGAAATTGCAAGGCAGAAAATACGGTTTGAAATGATTGTTTGAAAAATCTCGTCTCGCACTTCCGATGAGGCTATTGCGAGTTCATAAAGACATGACGGTGTGATTATAAGAATAACATCGGGAATCAATCGCTCCCAGAAGCTTTCCTCCCCGTCAAATCGCTGTATACCAATTTGATCTATTCTCCTCATCAGACCGGCCTTGCCGGTAATTTGTTCAAGACCTAATTTATCCTCAGAACCTTTTAGTATATCTTTTAGCGTGAGTAGAGTCATGGAAGTAAAATTACCTGAGGCCTTTGAAAAAGCCTCCCGCTTAATGAGCAGACCCGAGAGATTAGCTGATGGATATTCTTTATTTCACAGTTCAAATTACAAAGACCTAAAAAGGTCTCAACATGAATCGTCCTTTTCTGTAATTATCCCATATAACTCATCCTTTGATTTCGCTTCCAAAAGCTTTTTCCTAAATGAACTATCTTTCAACATTTTCGATATTTTAGCAAGCGCCTTCAAATGTTTGCCAGTCGTATCTTCCGGAGCCATCAATAAAAAGAAAATGTGAGCCGGCCTTCCGTCCATAGCATCAAACTCCACCCCTTCCTTGCTTCTACCGAATGAGACGATCAACTCCTCCAGATTGGCTAACTTGCCGTGAGGTATGGCAATACCGTCACCTATTCCGGTACTGCCCAATTTTTCTCTTTCGAGTAAAGTATTGACCATTTCTTCGTGACTATATTTAACACCACCCTGAAGGAATACACCTGACAATTCAGCAAGAACGTCCCTTTTGCTTTTTGATTTCAGTCCTTCGACTATATATTCCTTCCTGAAAATATCTGTGACTTTCATGATATATCCTTAATTATCAACTACTTGTCTCTATAAGAGAGTACTTGCCATCATCACGAACATATATAATGCTGACGTTTTCCGTTGAGGAATCTCTGTAAACAACAAAACGATTTCTTGATGAATCTATCTCCATAATGGCGTCGTCGAGAGACATTGGTTTCAATGTAACCTTCTTCACTTCTACTATTTTTGTTTCCTGCACTTCATCTTCATCTGAATATTGTTCTGCAGTGGCTATTCCTTCTCCCCGTGTGGAATTGGTTTTATGCCCCCTTATTCTTTCTTTGCGTTTCTTGAGTTGACGTTCGATCTTTTCAATTGCATTATCGATAGCAAGATACATATCTTTAGCCTCTTCTTTTGCATTTACATTCTGTCCATTCGTCATCAAATTTACTTCAGCGACATTTCTGAATTTCTCAACGGAAAGAACTACACGCGCCTCAACTGGGGTATCTAAATATTTTTCCAATTTTTTTAGCTTCTGATCTATATATTCCTTATGCCAATTTTCCCCCTCTTTATTTCTGAAAGTTACAGAAATCTTCATAACTACTCCCTCCTAAATTTCATTTCGTTTTGCTTAGTTTATTTTACCCTTTCGTTATGAGGGCAGGCATCCTAATCCCAAAATTACTCAGGGTCAACATGTTTTTTCAAAGTAGATTACTACTTATAAGTGGGATTCTTTTAAAAAAACTGTTAAAAATATTTTTTCCTTCTGGAAGATGGTAGAATGCCCATCATTTCTCTGTATTTTGCAACGGTTCTTCTAGCAATAGATATCCCCGATCTTTTCAAAAGATCAACGATATCACTGTCACTATAAGGTTTCTTCGGGTCTTCAGCGCTTACAATCTTTTTAATTTCTTCTTTAACACTCTTCGATGCAACCGCGTCACCACTTGTTTTTTGTATTCTACTGCTGAAGAAATATTTCAGTTCATATATGCCTCTGGGCGTATGCATATACTTGTTTGTCACTACCCTGCTTATGGTTGATTCATGCATTTCTACATCGTCTGCTATATCTCTGAGTACCAGTGGTCTTAAGTAATTTATTCCTTTATCAAAAAAGTCTCTTTGTAATTTCACGATACTTTCTGTTACCTTGTATATTGTTCTTTGCCTTTGCTGAATACTCTTTATAAGCCACGTTGCTGATTGCATCCTCTCCCTGATATATTTCTTGCTGTTTTCTGCATCAGGGTACATGCCGATGTCACCCATGATCTCCTTGTAAAAATTGCTGATTCTCAGCTTAGGCAGCCCATCATCATTCAGAATAATTTTATATTCGTCCCCAGCCTTAAAAACATATACATCCGGGGTAATGGTCTCTACCCTTTCTTCGCTGTATACACTCCCAGGCTTGGGATCCATGCTGCTTATTACCACAACAGCCTGCAGAATTTCGGCTAGTGGAACCTTTAACTTCTTCGATATGTTTGTATAGTTTTTCGTTTCAAGGTCTTTCAGATGTTCCTTTATAAGCATCTCTATAAGGGGTGTTAATACACCGAGAATTTTGGCTTGAATTAAAAGACATTCCTTAATATCCCTTGCAGCAATGCCTGGGGGATCGAACTCCTGAATTTTTTTCAACACACCTTCTACAAACCCTTCATCAACACCCTCTTGGACAGCAATTTCCTCAGTAGACGCTGCCAGATATCCATTACTATCCAGGTTTCCGATAATCTGTTCACCCACTTTCATTTCAGTATCCGTAAACCTGGATAATTTGAGTTGCCACATAAGATGATCTGTCAAAGACGGTTTTACCATCAACATATTATCCCACGAAGGCGCTTCATCGTCCTTGCGATCATACCTCACTCCTGTGGGACCATAATCCTCAAGATAGCTATTCCAGTCAAATTCCTCCTTACCGTCCCCCTCTCCCGTAATCTCTTCCGTGCGTTCGATTGTTTTCGTTTCTTCCCGGTCGGCTATTTCAACAATATCTCCTTCCGGTAGGGCTTCATTTTCCGGGTATTCTTCTGATACTACCTCTTCGAGCAATGGATTTTCTTCCATTTCTTGACTGATCAGTTCGGTCATTTCCAGCCTCGATAGTTGCAACAGCTTTATTGCCTGCTGCAACTGAGGTGTCATAACCAATTGTTGAGTCAGCTTTAGGTTCTGTTTGAGTTCAAACGCCATTTCTTTAAATGCCTATGCAGCGGCGGCTTGTTCTTTATCCTTCTAAGTTAGCCGCTTTTCAGAGGTAAAAATCCTCTCCCAAATAAATCTTCCGCGCAATTTCGCAATTGGCTATAGTTTCCGGATCACCTTCTACCATGATAGTGCCCTCATTTACTATATAGGCCCTGTCACATACGGAAAGTGTTTCTCTTACGTTATGGTCGGATATGACAACGCCGATCCCTTTAGATTTCAGTTTAAATATGATCCGCTGGATGTCTGCCACAGCCAGAGGATCGATTCCTGCAAAAGGCTCATCAAGGAGAATATACATGGGAGACGTAACGAGAGCTCTGGTAATTTCTACCCGCCTCCTTTCCCCGCCAGACAAGGAATATGCGCGTGCTTTTGCCAAATGGGAAATATCAAGCTCTCCAAGCAGCTCTTCCAGACGCCGTTTTCTTTCTCCTTCATCTATATCTAGAGTCTCGAGAATTGCCATGATGTTATCTTCCACACTAAGTTTTCTGAATATTGAAGGTTCTTGTGGAAGGTAATTTAATCCTTTCCTAGCCCGTATGTACATCGGACATCGACTTACATCATCTCCGTTTAAAAAAATTCTTCCGTCATCCGGCCATATTAAACCGACAATTATATAAAATGTAGTAGTTTTACCCGCCCCATTAGGACCCAAAAGACCCACGACTTCTCCGGGATTTATTTCCAAGTCAACTCTATTAACTACTACCCTGCTGCCATAAGTTTTAACCAATCCCTTCGCTGATAATTGTTCCATTAATTAAACACACCTGTAAATTGTTGTACTGTAAAATGCTCTAGAGATAGGGTGCGTAAATATCCGGGAATATGGAGTTAAAGGACTTCTTTTACAATGATGAGATATGCTGCACAACACAGCAGATACCTGACCCTTCGAAATCATGGTGACTTTCACAAAATCGGCATCCTTTATACGTTTATGATTGACCGCATAAATATTATGAAGCTGGAAAATTTCTGCATCATGTACTTCATTTTTTTTTGTCTTTCCCATCCTCAGGATATATTGTAGCATTAACTCTATTTTTTTCAAGGCTTTCAACAACACCCCTGTCTTCATTAAGATATACCACTATCCTGTCGCCATGGATAATATTCCTTCCTTCTCGCATAACGGCATTACTATTAATAATAATCTTTTGGGTATCCTGATAGAAAATGGCGTCGTCCCCGGTTACAATCCGTTCACCCTTCGTTATTGTAACATGACCTTTTGCCTCAATCTTCTCCAAATCCCCCGTATTCCCGATACTCTGAGCACCAGCCTTCTCAGGCACTCGTGGATCTTTTTTATAATACAACATGAGGCGATCCGCTTTTATAGTTATATCACCCTTTGTGGCAACTGCATTTCCCGAAAATATTACCAGCTTTTTTTCATTATAAGCATCCAGGCGGTCAGAAACAATCTGTATTGGCTGATCTTTGTCTAGTTTTAGTTTTTTCCCGGTATTAACTTCTTTAGCCCCTAAATATGAGAAAGAAATAAAGATCAGTATTAAGGGAATTAGTATCTTGTTTTCCATATTGTGGTCCAATTATGGCAGCAAATCCTCACGGTGGGGCTTGCTAAATGGCTCCCGTTTGCACTATTTTATGTTGGCTTTCACTCTGGATAATAAGGCAACATCTTCATCTTTTAAAGACAGTGACATTCCCCTTCCCATGACTTGCATACGGGGATTTTCCATTTTTATTATCGCTTCAGTATAAATTCTTTGTTCTGAACCTGAATATTTCAGAATATCCGTAGTCAAACGATCACCTTTCTCGGATATGATTATAACATTCCCAGAAATCTCCATATCTTTCGTGTCCGTGTGTAGCTTAGCTTTGTCGCCTGTCATGATAATGGCCCTACCATCTTCCATCACAAGTTTCACTCTTACCTTATCGAACATGGCAAGGTTTTCACTTTTAACATATTTAGCGGTGTCCGCTTTTATCTCCCATTTTAATCCGGAGTCTCCTACGTCTGTATAATTAATATCCTTAACCTGAAGATCCACATTGTCTGACATAATCCTAAGGGGCGGGCCTTGGGATGATTCCTTACTCTCCATAACCATTACGGCAGTTGCAACTGAGATAACCATAACAATTACTGCAATGATTATCGCTGCCCTTTTGTCAAGCCTAATCCTCTTTAGTAATGTCATATGTTTATTTTTATCTAATATGAACTACGGGAAAATTCTTTCAAAACCTTTCTTTTTTTATATCACCCGTTTCCCCATAAGTAAAGTTCAAACACATCCTCTAATATCATTCTGACAAGCTCCTTCGCTATTCAACACCTAACTTTTTGTGACATCAATACCCAATTTATATTCTAAAAGAACTCATACTTTTTTGCCACATCAACCCATTTTTCCTGGGCCTGTAAGATGAGCTCACATACTTCTCTAACAGCACCGTCCCCGCCCGTTTTTTCTGTTATATAGTCAACACATTTTTTTACATCTTC